>Ga0272444_10000014_pt1 | contig 336934 bp, 332 predicted proteins | sample SSMForm13_FD_201033 | JGI IMG/M metagenome (GOLD analysis project Ga0272444, IMG submission 201033) | Marine sediment archaeal communities from Little Sippewissett salt marsh, Falmouth, MA, United States - SSM-Form-13 | ecosystem: Environmental > Aquatic > Marine > Wetlands > Sediment ... | reverse complement strand
TCGAGGAATGTCTTGCGGATGTCGTTGACGCTGCTCATGAATACCTGCCTGCAAAGAGCGGGGAATGCTCCGGAAAGGCCACTGCCATAGCCAATCGGGATGCTGTCTGTCCAGCATATCGGCAAGCACCGGCGCGCAATCAAGCGACTGAACGGCAAAACGCGAAACCCGGCGGCCTTTCGGACCGCCGGGCTGCTTCAAATCCCGTGTCTGTCGGCGGGCGTCACGCCTCGGCGGCGCTGTCGCCATCCTCCTGCTCGCCCGGGCCGCCCTGTTCGAGGAACTTCTCGGCGATCAGGCCCGCATTCTGGCGCAATGCCAATTCGATCTCGTCGGCAATCTCCACATTCTCGCGCAGGAACTGCTTGGCGTTCTCCCGCCCCTGGCCGAGCCGCTGGCTGTTGTAGGAGAACCATGCGCCCGACTTCTCGACGATGCCCGCCTTGACGCCGAGGTCGATCAGTTCGCCGGTCTTGGAGACGCCCTCGCCATACATGATGTCGAATTCGACCTGCTTGAAGGGCGGCGCCATCTTGTTCTTGACGACCTTGACGCGGGTTTGGTTGCCGACCACCTCGTCGCGATCCTTGACCGCGCCGATGCGGCGGATGTCGAGACGCACCGAGGCGTAGAATTTCAGCGCGTTGCCGCCCGTCGTCGTCTCCGGCGAACCGAACATCACGCCGATCTTCATGCGGATCTGGTTGATGAAGACCACCATGGTGTTGGAGCGCGAGATCGACGCGGTCAGCTTGCGCAACGCCTGGCTCATCAGGCGGGCCTGCAGGCCGGGCAGCGAATCGCCCATCTCGCCCTCGATTTCGGCGCGCGGCGTCAGAGCCGCCACCGAGTCGATCACCAGCACGTCACAGGCGCCGGAGCGCACCAGCGTATCGGCGATCTCGAGCGCCTGCTCGCCGGTGTCGGGCTGCGAGATCAGCAGATCCTCCAGCGCCACACCCAGCTTGCGGGCATAAACGGGATCAAGCGCATGCTCGGCGTCGACGAAGGCGCAGATGCCGCCATTCTTCTGGGCTTCCGCAATAGCCTGCAGCGCCAGCGTCGTCTTGCCGGAGCTTTCCGGCCCGTAAATCTCGATGATACGGCCCTTCGGCAGGCCGCCGATGCCGAGCGCGATGTCGAGGCCGAGCGAACCGGTCGAGACCGTCTCGATCTCGACGACCTGCTCGTTGGCGCCGAGGCGCATGATAGACCCCTTGCCGAAGGTCCTCTCGATCTGCGAGAGCGCCGCATCCAGTGCTTTCGACTTGTCCACCTGCTTGTCCTCAACCAGACGCAAACTATTCTGAGCCATCTCAGTCCCTCACCCTTAGGTTATCGCCGCAAACCGCGCAAACTTCAAATTTGCCCTTTCATTTGTACGCGATTTGTTCTCGTTTTGCAAATCGCATAACAGACTGAAAAGGCTGGAGAAATGAAATCTGTTTCATTTATGTTCTCTTAACGCGACGCGCTCGTGGCATGCGGGCCGGCCCCGAATGGCGGCGGACGGTCATTGATCTTTAGCTGATTCTGCCGACAGTGGCGCCTCGACAGAGAGACTTCCGACAGGAGACAGCGTGGCCGTTACCGCCGACAATCCATTCGCCCTGCTCGCGATAGGCGGCGCGCATGTCGACCGGATCGGCCATGTCACCGGCCGCTACCACCCCGGCGCATCCAATCCCGGCCGGCTGGTCGCTTCGGTCGGTGGCGGTGCGTTCAACGCGCTGCGCAATGCCGTTCTGCGCGGCGCGACGCCCGCCGCGATGCTGTCGGCGCGCGGCGGCGACGATGACGGCGCGCTTGTCGCCGGCACGATCGAACAGGCCGGCATTGCCGATCTGTCAGCGGTGTTCCTCGACCGCCGGACTGCGAGCTACACCGCGATCCTCGATTCATCCGGCGAACAGATTGCCGGGCTCGCCGACATGGAGATCTACGAAACGGCCCTGCCCCGCCAGTTGCGGCGCCGGACGGTGCGCGAAGCGATCTCGGTGGCGAAAGCCATTCTCGTTGACGCCAACCTGCCGGAAGCGGCGCTCGGCACCATCTGCGACCTGGCCGACGGCCCGGTCTTCGCCGTTGCGATCTCGCCGGCAAAGGCGGTGCGGCTGGCAGCCGTGGCCGACCGGATCGCAACGGTGTTCATGAACCGGCGCGAAATGAACGCGCTTGGCGACGGAACGGGAGCAAGCGGCCCCGCCGGGCTTGCGGCGCGCGGTTTCAGACGCGCCGTCGTCACCGGCGGCGCCGCGCCGGTTCTGGTACTCGACGGCGACGCGCTGCTAGCGGTGGAGCCGCCGCCGGCGGAAACCGTCGCCGACGTGACCGGTGCCGGCGATTCGCTGGCCGGGGCGACGATTGCCCGGCTGATCGCCGAACCGGGCATATCGCTGGCCGAAGCGGCGCGCGACGGAATCGCCGCCGCGCAACTGACCATCCGCGCGACCGGCCCGGTGGCGGACAGCTTGACCGAACCGGATTTCGACGCCATTCGGAAGAAAACCGCCATCCGGCCGCTTGCCGAAAACAAGGACAGACAATTGTGACAGCGATCAGGACATCGCCGGACGTCGCCGCGGCGCTGGAGGCCGGAAAACCGGTCGTGGCGCTGGAATCGACCATCATCACGCACGGGATGCCCTATCCCGACAATATCGCCATGGCGCAGTCGGTCGAGGCGCATATCCGCGCCGAGGGGGCCGTCCCGGCGACAATCGCCGTGATCGGCGGCGTGCTGCATGCCGGGCTCGACGAGGCGCAGGCCGAAGCGCTGGCCAATTCCGAAAATCCGCTGAAACTGTCGCGCGCCGACCTCGCCTTCGCCGTGGCGCGCGGGCTGACCGGGGGCACGACCGTCGCGGCAACGATGATGGCGGCACATGCCGCGGGCATCTCTGTCTTCGCCACCGGCGGTATCGGCGGCGTGCATCGCGGCGCCGATACCAGCTTCGACATATCCGCCGATCTCGACGAGCTGGCGCGCACGCCCGTCACCGTCGTCAGCGCGGGAGCGAAGGCGATCCTCGACGTGGCGAAGACGCTGGAGATCCTCGAGACCCGCGGCGTGCCAGTCATCGCCTTCGGCCAGGATGCGTTTCCGGCCTTCTGGTCGCGCGACAGCGGGCTGGCCGCCCCGCTGCGGCTCGACGACCCCGCAGCGATTGCCGACCTGATGGCCGTGCGGGCCGAGCTCGCCGATTTCGGGCATGGCGGCATGCTGGTCGCCAATCCGGTGCCGCAAGAGCAGGAAATCCCGATGGACGAGATGGCCAGGGTCATCGAACAGGCTGTCGGCGAAGCGGAACGGGCCGGCGTCGCCGGAAAGCAGGTCACGCCATGGCTGCTGGCGCGCATCCTGGAGATCACCGGCGGGCGCAGCCTGAAAACCAATATCGCACTGGTGGAAGCCAATGCCCGGCTTGCCGCGCGGATCGCCGTGGCCCATGCCGATATCCGGGCGAAAGCGGGCTGACGCCGCCTGTGACCGAATACACACCGGCAGATCTGCCGCCGGCCTAAGGTCTCCTCAACGACGCAGAAAGGTTCTGCGGTCCAACAGAGGAGACAAGGGCTATGAAAAGCTTCTCTATCAAGACCACCGTCGCCGCCGCCGCAACGGCCGCGACGCTTCTGACCTCCGGCATCGCGCCGACTGTCACCGCCGCCAATGCCGAGGCGATCCTCGTTCCGGGCCTCACCGGCAAGATCAACCCGCTGACCCCCAATCCGTGCATGGCCAATCCGGCGCTGTGCGGCCCGGGCGGCCTGACGGTCGAACCGCCGGCACCGCCGCCCCCTCCGCCGCCGGCACCGTCCGGGCCCAGCGCAGGCGCGCAGGCCGCCGGCGTCGCCGCCCTGCTGCTCGGCGGAGCCATCGCCGGCGCGGCGCTCGCCAATTCCCGCCAGCCGAAAACCGTCCATGTGGAACCGGTCGGCAATCCGAGCGCGCATTCCGCGTGGTGCCACGGCAAGTACAAGAGCTACCGCGACGAAGACAATTCGTGGCTGTCCTATTCGGGCGTTCGCAAGCCCTGCATCTCGCCGTATCTGTAAGGACCACGGCTCCCGGATGACGCCGGTCTCTCGACTGCCCCGCCCGGCGTCATCCATTCCCGGCCCCCGAAAGCTCTTCACGGGCTTTCGGGGTTCGGCTTGACTCGGACCCGATCTGTGCAACGATGGCGCTCCCGAATTGCCCTCGCACCGGTGGATCCCCATGGCATCGCTGAAGTCTTTCTCGCTTTTCCAGGCGCTTACCGACGAACAGGACAAGCGCTTTTCCAAGCTCGCGCGGATCAGCGATTTCGGCGAGAACGAGCTGGTGCTCGACTATGACGACGAGAGCCACAACGTTTTCCTTATCCAGTCGGGGCGCGTGCGCGTCATCCTGCGCATCGCAACCGGACGCGAGGTGATCCTCGGCGAGTTCGCCGACGGAGAGTTCTTCGGCGAACTGGCGGCGATCGACGGCACGACCCGCTCGGCCAATGTGACGGCCATGGTGAACACGCGGCTGCTGACGCTGCCGCAATCGGCATTCCTGACGATCCTGCGCGAGGCCCCCGACGTCTCGCTGCAACTGATGCGCTCGATGTCGGCGCTGATCCGCTCGCTCAACACCCGGCTTGCGGAACACGCCTTCCTGCCGGCGAAATACCGGCTCTATTCGGAGCTGATCCGGCTGTCGAAGCCGCGCAAGGGCCATGACGGCCAGCGCATCGTCTCGCCGCCGCCGATCCAGCTGGAGCTGGCCGAACGCATCGGCTGCCGGCGCGAGGTGGTCAGCCGCGAGATCGCCAAGATGGAACGGGAGAAGGTGGTGGAGCGCTCGCGCGGCGGGCTGATCCTGGCCGACATGAGCGAACTCAACCGCCGGCTTTCGGAAGGCTGGAACGCCGGCAGCGACTGATCCTGCTTCACGGTTTCCCGGCTACCCCATGGCAACCAGGATCGCGCCGCCGGCGATGAGCACGATGCCGGTCCAGCCTGTCGCCGAGAGGCGCTCGCCGAGGAAAGTCGCGCCGATGATCGCGACGAAAACCACGCTCAACTTGTCAATCGGCGCGACCTGGCTGGCCTGGCCCATTTGCAGAGCCCGGAAGTAGCACAGCCACGACGCGCCGGTGGCAAGGCCCGACAAGACGAGGAAAAGCGCGGTGCGGCCGGACAAGGCGGACAGGCTCTCATATTCGCCGGTGACCCACAGCAAGGGCACGAAGGCCGCGACGACGACCAGGGTTCGCAGGAAGGTCGCGAAGTTGGAGTTTACGCCCTCGACGCCGATCTTGGCGAAGATCGCGGTCAGAGCCGCGAAGACCGCCGCCAGCAAGGCCCAGAACTGCCAGGAATTCGCATAGTTCTGCATCGCCGCAGCCTTTCCGATTCGTTTTCACCGGAACGCAGTATCGGCGCATCGGGCGGCGGGTGGAAGAAATTCTCGCGACCGGCGGCGCAAGGGACACGCGCCCTGCCCGGCTAACCGTCCGCCTTGCGGACCGGCGCCGTTTGCATGGCCCCAACGGGCGCCGCCGACGCGGCCGTCCTGAAGTGAAAATACAGCACCGTCGATCCGGCGGCGGCGAAGAAGCACCAGACGGAAATCAGTGTCGCATAATGGGCCCAGGCGGAAACGGCGAAGCCGACCGCCACAACCGCGCCGAACAGGCGTATCAGCCGGTGCGAGGAAAGAAACAGGACGCCGCAGGCGCACAGGAGATAGACGGCGAGCATCCACGGGACGAGGCTGTCATCGCCGGTGTAGCGGATCGAATGATCGACGATGCGCGCCGCGGCGGGCACGGCGAAAATGCGGTCGAGCAGCCAGCCGCCCAAGGCGAGGCCGAGAAGAGCGATGACCCCGATCATGAGGCGGCGCAGCTTGCCTGACTCGATCAGCAAGACGGCGACAGGCACCCAGATCGGCCAGAGCACCTCGGCAAAGAAGAGATAGGCATGCGACAGCGCGCTGACATGCTCGCCGCCGCGCGCGCCCAGATCGAGCCACAACGCGCCCTCTATCGCCTGCTGGGCGGCAAACAGCATCGGCACCAGCGCCATCGGCAGGGCGCGCGGGCTATCGACATTGCGCAAGGCGGCGACCCCGGCAATGGCTGTCGCGCCGCCGACGGCAAAGCTTGCTGTTGCGGAAAAACACATGGCGCCATGTTTCGGCGATCAGCGTCCCAGACGCAAGGCGCTAAATCAGGTCGGGTGGCGATCCGAGCGCAACTCGTTTGCGAAGCTGACGAAGCGTTCGCGGTCCGCATCCGTATCGACCTCAAGCGTCGCAAATACCGCTCCGCGGTCGGGCAGCAGGAAATCGGCTTCGAAGCCCTCGAGGCTCATTTCCTCCGGTTCGTCGGGGACGGAACCTTCTTCGGGCAGATGCGGGCCGCCCATATCCTCGACCTGGACACGGATGGTCCAGTTGCCCGAACTATCGAGCTTCGGACGCACTTCCAAGACGCCGACCGCCGTCGTGGCCGACGCCTCATCCTCGGCAGAGGAACTGCCGCTATCGGGAACGCCCTGCTCCTCGACGAAACTGCGCGTCGCGGAGATTTCGAAACGACCGGCGCCCGCAGAGAGCACATCGGCCTTCAACCATTCGACCAGATGGCGCGCATCGATATCGAGTTCGTATTCCATGTCTCAATCCTCCCTGCCATTGCCGTGCGAACGTGCCGGAACACGATAGCAAGGGCGAGCGGAATGGCGTTGACGGGCATCAAGGCAAGCAGATCCGTTGCCGCGTCCCCCGGAGGACGCGCGCCGGGCCATGCAGCGAAGCGCGGGCTTTCTCACGATGTATCCGGCGGATTCAGCGCCCGGAACGCCAGCCAGTGGCATTCGCGCAGCACGTCGTCGATCTCGTGAAACGGCCGTTTGCGGTAGCCGGGCGGCCAGCCGGGACGCATCGGCGACAGGCGGATCGGCCCGCAATCCGGCTGCTGGCGGCGCAGGTCGCGCCGGGCTTCCCAGCGGGCGAGCCGTTTCGCCTGGCCGGGGATGTCGTCGAGTGCGCGCTTCAGCGCGTGCAGGCGGCGGCACAGCCGGGTGGCGTCGAGCGGATCGCCGGGCGATAGCGGGCGGATCTCGGGGATCGGCCGCGGCTCGGTGACGCCGATGATCGAGATGCGCGGGAAGGTCTTCGCGTAGCGGCGGCGCGGGGTGAAATCGAAGCGCTTGAACGGGTCGAGGAGGGGAAAGTTCTTCGTCCACGAGGCAGGTGCGGGCTTCACGGAACGGGTCCTCGCAAGCGACGACGGCGCTTCGCTTGTCTTGGAATCAAGCCCGAGGAAGACGGAGTGTGGCGGCGTCTTACCGTGCTCGCTAGCGGGGCGCAGCGTAACTTCCATCCCCCTGGCCGCGATCACGATCAGCCGCCTTGTGGCGGATTCGGCGGGGCGCAGGATGCGCAGAACATAGTTGCGGGTGCTGCGCGGCAGGGTGGCGATGGCGGCGGTTTCATCCAGCCCGATCAGAGCGAACAGCATGTCGACGATGCGCAGAAGCGCGGCGCGGTTTTGCTCGATTGCTCGGGACCAGTCCATCGTTTCCCCTTTCCAAGGCCGCACGATGCGGAAACGCGGAAAGGATATGACCGGAGGTGGACTGGTGGATAAGTTTTGGAAGGCTCAGTTGCCGGCGTCGGCGACGATGACCGGGGCTTCCGCACCGGCATACGCCTCGGCGATCAGGCCGCCGACGGCGTCGATACGCCAGTCGATGGCGATCTTCTCGCCTTCCGACAGGCCCGGCGCCTCGATGCACTGGGCGACGGCGACCGGGTAATCGACGAAACGCAAGCGCATATCCGTGTCGGCCTCGCAGGCCTCGACCGATGCATATTGCTGCACCGGTTCGGCGCTCTGGCGGCAGACCATCATCGAGTGGTCGCATCCCAGAATCAGCATGACAGCAATAATCGGTTCCATCGTTTCTCTCCTTGCCCTGAGTAGGAAACGTGTAACCGGCGGCAAGGTTCCGTGACTGTGCAGTAACGCACACTTGTCTGTCCCGCCCTTAAGCTCCTCCCGGCGGTCGTCGCTGGCGGGCCCCTGATTGTCTGTCCCGCCCTTAAGCTCCTCCCGGCGGTCGTCGCTGGCGGGCCCCTGATTGCCTGTCCCGCCCATTAACTCCCCCGCCTGCCGGACCGCCCTTGCAACTCACATTCTTTGTTGTTACCTTGGTAACATGAAAGCACAAAAGACCATCGAGCGCACCCAGACCGGCGTGCGCATCGCCACGCCGCTCCTGAAGGTTCTGAAGGGGCTGGCGGAGTACAAGGACATCAGCCTCGGCGACCTGCTGGAGGGGATCGTGCTGCACGCCTTCGAGGGAAAGCAGCCGTTCTCCGACGAGACGCTGCAGGTGATCGGCAAGCTTTGCGAGGTCTATGACTGCCGGCTGACGGCGGAAGACGCACACAAATTCACGGAACAGGGGGACGACACGTGACGCGCAAGCATTACAGCCACGAAATCACCGTCGACCGGCCGATCGCCGAGACATTCCCCCTGATGACGCCGAAGGGCTAGGAAGACTGGGTGCCGGGCTGGAAACCGGACTACTTTCCGCCGGAGCGCAACGAGACGAAAAAGGACATGCTGTTCGCCACCGGCGAAGGCGCGGAGCGGACATGGTGGACCTGCCTCGACTGGCGACCGGAAGAACACCGCGTGCGCTATCTCAGACTGACGCCGGACAGCCGCTGCGCCTTCGTGGAAGTAACGTGCAAGGCCCGCGACGCCGCCGGATCGACCGCGGTCACGGTGAGCTACGACATCCAGGCGCTCGGACCGTCCGGCGAGGACTACATTGCCGGGATGTCGGACGAAGCCTTCGCGACAGCGATCGGCGAATGGCCGCAGCTGATCGGCAACATGAAACGGGCGGAGCACTGACGGCCCCGCCCGTTAGCCGTTTCGCTTTTCACAGGCGCTAGTCGACATCCTCAACCTCGACGCCCTCGACGCCGTGGACGCGGTGCGCGAGCGCGGCTTCCATGAACTCGTCGAGATCGCCGTCGAGCACGTCGCCGGGCGAAGTGGATTCGACGCCGGTGCGCAGATCCTTCACCAGCTGATAGGGCTGCAGGACATAGGAGCGGATCTGGTGACCCCAGCCGATCTCCGTCTTGGCCGCCTCGGTGGCGTTGGCCTCCGCCTCGCGCTTCTTCAGCTCTTCCTCGTAGAGGCGGGCGCGCAGCATGTCCCATGCCCTCGCCCGGTTCTTGTGCTGCGAGCGTTCGGCCTGGCACTGCACGACGATGCCGGTGGGCACGTGCGTGATGCGCACCGCCGAGTCGGTCGTGTTGACGTGCTGGCCGCCGGCTCCGGACGCGCGGTAGGTGTCGATGCGGCAGTCGCTTTCGGCCACCTCGATGTCGATGGAATCATCGATCACCGGATAGACCCAGGCGGATGCAAACGAGGTGTGGCGGCGCGCGTTGGAATCGTAGGGCGAAATGCGCACCAGGCGGTGGACGCCCGATTCCGTCTTCATCCAGCCATAGGCATTGTGGCCCTTGACCAGGATCGTCGCCGACTTGATGCCCGCCTCTTCACCGGCCTGGACTTCGACCACCTCGACCTTGAAGCCGCGGCGTTCCGCCCAGCGGGTGTACATGCGCAGCAGCATGGACGCCCAGTCCTGGCTCTCGGTGCCGCCGGCGCCGGAATGGATTTCCATGAAGGTATCGTTGGAATCCGCCTCGCCCGACAGCAGCGCCTCGACCGAACGCTTTTCGATGGAGCCCTGCAGGTCGCGGATCGCCTGCTCGGCCTCGGCGATCGTTTCCTGATCGTCCTCCTCCTCGCCCATGGCGATCAGCTCGATGCTGTCTTCAAGCGTCTGGTCGTAGGAGCGAATCGCCGTGACCATGTCCTCGAGGCGCTGACGCTCCTGCATGAGCTTCTGCGCCTCGTCGGCGTTGTTCCAGAGGTCGGGGTCCTCGGCGCGGGAATTCAGATAGTCGAGGCGTTTGAGAGACTGTTCCCAGTCAAAGATGCCTCCTCAGCAGGCTTATGGCCTGCTTGATGTCGTCGACGAGCGTCGCGGTTTCGGCGCGCATGGTCCAGGTCCTCAAGTCGTAATGCGGATTCGCCCGAAAGGGCATTCAGGCGCCGGGTTTTAGGCACCCGGCGCGCTTGTGTAAAGGTGGGGATAGCCCCGGGCTAGAACAAGCCGCCCTGCCCCGACTGGATCGCTTCCTCGACGCGCGGCGAGATCTTGCGCACTTCCTCCATCTGCACCGCGACCGTCTCCAGGCCGATGACCTGATAGGAGTCGGCCGGGCCGGTACCGGGCTTGAAGGCTTCGAGAATGGTGTCCGGGCCGCCCTGCGAGCGCATGCCCGTCTTGCGGTCGATCTCGACCACGTTCATGCCTTCCGGCAGGCGGAAATCGGCGATCGGAGCATCCTTGAGGGCGGCGCCCATATATTCCTTGAAGACCGGCGCGGCGAGATGGCCGCCCGTCGAGCCGCGGCCCATCGGCTTCGGCGTGTCGTAGCCGATATAGACGCCGGTCACCATGTTCGGCGTGAAGCCGACAAACCAGGCGTCCTTCTCGTCGTTGGTGGTGCCGGTCTTGCCGGCGAGCGGGCGGCCGAGATCGCGCAGCAGTGTCGCGGTGCCGCGCTGCACCACACCCTCCATCATCGAGGTGATCTGGTAGGCGGTCATCGGGTCGAGCACCTGCTCGCGGTTGTCGATCAGTTCCGGCTCGTCCTGGCCGAGCCACTGCGAGGCGTTGCAGCCCTCGCAAATGCGCTGGTCGTGCTTGTAGATGGTGCGGCCGTAGCGGTCCTGCACACGGTCGATGAAGGACGGCTCGATGGCGCGGCCGCCATTGGCCATCACCGAATAGGCCGAGACCATGCGCAGCGCCGTCGTCTCGCCGGAGCCGAGCGCCATCGCCAGCAGCGGCGGCAGATCGTCGTAAACGCCGAACCGCTCGGCATATTCGGCGACCAGCTGCATGCCCATGTCGTTGGCAAGGCGCACCGTCATCAGGTTGCGCGACCGCTCGATGCCGAGGCGCAGCGTCGACGGACCGGCATGGCCGCCGCCATAGTTCTTCGGCTCCCAGACCTGGCCGCCGGAAACGAGCTGGATCGGCGCGTCCATGACAACGGAAGCCGGCGTGTATCCGTTGTCGAGCGCGGCGGCGTAGACGATCGGCTTGAAGGACGAACCGGGCTGGCGATAGGCCTGCGTGGCGCGGTTGAACTGCGACTGCGACCAGGAGAAGCCGCCGACCATGGCAAGGACGCGGCCGGTGTTCGGGTCCATCGAGATCAGCGCGCCGGAGACTTCCGGAACCTGCTGAAGCTCCCAGCCTGTTTCCTCGCCCTTGTTCTCGACATAGACGACATCGCCGACCGACAGGATGTCGCCGAGGCCGCTGACCTTGACCCTCTTGCCGTCGATGTTCCGGGTCTCGATCCAGTCCATGCCGGAGGCGGTGAGCCGGATCGTCTCGCGACCCGGCGCGACCTCGCCGGAAATCTCGCGCGCCGGACGCAGGCCAAGTTCCGCGCTCTCCTCGCCGACGGCGAGAACCACGGCAAGCTTCCATTCCGGAACGTCGCTCATGCCGTCGACGCCGGCGAGCGGCACGCCCCAGTCTCCCGACGCGTCAATCGTCGTAACCGGCCCGCGATAGCCATCATGCTGGCGGTCGAACTGGATCAGGCCGTGCTGCAGCGCCTTTCTCGCGAGAACCTGCAAATGCGGATCGAGCGTCGCGCGCACCGACAGGCCGCCCTCGTAGAGCGCATCCTTGCCGTAACGGCCGACGATTTCCTTGCGCACTTCCTCGGTGAAGTATTGCGAGGCGAATACATAATCGCCGGAACGGCGGAAATTGACGCCGAGCCCCTCGCCCTTGGCCACCTCCGCCTCGTCCGCGGTGACGTAGCCGTTCTCGATCATGCGGTCGATGATCCAGTTGCGGCGCGCGATCGCGGCGTCGGTATCGTCGAAGGGATGGTAATTGTTGGGCGCCTTGGGCAGCGCGGCGAGATAGGCGGCTTCCTGCAGGTTCAGTTCGTTGACCGACTTGCCGAAATAGGTCAGCGCCGCACCGGCGATGCCGTATGAACCGGCGCCGAAGAAGATCTCGTTGAGATAGAGTTCGAGGATGCGGTCCTTGGAATAGGCCTGCTCGATGCGGAAGGCGAGCACGGCCTCGCGGATCTTGCGGTCGATGGTGCGGTCGTTGGTCAAGAGGAAGTTCTTGGCGACCTGCTGGGTGATGGTCGATGCGCCGACCATGCGGCGGCCCGACTGGTAGTTCTGGATATTGGTGACGACGGCGCGCGCCAGCGCCATGAAGTCGACGCCCGGATGGGTATAGAAATTCTTGTCCTCGGCCGACAGGAACGCCGCCTTGACGCGATCGGGAACAGCCTGAATCGGGATGAACAGGCGGCGTTCGGTGGCGAATTCGCCCATCAGCTGGCCGTCGGCGGAATGGATGCGCGTCGTCACCGGCGGCTCGTAGCGCGCCAGCACCTCGTAGTCGGGCAGGTCCTTCGTCAGGTCTCCGACATAGATGATGACCCCGCCAGCCACCAGAAGGAACAGGACCGCGCCTATTCCGAAGAAATATCCTAACAACCGAAGCATATCGTCTCTTTCATCTGCGCATATGCGCATCGTCCGGCGAACCTACTAGAGTCGCCGCGTTCTTGAAAACAGCCATCTTACCGAAATTGGACGGCAGCGTGGCACCGCCGCAAAAAATGCGTGACCTTTCAGCAACAAGCGCCCTGAGATCAATGCGGGGCGTTCACTCTTGCCCGGCGCGCATGACGAGATCGCGCGAGGACAGCGCCGCGAACTTCTCGATCGCATCGGCAAGGCGGACGGCCAGGCCTTCGCGCCATTCCTCCTCGTTGAGCAGCTTCTCGTCTTCCTTGTTGGACAGGTAGCCGAGCTCGATCAGCACGGAGGGTACGTCCGGCGCCTTGAGAACCCGGAATCCGGCGTAGCGGTGCGGATTCTTGATCAGCCGGGCGAAGCCCTTCATGTCGGAAATCGCCAGCCGCGCGAACTGCACGGAAAAGCCCAGCGTCTCGCGGCGCGCCAGGTCGACGAGGATGTCGGAGACGCCGCTTTCGTCCTCCGGCAGTTCGACGCCGGCAACCGAGTCGGCAAGGTTCTCGTTGGCCGCAACCATGGCCGCGACATCGTCGGAGGCCTTCTCCGAGATCGTGTAGACCGTTGCGCCGCGCACGCCGCGCTGGCGCAGATAGTCGGCATGGATGGAAAGGAAGAGGTCGGCCTGATGCTGGCGGGCGATCCCGGTGCGGTCGGACAGCGAGACGAAAACGTCGGTCTCGCGCGTCAGGAAGACCTGCGCGCCGTCGTAGCGGGACAGCGCGTCGCGCAGCGTCTTGGCAAAAGCCAGCGTGACGTCTTTTTCGCGCGTGCCCGAAACACCGTTCGCGCCATCGTCGATACCGCCATGGCCGGGGTCGATGACGATGGTGAACGGCCTGTTCTTCTCGCGCGCCACGCCAAGGCGGTCGCGCTTCTGCGCCGAGTTGACGACCGCGCTGGTGGTGATCGAGCGATCCAGCGCCGCGGCGAAGTCGTCCTGCCCGGTGACTTCCAGGTCTATGACGAGATTGTAACGGCCGTTCTGCTCGTCCTGGCGGGTGCCGATGGTGCGCACCTTGAACGGCCTGCGAGCCTGGAAGATGATGCGCGAGTGATTGCCGCCCATGTCGCCGTAGCGAAGGCCGGACACGAGGCCGGAGTCGCCGGCGGAATCCTCGGAAAACCCGTAGCCAATCTTGTTGAAATCGAGAACGAGCCGCCATGGACGGTCGAGCAACTGGTGCGAAACCTCGATCGGGCGATCGAACTCGATAACGATTCGGGTTACCGAATCATCGCCGGCAATGCGCATGTCGAGCGCCACCGGCGACGGCGCGGCCCATGCCGCAACCATCGAAAAAACAAGCGAAAATGCCGTCAGGATCAGTCCCGTCAGGCGCATTTTTCCCCATCCGCACATGCAGTCAGTCATTCGAAGCATGTCGAGTTTCAAAACGAACGGCAAGTTCCGCAATACCCGAATCTTGCACGTTCCCCAGGGTGATTTCTCGTCCCGTTTGCTTGCCGAAAACCGCGCCGTCAAGCCGGTTCGCGGCCGGGCCCGCTTTTGCGTGAAATGAAAACGCTTGCAGCAATGAAACCAAAATTCTAGATTACATGGTGCAGAGGAGCGTTATTCGCACCCTGTCAGTTTTCGAAGGTTTCGCCAGTCAGTTCGGTTGTAGGCTGACGGCATTATCCACCGGGTTCCACAGATGTGAGCCCAGCTCTTATATCAAGGGCAAATTGAACCGGCTTCCATCGCGGAGCCCTAATGTAGTCGTTTTGTTGGCCTTTTTGCATGGCGGTTTTTTTAACCAGAGCAGACGTTGAGACACGGCGGGAACCCAAGCCCGCCCAGCCAGCTGTGGCGTCTCGCAGGCCGACAAAACTTTCGATGAGCAGCAGACCCCTGTCCATTTTGAGACGGACAAGGCGCACCCGGTTGCAACCCCCGGATGAATGCGCGGCTGCCGGAACAAGAATCAATGTCAAACAAGATGTTAATCGATGCCTCCCATCGGGAGGAAACCCGCGTTGTTGTCGTCAAAGGTAACCGCCTCGAAGATTTCGATTTCGAATCAGAACACAAGAAACAGATCCGCGGCAACATATACCTGGCCAAGGTAACGCGGGTCGAACCGTCGCTTCAGGCGGCCTTTGTCGACTATGGCGGCAATCGGCACGGCTTTCTCGCCTTTTCCGAAATCCACCCCGACTATTACCAGATCCCGCTGGCCGACCGTCAGGCGCTGCTCGCCGAGGAAGAACGCCTTGCCGAACAGGAAGACGACGATCAGGACAACAATGACAATGGCAACGGCGACAACCGCCGTTCGCGCCGCCGGCGCAGCAGCCGCAAGGGCCGCGGCAAGCGCGAGGGCGCACAGGCCCGCGGCGTGCCGGACGCGGAACCCGTCGCAATGGATGCGATCCTCGCCGAGTGGGAAGCCCGCGAGGCGGAAGCCGCCGAGAGCGACGACGAAGACGACGACCAATCGCCCGACATCATGGCGGCGCGCGCCGAGAGCGACGACGACAACGTAATCTCCGAAGCGCCATCCGAAGACGATGACGAGAATGGCAGCGAAACGGATTCCGAAGACACGGACGCCGAAGACGACAATGGCGGCAGCCGCCGCAAGCGCGGCCGCGGCCGGCGGCGCGGCAAGCCGGCCCGGGGCCGTTCGACGAACGACGATTCCGATGATGACGATGACGACGACAGCGACGATGACGACGAGATCGACACCGTCGGCAGCGACGACGCGATGGACGAGGCCCGCCCGCGCCAGCGCGTCCAGCGCCGCCAGTACAAGATCCAGGAAGTCATCAAGCGCCGCCAGATCATTCTCGTGCAGGTGGTCAAGGAAGAGCGCGGCAACAAGGGCGCGGCGCTGACGACCTACCTGTCGCTCGCCGGACGCTACTCGGTGCTGATGCCGAACACCGGACGCGGCGGCGGCATCTCGCGCAAGATCACCAATTCCTCCGACCGCAAACGGCTGAAGGACGTCGTCAAGGATCTCGACGTGCCGAAGGGCATGGGCGTGATCCTGCGCACCGCCGGCGCGAACCGCACCAAGCCGGAGATCAAGCGCGACTACGAATACCTGATGCGGATGTGGGACAGCGTGCGTGAACTCACGCTCGCCTCGACCGCGCCGTCGCTGGTCTACGAGGAAGGCAGCCTGATCAAGCGGTCGATCCGCGACCTCTACAACAAGGACATCAGCGAGATCCTCGTCGCCGGCGAAGACGGTTATCGCGAGGCGAAGGATTTCATGCGCATGCTGATGCCGAGCCACGCCAAGATGGTTCAGCCCTGGCGCGATCCGCAGCCGATCTTCGCCAAGACTGGCATCGAGGCACAGCTCGACGCGCTGATCCAGCCAAGCGTCCGGCTCAAGTCGGGCGGCTACATCATCATCAACCAGACCGAGGCGCTCGTCGCCATCGACGTCAACTCCGGCAAGTCTACGCGCGAGCATTCCATCGAGGACACGGCGCTGCAGACCAACCTGGAAGCGGCCGAGGAAGTGGCGCGGCAGCTGCGCCTGCGGGACCTTGCCGGGCTGATCGTGATCGACTTCATCGACATGGAGGAGAACCGCAACAACCGTGCGGTGGAGAAGAAGCTCAAGGATTGCCTGAAGAACGACCGCGCCCGCATCCAGGTCGGCCGTATCTCGCATTTCGGCCTGATGGAAATGAGCCGCCAGCGCATGCGCGCCAGCGTGCTGGAGAGCACCATGCAGCCCTGCCCGCATTGCGGCGGCACCGGCCATGTGCGCTCGCAGCAGTCGGTTGCGCTGCATGTCATCCGTTCGCTGGAAGACTACCTGATGCGCAACGGCAAGCATCACGTCACCGTTCGCACCGATGGCGATACGGCGCTCTACATCCTGAACCACAAGCGCGACACGCTGAGCGAGATGGAAGGCCGTTTCGGCCTGCGCATCTCGGTGGTTGCCGATGACGAAATCGGCATGGAACTGTTCGCCATCGACAAGGGCGAGATCTCCGACCTGCCGCGCGTTCAGCCGGTCACGCCCGACTATGGCGATCTCGACGAGGACGAGGATTTCGTCGTTCCCGAAGAGGAAGAAGAAGAAACCGAAGGCGCATCGCGCGCCGACGACGAGGAAGAGGACGACGGCCAGCGCAAGAAACGCCGGCGCCGGCGCCGGCGCGGCGGCAAGGGCCGCGAGGACGGCGACGAGGCCGAACTGGAAGCGCAGGACGAACAGGAAGAGCGCGAGGATCGCGGCGAAGGCCGCGGCCGCAAGCGGCGGCGCTCGCGCGGACGGCGCGGCGGACGCGAGCGGCGGCGTATCCCGGCTGCCGAGCCCGTCGGACCGCTGGCGGACCTGATCGCCGCGGAGGCGGAAGCCGCCAGGGAGGCAGAGGCCGCCAAGCCGGCAGAAGCAGAAGCCGAAAAGGAAACGGCTGCCGCGAGCGCGCCGGAAACCGTGCAACCGGAACCGGAAGCGCGCCCCGCAGCGGAGCCTGTCGCCGCTGCGACGGAAGCTCCCCAGGCCGCGGAGGCCGCCGAAGAGCCGGCGGCCAAGGAAGCCGATGTTGCCGTCGCCAACGACAATGCCGCCGAGGAAGAAAAGCCGGAGCGCAAACGCGCCACGGCCGAGACGCTCAACCTGGATGCGGAACCGGTCGTGACCTCGGACAGCGACGCGAAAGCCAAGCCGAAGAAATCCGGCTGGTGGTCGCGCAAGGGTTTCTTCTAGGAGACACGGAAAGGCGGGAAATTTCCCGCCTTTCTTTTTTCAACCGAGAGATGGGGCCAATGGCGGACTGGATCGTCCTGCTGCGCGGCATCAATATCGGCGGCAGGCATATCGTCCCGATGGCGAAATTGCGCCAGATGCTCGAAGATGCGGGCTTCTCCGACATCAAGACCTATATCCAGAGCGGCAATTGCGTGTTCCGCTCGAAGATCACCGAGCGCGAACGCATTGCCGATACCGTGTCGGGACTGATCGAGGACGAGTTCGGTTTTCGTCCGACGTCGTTCGTGCTGACGCCCGACGAACTGGAAGCGGTGCTTGCCGCCAATCCGTTCCCGGCCGACGAACCGAAGTTCGTGCATTTCCTGTTTCTGGCCGGGCCACCGGAGAAAGCCGATTTCGACGGGCTGCGCGAAGTCGCATTGCCGGGCGAGGATTTCACGTTGATCGGCACCGTGCTCTATCTCTTCCTGCCGCATGGCGCGGGGCGCTCGCCCGTCGCCCAGAAACTCGGCCGCTTCGTCAAGGCAGAGATGACCGGGCGCAACATCGCCTCGGTGCGCAAGATCGCCGAGATGGCGCGCGAACTATCGGCTTAGCCAGCCGGCCATGCGGTCGAGCGCACCGGCAATGGTGTCGGTCGATCCTGCATAGGAAAAGCGCATGAAACGCGGGCCGTTGACCGGGTCGAAATCGAGGCCGGGCGCGGTGGCGACATGGATCTCCGCCAGCATGCGTTTGGCGAAATCCATCGAATCGTTGGTGTGCGCGGAGACATCGCACCAGGCATAGAAGGCGCCGTCCGGCGGCGCGGCGAAGGAAATGCCCATGGCCGGCAAGCGCTCCAGCAGCAATTCGCGGTTGGCGCGATAACCGTCCTTGATCGTCTCCAGTTCCGCAATGCAGTCGAACGCCTTCGGCGCGGCGATCTGCGACAGGTCGGGCGCGGAGATGTAAAGGCTCTGGGCCAGGCACTCGACCGGACGCACCATATCCTCGGGCAGCACCATCCAGCCGATACGCCAGCCGGTCATGCAGTAGTATTTCGAGAACGAGTTGATGACGATGACGTCATTGGAATGCGACAGCGCGGTGCGGTCGTCGCCGGTGTAGCGCAGGCCGTGATAGATCTCGTCGGAAATGAAGGCGATACCCTCGTCGCGGCAGAAATCCATCAGCGCGGCCAAATGGTGGCGGTCGGTGACGGCGCCGGTCGGGTTGGCCGGGCTGGCGATCAGCAGCGCATCGACACGTTTCTCGCGGTGCGCCTTCTCAAGCGCGTCCACCGTCAGCATATGGTCTTCGGCCGGATCGGTCTCGATCTCGACGGGCTCCAGCGACAAGGCCTTGATAATGTTGCGATAAGCCGGATAACCGGGCGCGGTGATGGCGACGCGGCCGCCGGGATCGGTGACGGCGAGAAAGGCAAGCGAGAAGCCCGCCGACGATCCCGTCGTCACGGCGATGCGCTCGGCCGGCACCTCGACGCCGTAGAGCGCGGCGTAATGCGCGGCGATGGCGCGACGCGTCCCGATGCGGCCCAATGCATCGGTATAGCCGAGCTTTTCGCCCTGCAGGGCCGCGGCGGCGGCGTCGAGAACGCCCTGCGGCGCCGAGTGCGACGGCTGCCCGACGGCCAGCGACAAAACGTCGTGGCCGGCGCCGGCGAGTGCGTTTGCCTCGCGCAGCACATCCATTGCATAGAAAGGCTCGACGCGGCTGCGTGCCGACAAAGTGGTCATCCGGCGTTCCTTTTCGCGTGCGCCCGCCGATCACGATCGGGTGCGGGGGCCTTGTTTTCGCTATGATTGCCGGGCAAATCGCGTTAGCCCGGCGCTGTGTCGGGGGCTGTAAAAGCACAGACTACGGAGTTTTGCCAATTGGTCAGGATGCTGGCGACGTGGATTTCGGCATGCGCCCTCCTTCTCACGACCGCCGCCATGCCGGCGCGGGCGCAATCATCGCGCTTGCCGATCGTGCGCGACGCCGAGATCGAGAAGCTGCTGTCGGACTACGCGACGCCGCTGCTCAACGCGGCCGGCGTGCGGCGCGACCGCACCGAGATCGTGCTGGTCAATTCCGCATCGTTCAACGCCTTCGTCTCGGGACGCAGGATTTTCGTTCACACCGGCACCATCGTCGACTCCGAAACGCCGAACGAGGTTATCGGCGTGCTGGCGCATGAAATCGGCCACCTGGCGGGCGGCCACCAGAACAGGCTGCGCCAGCAACTCGACCGCGCGCAGACGATCTCGGTGGTGACCGCGCTGCTCGGCATGACGGCGGCCATCGCCTCGGCCTATGGCGGCAACAGCGCCGGCGCGCGCGCCGGCACGGGGCTGGCCATTGGCGGCGCCGAGGCGGCCAAGCGCGGCCTGCTGTCCTACCAGCGCTCGGAGGAACTCGCCGCCGACCGCGCCGCGATCGAGTATCTCGACAAGACCGGGCAGTCGCCGAAGGGCCTACTGACGACATTCACGCAAATGCAGCGCAACCTTGCCCTGGTCAGCCACCGCATCAACCCCTACCGCATCAGCCACCCGATGCCGCGCGACCGCATTTCGGCGCTCGAACACATCGCCAAGCAAAGCGCCAATTTCAACAAGACCGACCCGGCAAAACTGCAGGAGCGGCACGACATGGCGCGCGCCAAGATCCTCGCCTATGCCGGCGGGCCGTCGGCGGTCGAAGGGTTCGCCCGCAAGACGAAGAGCGCCAAAGCAGCCACATATGGCCGCGCGATCGCCAAGTTCCTGTACGGCTCGCCGCGCGAGGCGCTGCCGATGATCGACAAGCTGATCGCCTCCGATCCGTCCGATCCGTATCTGTGGGAAATCAAGGGCGAGATCCAGCTCAAGGCTCAGAACGCGCGGGGCGCGGCGGAAGCCTTCACCAAGGCGACGCGCCTGGAAAAGGACGGCTCCGGCCTGATCCAGAGCCAGCTCGGCCATGCCCTGGTGCTGGCCGGCGATCCGCAAAGCCTGCGCCGCGCCGTCGGCGAGCTGGAGGTCGCGCTATCGCTCGATCCGGTCAATGCGAACGCCTACCGGCATCTGGCGATGGCCTACGGGCGGCTCGGCGATATCGGCAATGCCGACCTGGCGACGGCGGAGGAGAAGTTCCATTCCGGCCGCTACAAGGACGCCAAGATCTTCGCCGCTCGCGCCAAGCGCCGTTTTCCGAAAGACGCGCCGCAATGGCTGCGCGCCGACGACATACAACGTTTTCAGATTCCCCGGACCAGATAACCGGCAACACAGAAAGGCCCATTCATGGCAATCTCATTGCGCAAACTTCTTCTCCACACCGCCGTCGCCGCAGCCGTCGTGCTGCCCGCTGCAACCGGACCGGCGGCCGCGTTCGACGATGCGGAGCGCGCGGAAATCGAGACGATCATCCACGACTACCTGCTGGAAAATCCGGAACTGCTGCTCGAAGTGCAGGAAGCGCTGACCGCCAAGCAGGTCGCCGCGCAGCGGGCGCAACAGCAGGACGCCATTGCCGGCCAGAGCGAAAACATCTTCGAGAGCCCGGCCGATCCGGTGCTCGGCAATCCGGAGGGCAGCGTCACCGTGGTCGAGTTCTTCGACTACAATTGCGGCTTCTGCAAACGCGCCATGACCGACATGGTGTCGATGATGGAAAGCGATAGCGAACTGAAGTTCGTCTTGAAGGAATTCCCGATCCTCGGCCCGGATTCCGAAGCGGCGCACCGCGTCGCCTTCGCCTTCAACGACCTGCATCCGGAAAAATACACCGAGTTCCACCTGCGCCTGCTCGGCGGCGAAGGCCGCGCCAACGAGGAGACGGCCATGCGGATCGCCACCGATCTCGGCGCCGACGAAGCGGCGCTGCGCAAACAGATGGCCGATGACAGCGTTTCCGAGCGCATCCGCAACACCTACGAACTGGCCAACGCGCTCGGCATCTCCGGCACGCCGGCCTATGTGATCGGCGACGAAGTGGTTTCCGGCGCGCTCGGCCAGGAGGTCCTGTCGACCAAGATCGCCAATGTGCGCGAGTGCGGCTCGACCGTCTGCTGACGACCGCAACGGGCCAAACCGAGGAAAAAATTAACGCATGCGCGCAAATTCATGTGCGCATGCACGCATTTGGCGGGCAAAACGGGCGAAACCTCTTGCCCGCCGCCGCCGCAGGCTCTACCGAACCAGAACGGCAATGCGCGATAACAAGATATGGCGGCGATACGCGCGATGGCACAACGCATCCTGATCCTGAACGGCCCGAACCTGAACCTGCTCGGCAAGCGGGAACCGGGCATTTACGGCTCGGAGACGCTGGCCGACGTGGAGAAGGCCTGCGGCGCGCTCGGCGCAGAACTGGGACTGGAGGTATCCTGTTTCCAGTCCAACCACGAGGGCGAACTGGTCGACAGGCTGCAACAGGCGGGACTGGAAGGCACCGGCGTCGCGTTCAATCCGGGCGCCTATTCGCACACCTCCATCGCGCTGCGCGACGCCATTGCGGGTTCCGGCGCGATCGTGGTGGAAGTGCATGTCTCCAACATCCACGCACGCGAACGCTTCCGCCGCCATTCACACATCACCGCGGTCTCCAGGGGCATGATCTGCGGGCTCGGAACGCAGGGTTATCTGCTTGCCATCCGGGCGCTGGCCACACATATGAAAAACGCACAAGGATAATTCGAGGGCACCATGGCTGAACGAAAGCCGGCGATTGACACGGGGCTGGTCAAGGATCTCGCCGCCATTCTGACCGAAACCGACCTCACCGAGATCGAGATCGAACAGGGCGAGATGCGCATCCGCGTCTCGCGTGAAATCCACGCCGCTCCGGCCGTGCATGCCGTTGCGCCCGCGCCGCAGGCCGCGCCGGCACCCGCGGCGGCTCAAGGGGCGGCAGCACCGGCCGCCGAGGCGGCTCCGGCGCGTTCGGGCCATGAAGTGCCCTCGCCGATGGTCGGCACCGCCTATCTGGCGCCGGCACCGGGCTCGGCGCCCTTCATCGAGGTCGGCCAGACCGTCAAGGAAGGCCAGACGCTGCTCATCATCGAAGCCATGAAGACGATGAACCAGATCCCGGCGCCGCGCGCCGGCACGGTGACGGAAATCCTGGTCAACGACTCCGAGCCGGTGGAATACGGTCAGCCGCTCGTGGTCATCGCGTAGGCGGGGCGTCCAGGGCATGTTCAACAAGGTCCTCATCGCCAATCGCGGGGAAATCGCGCTGCGTGTGCTGCGCGCCTGCAAGGAACTCGGCATCGCCACCGTCGCCGTCCACTCGACGGCGGACGAGAGCGCGATGCATGTGCGCCTTGCCGACGAAAGCGTGTGCATCGGCCCGCCGCCGTCGCGCGACAGCTACCTCAACATCCACCAGATCGTGGCAGCCTGCGAAATCACCGGCGCAGACGCGGTGCATCCGGGCTACGGCTTTCTGTCGGAAAACGCCAAGTTCGCCGAGATCCTGGAAGCGCACAACATCACCTTCATCGGCCCGACCTCCGAGCATATCTCGACGATGGGCGACAAGATCGAGGCCAAGCGCACCGCCGCCCGGCTCGGCATCCCGGTCGTGCCCGGCTCGGAGGGCGGCGTCACCGACGAGACGGAAGCGAAGAAGATCGCCGCCGATATCGGCTATCCGGTCATAATCAAGGCGACCGCCGGCGGCGGCGGGCGCGGCATGAAGGTCGCGCGCTCGGAAGACGACCTGGTCGTCGCGCTGCAGACGGCGCGCTCGGAAGCGGGCGCCGCATTCGGCAACGACGCGGTCTATATCGAGAAGTTCCTCGGCCGGCCGCGCCATATCGAAGTGCAGGTGGTCGGCGACGGCAACGGCGCGGGCATTCATCTGGGCGAACGCGACTGCTCGCTGCAGCGCCGCCACCAGAAGGTGTGGGAGGAGGCCAACTCTCCTGCCCTGAACGACAAGCAACGCAAGAAAATCGGCGATATCTGCGCCAACGCCATCGCCGAGATGGGCTATCGCGGCGCGGGCACGATCGAGTTCCTCTACGAGGACGGCGAGTTCTACTTCATCGAGATGAACACCCGCCTGCAGGTGGAGCACCCGGTGACGGAGGCGATCACCGGAATCGACCTGGTGCACGAGCAGTTGCGCGTGGCGTCCGGCGCAGGGCTGTCGGTGCGCCAGAGCGAGATCACCTTCGAGGGCCACGCCATCGAGTGCCGCATCAATGCCGAGGACGCGAAGACCTTCGTGCCCTCGCCGGGCACGATCACGCATTACCACACGCCCGGCGGGCTCGGCGTACGCGTCGATTCCGGCGTCTATGCGGGCTACAAGATCCCGCCCTATTACGACAGCCTGATTGGCAAGCTGATCGTGCACGGGCGCAACCGCGTGGAATGCATGATGCGGCTGCGCCGCTGCCTCGACGAGTTCGTTGTCGACGGCATCAACTCGACGCTGCCGCTGTTCCAGGACCTGGTGCAGAACCACGATATCGCCAATGGCGATTACGATATCCACTGGCTGGAAAAGTATCTCGCCGCCCAGCATGCGGACTGATGACCCGTGACAACGGCAACGAAGCGAAGAAGCGTGGCCTGACGCCGCAAATCCTGTTGCGCGCCTACGCGGCGGGCATCTTTCCGATGGCCGACGACGCCAGCGACCCGGAAGTCTTCTGGGTACAGCCGGAGATGCGCGGCGTCATCCCGCTCGATACGTTCCACGTGCCGCGCAGCCTCGCCAGGGCAGTACGCCGGGCGCCTTACGATATCCGCTTCGACACCGCCTTCCGGGCTGTTATAAACGCATGTGCGGAAACGACGGAAAACCGCGAGCGGACCTGGATCAACCGGACGATCCGCGATCTCTATTGCCAGTTGCACGAGATGGGGCACGCCCACTCGGTGGAGGCCTGGGACGACGACCAGCTGGTCGGCGGGCTCTACGGCGTCAGCCTCGGGCGCGCCTTCTTCGGCGAGAGCATGTTCTCGCGCAAGACGGACGCCTCGAAGATCTGCCTCGTGCATCTGGTCGAACGGCTGAAGGAGCGCGGTTTCGTGCTGCTCGACACGCAATTCACCACCGAACACCTGAAGCGGTTCGGCGCGGTCGACGTGCCGGCGGAGGAGTATGAGAACATGCTCGCCGAGGCGCTGATCGGCGAAGCGCAGTTCGACTGAGGATCAGTTGCCGCCGGCGCTGGCGTCGGGGGCGGGAACCTCGGATTCCGCCTTGCAGCCTTTCAGCCAGACGTCATAGACCGGATGCTCCACGGCGTTGAGACCGGGGCTGTCGGCAAACATCCAGCCGGTGAAGATACGGCGGATCTTGCGGTCGAGCGTGATCTCGTCGACCTCGACGAAGGTGCTCGAGCCGGGCGCCTCGTTGTCGGTACGCGAATAGCAGACACGCGGCGTTACCTGCAGCGCGCCGAACTGCACCGTCTCGTCGATATAGACGTCGAAGGTGATGATGCGGCCGGTGATCTTGTCGATGCCGGAGAATTCGGCAACGGGATTTTCCGAGCGCTCCGCGAGCGCCGGCGAAGCAATGGCCGTCGCGGCGAGCACGCCAAGCGCGGCAAACGATTTGAGAAAACCGGACATGAAATTCCTGTGCATTGGCTTGATTGGCCTCAATGGCGGGAATCACTAAAGCCCAGTTGTGGCAGAAGCAGGATCGCTTTTCGACCCGGCCGGCGGAAATCCCCGCCTACTTGCCGGGCGTCCAGGCGTCGTAGTCGCCGGTGACGGCCGGACGGTTCTCCGGCGTCAGCATGGAGCCGTGCGGACGGTAGGCGCGACCGGTGCCGGTGTAGTTCGGCTTGTGCGGCTTCTGCCAGTCGCGCGGCTGGTAGTCTTCCTGCGTCGGCGGGGTGTCGACACGGTGGTGAATCCAGCCGTGCCAGCCGGGCGGAATGGCCGATGCCTCGGCATAGCCGTTATAGATCACCCAGCGCCGCGTGCGGCCCTCGGCGTCCTTGCCGCCCTGGTAATAGACATTGCCGAACTCGTCCTTGCCGACCCGCTCGCCCTTGCGCCACGTGTGAAAGCGCGTGCCGAGCGTCTGGCCGTTCCACCAGGTGAAGAACTGAATGAGGAAATCTTTCATCGTGTCCAATCCGGCGCGGTTGTTCGCTTGCCCGCTTATGGCGCTGGGGACACGCGATTGCAAGAGCGTTCACGCGTCCTTGCCGGTCTCCTCGATCGTCACCTTGCCCGGATAGAATGCGATGTGACCGCGCAACTGGCCGGCGATGTCGAGCGGCCGGTCGTAGATCCAGGCGATCTCCTCGCCGGCGAAGGCGAAATAGGACGCGTCTCCCTTCAGCGGACAATGGGTGGACTTGTCAGCGACCGGCTGCAGGGGGCCGATCACATCCGCCTCGGGAATGTAGATCACCGGATCGTAGACGTCCCTGCCCGTTTCCAGCACGCGCAGCGCGCTGTCCGATTCGGCCAGAAGCTTGTCGCCGCGCCGGACGCGCACCGTCGCCGCAACCGGCTTGATGCGCATGAAGTGGGCTTCGTTGTCCGGATTGTGGATCGTCAGCCGGGCCATCGCTCAGACCTCCGACAGGGGCGCGGGCGAAAACAGCACGCCGAACTGTTCGCACCAGATGACGACGGAGCGATAGTCGTCGATGTTCGTGCCTTCCGGCACGAAATAGGTTTGATCGCCCTTGTTGCCCTTGAGCGGGCCGAGCGAGACCCATTCGGACTGTTTCACGGCGTCGGAATCCTTCGGATCGGCATCCTCGACCAGCCAGACTTCGAGATCGGGTCCGTTGGTGACGGCGAACTCGGTCAGGCGGACGAGCGCCGTGCCCGCGCCCGAGACGAGGAGTTGCGCCCTGCCCTCGCCCTTGTGGGCCAGATCGGCGTCGCGGAAGCGGCCTTCCTTCACAGCCGTCGCCATGAACTCGGCGGGCAGCGCCTCGTTGACCTCGCGGTCGATCCAGAGCGGCGATGCGAGATACCAGAAGGCATTGCCGGCGACGAAGCCGACGATGAAGACCGGGACGGCGATTTTCAGAAACCGGAGCATGGTTTTTCCCTCGACAAACGCCGGCGACCGTATTCCGGTTTCGATCACCGTGCTAGCCTGCAAACATCACGATCGGGAGAGCGACATGGCCAGGCGATTTCACCTGCTCGTCATCGCGGCGCTGGCGGCAAGCCCCGTTTCCGCGCAGGACGGGCCGAAAGGCATCGCCTTCGTGCAGGCGCCGGAACAGGGCAGCGGCGTGTGCGTGGCGGCAACGCCGGAGGAAGGCTTCGCCTGCGCGGTGGAACAATGCATGGCGGACGGCGCGCGCGACGAGGACTGCATCCGCACCAACTGGTGCCAGCCGGCCGGCTGGAGCGTCGACATCTTCGTGCAGCACCAGGAAGGCATCCACTGGCACGAAGTGATCTGCGGCCTGCCGACGGAGGCAATCGCCAAGGCGGCGGCCACCCATGTCTGCGACCGCAACGAGCGCGACTACCTGATCGAATGCTCGGTGGTGCAGGTGTATGATCCGGAGGGGAAGGAACAGATCGAATGGTAGCGCTCGCCCGCTACCAGATCACCTTTTCCATGATGATCGCGGGGATGCCGGAGCCCTTGACGCCGCAGTCGGGCGTGGTGTCGACCTGCTTGAAGCCCTCGCGCTCGTAGAAGGCGACGGCACGGTCGTTGGCTTCCTCGACCTCGAGGCGGATCTTGCGGACGTCCGGGAAGCAGGCCTCCATCTCGATCAGCAGTTTTTTTCCGACGCCCTGCCCCTGCGCCGACGGGCGGACATAGAGCTGGTGCAGCATCGAGGTTTCGGAATCGATCTGGCTGACAAAGGCCATGCCGGTGATCTCCGCGCCGTCGTCGCAGACGATGAACTCGGAGCGCGGCTTGTTCATGCGCTGCTTGAGCGCCTGCACGGAGTGCCACGCCTCGGTCAGCTCGGAGACCTTCTCCTTGCCGTAGATCTTGTCGTAGGTGTCATGCCATGTCTCGGACAACATGGCGCTGATGGTCTCCAAATCCTCCAGCGATGCCGTCCGTAACCACATGGCAGACTTCCTCCTAGTCCTCGATGCCCAATTTGGATTTCACAAGCGCCTGCACGGCCTGCGGATTGGCCTTGCCGCCGGTCGCCTTCATCACTTGGCCGACGAACCAGCCGGCGAGCGTCGGCTTGGCCTTGGCCTGTTCGACCTTGTCGGGATTGGCGGCGATGATCTTGTCGACCTCGGCTTCGATGGCGCCGGTGTCGGTGACCTGCTTCATGCCGCGGTCCTCGACGATTTTCGCCGGGTCGCCGCCCTCGTTCCAGACGATCTCGAACAGGTCCTTTGCGATCTTGCCGGAAATGTCGCCGCTCTTGATCAGGTCGATGACGCCGCCGAGCTGCGCCGGGGAAACCGGCGTCTCGTCGATGCCGAGACCGGCCTTGTTCAGCGCGCCGAGCAGATCGTTGATTACCCAGTTCGCCGCCGCCTTGGCGTCGCGCCCTTCGGCGACCTGTTCGAAATAGTCAGCGATTGCCTTCTCCGACACCAGAATGGAGGCATCATAGGCAGACAGGCCGAGAGACACAAACCGCTCTTTCTTGTCGTCCGGCAGTTCCGGCAGATCGGCCTTCAGCGCCTCGACGAAGGCGTCGTCGAATTCCAAAGGCAGAAGGTCGGGATCCGGGAAGTAGCGGTAGTCGTGCGCCTCTTCCTTGGAGCGCATCGAACGGGTCTCGCCCTTGCCCGGATCGAACAGGCGGGTTTCCTGGTCGATCTGGCCGCCATCCTCGAGAATGGCGATCTGGCGGCGGGCTTCGTACTCGATGGCCTGGCCGACGAAGCGGATCGAGTTGACGTTCTTGATTTCGCAGCGCGTGCCGAAATCGCCGCCCGGCTTGCGCACCGAGACGTTGACGTCGGCGCGCATCGAGCCCTCGTCCATGTTGCCGTCGCAGGTGCCGAGATAGCGCAGGATCTGGCGCAGCTTGGTGAGATAGGCCCTGGCCTCGTCGGAGGAGCGCAGATCCGGCTTGGAGACGATCTCCATCAGCGCGACGCCCGAGCGGTTCAAATCGACATAGGACATGGTCGGGTGCTGATCGTGCATCGACTTGCCGGCGTCCTGCTCCAGATGCAGGCGCTCGATGCCGATCTCGACATCCTCGAACTCGCCCTTCTTGTCCGGGCCGACGGAAATGACGATCTCGCCCTCGCCGACGATCGGCTGCTTGAACTGCGAAATCTGGTAGCCCTGCGGCAGGTCCGGATAGAAATAGTTCTTGCGGTCGAAGACGCTTCGGTTGTTGATCTGCGCCTTCAGCCCGAGGCCGGTGCGCACGGCCTGGCGGACGCACTCCTGGTTGATGACGGGCAGCATGCCGGGCATGGCGGCATCGACCAGCGAGACATTGGCGTTCGGCTCGGCGCCGAATTCGGTCGAGGCGCCGGAGAACAGCTTGGAATTGGAAATCACCTGGGCATGGACTTCCATGCCGATGACGATTTCCCAGTCGCCGGTGGCGCCGGGAATGAAGCGTTTCGGATCGGGCGTACGGGTATCGACGATGGTCATCAGGTACTTGTTTTCTTAAAAGGGTTCTCGGTCCATTCGATAGTGCAACGCCATATCGCCTGCAAGCCGCGTTTTCAGCGGAAAGTCACGGCGTCGCACGGATATGGCGGCACTAGTTCGATTCGATGGACACGCCTCCCTCGCCGATCCTGATCTCCACGCCCGAGGGCTTCTGCTGCTCCTGGTAGTACATGTAGCCGAGCACCAGAACGACGACGGCAAGCGCCCCGATGACGGCATAAAGAACATTGTGATTCATTTCTGGCGGCCTCGATGGATCCCGTTACGGGATAAGCTGTTAGCCGATTTGTGCCCGGTTGGGAAACAGGCGCGGGCGACAAACCGCAATCGGACGGCGAAACGGGGGACAATCCGCCTGCCGGCGTCCGGCGTTTGACCGAGATCAAGGTTCGCAGTGCGAATTGCCGGAAGATGGTTACAGGAGAAACCATTGGAGGGGATATCGTGCTTTCCTTGCGCCACTTTTTCACCGCACCGGAACGCGGCCAGCTGTTTCATGTCATGGTCGACAAGCTCGGCCTGCGCGCCGCGCTCGAATCGCGCCCCAACGCCGATGCGGTGATGAAACGCGCGCAGGCACGCTGCGCGGACTGCGGCCGCGAAGACAGCTGCCAAAGCTGGATGGCGGAAAACGAGGCGGCGGGCGAAGCGCCCTATTTCTGCAAGAACCACGACATGTTCGAGCGGCTGAAGCACGATATCGAGGCGGAAAAGGAACTGCAGACCGCCTGAACGGACGCCGCCGCAACGACACGAAAAAGCCCCGGACCGCAAGGCCGGGGCTTTGTCATTTGCGGTAAGGTTTCCGGTTAGCATTAACGAGAGGTAAACGTCGCCCGCAACCTCAGGTTATGGCAAACCAGCGCTTGCACCCTTGAACAGGAGAAGCGTCATGTTCGCCAAGACACTCGCCATTGCCATCGTGATTTCCGGCAGCGCCGGAGCCGCGGCAAGCTATGTGCACAACCATTCCGTGCCGTGGCGGACGGTCTGGCAGGAAGCGACACGGTTCCGCCCACCGCTCGCACCGGCGCCCCACGACGTCGCGAATTTCTTTCCGGCCAAGCACTATCGCTTCTGCCGCAACGAGTTCCGCACCAAGATGACGCATCTGTCGCTCGCCAGAAAGCAGGAGGCCTGCAAGTGCTTCGACCGCACGGTCCAGGGCTGGTCGCCGGGCATGCAGCAGGCCAGCAAGATCGTCGTCCTCGGCAAGTCCGTCATGTCCGACAATCCGGCCGCGCGGGCCTTTTCACGCATCGGCACGATGCCGCAGCCTGGAGGACGCGGGTCGGCGCACCGGCAACAGGTCCGTGTGTCGCAGGCGCGCGACCAGGCCTGGCGTATCGAGAAGAACTACCGCAACGCGCTGACCGGCAAGGGCGGCAAGGCGGTCGTCGCCAATCCGCTAATACTGATCGCCGCGAATTACCGGGTCGAGCGCGTCTTCGTCAAATGCGGCATCAGCGGCTCCTGGCCGACCATGCACAACGCCGCGTCGGCATTCGGCCGGATCGGAGACCGCAAGGGTTGACAAGATAAACGGCGGCGCAGGAGGCGCCGCCGCTGGCACCTGAGCAGGCCCCTACTCCACGGTCGCCTCGGTTCGCTCGGCGGCGGTGACGGAGACGGGCAGTTCCTTCTTCTCGCCCTGGACATTGTCGCCCATGATCGCGACGACCAGATAGTCGCCCGGATTGAGGGTGAGCTGGAACTCCTCGCCGTAGCCGCCGTCGATGCGCTCGCGCTTGCCCTGCAAATCCGTCTTGCCCGCAAAGACGTCGATGCGGTAGGCGCCCGGCGCCGCGACGTTGAGCACCCCGGCATCGAGATCGACGACGACATCCGTCATCTCGCCGCGCGTCACCGTGACCGGCACCTCGGCGATGGCCTTTTGCAGCCGGGCGCGGACGATGTAGTCGCCGGGCGGCAGCTTGAACCGGTTGCCCGGGCCGTATGCGCCGTCAAGCTGCTTGCGCTTGCCGTCGAGCGACTTCTTCGCCGACAGGACATCGACCCGCAATTCGCCGGACTCCACGGCAGGGCCGCCCTCGGCATATTCCGCGTCGATGGCGAGGATGCCGATGCCCATGACGACATCCTTCTGCACGATCTCGCCCGGTGCGAGGGCGAAAGCCTCCTCGGCATTGCTCTCGCCGAGCCGCGCGGTGAGGACGACCTGCCCGGCCGGCACGACCATGGTGCCCTCGCCATAACCGCCGTCCTTCCTGCCGCCGATCTCGAGATCGAAACGGGCGCCGCTGTCGACCTCGGCGCCGTCATCGGGCAGCACGCGGACGGTGACGACACCGGCGTCGAGAACGAGATCGCGGTCGACCGCCTCGCCTTCCTTCACCTCGACGACGGTTTCGGCGGTCGCCATGTCCTTGCGATAGCGCAGCAGGTAGCGGCCGGGTTCCAGCGTCGTCGTGAAGGCGGTCTTGTAGCCGCCCTCGACCGATTTCCCGGCCGGCGTGTCGCCTTCAAGCGGGAAGAAGTCGTAGCGGCCGCTGAGTTCATAGTCCGGGCCGCCCTCGGCCAGCACGGCGGTAATGGAGACGTTGTCCTTCAGCACCACCTTTTCCGGCTCGGGCGGCGGCGCGGCGACGACCGTTTTCGTCAGCGCCTCGGTCAGTTCGGCGGCGTCCTCGGCCTGCAGGTAGAGACCGCCGGTGTTCTCGGCGAGGCAGGAGACCTGGCGGCCCTCCTCCTCGGACAGGCCGAAGCCGACCACATGGGCGGTGAAATCGACGCCCAGCTTCTCCAGTTCCGAGGCGACGGCGCAGGGATCGGCCTCGCAGGTCTCGATGCCGTCGGTGACGAGGATGACGGTCGCCTTCTCCTCGGTGAATTTCAGCGCCTCGGCGGCCTGGCGCACCGCCGCGGTGAGCGGCGTCTTGCCCTTCGGATTGAGGCCGTTGACCGCCTCGGCGATGCTCTGGCGCGTGCCGGCCGCCGGGGCGACGATCTGCTCGATATCGGTGCAGACGCCCTTCTCGCGATGGCCGTAGGCGATCAGGCCCAGCTGCATGTCGTCGGGAATCGACGGCAGGACGCCGGCAAGCGTCTCGCGGGCGATCTCGATCTTGGTCTTGCCGTCGATCTGGCCCCACATGGAGCCGGAAGCATCCATGACGATTATGGCCTTGTCGGCGGAAAGTGCGGGAGTGGCTGCGAGAATTGACGATGCAGCGGCGGCTGCAAGAACTGCGCGGAACATGACGCCTCCTATGGTGCCCTTGGCGATCATCACATGACTAAACGGCAGCGCACAGCATGGCCTGTGCGATATCGCACAGCAAGACGGAACAACGCCTTTCCCGGCAGGCTGGACAGGCGCGATTCGCGCGCCTACATGACGGGCCGAAAACAGGAGTTTTGATGTTCGTTTCGACCGAGTCCCGGTAATGCCCTGGCCGCGCAAGCGGTACAGGGCCGACTTTGGAAACCGGCCGCCCTCGATCCTCACGAGGTCGGTGGAGCGGTCATCCATTGTCTGCGGCCGACAGGCCGCCATACCGGATCCGAACATCATGGATATTTCCCGCGCTGAACAGCGCATTCTCCACCTGCTCGCCTAGGGCGGGCACATAGAAATCGTCAGGGAAAACAAGCAGATCGAGCGTCTCGACTGCATCACGCGAGACGGCTGGCTCCATCCCGGCCTCGACCTGGAACTTTTCCGCAAGCTGAAACGGCGGCATACCATCGCATCGAAAGGCGGCGGTCCCTACCGTATCACGCGGCGCGGACTGGACCTGGTCCGCAGCCAACACGACAACCGCTAGACAGGGCGCGGCCGCAAGGCCGCGCCCTTTTTCATTCGCGAGGCAGAAGCTGCGCGCGGATATCCGCCCATTCCGCGGCAATCGTCGCGTTGCCCCGGGCCTTGCCGGCACGGCGGTACCAGTAGTCGGCGTTCCAGTCGTCTCCCTCGATGCGGTGGCACAGCGCATGCAACCAGTCGAACGCCGCTACGCCTTCATGCGCCTGGCAAATCTCGTGCGCCGCGTGCCAGTCCGGTCCGACGGCAAAACCGCCGGCTTGCAGGCGGTCGAGCGCCTCGGCAAGTTTTCGGGTCCGGTCATCCATCCGCATTCTCCGGCAACAGGAAAGTTACCGGGCTATTTAAGCAAAATGGAAAAGCCCGATGAATTAAAACAACGAATTCTTCACTTGCATTCGCGATATTCAACAAAAAACGGGAGATGTCGTGGGTTTCAAGACGACCTTGATTGGCGCAGTGTTGCTGTCCGGCGCGCTCGGCGGCGGGTTGGCCTATGTCAAATCGTCCGGCGGCGTAAGCTCGGTCGGCGACGTGACCGTCTCGGCCAAGAACATGTTCCGCAACACGATGCGCAGTTTCGACAAGCGGTATTACACGCGCGGACCGGACTACGGCATCTGCGTCGCCGATTACGGCCGCGGCGCGCTCGGCAAGACCAATGCCGAGATCACGCTGGCCTGCGAGTGTTTCGACAAGAGCCTGCGCATGATGAGCGGCACCGACCGGGATTCCGCCCGCGCCGCCCTGCGGCCCCCGGCGCCCGCGATCGACAGTGCCCGGTCGGGCGACCAGGTTGCAGCGCTGCACGCCACGGCCGCCGCCAAGGCGGTGCTCGACAAATGCGGCATCAAGCCCTCCGCCGCCGCGCCGGGCTTCCTGTCGATGCGCGGGACGATGTAGCGCCGACGGCGCACAATCCTCAAAACTGTTCGAGAAATTCGTGGATCGCGTCGACGGTCTGCGGTGCGTCGATGATTCCGAGATGCGACACGCCGCCGACGATCTCGTAGCGGCCGTTCGGATTGGCCGCCGACATGACGGGCTCGAATTTACTCGCGACAAAAGCCTCGTCATCGCTGCCTGCGACCAGCAGGAAGGGCGGCAATGCCGCGATATCGGCCTTGTAGTCGTCGCGCGGCGCGTAAGCCGTGTTCAGCCGGAAGGAATAGGCCGCCGTCGCGGTATTGCCGAGCGGGCCGTCGAGCACGGATTGCGGAAAGGCAAACTCGATCGCCGGCAGGAAGTTCAGCGCCGTGACGCCGACATTGTTCAGCATGGCCAGGCCGATGATCCGCCGGGTCAGCGGATGCGCCCAGCCGCCGGAATTGGGCCGCACGGTCGGCGCCTTGTAGTGCAGATAGGGCGCGAGCAGCACGGCACGGTCGGCCATTTTGCCGTAAGCGCCGCCGGCAAAGCGGATCGCCAGGCCGCCGCCGGAGGAGTGGCCGCCGATGACCAGCTTCTGCCCCGGCTTGCGCACGATTTCGATCAGGTCGGCGAGATCGTCCTCGAACTGGCCGATATAGTCGATGTCGCCGCGCCTTCCCGGATGTTCGCCATGGCCGCGCAGATCGGGCAGCACGACGTCGGCGCCGCCGCTTGTCGCGATGGCGCGGGCAAGCCCGTCATAGCCGAGGCCGTGCCAGCCGGAACCGTGGACGAAGACCAGCAGAGGCGCGCCGTCACGCCCGGACGCATAGGACCGGTAGGAAAGCTCCGCGCCGTCGCGGGCCGTGTAGGATTGCAGGGGCGCTGGCTCGCCCGCGTCGCGCCCCGTCAGCGCGGTGAAATCAAGACCGCCCTCGCCCGCGAGCTTTCCGGGGCGTTGCGAAACGATCAGGCCGAGCGCGATGGCGAAGTAGATGCCGACCGAGATCGCGATGAATGTCACGATCCGCACGATCATCGAACGCCCCCTATGCTTTCCCTACCACCATCTCTCCGGCGTGAACTTGCCCGCGGCCTGTTCGATGACGTGGCCGGCGCGGAACAGCGTTTCCTCGTCGAAAGGCTTGCCGATCAGTTGCAGGCCGAGCGGCAGGCCGGAACCGTCGAGGCCGGCGGGAACGGCGATGCCGGGAAGCCCCGCCATGTTCACCGTCACGGTGAAGACGTCGTTCAGATACATCTTGACCGGGTCGGCATGCAGGTCCTGGTCCGCGATGCCGAATGCGGCCGACGGGGTGGCGGGCGTCAGGATGGCGTCGACGCCTGCGTCGAAAGCGGTCTCGAAATCGCGCTTGATCAGCGTGCGCACCTTCTGGGCGCGCAGGTAATAGGCGTCGTAGTAGCCTGCCGACAGCACATAGGTGCCGATCATGACGCGGCGCTTGACCTCGTCGCCGAAGCCCTCGGCGCGGGTCTTTTCGTACATGTCGACGATATCCTTGCCGGGCACGCGCAGGCCGTAGCGCACGCCGTCATAGCGGGCGAGGTTGGACGAGGCTTCCGCCGGGGCGACGATGTAATAGGCCGGCAGGGCGTATTTGGTGTGCGGGAGTGTGATGTCGACGATCTCGGCGCCGGCGTCCTTCAGCCAGGCGATGCCCTGCTGCCAGAGCTGCTCGATCTCTTCCGGCATGCCGTCCATGCGGTATTCGGCGGGAATGCCGATCTTCATACCCTTGACCGACTGGCCGATAGCGGCCTCGTAGTCCGGCACCGGCCGGTCGACAGAGGTGGTGTCCTTGTCATCGACCGAGGCCATCGATTTCAGCATGATCGCGGCGTCGCGCACGTCGCGGGCGATCGGGCCTGCCTGATCGAGCGAGGACGCAAACGCAACCATGCCCCAGCGCGAGCAGCGGCCATAGGTCGGCTTGATGCCGACGGTGCCGGTGAAGGCGGCTGGCTGGCGGATCGAGCCGCCGGTGTCGGACGCAGTGGCGCCGGCGCAGAGATGCCCGGCGACGGCGGCGGCGGAGCCACCGGACGAGCCGCCCGGCACCAGATCCTTGTTGGAGCCCCTGGCGCGCCACGGGTTCTTCACCGGGCCGTAATACGACGTCTCGTTGGAGGACCCCATGGCGAACTCGTCCATATTGAGCTTGCCGAGCATGACCGCGCCATCGGCCCACAGGTTCGCGGTCACCGTCGATTCGTAGCGCGGCTCGAAGCCGTCGAGGACATGGCTGCAGGCCTGGGTGTGCACGCCCTCGGTGGCGTAGAGATCCTTGACGCCGAGCGGGATGCCTTCCAGCGCCCCGGCCTTTCCGGCGGCGATCCGCTCATCGGAAGCCTTGGCCATCTCGCGCGCCTTTTCCGGCGTCACCTTGATATAGGCGTTGAAGGCCTCATTGGCCGCACCGATGGCCGACAGATAGGCGTCCGTCAGCTCGGTGGCGGTGATTTCCCTGGCGTGCAGCTTGTCGCGCGCTTCGGCGATGGTGAGGCTTGTCAGGTCGGTCATGCGATCAGCTTCTTTTCGTAAAAGACGTTGTATTGCGTATCGGGATAGTCGGCGAAGACGCCGCAGCGGGAAAAGCCGCAGCGCTGGTAAACCGCCCATGTGTCCTCGAAACCCGGCGTGCCGCCGGTTTCGAGCTTCAGAACGTGCAATCCCCGGTCGCGGGCGGCGGCCTCGATGGCTTCCAGCAGCTTCCGGCCGACGCCTGAACCGCGCACGGACGGATCGGTGTACATGCGCTTGACCTCGCCGAAGCCGCCTTCATGCACCTTCAGCGCGCCCATGCCGACCGCCCTGCCGTCGCCATCGCGGGCGACGAAGAGGATCGTATCCGGCCCGGCCATCTGCTCGACGGTCATCTGGAACTGGAATTCGCGCGGCGACAGCGGGATGAGGTGGTCATTGAGCGCGGCGACCATGGCGCGCACGTCGTCCTGCAGCGGCGTTTCAGACGCGATGGCATACGCCATGACCGGCTACTCCACGACCTTCGGGACGAGGAAGAAATTGTCTTCCGAGGCCGGCGCGTTGGCGGTGATGTCGTCGGCCTTGTCGCCGTCGGTGACGATATCGGCGCGCTTCTTCATCTCCATCGGCGTGACGGAGGTCATCGGCTCAACGCCCTCGACATCGACCTCGTTCAACTGCTCGACGAAGCCGAGGATGGTGTTCAGTTCGCCTTCCATCCTCGCCGCTTCCTCGTCGGTGACGGCGATGCGGGCGAGTTTGGCGACGCGCTTGACGGTGGCAAGGTCGACGGACATGGAAATCTCCGGGAGGATATTCGGTTTCGCCCGCTATAGCGGGGCGAAAGACGCGGCGCAACACGCGCCGCGCCGGCTTTTGTCAGACATTAAAGGCGCTGCCGATTTCCGGCGAGACAACCTTGCCCGCATCGCCTTCCATCGCGGAAAGGAAGGTTTCGGCCGTCTGGTCGATAATCGGGAACGAGCCGTAGTGGCAGGGAACGATTTTCGAGAAGGAGAAAAAGCGCCGGCAGGCAAGCGCGGCGACGGCGCCGCCCATGGTGAAGCGGTCGCCGATCGGCACCAGGCCGATCTCCGGCTTGTGGAGTTCGTCGATCAGCGCCATGTCGCCGAAAATATCGGTGTCGCCCATGTGGTAGAGCGTCGGCTCGTCGGCAAAATGCAGGATCAGGCCGGCCGGATTGCCGAGATAGACATTGCCGCCGCCGCCGGTCTGCGACGAGGACGAATGGTCGGCGCGCACGAAACTCGTCGTGAAGCCGCCGCAGTCGACGGTGCCGCCGACATTGCCCGGATTGATGCGGTCCTGGGCAACGCCCTTGCCGACGAGATACATGCAGATCTCGAAATTGGCGACCAGCATGGCGCCGGTCCTTTTCAGGATATCCACCGCATCGCCGATGTGATCGTCGTGGCCATGCGTCAGCAGCACATGGGTGACGCCGTCGGCGACTTCCTCCCAACCGCCCTTCCAGCTCGGATTGTCCGTCAGGAAGGGATCGATCAGGATCTGCGCACCGCCGGCCTCGACGCGAAACGCGGAATGGCCGTACCAGGTGAGTTTCATCGCGTTGCCTCCTCGCAATGGTTGTCGGTTCGGGTTATGAGCCGGGCACAGAATTGACACAGACGCAAGCCGCCGACCATGCCAGAAATCGCCATCGAGGATATTGCAGCGACACTTGAACCCGGTCAGGTCGTCGCCGGGCTCGATCTCGGCACCAAGACGATCGGGGTGGCGATCAGCGACCGCGGGCTGTCTCTCGCGACGCCTCGACCGGTGATCAGGCGGACCAAGTTCACCGCCGACGCGCAAGCGCTGCTGGCACTGCTCGAAAAGGAAAACGCCGGCGCGGTCGTTCTCGGTCTGCCGCTCAACATGGACGGTTCGGAAGGGCCGCGCGCGCAGGCGACGCGGGCGTTTGCGCGCAACCTGGCGCAAAAGACGGACATTCCCGTCGCCTTCTGGGACGAGCGGCTGTCGACGGTCGCGGCGGAGCGATCGCTGATCGAGCAGGACGTGTCACGGGCAAAACGCGCCGACCGTATCGACTCGGCGGCGGCAGCCTTCATCCTGCAGGGTGCGCTGGACCGGATCTATTCGGCGGGAACCTGAACGGCGTCGGCCGAAATGGGCTCGATGGCCTGTTCCGTTTCCTGCGCGCCGCCGCGGCGCTTTTCCCACCAGGCCCTGATCTGGCGGCGCTTGCGAAACGCGATGATGCCGAAGATCAGGAATGTGTCGAAGATGCAGGCCTTGAGGAACATCACCGGTATCTCGGCCGGATCGACATTGAGAATGTTGCCGTAGATCGTAAAGACGAGATCATGCAACTGGCGGCTCAGGAAGACCATGCCGAAGTTGATGTCGTAATAGGACAGGCCGAACCAGCCCCAGAAAAGCGACAGCGGCGTGAGCCAGAGCCAGAAGAGATAACGCATCAGCCCGGCTCCCCGTCACGCGAAAGCGCGGTCATTGCGGAAAGGCTCGCGCTGGACGCAGCCAGTTGACGGCTGACGCGGTCGGCGAGGTTCTCCTGTTCGGACTCGGGCGCCGATGCCAGCGGCCGGACCTCCCAGGCGAATTCAACGCCTCCCGCCGCGAGCATCGACATAAGGGTCGCCATCTGAATGGCAAACAGCATCGCAGCGGCCGATCCCAGGCCAACGAATGCCGACACGATCAGCCAAAACGCGGTGACCGCCAAAAGCGATGTGAAAGCGATGCCGAGCGCCATGACGCGTTCGCGGTGCTCGTCATTGGAAGACGTCACGGCGATCATCGTGGCCCACAGCATCAAAGAGAGTGCCGCGACGATCACGCCGGTCAGAATCGCCCGTGCCGCCTCGAAACCGAGCGACAAGGACATCAGCATGAAGTGCAGTTCCTGCAGAAGTCCGAACTTGGAAATGCCGATCCCGCCAACGGTCACGCTGGCGGTGAAAGCGATCCATGAAAGCAGGATTCCACCATGTAGAAGTCGTCGCATACCATCCCCCATCCGGGTCGAGTCGACTATCGGACGCCAGGCGCAGAGCTGCAACCGTATACCCTTTGTTAACCTTAACGACGGTGGACAAACCTTGCCCACCCGCACGCAAATGAGGCACAAGCGGCCCTGATCCTGCCACAGCGGACCTCCCACCATGCTGACCGTCTTCGCGGCAATCCTGCCGATCTTCCTCCTGATCCTGTTCGGACAGGCCTTGCGCCGCCTGCCGCTGTTTGCGGTCGAGTTCTGGCGCGGGCTGGACGTGATGGGCTTCTACGTCCTCTACCCGGCGCTGCTGTTCGTAACGATCGTGCGGGCCGATTTTTCCGCGCTTTCCTTCGACGTGATCGTGATCGCGCTGCTTGCCGCCGGTTTCGCGATCGCGGCGGCGACACTTGCCGCCTGGCCGCTGATGCGCAGCGCCATCGGACTGAGCCGCCCTTCCTTCTCTTCGGTGTTCCAGACCACGGTGCGCTGGAACGGCTTCCTCGCCTTCGCCGTCGCCGAGAAGCTGTTTCCGCCGGAGGGCGCCGCCATGGTGGCGCTGGTGATGGCGATCATGATCATTCCGATCAACGTCGAATCGGTGGCGGTGGTCGCGTGGTTCACCGAGAAATCGCCGAAACTCGGGGCTGTGGCGCGCAAGATCGCGGTCAATCCGCTGGTGCTGGCGGCAGCGGCGGCGCTGATCGTGCGATCCCTGCCCTTTTCCATTCCCGGTCCGCTGATGGAAATGCTCAACCTCGTCGCGCGCGCCGCGCTTGGCATGGGGCTGATGGCGATCGGCGCCGGGCTGAGGCCGCAGGATACGCTGCGCCCCAACGCCGCCATCTTGCTGGCGGTCGCCAACAAGCTGATCGTCTTTCCGGCGCTGGTCGTCGGGATCGCCATACTGCTCGGGCTTTCCGGCCCGCAACTGGCCTATCTGACGCTTTGCGCGGCGGTGCCGACGGCGATGAACGGCTATGTGCTGGCGCGCCAGATGGGCGGTGACGCCGAACTCTATGCGGCCATCGCGACCATCCAGACCGCCGTGTCCTTTCTGTCGATTCCGCTGGCGCTCGCCGCCGTCGCTCAGTTTTCGGGCGGATAGAGCGCTTCGAGCAGGCTGGCCGCGTCGAAGCGGCTGTCGAGCATGCCGTAGCTCGACCGCCAGGCGCCGCCGAGACGGGTTTCGGCGAAGGCGTCGGCGAGGCCGCTGGCGCCGATGCGATAAAGCTCCGAAGCCGCCGCCGCCAGCGCCAGCTGCTCGATGACGATGCGCGCGGCGCCGGGATCGCTGCTCGCCAGGTCGAAGGCGGCGTTGAGCACATCGCGCGTGCCGGAAGCGCGGCGGCCGAGGTGACGGGAAATGTCCTGCAGCACCATGTCGTAGAGTTCGGGCGAGCGGCGGAACACCCTGAGCAGGTCCAGCGCCATCACGTTGCCGGAGCCTTCCCAGATCGAGTTGACCGGGGCTTCGCGATAGTGGCGGGCAAGCGCGAAATCCTCGGTATAGCCGTTGCCGCCGAGGCACTCCATCGCCTCGCCGATCATCGGCGGCGCCGCCTTGCAAACCCAGTATTTGACCACAGGCGTCATCGCGCGAACCCAGGCGGCCTCGAGCTCGCTGTCGTGCATGTGATCGAAAGCGTGCGCCAGGCGCATGGAAAGCGCCGTGGCGGCGGCCGTATCCACAGCCATGTCGGCGAGCACGCGCGTCATCAGCGGCTGATCGACGAGCTGCGCTCCGAACACCGACCTGTGGCGGGCGTGGTGAACGGCCTCGACCATGGCCGCGCGCATCAGTCCGGCGGACGCGACGGCGCAATCGAGCCGGGTTAGCGTCACCATTTCCAGGATGGTGCGCACGCCGTCGCCCTCATCGCCGATGATCTGGGCGATGGAACCGTGGAACTCGGCCTCCGAGGAGGCATTGGAGCGGTTGCCGAGCTTGTCCTTCAGCCGCATGAAATGAATGCCGTTGGCCTCGCCGTCGGCAAGCAGGCGCGGCACGAAGAAGCATGACAGGCCGTTGGGCGCCTGCCCGAGCACCAGGAAGGCATCGCTCATCGGCGCGGACATGAACCACTTGTGGCCGGTCAGGTGGTAGATGCCCCTGCCCTCCGGCTTGGCGCCGGTTGTGTTGGCCTGCACGTCGGTGCCGCCCTGCTTTTCCGTCATGCCCATGCCGACGGTCAGGCCGACCTTCTCGGCCGGGGCGCGGTGGGAGGAATCATATTTGCGCGAGGCGATGCGCGGCGCCCATTCGCGGGCCAGTTCGGAAGAGGTTCTGATCGCCGCGATGGAGGCGTTGGTCATCGTCATCGGACAGAGATGGCCAGTTTCGAGCCCGGCGATCATGTAGAACGAGATGGCGCGGCGCTGATGGCCCGGAACCTCGCCGCGGTCGCGGCCTTCCCAGACCGAACCGGACAGGCCCCAGCCGGTCGAGCGGCGCATCAGCGCGTGATAGGCGGGATGGAACTCGACGCGGTCGATACGATGTCCCTGGCGGTCATGCGTCTTCAGGTGCGGCAGCTCAACATTGGCGAGCCGGGCAAGATCGAGAGCCTCGGCGGAGCGGACAAAGGCGCCGATCTGCTGCCATTCCTTCGTCTGGGCGCTGGTCGAGCCTGTCGCGATCTGCATCAGCAGCGGATCGTCGAGGAATGCGTTGCCGCCGAGCGGCGGCGTCTGGTTGGTGATCTCGTGGGTTACTGTCACGGAAAATACTCGGGCGCTGACTGATTCTTCATGCGCGGCCAGCTTATCAGAAATTGCAGGCCGTCGAACGGCGAATAAATTGGCGAAAATTCACCACGCGGCGCGGCATGCGCTTGCCGGGACCGCCGTTTGCGCCTAGACGGTGGCTTTGACATGAACGACAAGACCGACTTTCCGATCTTCCCGCACCGCCATCTCCTCGGCATGGCCGGCCTTTCCTATCCCGATATCCAGACGCTGCTCGACCGCGCCGACGCCGATGTCGACGTGTCGCGCCAGCAGGAAAAGAAGAAATCGGTGCTGCGCGGACGCACGCAGATCAACCTGTTCTTCGAGGCCTCGACGCGCACGCAAGCTTCTTTCGAGCTTGCGGGCAAGCGGCTCGGCGCGGACGTGATGAACATGTCGGTCGCCTCGTCCTCGGTGAAGAAGGGCGAAACGCTGATCGATACGGCGATGACGCTGAACGCGATGCGCCCGGATATCCTGATCATCCGCCACCAGGCAGCCGGTGCGGCCGCGCTGCTGGCGCGCAAGGTCGGCTGCTCGGTGATCAATGCCGGCGACGGCGCACACGAGCATCCGACGCAGGCGCTGCTCGACGCGCTGACCATCCGCCGCGCCAAGGGGCGACTCGACGGGCTGACCGTGGCGATCTGCGGCGACATTCTGCATTCGCGCGTCGCGCGCTCCAACATCATTCTCCTGAACACGATGGGCGCGCGGGTGCGCGTCGTCGGCCCGTCGACGCTTATGCCGACGGGCATCGCGCAGATGGGCGTCGAGGTGCACACCTCGATGACCGAAGGGCTGAAGGACGCCGACGTCGTGATGATGCTGCGGCTGCAGCGCGAACGCATGGCGCAGGCGCTGGTACCTTCGGTGCGCGAATATTTCCGCCACTACGGGCTCGATGCGGCGAAGCTTACGCTGGCGAAGCCCGACGCGCTGGTGATGCATCCCGGTCCGATGAACCGGGGCGTCGAGATCGCCTCGGATGTCGCCGACGGGTCGCAAAGCGTGATCGAGGAACAGGTCGAGATGGGCGTCGCGGTGCGCATGGCCATTATCGAGGCGCTTCTCGACGGGCGCAAGAACGAAGACAGGGCCGCGTCATGATGGAACCGCTCAAAGGCGCCGCCGTCTACGAGAATGCCCGCATCGTCGATCCGTCGCGTGGCATCGACGAGACCGGCTCGCTTGTCGTCATCGACGGCAAAATCGCTGAAGCCGGCGCGAAAGCGGCCAACCAGGGCGCGCCGGACGGCGCGGCGGTGCGCGACTGCAAGGGCCTGACGATCGTTCCCGGGCTGGTCGACATGCGCGTCTTCATCGGCGAACCGGGCGCCGAACACCGCGAAACCATCGCCTCGGCCAGCGCGGCGGCGGCGGCGGGCGGCGTGACCTCGCTGGTGATGATGCCGGACACCGATCCGGTGATCGACGACGTGGCGCTGGTGGAATTCGTGCTGCGCACGGCGCGCGAAACCGCGATGACGCGAGTGTTTCCGGCAGCCGCCATCACCAGGGGGCTGAAAGGCTCCGAAATGACGGAAATCGGCATTCTGCTCGATGCCGGGGCGGTGCTGTTCACCGACGGTCGGCAGACGATCTCCAATGCCGCGGTGATGCGCAACGCCATGCGCTACACGAAGGATTTCGGCGCGGTGATCGCGCACGAGACGCAGGATGCGGACCTTTCCGCCGGCGGCGTGATGAACGAGGGGCTGTTTGCCAGCTGGCTCGGCTTTTCCGGTATTCCGCGCGAGGCCGAGGTGCTGCCGCTCGAACGCGACCTGAGGCTGGCCGCGCTGACCGGCGCAAACTACCACGCGGCGAAGATCTCCACCGCGATGTCGGCGGACGCGATCCGCGCCGCCAAGGACAAGGGCCTGCCGGTAACCGCCGGGGTCTCGATCAATCATTTGTCGCTCAACGAGAACGACGTCGGCGAGTACCGCACCTTCTTCAAGCTTTCGCCGCCGCTGCGCCACGAGGACGACCGGCTGGCCATGGTCTCGGCGCTGAAGGACGGCACGCTCGACGTGATCGTCTCCTCGCACGATCCGCAGGACGTCGACACCAAGCGGCTGCCGTTCTCCGAATCCGCCGACGGCGCCGTCGGCCTCGAAACGCTGCTCGCCGCGGGCCTGCGCCTTGTCCACAATGGCGATGTGACGCTGCCGCGGCTGATCGAGGCGATGTCCACCGCGCCGGCCAGACTGCTCGGCATCGAGGCCGGGACGCTCGGCAACGGCGCGATGGCCGATTTCGCGCTGCTCGATCTCGAGGCGCCCTGGGTGCTCGACGCCGAGAAACTGCAATCGCGGTCGAAGAACACCGCTTTCGACGAGGCGCGTTTTACCGGCAAGGTCGTCGAGACGGTGGTTGCGGGCAACCGCGTTTACAACGCATAAAGCGGTATCGCTTCTTTTTCCGGAGCCGGGCACATGGATTTCGCCGATACATCGCCGGTCGCGCTCATTCTGTCGCTCATAATCGGATACCTGTCCGGATCGGTGCCCTACGGGCTGTTGCTGACGCAGATGGCCGGGCTCGGCGACGTGCGCCAGATCGGTTCCGGCAATATCGGCGCGACCAACGTGCTGCGAACCGGCAACAAGGGGCTTGCGGCACTGACGCTGCTGCTCGACGCGCTGAAGGGCATGGTGCCGGTGCTGCTGGCCCGGCATTTTCTCGGCCTGGACGCGGCGATCCTCGCCGGGTTCGGCGCTTTTCTCGGCCACCTCTACCCGGTCTGGCTGAAATTCAGGGGCGGCAAGGGCGTCGCCACATTCGCCGGCATTTCGCTCGGCTTTTCCTGGCACGTGCTCATTCCTTTCGCCATCGTCTGGATCGCGATGGCCTTCATCTTCCGCTATTCCTCGCTCGCAGCGCTGACGGCAAGCGTCGTAACCACGCTCACCATCTTCTATGTCGGAGAGACCGAGCTGGGCTTTCTCTATGTCGCGCTAACAGCGCTGGTGTTCTGGAAACACCGGCAAAACATCTCCCGCCTGCTTTCGGGCAGCGAAAGCAAGATCGGAAGCAAGGGCTGAGGCCGTGGCGGGGACGAACGGAAAAGGCGGCAAGCCGGCCCGGTTCGTCCTCTCCGAGCGGCAGCGCCTCGCCTGGCTCAGGCTTTACCGTTCGGACAATGTCGGTCCGGCGACGTTTCGCGACCTGATCGCCCATTGCGGTTCGGCGGAGGCGGCGCTGGAAATGCTGCCGGAACTCGCCCGGCGCGGCGGCCAGCTGAAATCGGTGCGGCTTGCCGGTCCGGAGGACGCCGAACGCGAACTGGAGGCCGCGGAACGCTACGGCGCCCGGATCGTCGGTTTCGGCGAGCCGGACTACCCGCCGATGCTGCGGCAGACCGAGAACGCCCCGCCGCTGGTGACCATCAAGGGCGATCCAGCGGCATTCCGTCAGAATGGCGTCGGCATCGTCGGCGCGCGCAATGCCTCGATGACCGGCATCAAGATAGCCCGGCGGCTGTCGCGTGAGGTCGGCGAAGCGGGCCACACGATCATTTCAGGCCTCGCGAGAGGTATCGACCGCGCGGCGCATGAAGCGGCGCTGGATATGGGTACGGTGGCTGTGCTGGCCGGCGGCATCGACAAGCCCTATCCGCCCGAGAACATCGAATTGCTGCGCGCGATCGAGACCGGAACCGGCGCGTCGATCACCGACAGGCCGTTCGGGCACGAGGCGCGGGCGCGCGATTTCCCGCGCCGCAACCGCATCATCGCCGCACTGTCGCTCGGTGTCGTCGTCGTGGAAGCGGCGATGCGGTCGGGCTCGCTGATCTCGGCGCGGCTTGCCAATGAACTCGGGCGACTGGTCTTTGCCGTACCCGGTTCGCCGCTCGATCCACGCGCCGAGGGCGCGAACATGCTGCTGAAGAACGGAGCGATCGTTACGACCACGGCCGGGGACGTGATCGAGGCGCTGGCGCCGCTGGACGAGCGCGCCGTGCCGCAGCCGAAGGGACAATTGCCGCTGTTCGAGCCGGAAGACGCGATGGCTCTGCCACCGAGCGACGACCAGCGGGCGCAGATCCTGTCGCTGCTCGGACCGTCGCCGGTCGATATCGACGACATTATCGGCCATACCGGCCTGCCGGCGGCCCAGGTTCACCTCGCCATTCTGGAACTCGACCTCGCAAAACGGATCGAGCGTCACTCAGGCAACCGCGTCTCGCTTGTCGCGCCGTCCTGACTCGCCGTTGTCGTCGATGATGGCGCGGGACTCCAGCCAAGCCATTTCTATCAGATAGGAAAGCATCGGGTGCTGGTCGTCACCGGACAGGCGACGCAGTTCGGAAAGCATTGAACTGACATATTCCAGGCGGTCACAATCTATTTTTCGGGTATCGGACACCCACATACCCCCATCGGCTCAGGGCTTATTTTCATGGCGGGACATGGCATAGCGAAGCGACCGCGACACCGCGAATTCGCTATCCCCGGCCCCATATTCCCATTTTAGCATTGCCAGTCTGGATTGCAATCTCTGGTGATTCAATCATGGCGTGTATTTCGATTGAACCATCGCAAATCGTATGCCGCCCTCTTGACCAAAGCGCGCCATACCGCCATGTGCGGAGCCTGAAGCGGTGCAAAGCCGTCTACTCAAAACCCCTATTTTGCTGTTCGTCATGGATGTCGTTGTCGTAGAATCGCCTGCCAAGGCGAAAACCATCAACAAATATCTCGGTTCCGGATACAAGGTACTGGCCTCGTTCGGCCATGTGCGCGACCTGCCGGCCAAGGACGGCTCCGTGCGCCCGGACGAAGACTTCGCCATGTCGTGGAGCGTCGACACCGCGTCGAACAAGCGGCTGAACGATATCGCCACGGCGATGAAATCGGCCGACTCGCTCATTCTCGCGACCGACCCCGACCGCGAGGGCGAGGCGATCTCCTGGCACGTGCTGGAGGTTCTCAACAAGAAAAAGGCGATCAAGGACAAGCCGGTCAGGCGCGTCGTCTTCAATGCCATCACCAAGAAGGCCGTCTCGGAAGCGATGGCCAATCCGCGCGATATCGACATGCCGCTGGTCGACGCCTACCTGGCGCGCCGCGCGCTCGACTATCTGGTCGGCTTCACCCTGTCGCCGGTGCTGTGGCGCAAGCTGCCCGGCGCGCGCTCGGCCGGCCGCGTGCAGTCGGTGGCGTTGCGCCTGGTCTGCGACCGCGAAAGCGAGATCGAGCGCTTCAAGCCGGAAGAATACTGGCAGATCGCCGCGCATCTGAAAACGGAAGGCGGACAGCCCTTCGTCGCGCGGCTGACCGGTTTCGACGGCAAGCGCATCACCAAGATGGATATCGGCGACGGCGACCATGCCGGCACGATCAAGACGATGCTGGAGCAGGCGTCGTTCACGGTCGAGTCGCTGGAAGCCAAACCGCAGAAGCGCAATCCGGCCCCGCCGTTCACCACCTCGACGCTGCAGCAGGCAGCATCCGCCAAGCTCGGCTTCGCGCCGGCGCGCACCATGCAGGTGGCGCAGCGGCTCTACGAGGGCATCGATGTCGGCGGCGAGACCGTCGGCCTGATCACCTATATGCGTACCGACGGCGTGCAGATGGCGCCGGAGGCGATCACCGCGGCGCGCGACGCGATCGGCAAGGAATTCGGCGCCGACTACGTGCCGGACCAGCAGCGCAACTACTCGACCAAGGCGAAAAACGCGCAGGAAGCGCACGAGGCGATCCGCCCGACCGACTTCATGCGCACGCCCTCCTCGGTGCGCGGCTCGCTCGATGCCGACCAGTTGAAGCTCTACGACCTGATCTGGAAGCGCGGCATCGCCAGCCAGATGGGATCGGCCGAACTGGAGCGCACGACGGTCGAGATCGTCGCGGCGGACGGCGGCAAGCAGGCCACGCTGCGCGCGACCGGCTCGGTCATCAAGTTCGACGGCTTCCTCGCCGCCTATACCGAGCACCGCGACGACATGAAGACGGAGTCGGAAGAGGAAGAGGATTCCAACCGTCTGCCGGCGATGACGACCGGTGAAAAGCCGTCGCGCGAGAAGATCGACGCGACGCAGCACTTCACCGAGCCGCCGCCGCGCTATTCGGAAGCTTCGCTGATCAAGAAGATGGAAGAGCTCGGCATCGGCCGTCCGTCGACCTATTCGGCGACGCTGACGACGCTGCGCGACCGCGAATATGTCAAGCTCGACGGCAAGAAGCTTGTCCCGGAAGCCAAGGGCCGTCTGGTGACAGCGTTCCTGGAGGACTTCTTCGAGCGCTATGTCGAATATTCCTTCACGGCCTCGCTGGAGGAAAAGCTCGACGAGATCTCCGCCGGCAAGCTCGACTGGAAACAGGTGCTGCGCGATTTCTGGCGCGAGTTTTCCGCCCATGTGGAGGAAACCAAGGAACTGCGCATCACCGACGTGCTCGATGCGCTCAACGAACAGCTGGAGCCGCTGGTGTTCCCGCCGCGCGCCGACGGCTCCGACCCGCGCATCTGCCCGAAATGCGGCACCGGCAATCTCTCGCTGAAGCTCGGCCGCTACGGCTCCTTCGTCGGCTGCTCCAACTATCCGGAATGCAACTACACCCGCCAGCTCGGCGAGGAAGGCCCGACCGGCGAGGCCGGCGACCTGTCCGACGGACCGAAAGTGCTCGGCGCCGATCCGTACACGGAAGAAGAGATCACGCTGCGCACGGGCCGCTTCGGCCCCTATGTGCAGCGCGGCGAAGGCAAGGAAGCCAAGCGCTCTAGCCTGCCGAAAGGCTGGAAGGTCGAGGAAATCGACCACGAGAAGGCTCTGGCGCTGCTGGCGCTGCCGCGCGATGTTGGCGCGCATCCCGAGACCGGCAAGATGATCTCCGCCGGAATCGGCCGCTACGGCCCGTTTGTCCTGCATGACGGGATGTATGCCAATCTGGAAAACGTCGAAGACGTGTTCTCGATCGGCCTCAACCGCGCCGTCTCCGTGCTCGCCGAAAAGGCGGCCAAGGGGCCGGGACGCGGACGCTCGGCGCCGGCCGCGCTCAAGGAACTGGGAGAGCATCCCGAGGTCGGCGGACCGATCACCGTGCGCGACGGGCGTTACGGGCCTTACGTCAATCACGGAAAGATCAACGCGACGATCCCGAAGAACACCGACCCGATGTCGGTGACGCTTGAGGACGCGGTCAAGCTGATCGCCGAGCGGGCGGAAAAATCCGGCAAGAAGGTCGGCGGAGCCAAGGCCAAGAAAGCCCCGGCCAAGAAACCGGCCGCGAAGAAAAAGGCTCCGGCGAAGAAGAAAGCCGCCGCCAAGGCCGATGGCTAAGAAATATCGCAAGGGCGATCCGAAGCCTCAGCCGAAGGAACGCTCCGCGTATCTGCCGACCCGCGACGACGTCGTCGCCTATATCCGCGACAATCCGGACAAGGCGACCAAGCGCGATGTCGCCAAGGCCTTCAACCTGAAGGGCGACGACCGGGTCGCGCTGAAACACCTGTTCAAGGAACTGGAGGAAGACGGCATCTTCCAGCGACGCGGCAAACGCCTCGTCGCAGCCGGCGCGCTGCCGCAGGTGATGGTGCTGACGATCACCGGTCGCGACGGCGACGGTGGATTGCTCGCGCGTCCGCTGGAATGGGACGGCGCCGAACAGGGCGAACCGCCGCTGATCGCCATCCGCGCACCGCACAACGCCAAGCAGCGCCGGCTGGTAGCCGGCGTCGGCGACCGCGTGCTGGCCCGCATCGCTCCGCCGCATGACGAGGACGGAACGCATACGGCGCGGGTCATCAAGAAGCTGGAAAAGCGCCGCGCGGCGATCCTCGGCGTGGTCCGCCGCATGGACGACGGCGGCTACCGGCTCGAACCGGTGGACCGCAAGCAATCGGAACTGATCCTCGACAAGGATCAACTGGCCGACGCCAGCCCGGGCGATCTCGTCGAAGTCGAGGTGACGAAGACCGGCCGGTACGGCCTGCCGCGTGCCGCGGTGACGCAACGCGTCGGATCATACGCCTCGGAAAAGGCGGTCTCGATGATCGCCATCCACGCCAATGCCATTCCGCATGTCTTTCCCGATGCCGTCATGGAGGAAGCGCAGGCGGCGAAGCCGGTCGAGGCGGGCGGCAAGCGCGAGGACTGGCGCAAGTTGCCGCTCGTCACCATCGACCCAGCGGACGCCAAGGACCACGATGACGCGGTGCATGCCGAACCGGATTCCGACGTTCGCAATCCGGGCGGGCATATCCTCACCGTCGCCATCGCCGACGTCGCGCATTACGTGCGGCCCGGATCGGCGCTCGACCGCGAGGCGCTGAAGCGCGGCAACTCGGTCTACTTCCCGGACCGGGTGGTGCCGATGCTGCCCGAGCGCATCTCCAACGATTTGTGCTCGCTGCGCGAGGGCGAGGACCGGCCCGCCCTCGCCGTGCGGATGATTTTCGGCGCGGACGGACGCAAGAAAAGCCATACGTTCCACCGCATCATCATGCGCTCGGCGGCGAAGCTCTCCTACAACCAGGCCCAGGCCGCGATCGACGGCGCGCCGGACGACAAGACAGGCCCGCTGCTGGACCCGATCCTCAAGCCGCTGTGGGACGCCTATCGCTGCATGTCGAAGGGCCGCGAGGCGCGCGGACCGCTGGAACTCGACCTGCCGGAACGCAAGATCGTGCTCAACAAGGACGGCATGGTCGACAAGGTGATCGTGCCCGTCCGTCTCGATGCGCACCGGCTGATCGAGGAATGCATGATCCAGGCGAATGTCGCCGCGGCGGAAACGCTGGAGCACAAGCGGCAGATGCTGGTCTACCGCGTGCACGACTCGCCGTCGCTGGCCAAGGAAGAGGCGCTGCGCGAATTCCTGAAGACGCTCGACATCTCGCTGGCGCGCGGCGCGCAGCTGCGCCCCTCGGCGTTCAACCTGATCCTGGAAGCCGTCAAGCACACCGACCACGCGGCCCTGGTCAACGAGGTAGTCCTGCGCAGCCAGGCCCAGGCGGAGTACTCGCCCGAAAACTACGGCCATTTCGGCCTCAACCTGCTGCGCTACGCGCATTTCACCTCACCGATCCGCCGCTATGCCGACCTGATCGTGCACAGGGCGCTGATCCGCGCGCTCGATCTCGGCGACGGCAAGGACGGCCTGCCGGACGTGACGGAAGACCAGTTGCGCGAGATCGCCGGACAGATCTCGGTGGCCGAACGGCGCGCCGTCAGCGCGGAGCGCGACACGGTCGACCGGCTGATCGCGCTGCATCTGGCCGACAATATCGGCGAGGAATTCGAAGGCCGGATCGCCGGCATGTCGTCGGCAGGGCTGTTCGTCTCGCTGCCCGCCTACGGCGCAGACGGCTTCGTGCCCGCCTCGACGCTCGGAGAGGAATATTTCCACCATGACGAGGCGATGCACGCCATGGTCGGAGAGCGGAGCGGAACGGGCTACCGTCTCGGCGACCCGGTAACGATCAAAATCGTGGAGGTGCTGCCGCTGGCCGGATCGATGCGCTTCGAGATGCTTAGCGAACCGCGCAAACTTGGCACATCGACAAAATCGTTCCATAAGGCGCGCAAAGGCGCGCGGCCAGCCAGCCGCGGCAAACACGGCAAGCCGTCACGCGGCCGGCCGAAAGCAGGACGCAGACGATGAGTGAAATGACATTCTTCCACAACGGCGAGGAACCTGTGCGGCCGAAACGGCCGGTGGGCGCCGCGATAAAGCGGGGCCTTGGCGGCCGCTGCCCGCATTGCGGCGAAGGCAAGCTGTTTTCCTCCTTCGTCAAACCGGTCGATACCTGCGCGGTTTGCGGCGAGGATTTGTACCACCAGCGTGCCGACGATTTTCCCGCCTATCTCAACATTCTCATCGTCGGCCATGTCGGCGTCGGCGGCTTCACCATGGCCGAGGCGTTCAGCAACCTGTCCGGCTGGGTGCATCTGGCGATCTGGATCCCGATCATGCTGATCATGGCCGTGGCCCTGATGCAGCCGCTGAAAGGCGCGGTGATCGGCTTCCAGTGGGCAAACTACATGCACGGTTTCGGCGGCGACGACGACATGCCGGAAATCCATCCGGAACAGGATGCCTGACCGCACGCCATGACGTTGAAATTCGTGGAAAAACAAAAGCCTTTCGGGCCCGCGCCCTACACGCGGCCGCGCGACGCGGCGACGCTGATCTTGCTCAGGAAAACCGGCGACGCGCCGGAAGTGCTGATGGGGCGGCGCGCCAAGACGCTCGTCTTCATGCCGAACATGTTCGTGTTTCCCGGCGGACGCACCGAGCGCGCCGACCTGACGGCCCCGCGCACTGGCAGCCTGCATCCGGCCGACGCCGACCGGCTGGTCAAGGGCATGGGCGCCAAGGGGAGCCTGCGCCGCGCCGAAGCGCTGGTCATGTCGGCGATCCGCGAGACGCACGAGGAAACCGGCCTCTTCATCGGCAGGAACGGCGCAGCGCCGTCATCGAAGGGTCCGGAATCGTGGCGCGCCTTCACACAAGCCGGCGTGCTGCCGGACCTGTCGGCCATCCGGTTCATCGCACGCGCGATCACACCGCCCGGGCGGCCGCGCCGCTTCGACACGCGCTTCTTCGTCGCTGATGCCGACCATGTCTGCAACCCGGACGAACTGATCGCGAATCCGGAGGAGGAACTGGAGGAAGTGCGCTGGATCGGCTTCAATGATTTCGGCGGCATCAAGATGCCGGACATCACCGAAGCGATCCTCGAACTGCTCGCCGACCGGCTGAAAGACGACCCGGACCTCACCGCCGACATGCCGGTGCCCTTCATCCGAGCCGAAAACCGGCGTTTCCTCTATACATTCGAGTGACGGCCCGCGAATGACGGCTTGACTTTTGGCCCGCAATCCGTAGGTTCCGCGCAAATTCGCCGACGGTCTTTCCAGTGACCCGTCTTCGGCACGCTTTCAGAAAAAGACAGGTAACCATCATGGCAAAGGCCACGACGATCAAAATCAAATTGCTGTCCACCGCGGACACCGGCTTCTTCTACGTCACGAAGAAGAACAGCCGTACCTTCACCGAGAAGATGGTGAAGACGAAATACGACCCGATTGCGAAGAAGCACGTCGAGTTCAAGGAAGCCAAAATCAAATAAGGCTTCTCACAGCAGCGCCCTTTTCCAACCGCCGCTCGCAAGACCGGCGGTTTTTTGTTGCCGGCGACATGATGAACGCCATGACCATTCGCGATGCGCATCCGGACGAAACACGGACAATCGCTGCCCTATGGCATGACGGCTGGCATGATGCCCATGCCGTTCATGTGCCGGAAGCGCTGGTGCGGTTGCGCACGCCGCAAAGCTTCCTGGAGCGAACGGCCACTCACCTGGACGCCATGCGCGTGATCGACCTGTCCGGAAGCCCGGCCGGTTTCCACTATCTGGCCGGCGACGAACTGGACCAGTTCTATGTCGCCGCCGAAGCGCGCGGAACGGGGGCAGCCGCGTCGCTGATCGCCGATGCGGAGCAGCGGTTGCGCGAGGCGGGCATCGGCAATGCATGGCTCGCCTGCGCCATCGGAAACATCCGGGCCGCGCGGTTCTACGAGAAGTCGGGATGGCGGCGGAACGGCACGATGACGTTCAACGCGGAAACTTCGGCAGGACCGCTTCCGCTCGAAGCATGGCGCTACGAGAAACGGCTCGCAAGCCGCGATTGATCAGGCCGCGTTGGAGACGACGCGGTTTCGGCCGGAGGATTTGGCCTCGTAAAGCGCCTCGTCGGCGCGCTTGAGCAACGCCTTGGCGTCTTCGCTGTTCGCGTGATTCAACGTCGCCACCCCGACGCTTACGGTGACGGGCAGAGTGTGCGCGCCGTTCGAAACCATGAAGCCGTCCTGCTCGATCTGCTCCCGCAGACGTTCGGCGACCTCCGCGGCAACATGGGCCGGCGTGTCCGGCATGACGATGACGAACTCCTCTCCGCCATAGCGGCAGGCCAGATCCATGCCGCGCACATTGACACGCAGGCGGCGGGCGAATTCGCGCAGCACATCATCGCCGGCGTCATGACCGTAGGTGTCGTTGACCGACTTGAAGCGGTCGATATCCGTGATCAGCAGCGACAGGTTCCGGTCGCGGGTATGCGCGCGGCTGACCAGCGTCTCCAGATGGGTATCGAGATAACGCCGGTTGTACAAACCGGTCAGCCCGTCGGTGACGGCTAGCTCGATCGAATGGGCGACATTCTCGCGCAGTCCGTCATGATAGCGCTTGCGGCGAACCTGCGTGCGCAGGCGTGCTGTCAGCTCGTTCGGATCGACCGGACGCACGATGTAGTCGTTGACGCCGAGTTCCAGCGCGCGCTTGATCAGGTCGTCCTCGTCCGCATCGGCGACGAGAATGATCGGCACGAAGCGGGTACGGTCGAGCGAACGCAGTTGCGAGCAGACGCGTAGCGCATCGAACCGTTCGAAGCGGGCGGCAACAAAGACGCAGTCGAAATCGGCTTCCGCGGCCTTGAACACGCCATCCTGCGGTTCGAGCGCATGCTCGATATCGAAGCCGGCGCGCAGAGGCTTCACCAGCCCGTCGAAAGCGGACTGCCGTTCCTCGATGACCAGCACCTTCGGCTTCTCGCGTTCGCGATCGTCATCGGACGAATCGAACAGCGTGTCCAGGCCGATATCGCGGGCGGTAACGGCGCGCAGGCGCAATTCGTCGGTCAGCATCTTCAGCCGCAGCAGGCTCCTCACGCGGGCCAGCAGCTGCACGTCGTTGACCGGTTTGGTCAGGAAGTCGTCGGCGCCGGCCTCGAGGCCGCGCACGCGATCGGTCATCTCGTCGAGCGCGGTAACGATGACGACCGGGATATGGCACGTCGCAGGACTGGCCTTCAGCCGCTTGCAAACCTCGAACCCGTCGATGCCGGGCATCATGATGTCGAGAAGCACCAGATCGACCGGCGAACTGGTGCAGATATCGAGCGCCTGCTGGCCGCCCTCGGCGGTTATCACGTCGAAATACTCGGCGGTCAGGCGCGATTCGAGGAGATCACGGTTCGCCTCGATATCGTCAACAACAAGTATGCGCGCGGTCATGGGACGCGGTCCTGTTCAGAATTCAAGCGTCGCCAAGGTACGACTTAATGGTTTCGATAAATTTAGGAACCGAGATCGGCTTGGAGATATAGCCTTCGCAGCCGCCCTGGCGGATCCGCTCCTCGTCGCCCTTCATGGCGAAGGCGGTGACGGCGATCACGGGGATCGCGTGCAATTCATCGTCTTCCTTGAGCCACTTGGTGACTTCGAGACCCGAAACCTCGGGCAACTGGATGTCCATCAGGATCAGGTCGGGACGGTGGACGCGGGCAAGATCGAGCGCTTCCAGGCCGTTGCGCGTCCGTACGGTTTCGTAGCCGCTCGCCTCGATCAGATCCCGGAACAGCTTCATGTTGAGTTCGTTGTCCTCAACGATCATCACTGTCTTGGCCATTGCGTTGCTCCCCACCGGTTTTCCCCAGCCCGCGGACGGGTGCATGACCGGTGTCGTTTTTGCCGTTTTGCAGGGCTATAACGCGATTCCCTTGAGAAATAACGAACGGACAGGCGATGAGTGAAGAAACAGCCGAATCCGGGCCTGAATCTGTCGCAGTGGCCGCGCTCGCCTGGATCGCGGGCAATGACGACATGCTGAACCGTTTCCTGGCGCTGACCGGCATCGGGGCCGAGCAGATCCGCCAGGCGGCAGCCGAGCCCGGCTTTCTCGCCGGGGTGCTCGATTTCCTCTTGGCGCACGAACCGAGCCTGATGGCATTCTGCAACGAGACGGAGACCGATCCGGAAGTGGTATCGCGGGCGCGCGAGCAGCTGATGGGCAATCCGGGCAACGAGTGGCTGTCGACATGACGCCGGAAGAACGGGAACGCATCGAGGCGCTGAGCCGCTCCGAGCGGCCGCTGGTCGTCTGCGACATCGACGAAGTCGTGCTCGAATTCGTTTCGCCCTTCATGGAGTTTCTCGACAGCCACGGGCACGAACTGCGCACGGATTCGTTCCGGCTGACCGGAAATGTTTACATCAAGAAGACTGGGCAGGCCGCTGACAACGCAGCGGTTTCCGGCTTTCTGGAAGCCTTTTTCGGCGAGCATGACGAATGGCAGAAGCCGGCCGAGGGCGCGCTCGATACGCTGGCCGGGATCGAGGCGGAGCATGGCGCCGATATCGTGTTCCTGACGGCCATGCCGCCGCGCCACCATGCGCGCCGCCGGACCCTGCTGGACGCGCACGGCTTCTCGCATCCGATGATCGCGACCGAAGACGCAAAGGGCGAAGCGGTCGCCGCTCTTGTGCGGCATCATCCGCAAAGGCCGGTCGCCTTCATCGACGACCTGCCGCCGAACCATGTCAGCGTGCTGCAGGCGGTGCCCGACGCGCTCGGATTGCACCTGATGGCCTACCGGCCGCTCAGGCCGCACCTGCCGCCGATGCCGAAGGGCGTCACCAGCGTCGAGGACTGGCCGGCCGCCGCCGCCGCGATTGCCGATTTCCTCGAAAACCGCGGGCGGTAGCGACATTCAAAGCGTCAAACGCACGAGCGGGCGGCCATCCTTGCGCAGCGCCACCTGCTCGAAGCCGGCTTTTTCGAAGACCCGTGTCGAGCCGACGAACAGGCCGACCGATTTCGCCTGCTTCGCCCGGTCCATCGGGCACGCCTCGAGAACGCGGGCGCCGTTCTCGCGCGCATGGCCGATACCGGCGGCGACCATGGAATGGGAAAGCCCCTGCCCGCGCATCGCCGACCGTGTGAAGAAGCACGAAATCGCCCAGACCGCCGGATCGTCCACGGGGCCATCCGGAAGCGGCGCCGAGACACGGCCCGGATTGTTGAATTGCGGCACGTCGGCGCGCGGCCCGATCTGCATCCAGGCAACCGCCTCGTCACCGATATAGCCAAGCAGGCCCGGCGGCGGCCCCGCCTCGATACGGGCCTCGATGAAAGCCTTGTTATCCTTGGAGGAATTGGCCTTGCGCTGTTTCGGCGCAAGGCGGAAATAGGTGCACCAGCAGCCGTAACAGGCGCCCTGCCTGCCGAACAGGCGCTCGAAATCCGCCCAGCGATCGGCGGTCAGTGGAACAATATCCAACTTTGCCATGACGGCTTCCCTGCTTGGTGATAATTTCCCACGCGATATCGCAGGCTGAATGTTCATGGTATGTTCACATCGATGACAACAGCTGTCAACATCTCCGGCAGCGGCTTCTGCCGTGACTGCCTGCGCCCCGCCAGGGGCGCGGAAAAACGCTGCCTTGCCTGCGGCAGCCCGAGACTGCTGCGCCACCGGGAACTCGATGCGCTGTCGATCGCGCATATCGATTGCGACGCCTTCTACGCTTCGGTGGAAAAGCGGGACAATCCGGATTTGCGCGACAAGCCGGTGATTATCGGCGGAGGAAGGCGCGGCGTCGTCTCGACCTGCTGCTATATCGCGCGGATCAACGGCGTGCGCTCGGCCATGCCGATGTTCAAGGCGCTGGAGGCCTGCCCCGAGGCCGTGGTCGTCAAGCCGGACATGGAGAAATACGCCCGTGTCGGCAAGGAAGTGCGCGAAGCGATGCGCGATCTGACGCCGCTGGTCGAACCGATCTCGATCGACGAGGCGTTTCTCGACCTCACGGGAACCGAGCGGCTGCACAAGGACACGCCCGCGCGCGTGCTGGCGAAATTCGCCAAGCGTGTCGAAGACGAAATCGGCATCACCGTGTCGGTCGGGCTTTCCTACTGCAAGTTCCTCGCCAAGGTCGCCTCCGACCTGGAAAAGCCGCGCGGCTTTTCGGTGATCGGCGAAGCCGAGGCGCTTTCCTTCCTGCGCGACAAGCCGGTGACGATGATCTGGGGCGTCGGCAAGGCGTTCGCGGCAACGCTGGAAAAGGACGGCATCCGCACCATCGGGCAGTTGCAGACGATGGAAGAAACGATGCTGATGAAGCGCTACGGCGTGATGGGGCGCCGGCTCTATCACCTGTCGCGCGGACAGGACGAGCGGACGGTGCATGTCGAGCACGAGGCGAAGAGCATCTCGGCGGAAACCACCTTCAATGTCGACTACGCGTCGGCCGAAGACCTTCTCCCGGTCCTGCGGGCGCTGTCGGAAAAGGTTTCGCACCGGCTGAAGGCTTCGGATCTCGCCGGGCGCACCGTCACGCTGAAACTCAAGGACAGGCAGTTCCGCACGCGGACACGCAACCGCCAGCTCGCCGACCGCACGCAGCTCGCCGACCGGATTTTCCGCACCGCGGCGCCACTGCTGGAAAAGGAACTGGACGGCACGCAGTTCCGCCTGCTCGGCGTCGGCGTGGCCGATCTGGCGCATGACGCGCTGGCCGACCCGTCCGACCTCGTCGACACGGACGCGACACGGCGCGCGCTCGCGGAGGCGGCGATGGACAAGGTGCGGGCGAAATTCGGCGGCAAGGCCGTGGAGACCGGCTACACCTTCGGCACGGGAAACCGCGGCAAGCCGCAGCGCGACCAGGACAATTGAACCGGCGGCTCAGTCCTCGTCAATGTCGGCCATCCGCTCGGCAGGCGGAGCCTGGCCGTCATTGCCGTTGCCGCTCGCGATAGCCAGATGGTGGGCGATGCGCCAGAGATGATAGGCGGTCCGGTGCAACCAGCGCGCGGCGTCGAGCCGCAGCATTGTCGTGCCGGTCCCGATGACGCCGTGCGCGACGTTGTCGATTGATTTCGCGCGTACGACATGGCGCTGGTCGCGCAGTATGCCGCGCAGCTTGTCGAAACGCGGCTCGACGGCGGCGGCATCGCCGGTTTCGGTAAACCGGCGGGCAAGATCACGCAGCAGGCCTGCCAATCGCCACAGCCGCCGGTCACTGCGCAGCGCCCGAATGCGCGCCGTCTGGGTACAGCGGCTTAACAAGCGGTTGCAATGATCGAGCAGATGCACCGCCGACAAATAGCGTTCGTGCAGTCTCGCGCCGTCATGACCGGTACGGATACGCTCCAGATAGAGGCGTGTCGCGTCGATCGCATCGCGCAGTTCGAGGACACGGGCGGGCTCCAGCTCGCGAACGCCGTCCCGGCCGAGCAGGCCGGTGACGGTTTGCGCCAGTTCCAGTGCGATGACCCGCAGGGTCGCGATGGCGGCGTCGAGCGCCGCGGACGGGCTGGTCAGCAGCCGCTCGTCGAGCCTGTCGACCAGCAGCGCGCCCTCTTCCGGCACAAGGCGCATGATCAAGCGCGCGAATGCGTTGGTGAATGGCAGGATCAGGATCACGCCGAGCGCGTTGAACAGGGTGTGGAAGCCGACCAGCGCGAATTGCGCGTCGCCGCCGCCGGCCAGCCAGCCCTCCGCCTGCCAGACGTAGAAAGGCAGCAGCACGAAGGCAATAACACCGGTCGCCAGATTGTAGATGACGTGCGCATAGCCGGTACGGCGCATCGCGGTCGAACCGCCGAGCACCGCGAGCGCCGACTTGAAGGTGGTGCCGACATCCATGCCGATCACCATCGCGCAGGCCTGCGGAAAGGAAATTGCTCCCGCGTGCAGAGCGACCAGCGCGGTGGCGACGCCGGCGCTCGACGACTGGGTGACCAGCGTGATCAGGATGCCGATCAGCACAAGCTGAAAACGCCCGAAGATGCTGTCGCCGGGGAAGCTCTCCGGCGTGACGATCCCCTCCAGCGCAGCGAGACCGGACTGCATCATGTCGATGCCGATGAAAAGCAATGCGAAACCGGCTATGCCCATGCCGAAACTGGCAAACCGTCCGGATGCGAAGATGCGGAGCACGACGCCGGCGAGCACCAGCGGCATGGCGGCAAGACCGAGCTTGAACTTGAAGCCAAGCGCGGCGACCAGCCAGCCGGTTACCGTCGTGCCGATATTGGCACCGAAGATGATGCCGAGCGCATGCGGAAAGGTCAGAAGGCCGGCGCCGACCAGCCCGATGGCGATCATCGTCGTCGCGCTGGAGGACTGGATCAGCGCCGTCGTCGCCGCGCCGGTAGCTGCTCCCGTCAGCGGGCTTTTGGTGAAGGCCGCGAGAACCTGGCGCAGCCGGTCGCCGGCGAGCGAACGCAGGCCATCGGTCAGCAACAGCATGCCGAGAAGAAACAGGCCGATGCCGCCGGCCGCCTGCATGAGGTCAGGAATCATCGTTCTGTTTTAGAATGGCGCCGGAGCCTGCGCCAGAGGCCGCGCAACCGGGCCGAAGCACGTCCGCGCGGACGCATCGGCTTCTGCCGCCTCGCTAATGCGAGACCGCTTCGCTATATTCGCTTGCGAAAAAGGATCCGGAGGATACAGAGCCACATGGCCGAAGACCATTCACCCCGCCTTGCCGTGCTGATCGACGCCGACAACACGTCCGCGAAGATCGCCGACGGGCTGTTCGAGGAGATCGCCAAGATCGGCGAGGCAAGCGTCAGGCGCATCTATGGCGATTTTTCCAGTTCGCGCATGAAGGGCTGGAACGATATCCTGCTCAGCCACGCCATCGTGCCGCAGCAGCAATTCGCCTACACGACAGGCAAGAACGCCTCGGACATCACCCTGGTGATCGACGCGATGGACCTCTTGCATTCCGGCCGGTTCGACGGCTTCTGCCTCGTTTCCTCCGACAGCGATTTCACCCGGCTTGCCTCGCGCATCCGCGAACAGGGCATCGACGTCTACGGCTTCGGAGAGAAGAAGACGCCGGAAAGCTTCCGCCAGGCGTGCCGGCGCTTCATCTATACCGAAAACCTGCTGCCCGACACCGGGCCGTCGCCGGAAAGGGCGCCAAAGCGCGAGTCGCCGAAAACGGCGATCCCGCTGATCGAGAAGGCGCTGGAGCAGATCGAAACGGAAGAGGATGCCTGGGTATCGCTCGGCGCGGTCGGCACCCAGCTTTCCAACCTGTCGTCGGATTTCGATCCGCGTACCTTCGGCTCGCGCAAGCTGTCCGATCTCGTCAAGAAGACCGGCGCCTTCGACATCGACCATCCGGAAGGCGGGTCGATCCGCATTCGCAAGAAGGCCGCGAAGGGCGGACGGAGGAATTGAGCGGGAACGCCTGATCCGATTGCCGCTTGCGGAGCGGGCACGCGTTTCCCATATATGAGGAAAGGCCGGAAGCGAACCGGCCATCTGCAATCTATCCATCAGGACGGAGGAAAGGTTTTTTATGATTGTGCTCGCAACCCGGCAGGCCGGGCGGAGACAAGGCTGAGAGACTTCCCGTTTTTACGGCTAACGCCGCAGTAAAACCGGGTTCCGACGCCTCCGACACCGGCCACCCATCCGAACGCAGCCCCGCTGGGCGATGCCGTTCGGTGTTTTTCGGCTGTTTCCCGAAAAGAGGGGAACGCCCTACCGGTGTTGGAACAATGACAATCAATCCTTCCAGACTGGCCGAATTCGGCTGGAATTCGCATTTCACTTCACAACTCGACACGGACGACTTCGAACGGTTTTCCGCCGTTCGCGTGACCGCCGTGCATCGCAGCGGCCTCGATGTCGCCGGCGACAGTCTCGCGACACAGATCCCGCCCCTTTTCTCCGAAGACGAAGAAGGCGCGGCGACCGTCGGCGACTGGCTGCTGCTCGATCCCGAAACGCTGCGGATCGAGCGCCTGCTGGAGCGCAAGAGCCTGTTCAAGCGGCGCGCCGCCGGGACTGGCCGCAAGCTGCAGCTGATCGCGGCCAATGTCGACACGCTGTTCATCGTCACCTCGTGCAACCTCGATTTCAACATCGCCCGGCTGGAACGCTACCTGGCGCTGGCGCGCGAGGCCGGCGTCACGCCGGTAATCGTGCTGACCAAGGCCGACCTGACCGAGACCGCGGCAAATTACGAGCGCGAGGCGGCCAGGCTGATGCCGGGGCTTTTCGTCGAGACCGTCGACGCGCGCGATCCGGCAAGCGTTGAGCGGCTCGCCGATTGGTGCCGTCGCGGCGAGACCGTCGCCCTGGTCGGTTCGTCCGGCGTCGGCAAGTCGACGCTGATCAACACGCTGACGGGGTCCGGCAGCATCGCCACCAGCGGCATCCGCGAGGACGACGCCAAGGGCCGGCACACGACGACGGGCCGCATGCTGCACCGCCTGCCGTCGGGCGGCTGGCTGGTCGATACGCCTGGCATGCGCGAAATCCAGCTGACCGACGTGCATGAAGGCATCGACGAGGTTTTCGCCGACATCGTGGAGATCGCGCAGAAGTGCCGGTTCCGCGATTGCCGGCACGAGGACGAGCCGGGTTGCGCCGTCAACGCGGCGATCGAAAGCGGCGACCTGGATGCCGGCCGGGTGCGGCGCTGGAAGAAGCTGGCGGCGGAAGAAGCCTGGAACTCCGCCTCGCTGGCCGAACGGCGGGCGCGCGACAAGGCGTTCGGCAAGATGGTGAAAAACGCCATGAAGGACAAGAACATGAAGAAGGGGTCATGACGGAAGCCGCCTCGCTTCGGCGGGGCGGCTTCGCTATGCTTTGCGCGACTCGCTGCACATGGAAACAGGTGGGATTTGAGCGCTGCGGTATCCAGATCGAACGGGCAATATCGCGTTCTCGTCCTCGGCGCCTACGGGCTGATCGGCTCCGGCGTCGCGCGCCACCTGCGCGCGGCCGGCACCCCGGTTGCCGGTCTCGGCCGCAATGACGCCGTGGCGCGGCGAATCCTGCCCGATATCGACTGGATTATCCGCGACATGGCGACGATGCGGGCGCCCGCCGACTGGCTGCCGGTGATCGACGGCTTCGACGCCGTCGTGAATTGCGCCGGCGCGTTGCAGGATGGCGCGCGCGACCGGTTGCAGGCGATCCATGCCGACGCGGTGGCGGCGCTTGCGGGCGCCTGCGCCGAAAAAGGCGTGCGGCTGGTGCAGATTTCGGCGGCGGGCGTTGCGCCGGATGCCTCGACGGCGTTTTTCCGCACCAAGGCGGAGGGCGATGCGGCGATCAGGGCGGCAAAGGGCGATTTCACGATTTTGCGGCCCGGTCTCGTCATCGCCCCGACAGCCTATGGCGGCACGGCGCTGCTGCGCATGCTGGCCGCCTTCCCGCTCGTCCAGCCCATCGCCTACCCGGAAACGCCGATGCGCACGGTCTCACTCGCCGACCTCGCCAGGGCGGTGGAAATGGCGGTGCGCGGCGAACTCGGGTCCAGCGAGACGATCGACCTCGTCGAGGAGCGTCCGCGCCGGCTGGACGTCATCGTCGCCGGCATGCGGCACTGGCTCGGTTTTTCGCCCGCGCGGCTGCAGGTCTCAATGCCCGCGGCCCTGACGCGGCTGATCAGCCTCGGCGCCGACGCGCTCGGGCTTCTGGGCTGGCGCTCGCCGCTCAGGAGCACCGCGATGGAAGTGATGCAGGACGGCGTCGATGGCGAACCGGCGCGCTGGCGGGCGCTGACCGGGCGGCCGGTTTCGTCGTTCGAGGCAATGCTGGCCGCCATGCCGGCGCGGTCGGAAGACCGGATCGCCGCCCGCATGGCGCTCGCCATGCCGTTCGCGGTCGCGGCGCTGTTCTTCCTGTGGGCGGCGTCGGGCATTGTCGGCTTCTGGCGCGTGGAAGCGGCGTCGGGCGTGCTGACGGCCGGCGGCTGGCCAGACGGTCTGGCGCGCGCTTCGGTCCTGTTCTGGTCCGCTGTGGATATCGCGCTGGCTGCCCTGATCCTCGTCCGCCGCCTTGCGGCATTCGCCTGCCTGGCGATGGCTGGTGTCGGAACCTTCTACCTCGTCGCGGCCAGCCTCTTCACGCCGTGGCTGTGGGCCGATCCGCTCGGCTCTCTCGTCAAGGTCGTGCCAATCCTCGTGCTGGCGCTCGTGACCCACGCCATGCTGCAGGAGCGCTGATGGATTACGAACCCCTCCTGCGCTGGCTGCATGTGATCGGCGCCTGCGTGCTGCTGGGCACCGGCGCGGGCATCGCCTTCTTCATGGTGATGGCCGTGCGGACCGGCAGGACGGCGCTGATCGCCCATGTCGCCTCGACCGTGGTCATCGCCGATACGCTGTTCACCGCGACAGCGGTGATCGTCCAGCCGGTCACCGGCTATCTTCTGGCGCTGGCGGTCGGCTGGCCGCTGACGAAAGGCTGGATCGCGCTGTCGCTGGTTCTCTACGTGATCACGGGCATGTTCTGGCTGCCGGTGGTGTGGATCCAGATCCGGCTTCGCGACCTGGCGCGGCAGGCGGAAGCAGATGGCGGCGCCCTGCCCGACGCCTTTCACCGGCTCTACCGCATCTGGTTTGCATTCGGATTTCCGGCCTTCGCCGCGGTTCTCGCTATCGTCTGGCTGATGCTGGCGCGGCCTGCTATCGAGTTCTGACGGGAGGCGGCGATGCGCGCACTGAAAGCCGGGCTAGTCTATTTCACGCTGGTGTTCGCCGCGGGTTTCGCGCTCGGCACGGTCCGGGTCTTGTTCCTTGTTCCCGCTGTCGGCGAGACCGTCGCCGTCCTGACCGAGCTTCCGGTCATGTTGACGATATCGTGGATTGCATGCCGGTTTTCGGTCCGCCGCTTCGCGGTCGGGCCTGCTGCCGGCGAGCGCTTGGCGATGGGCGGACTTGCCTTCGCGCTTCTGATGATCGCGGAAATCGGCGTCGCCTGGCTGCTCGGCAGACGCTCGGTTTCCGCCTATCTGGCCCACTACGCCACGTTCTCAGGCGCTGTCGGACTGGCGGGGCAACTCGCCTTCGCGGCTTTCCCATTGTTGCAGTTGCGTTTTCCCGGCGGGCGCCGGCGCTAGACCAGTTCCACGTCCACCACGCCGGGGATCGCCTTGACGGCGCCGGCGATGGGCGGAGAGACCTGATAGGTGTCCGGCAGGGCGATCTCGACCTCGCCGCCGCCCTCGTTCTTGATGACGATCAGCGAGACCGGGCTGTCGCCCTTCTTCTTCAGATGCGCCGTGATGCTTTTCACCGGCTTCTGGTCGCGCAGATAGATGCGCAGGGCGTGGTTCTGGCGGGCGGCTTCGTCGTCGAGGCGCTGCACCGTGTTGGCACGCAGGCTGATGCCCTCCTCGCGGTTTTCCGCCGCGACCGTGAGGACGACGGACTTGCCCGGCTCCAGCAGATCCTCATAGGCCTGCAGCACCTCCGAGAACATAACCACCTCGTACTGGCCGGTCGCGTCCGACAGGACGAAGATGCCCATCTTGTTGCCGGTGCGGGTGCGGCGGATCTGTTTCGAGGCGACCGTGCCGGCGAGGCGCCCGGCGGACGCGCCGCGCTTCACGGCCAGCGCGAAATCGGCATATTGCTGCACGCGCATCTTCTCGAGCACGGACTCGTAATCATCCAGCGGATGCGCCGAGAAATAAAAGCCCAGCGCCTGGAACTCGCGCATCAGCTTTTCGGAGGTCGTCCACGGATCGGAATGCGGCAGGTGCAGGCGCTCGGGTTCGACAGCGGAGAGCGCGCCGAAAATATCGCCCTGCCCGCTCTCGGCCTGTTCGACGGCGCGTTGCGACAGGCCCATGATGCGGTCGACGCCGGCAACCAGCGCGGCGCGGTCGTGGCCGAAGCAGTCGAGCGCGCCGGCAGCTATCAGCCCTTCCAGCGTGCGGCGGTTGACGATGCGGGTGTCGATGCGATTGGCGAAATCCTCGAGGCTTTCGAACGGCTTGTCGCCGCGCCGCTCGACAATGTGATCGACGGCGGCCTCGCCGACGCCCTTGATGGCGGCGAGCGCGTAGAAGATTGTGTTGTCGCCTACCTCGAAGGGCCGGTAGGAAGTCTGCACCGACGGCGGCAGCACCTCGATGCCGAGCCGCATGGCGTCGCGGCGGAAATCGTTCAGCTTGTCGGCATTGGCCATGTCGTAGGTCATGGACGCCGCAAGGAACTCGACCGGGTAATGCGCCTTCAGATAGCCGGTCTGGTAGGAGACGATGGCGTAGGCGGCGGCGTGCGACTTGTTGAAGCCGTAGTCGGCGAACTTGGCGAGCAGGTCGAAGATGAAGTCGGCCTGTTGCTTGGAGACGCCGCGCTCGGTCGCGCCCTCGACGAAGATGCCGCGCTGTTTTTCCATCTCGGCGCGGATCTTCTTGCCCATGGCGCGGCGCAGCAGGTCGGCCTGTCCGAGCGTGTAGCCGGCGAGCTCCTGGGCGATCTGCATCACCTGCTCCTGATAGACGATGACGCCCTGCGTCTCCTTGACCAGGTGGTCGATCTTCGGATGGATCGAGGCGACCTCCTCTTCGCCATGCTTGCGGGCGTTGTAGGTCGGGATGTTCTCCATCGGACCCGGGCGGTAAAGCGCGACGAGGGCGATGATGTCCTCGATGCGGTCCGGCTTCATGCCGATCAGCGCCTTGCGCATGCCCGCCGATTCCACCTGGAACACGCCGACGGTCTCGCCGCGCGACAGCATCTCGTAGGTCGGCGCGTCATCGAGCGGCAGGTTGGAGAGATCGATGTCGATGCCGCGCCGCTTGATGAGATCGACCGCCGTCTTCAGCACGGTCAGCGTCTTCAGGCCGAGGAAGTCGAACTTCACCAGCCCGGCCTGCTCGACCCATTTCATGTTGAACTGGGTGACCGGCATGTCGGAACGCGGATCGCGGTACATCGGCACCAGCTGCGACAGCGGCCGGTCGCCGATGACGATGCCTGCGGCGTGCGTCGAGGCGTGGCGGTAGAGGCCTTCCAGCTTCAGCGCCATGTCGAGCAGTTGGCCGACGATCGGCTCCTTTTCCTTTTCCTCCTCGAATTTCGGCTCGCCCTCGATCGCCTTGCCGAGCGGCGTCGGATTGGCCGGATTGTTCGGCACCAGCTTGCACAGCCGGTCGACCTGGCCGTAGGGCATCTCCAGCACGCGGCCGACGTCGCGCAACACGGCGCGCGCCTGCAGCGTACCGAAGGTGATGATCTGGCCGACCTGATCGCGGCCGTAACGCTCCTGCACGTAGTGGATCACCTCCTCGCGGCGGTCCTGGCAGAAATCGATGTCGAAGTCCGGCATCGAGACGCGGTCGGGATTGAGGAAGCGCTCGAACAGCAGCGAGAAGCGCAGCGGATCGACATCGGTGATGGTCAGCGCCCAGGCGACCAGCGAACCGGCACCGGAGCCGCGGCCCGGCCCGACCGGAATGTCGTGCGCCTTGGCCCATTTGATGAAGTCGGCAACGATCAGGAAGTAGCCCGGGAACTGCATCTTATCGATGATGCCGAGTTCGTATTCCAGCCGTTCGTCATAGTCTCCGCGCGTGTAGCCGTCGCTCATGCCCTGTTCTTCGAGCCGCTTTTCGAGGCCCTCGCGGGCCTGGCGGCGCAGTTCGGCGGCCTCGGCGGCAACGGCTTCCTCGTGGCCGACACCCTTGGCGTCGGCGGCGAAGCGCGGCAGGATCGGCTTGCGGGTCTGCGGGAAATAGGAGCAGCGCCTGGCGATCTCGACGGTGTTGTCGACGGCTTCCGGCAGATCCTCGAACAGCTTGACCATGTCAGCTTCCGGCTTCAGCCAGTGGTCCGGCGTCAGGCGGCGGCGGTCGTCGATTGAGAGAAGCGATCCTTCGGCGATGGCGATCAGCGCGTCATGCGCCTCGAAATCGTCCGGCTTGAGGAAAAACGCCTCGTTTGTCGCGACCAGCGGCAGGCCGTGTGCATAGGCCAGTTCGACGGTGCCCTGCTCCACGGCGCGGTCGTAGCCCTTGTGGCGCTGCAACTCAACATAGAGCCGGTCGCCATAGACGTCCCCGAGCGCGAGCAGGCGCTGCTCCGCGATATCCCGGTGGCCGTCCGCGATCATGCGGCCGATCGGGCCGAGCGGCCCGCCGGTCAGGCAGATGACGCCCTCGGCGCAATCCTTCAGCCAGCCGAACTGCAACTGGGCGCGCGCGCCCTCCTCGGAATCGAGATAGGATTTCGACACCAGTTCGACGAGATTGACGTAGCCGGCCTCGGTCGCGGCGATGAGGACGACCGCTTCCGGCTGGCGGATATGCGCGTTCTTGCCGTTACCCGTCCGCGGCGTCGCCATATCGCCATCGAAGACGAGATCAAGCTGGCAGCCGACAATGGGCTGGATGCCGTCGCCGGACGCCTTTTGGGCGAATTCCAGCGCGCCGAACAGATTGCCGGTGTCGGCGATGCCGATGGCCGGCATGGCGTTGGCTGTCGCGAAACCGATCAGTTTCTTGAGCGGCAGCGCGCCCTCGAGCAGCGAATAGGCGGAATGGACACGCAGATGGACAAATTTCGGCTCGGCCAATGCCGGTGTCTCGCCAGCGCTGTCTGTCGGCTGTTCGCCCATTGCCTGTCCCGCTTTCCAGTGATGCGCCATCCGGCGTTGCCGACTCCGTAACAGAGTCGTCCGTCAGGCACTATGGGAGGGCAAGGGAGCATGGTCCAGCCTCGCCGGGACGTATCCCGGCATGGCTGTGGATAGTATCGCTCAGAGTGCGTTGACGCAGAGCGAAAAGGTCGTGATGAAGGCGGCAACGGAAACGAAAGAGGCGACGTCGCGAAGCAGGATGGTCATGGCTCGATCTCCTTGTTTTTCATCTGTCGCCTTTATGTTCCATGTATGTTCTCTTTTCAAGGGAAAAGAGTCCTGACGGCGGAACGGCGTCCGACGCGGTTAACAGGCGGTAAATCCGGGATCAGCCGGCGTAGGGAACGATATGGCCGTCATCGAGCGTGACGACCCGATCCATGCGCTCGGCAAGGGCGTGATTATGGGTCGCGACGAGCGCGGCGAGACCCGACTGGCGCGCGAGCGCCGACAGCGCCTCGAAGACGTAACCCGAGGTTTCCGGATCGAGATTGCCGGTGGGCTCGTCGGCCAGCAGAACGAGCGGTGCATTGGCGACGGCGCGCGCGATTGCGACGCGCTGCTGCTCGCCGCCGGAGAGCTCCGCCGGCCGGTGCTCGGCGCGCGGTCCGACACGCAGGTAATCTAGCAACTGGTGCGCCCGTTCGGCGGCCTGCGTCTTCGGCAGACCGCGGATCATCTGCGGGATCATGACATTTTCGAGCGCCGAGAATTCCGGCAGCAGATGATGGAACTGGTAGACGAAGCCGATGTCGTTGCGCCGGCGCGCTGTGCGCTCGCCGTCGGAGAGCGTGCCGCAGCCGGTGCCGGACACATAGACCTCGCCGCTGTCGGGACGCTCAAGCAGGCCGGCCAGGTGCAACAGGGTCGACTTGCCGGCGCCGGACGGCGCGACCAGCGCCACCATCTCGCCGGACTTCAGCTCGAAATCGGCGCCCTTGAGAATCTCGAGGCGATGATCGGCTTCCTGGTAGGCGCGATGGACGCCTTCGAGCCGCAGGACGCTTTTCGCGGCCGCCATCATTCGTACCTCAACGCTTCGACCGGATCGAGCTTGGCGGCGCGCCATGCCGGCAGGATGGCGGCGACGAAGGACAGGCCGAGCGACAGGATCACGACGGCCAGCGTCTCGTAGGGATTCATCTTCGCCGGAATCTCGCTCAGGAAACGGATCGTCGGGTCCCATACGTCGGCGCCGGCCATCCAGTTCATCAGCCGCTGGATCGACTTGATGTTCCAGCACACCAGCATGCCGAGGATGAAGCCCGTAACGGTGCCGACGAAACCGACGCCGATGCCGGCCATGATGAAGATGCGCATGACGGCCGCCTGGGTTGCGCCCATGGTGCGCAGGATGGCGACACCCCTCGCCTTTTCCTTCACCATCATGATGAGGCTGGCGACGATGTTGAGCGAGGCGACGACCACCACGATCGACAGGATCAGGAACATCGCGTTGCGCTCGATGATCAGAGCGGAGAAGAAGGCCTGGTTGCGCTGTCGCCAGTCGGAGACGAAGATCGGCCGGTTGGCGGCCTGCTCGATCTCCGGCTTGTAGCTGTCGACGGCGTCGGGATCGTCGACGAACACCTCGATGACCTGGGCGACGCCTTCCTGGTTGAAATAGAGCTGGGCCTCCTCGAGCGGCATAAAGATTATCGAGGAGTCATATTCGGACATCCCCATCTCGAAGATCGCGCGCACCGGATAGGATTTCACCCGCGGTGTCGTGCCGAAGGGCGTCACGTCGCCTTCCGGCGAGATGACCTTGATGAGATCGCCGGTGATGAGGCCGAGATTGACCGCCATGCGGGAGCCGATGGCCACGCCGTCGCCGGTCAGGTAGCTCTCGACCGAGCCTTCCTGGATATTGCCCGAGATCGAGTCCAGCTTGACGAAATCCTCGCCGCGAATGCCGCGCACCAGAACGCCCGCGCCGGCGCCGACATTGCCGGTCGCAAGCGCCTGTCCTTCGACGATGGGCGTCACCATCTTCACGCCCGGCAGTTTGGCGATGCGGGCGGAGACATCCTCGTAATCGTCCAGCGGCGTGTCGATCGCCGAGATGACCAGATGGCCGTTGAGGCCGAGAATACGGTCGAGCAGTTCAGCGCGGAAGCCGTTCATCACCGCCATGACGATGATCAGCGCGGCGACGCCGAGCGTGACGCCGACGAGCGAGATGATCGTCACGATGGAGACCGCGGCCTCCTTGCGGCGCGGCCTGAGATAGCGCCAGGCGACAAGACGCTCGAAGCCGGAGAACGGCCGCGCCGAACCGTTGCGCGGCGTGGCCGGCGATTGCGTCGCGGTCTCGGCGATGGCGGTCACGCCTCAGGCCCCTCCGGTGACGAGATTGATGGCTGCCTCCGGCGAAAGCTCCTGCTTGTCGCCGGTCCTGCGGTTCTTCACCTCGACCACGCCGTTGCCGATACCGCGCGGCCCGACGACCAGCTGCCAGGGCAGGCCGATCAGATCCATGGCGGCGAATTTCGCGCCGGCGCGCTCATCGGTATCGTCGAGCAGCGGATCGACGCCGGCATTGGCGAGCTTGCCGTAGAGGTCCTCGGACCACTTGTCGCAATCGGCGTCGCCGGGCTTCATGTTGACAATCCCCGCGCCGAACGGCGCCACGCTTTCAGGCCAGATGATTCCATTATCGTCATGGGAGGCCTCGATGATGGCGGCGATAAGGCGCGTCGGGCCGATGCCGTAGGACCCCATGGAAACGGGATGCGGCTTGCCGTCGGGGCCGGTCACGGTCGCGCCCATCGGCTCGGAATATTTGGTGCCGAAATGGAAAATGTGTCCGACCTCGATGCCGCGCGCGGAAAGCCTGTCGGCGTCTGGCGTTTTCGACCATTCCGCCTCATCGTGCATCTCGTCGGTCGCCGCATAGGGCGTCGTCCACTGCCCGACGATGGAAGCCAGTGCGGCATCATCGGAGAAATCAACGTCCGCCGCCGGCACCGCCATGTCGAGATAGGCGCGGTTACAGAACACTTCCGACTCGCCCGTGTCGGCGAGCACGATGAATTCGTGGCTGAGGTCGCCGCCGATGGGGCCGGTGTCGGCGCGCATCGGGATCGACTTTAGGCCGCAGCGCTCGAAGGTGCGCAGATAGGCGACGAACATGCGGTTGTAGGCGGCTCTCGCGCCCTCATAGTCGATGTCGAAGGAATAGGCGTCCTTCATCAGGAATTCGCGGCCGCGCATCACGCCGAAGCGCGGGCGCACCTCGTCACGGAACTTCCACTGGATGTGATAGAGGTTGAGCGGCAGGTCCTTGTAGGACTTCACGTAGGAGCGGAAGATGTCGGTGACCATCTCCTCGTTGGTCGGGCCGTAGAGCATGTCGCGCTCGTGGCGGTCGGTGATGCGCAGCATCTCCTTGCCGTAATCGTCGTAGCGTCCGCTTTCCCGCCACAGGTCGGCGGGCTGGATCGTCGGCATCAGGATCTCGATCGCGCCCGAGCGGTCCTGCTCCTCGCGAATTATGTTGCAGACCTTGTCGAGAACCTTCTTGCCGAGCGGCAGCATGGAATAGATGCCGGCGGCCTGCTGCCGGATCATGCCGGCGCGCAGCATCAGCCGGTGCGAGACGATCTCGGCTTCCTTGGGATTTTCTTTCAGGAGAGGCAAAAAGTAACGCGACAAACGCATGGCGGGTTCCACAATCAGCTATGGCTCGTTCAAGAATCAGGCGGGTTCCCGGCCTGTCGGCAGTGTTCATAAAGGGGTTCGCAGCCAAATGGAAACGGTTCTGTCATCATGCGCCCTTTCCGCGGCGTCTCCCGCCAGATCGCCTGCACGGATCGATTGCATTTTTTCGGTGACAACTGCTTTCAGCATTGCTACGTAAGGTTCCGGTTCCCGCAAGCGCAAGCGAAGGGAGCCGGTTGAACACGGCCAAAGTCTTGGGAGGATGCGATTTTCCGCGCTCGGATACGGGCTGCGACGCTGCCCAGCAGCGGACGAAAATCAGGCCGGTTCTGAGTGGCAGGGTGCAAGCCCTGCCACTTAATTTTTGTGCTATTGCGAAGGGCGGTATTCCGGGACGATCCGGGGAAGATCGTCAAAACCGTAGCCCAGCACGAACACCACGACATAAAAGATGCCGAAAATGACGAGCGAGATCGCTGTCGTCAGCAGCATCTTGCGGGGAAGCCGGTGCTTCAGCGGCGCGCCGCGCTCGGTGCCGAGCGTGACGTCCTCCTCCTCGATCTGGCTCCTCACGCCGATCGGCAGAACGACGAACAGAACGATCCACCAGATGATGAAGAAGATGGCTGCGGCGGATATCGGGCTCATACCTGCTCCAGTTCGATCAGCGTGCCGTCGAAATCCTTCGGGTGGAGAAACAGGACGGGCTTGCCGTGCGCGCCGATCTTCGGCTCGCCGTCGCCGAGCACGCGTACGCCCTCGGTGCGCAGCGCATCGCGCGAGGCGATGATGTCCTCCACCTCGTAGCACATGTGGTGGATGCCGCCGGCCGGGTTCCTCGCCAGAAAGGCGGCGATGGGCGAATTCTCGCCGAGCGGTTCGAGCAGTTCTGTCTTGGTGTTGTCCAGCTCGACGAAGACCACGGTCACGCCGTGCTCGGGAAGCGCCTGCGGCTGCGACACCTTCGCGCCGAGGACCTTTTCGTATTTGCGCGCCGCGGCCTTTATGTCCGGCACGGCGATGGCGACATGGTTCAGGCGTCCAAGCATGTTTCCTCCTAGGCGCTCGATACGAGTACGCTGACGATCGGCTTCTTGCCCCAGGCGTCGCGGGCCGCTGCCCGGACGGCGCCGTGCACGGCGCGCTCGACCAGATCGAGATCGCGGCGGCGCGCGCGCGGAATGCTCTCCACCGCCTCGACGGCGGCATCATACATCAGGTCTTCCAGATCCTCGCCTCGGGCATCCGTCTGCGGCACGCCGATGGCGACGACATCCGGGTCGGCGATCAGCTCGTGATGGCGGTTGAGGACGACGGACACCGCGACATGGCCGGCAAAGGACAGGCGGCGGCGATCCTTGACGCCGAGCTCCTCCTCCTCGCCGATCAGGCTGCCATCCTTGTAGATCTGGCCATGCGGAATATCGCCGATGATCTCGGGATTGCCGGGCGCGAGCCGCACCAGGTCGCCGTTGCGCGCCGGCACGACGTCGCGGATGCCGTTCTCGCTCATCAGCCTGGCGTGGGCGGACAGATGCGCCGCCTCGCCATGCACGGGAATGCCGATGGCCGGACGCGTCCACTTGTACATGTCGCGCAGCTCGTTGCGGCGCGGGTGGCCGGAGACGTGCACCAGCTCGTCGCCGTCCTCGATCACCTCGATGCCCATGTCGATCAGGCGGTTCTTGGTTTCCAGCACTGCCTTTTCGTTGCCCGGGATCATGCGCGAGGAATAGACCACCGTGTCGCCCGCGGTCAGCGCCACGTCGCGCATCTCGTCGCGCGACAGCTTGGCGAGCGCGGCGCGCGACTCGCCCTGCGAGCCGGTCAGGATGATGACCACCTTGGAGCGGGGGATGTGGGCGAAATCCTCCTCGGCGAGGAAGGGCGGCAGGCCCTCCATGTAGCCGAGGTCCGTCGCCACGTCGACGACGCGCTTCATCGAGCGGCCAAGCAGCAGGACCTCGCGGCCGCAATCGCGCGCGGCTTCGGCAATCGAGCGGATACGGCCGACATTGGAGGAGAATGTGGTGACGGCCACCCTGCCCTCGGCCGCCTGGATAACCTTGCGCAGCCCGTCCGAGACTTCGCGTTCGGACGGGGAAATGCCCTCGCGCATGGCGTTGGTGGAATCGCAGATCAATGCCAGCACGCCCTTGTCGCCGAGCTTCTCGAAGGCGTTGCGGTCGGTCTTCGGCCCCATCGCCGGGTCGTCGTCGTCCTTCCAGTCGCCGGTGTGCAGCACCGTGCCGAGCGGCGTGGTGATCGCCAGAGACACCGGCTCGGGAATGGAATGGGTGACGGTGACGGTCTCGATCGCGAACGGACCGGCGGTGAACTTGCCGCCGGGCTGGAAGACGGTGACGTCGATCTTGGGCGCGCCCGGCTCGGACTGCGCCTTGGCCTCCAGAAGCCCCGCCGTGAAAGCGGTGGCGAAGAGCGGCAGCGTGCCTTCGGGCGAAATGCGCGGGTAAAGCGCCAGCACCGCGCCGTAGTGGTCCTCGTGGGCATGCGTGATGATCATGGCGCGCACATTGTGGCGCTCGGCTTCCAGGAAGCGGATATCGGGCAAAACGAGATCGACGCCGGGAAGATCCGGTCCCGGAAACGTGACGCCGCAATCGACGACGATCCACTCGCGATTGTCCGCCGGGCCGAATCCGTACATCGCCAGATTCATGCCGATTTCACCAACGCCGCCGAGCGGCACAAACACCAATTCGTCCATGCTCATTCTTGTTCTTTTTCGCGCGCGCCGGGCGCGCCTCGCTCTACATTGTCGAAGAATAGATCGCCGGCAGAAATCGGCCGGACCGTCCCCTCGCCGGTGCGAAGCAGAAGCACTCCGTCGGCGTCTATGCCTTCAAATAGGCCTTCGATACGCGCATTTGCAAGGTTGACGGTGATGGTCTCCCCAATCCCCTGGGCATGCAGCAGCCACTGGTCGCGAACAGCGGGAACACCCCGGCCGCCACCCCAGAGCGCGAATGCGGTGTCGAAGGCGCGCGCCAGGTTGGCAAACAGCATGGCCGGCGTGGCGGAAATGCCTTCGCGGTTCAGCGCCGTCGCGCGGTACATGCCGGGATCGGGATAGGACACGATGTTGATGCCGCAGCCGATCACGACGGCGAGCCGCCCGTCGCGCAGCGTCGTGCTCTCCAGCAACATGCCGCAGCACTTGCCGCCATTGAGCAGGATGTCGTTCGGCCACTTGATCGCAAGCCGCGTATCGGCCGGCAGGCCGCAGGCGGCGATCGCCTCGCGCACGGCGACGGCGGCAACCAGCGGCAAGGCGCCGAGCCGGGTTACCGGCGCCGGGTCGATCAGCAATACGGAAGCGTAAAGATTGCCCGGCGGCGACGACCAGTCACGGCCGCGGCGGCCGCGTCCCGCCGTCTGCTCGCCCGCCGTAACCCAGAGATTGCCCGGATCGCCGGCCGCCGCCAGGGCCATCGCCTCGGCATTGGTCGAGCCTGCGGTCGGCAGGTCGAGATGCCGCCAGTCGGAAAGGCCGTCGATCGCTGTTCCGGTCACGCGGCGATCAGAACAGGGCGCGCGCCGCGGCTTCCGCCGACAGGGCGATCGGACCGCCGATCAGCACATAGCCGAGGACGAACAGGCCGGACAGGCCCATGACGAGGCGCAACTCGCCCGCCGCCGGCACGAAGCCGCCGACCGGATCGTCGAACCACATGAGCTTGATGATGCGCAGGTAGTAGAACGCGCCGACCACGGAGGCGAGCACGCCGATGATGGCGAGCGGGTAAAGCCCGGCGCCGACGGCGGCATAGAAGACGTACCACTTGGCCCAGAAGCCGGCGAGCGGCGGAATGCCGGCCAGCGAGAACATCAGGATGGTCAGCACCGTCGCCATGACCGGATTGGTCGATGACAGGCCGGCCAGGTCGTCGATGGCCTCGACATTGCCTTCGTCCTTGCGCCGCATGGCGAGGATGACCGCGAAGGTGCCGAGCGTCATGGCGAGATAGATCGTCATGTAGATGATGACGCCCTTGACGCCCTCCAGCGTGCCGGCGGACAGGCCGACCAGCGCGTAACCCATGTGGCCGATCGAGGAATAGGCCATCAGCCGCTTGATGTTGCGCTGGCCGATTGCGGCGAAGGCGCCGAGCACCATGGAGGCGATGGAAATGAAGACGACGATCTGCTGCCAGTCGGCGGTGACCGGCGCGAAACCGTCGACGACGACGCGCACGAACATCGCCATGGCGGCCATTTTCGGCGCCGCGGCAAAGAACGCGGTCACAGGGGTGGGGGCGCCCTCGTAGACGTCGGGCGTCCACATGTGGAACGGCACGGCGGAAATCTTGAAGGCGAGGCCGGAGATCAGGAAGACGAGGCCGAACAGGACGCCGATGGAGCGTTCCGAACCGGTCAGCGCGGCGGCGATGCCATCGAAATCGATATGCCCGGTGAAGCCGTAGATCAGCGAAATGCCGTAGAGCATCATGCCGGAGGACAGTGCGCCGAGGACGAAATATTTCAGGCCAGCCTCGGTGGAACGCACGCTGTCGCGGTTGATCGCGGCGACGACGTAGAGCGACAGCGACTGCAGTTCGAGCCCCATATAGAGCGTCAGCAGGCTGTTGGCGGAAATCATCAGCATCATGCCGAGCGTTGCCAGCACGATCAGGATCGGAAATTCGAAACGGTCGAATTTCTCGGCGCGGGCGAACCCGACCGACATGGCGAGCGCGACAATGGAACCGATCAGCGTCAGCGCCTTCATGAAGACGGCGAAGCCGTCCTGGACATAGACGCCGTTGAAGGCTTCGCCCTCGCCGCCGATCAGCAGCATCCAGCCGAGCGCGCCGATCAGCAACGCGACGGCAAGACCGGTGACGGTGACGTTGGCGCGGCCCTGCGGCGCGAAGACGCCGATCATCAAGAGCGCCATCGCACCGAGCGCCAGGACCACTTCGGGCAGCGCCAGTGTAAGGCTTGAGGACAGGATTTCGGCGGGCATGATTCTCTGGCTCCCCGGATCAGTGTGCCGCCATCGCGACATCGGCGGCAGCGCGAGCCGCCTCGAGTGCCGCGGAGTAGTCGGACAGGAGCGCGTCGACGGACGCGGCGGTGACATCGAAGACCGGCGACGGATAGACGCCGAAGAAGATGGTGAGGACGATCAGCGGATAGAGGATCGCCTTTTCGCGGACCGACAGGTCGAGCATCGCCTTCAGGCTTTCCTTCTCCAGCACGCCGAAGATGACGCGGCGATAGAGCCACAGCGCATAGACCGCCGACAGGATCACGCCGAGCGTGGCGAAGAGCGCAAACCAGGTGTTGACCTGGAAAATGCCCATCAGCGTCAGGAACTCGCCGACAAAGCCGGAGGTGCCGGGCAAGCCGACATTGGCCATGGTGAAGACCATGAAGGCCACGGCGTAGCGCGGCATGATGTTGACCAGGCCGCCATAGGCCGTGATCTCGCGGGTATGCATGCGGTCGTAGATGACGCCGACGCAGAGGAACAGCGCGCCGGAGACGAGGCCGTGCGACAGCATCTGGAAAATCGCGCCGTCGACGCCCTGCTGGTTGGCGGCGAAGATGCCCATCGTCACGTAGCCCATATGGGCAACGGAGGAATAGGCGATCAGCTTCTTGATGTCCTCCTGCGCCAGGGCGACCAGCGAGGTGTAGACGATCGCGATCACCGACAGGGCGAAGACGAAGCCGGAGAACTCGGCCGAGGCGAGCGGGAACATCGCGAGCGAGAAACGGATCAGGCCGTAGCCGCCGAGCTTCAACAGGATGCCGGCCAGGATGACGGAGCCCGCCGTCGGCGCCTCGACGTGGGCGTCGGGCAGCCAGGTATGGACCGGCCACATCGGCATCTTCACCGCAAAGGAGGCGAAGAAGGCGAGCCACAGCCAGGTCTGCATCGAGGCCGGGAAGTCATGCGCCAGGAGATCCGGAATGGAGGTCGTTCCGGCGTCCCAGTACATCGCCATGATGGCGATCAGCATCAGGACCGAGCCGAGCAGCGTGTAGAGGAAGAACTTGAACGAGGCATAGACGCGCCGCTTGCCGCCCCACACGCCGATGATGATGTACATCGGGATCAGGCCGCCCTCGAAGAAGACGTAGAACAGCACGATGTCGAGCGCGCAGAACACGCCGATCATCAGCGTTTCGAGGATCAGGAAGGCGATCATGTACGCCTTGACGCGCTTCTGAACCGCTTCCCAGCTGGCTAGGATGGCGAGCGGCATCAGGAAGGTCGTCAGGATGACGAACAGCATGGAAATGCCGTCGACGCCCATGTGATAGGAGATGCCGCTGTCCAGCCAGTCGGCCTTCTCGACGAACTGGAAGCCCGGATCGGTCGTGTCGAAACCGGCCCAGATCAGCAGCGAGATGGCGAAGGTGAAGACCGTCGTCAGCAGCGCGACCATGCGGATGTTGCGGCGCGCGATCTCGCTGTCATCGTTGATGAACAGGATGATCAGAACGCCGACGAGCGGCAGAAATGTCACCAGTGAAAGGATAGGCATACCGGCCATCAGACGCTGCCCCCGAGCATCATCCACGTAACGAGCGCGGCGATACCGATCAGCATCGCGAACGCATAATGATAGAGGTATCCGGTCTGCAGCCTGACGACGCGGCCGGTCACCTGAAGGACGCGCGAGGCGATGCCGTCGGGCCCGAAGCCGTCGATCAGCCAGCCGTCGCCGCGCTTCCACAGGAAGCGGCCGAGACGCATGGCCGGACGAACGAACAGGAAGTCGTAGAGCTCGTCGAAATACCACTTGTTGAGCAGGAACTTGTAGAGCCCCTCGTGCTGCGCGGCGAGCGCCTTCGGCGTCTGCGGCGAGCGGATATACATGTACCAGGCGGTGACGAGACCGAGCACCATGACGATGAACGGGCTCCACTTCACCCAGGTCGGTACATTGTGGAACTCGGCCAGGATATGGTTGTCGGGTCCGGCGAAGAGCGCGCCGCGCCAGAACTCGTTGTACCAGCCTTCCACATGCTCGGCGGCATGGCCGACGAACAGCTCATGGAAGACGAGGCCCGCGAACAGCGCCCCGACGGCCAGTACGACCAGCGGGATCAGCATGACCGGCGGCGATTCATGGACGTGGTGCATGACATCGGCGGAAGCGCGCGGCTTGCCGTGGAAAGTCATGAAGACAAGGCGCCAGGAATAGAACGAGGTGAACAGAGCGGCGATGACCAGCAGGCCGAAGGCGAAGCCGGCGGCCGGATTGTGGCCGACGAAGGCGCTCTCGATGATGGCGTCCTTGGAGAAGAAGCCGGCGGTGCCGAACAGGGTGCCGGGGATGCCGACACCGGTCAGCGCCAGCGTGCCAATCATCATCATCCAGTAGGTCGCCGGGATATGCTTCCTCAAGCCCCCCATCTTGCGCATGTCCTGCTCGTCGGAAACGGCATGGATGACCGAACCGGCGCCGAGGAACAAGAGCGCCTTGAAGAAGGCGTGGGTGAACAGGTGGAAGATGCCCGCGCCGTAGGCGCCGATGCCGAGCGCCACGAACATGTAGCCGAGCTGCGAGCAGGTCGAATAGGCGATGACACGCTTGATGTCGTTCTGGACGAGGCCGACGGTGGCGGCGAAGAAGGCGGTGATCGCGCCGATCGTCGTCACCACGGTCAGCGCGGTATGGCTCAGTTCGAACAGCGGCGACATGCGCGCCACCATGAAGACACCGGCAGTGACCATGGTCGCGGCGTGGATCAGCGCCGAGACCGGCGTCGGGCCTTCCATGGCGTCCGGCAGCCAGGTGTGCAGCAGGAATTGCGCCGACTTGCCCATCGCGCCCATGAACAGCAGCAGGCAGACGATGGTGATCGCGTGCGCCTTGTCGAGCTGGTAGCCGAGGAAGGTCAGCACCGTCTCGCCGTCCATCGCGCCATGCGCCGCCTCGGTGGCCGCTTCCGTGGCGCCGTGCGCGGCGTCGGCCGGCAGGAAGGACGCGGCATTGGCGAAGATGGTGGAGAAGTTCACCGAGCCGAACAGCACGAAGACGCCGAAGATGCCGAGCGCGAAACCGAAGTCGCCGACGCGGTTGACGATGAAGGCCTTCATCGCGGCGGCGTTGGCGGACGGTTTCTTGTACCAGAAGCCGATCAGCAGATAGGAGGCGAGACCGACGCCTTCCCAGCCGAAGAACATCTGCACGAGGTTGTCCGACGTCACCAGCATCAGCATGGCGAAGGTGAACAGCGACAGGTAGGCGAAGAAGCGCGGCCGGTCCGGATCGTGGTGCATGTAGCCGATGGAATAGATGTGCACCAGCGCGGAGACCGTGTTGACCACGACGAGCATGACCGCCGTCAGCGTGTCGATGCGGAACGCCCAGGAGATGTCGAGCGCGCCGGTCTGGATCCAGCGCATCACGTCGACGGTAAAGGCCGGCTCCTCGGAAAAGGCGATGGAGATGAAGGCGATCCACGACAGCACGGCGGCGATCACCAGGAAGCCGGAGGTGACATACTCGCTGGCCTTGGCGCCGATGGAGCGTCCGAACAGGCCTGCAACCAGGAACCCGATCAGCGGCAGAAAGACAATGGCGTGATACATGGTGCCGTCAGCCCTTCATCATGTTCACGTCTTCGACCGCGATCGATCCGCGGTTGCGGTAGAAGACGACGAGAATTGCGAGGCCGATGGCGGCCTCGGCGGCGGCCACCGTCAGCACGAACAGCGCGAAGACCTGGCCGACCAGGTCCTGCAGATGCGCGGAGAACGCCACGAAGTTCAGGTTCACCGACAAGAGGATCAGTTCCACCGACATCAGGATGACGATGACGTTCTTGCGGTTCAGGAAGATGCCGAAGACGCCGATGACGAAGAGCAGCGCCGAGACGGCGAGATAGTGGGAAATGGTGATGGTCATGGTCCTCAGATCCCCTTGCCGGTTTCGACATCGACCACTTCGATGGCCTCGGCGGGCGTGCGCGCGACCTGTGCGGCCATGTTCTGCCGCTTCACGTGCGGGCGCGGCGCGCGCAGCGTGAGCACGATGGCGCCGATCATGGCGACCAGCAGCACGACGCCGGCGATCTGGAAGAAGAAGATGTAGTCGGTATAGAGAATGTCGCCCAGCGCGGCGGTGTTGTGGCGGATGGCAGGGTCCGGCGTCGGCAGCGCGGTATCGGCCGGCGCCACAACCTTGACGGCGTTGCCGGCGAGCACGATCAGCAGTTCGGCGGCCAGCACGATGCCGACCAGCGCGCCGATCGGCGCATATTCCAGCGCGCCGCGCTTCATCGAGGCGAAGTCGACGTCGAGCATCATGACGACGAACAGGAACAGCACCGCGACCGCGCCGACATAGACGACCAGCAGGATCATCGACAGGAACTCGGCCCCGGTCAGCAGGAACAGCGCCGCCGCGTTGAAGAACGTCAGGATCAGATAAAGTACCGAATGGACGGGATTGCGCGCCGCAATCACCATGAATGCGCTCGCAATCGCTACGAAGGCGAAGAGGTAGAAGAACGCCGCCCCTAACCCTGTAATCATGATCGCTTCCCCGATCTCCCTTGCCGTTGCGGGCGGTGTGCCCGTTCCGGCCTGTCGCCGCCCGGAAGAGCGGCGCTTGAATTTTCCAGTCCCCTAGCGATACGGCGCGTCGAGCGCGATGTTGCGCGCGATCTCGCGCTCCCACCGGTCGCCGTTCTCCAGGAGTTTTTCCTTGTTGTAGTAGAGTTCCTCACGGGTTTCCGTGGCGAACTCGAAATTCGGCCCCTCGACGATGGCATCGACCGGGCAGGCTTCCTGGCAGAAGCCGCAATAGATGCATTTCACCATGTCGATGTCGTAGCGCACCGTACGCCGCGTGCCGTCATTGCGGCGCGGACCGGCCTCGATGGTGATGGCCTGCGCCGGACAGATCGCCTCGCAGAGCTTGCAGGCGATGCAGCGTTCCTCGCCGTTCGGATAACGGCGCAGCGCGTGTTCGCCGCGGAAGCGCGGAGAGACCGGGCCCTTCTCGTGCGGATAGTTCAGCGTGAACTTCGGTTCGAAGAAGCGGCGCATCGACAGGAAGAAGGCGCCGACGAATTCCAGCAGCAGCAGCGACTTGGCGGCTTGTGCGAGCGTACTCATGTCATGCCTCCTTGTCTCAGGCCCAGCCGGTCAGTTTCAGGAACGCCGCGGTCGCGAAGACCATGAACAGCGAGATCGGCAGGAACACCTTCCAGCCGAGACGCATCAGCTGGTCGTAGCGGTAGCGCGGCACGAAGGCCTTCACCATGGAGATCATGAAGAAGACCAATGTCAGCTTCAGGACGAACCAGAACACGCCCGGCAGCCAGGTGAACGGCGCGAAATCGAACGGCGGAAGCCAGCCGCCGAGGAACAGGACCGTCGTCAGCGCGCACATCAGCAGGATGGCGATGTACTCGCCCAGCATGAACAGCATGTAGGGCGTGGACGAATATTCGATCATGTGGCCGGCGACGAGCTCGGACTCGGCTTCCACCAGGTCGAAGGGCGGGCGGTTGGTTTCGGCGAGCGCCGAGATGAAGAAGATGACGAACATCGGGAAGAGGCCGAGCCAGTGCCAGTCGAGCAGAGTGTTCGGCAAACCGAAATGGGTGCCGATGCCGGTCTGCTGCGCGAGCACGATGTCGGTCAGGTTCAGCGAGCCGACAAGAAGCAGCACGGTGACGATGACGAAGCCGATGGAGACCTCGTAGGAGACCATCTGCGCCGCCGAGCGCAGCGCGCCGAGAAACGGGTATTTCGAGTTCGACGCCCAGCCGGCCATGATGACGCCGTAGACCTCCAGCGAGGAGATGGCGAAGACATAGAGAATGCCGACATTGACCGAGGCGATCGCCCAGCCGTCGGCGACCGGGATCACCGCCCATGCGGCGAGCGCCAAGACGGCGGAGACGAACGGCGCGAGCAGGAAGATGCCCTTGTTGGAGCCGGACGGGATGATCGGCTCCTTGAGGACGAATTTCAGCAGGTCTGCAAAGGACTGCAGCAAGCCCCACGGGCCGACGACGTTGGGGCCGCGCCGCGACTGCACGGCGGCCCAGATCTTGCGGTCGGCATAGAGGATGAACGCCGTGAAGACCAGCAGCGCCACCAGCAGCACCAGTGACTGCAGCAGGATGATCAGGCCGGGGATGACGTAGGTTTCAAACATGGATGCTGTCCGTTTCCTGCCCTCTTGCCTGCATCATTCCGCGGCCTGTGCGAAGCCGTTGCGCGCGAGCGAAGAACACTCGGCCATGACGGCGGAGGCGCGCGCTATCGGGTTGGTCAAATAGAAGTCTTTGACCGGCGATGCAAATGCAGACTTGGCCAATCTCCCGCCTTTTTTCGCAAGTGCAGCAATATCGCCCGCGTTTCCGGGCTCGATGGCCTCGATGCGGGCGAAATGCGGGTGCGCCTCGTAGAGCTTGGCGCGCAATTGCGCCAGCGAATCGAAGGGCAGCTTGTGGCCGAGCACGTCGGACAATGCGCGCAGGATGGCCCAGTCCTCCTTGGCGTCGCCCGGTGCGAAACCGGCGCGCGTCGTCATTTGCACGCGGCCCTCGGTGTTGACGTAGGTCGCCGATTTTTCCGTGTAGGCGGAGGCCGGCAGGATGACGTCGGCATGGTGCGCGCCGACATCGCCATGGGTGCCGATATAGACGGTGAAGCCGCCTTCCTTGCGCTTGCGCAGGTCGAGTTCGTCGGCGCCGAGCAGGAACAGGACATCCGTATCGGCCACCATTTTGGCCGCGTCCTTGCCGCCCTCGCCCGGCACGAAGCCGAGATCGAGACCGCCGACGCGGGCAGCCGCCGTGTGCAGCACGGCGAAACCGTTCCAGTCCTTCTTGGCCGCGCCGGCAGCGTCCGCCACCTTGGCGGCAAGGCCGAGGACGGCCGCGCCGTCGCCGCGCGCGAGAGCGCCCTGCCCGACGATGACCATCGGCTTCTTGGCCGATTTCAGCGTGCGGAAGAACTTGTGCTTGCCGTCGGCCAGTTCCTTCAGCGTTTCCGGGCCGGCGCCGAGCTGTTCGTAGTCGTAGCGCAGGTCGCCCATCTCGCCGATGACGCCGATCTTGATGTCATTGGCGCGCCATGCCTTGCGGATACGGGCATTGAGCACCGCCGCCTCGAAGCGCGGATTGGCGCCGACGACCAGGATGGCGTCGGCTTCCTCGATACCCTCGATGGTCGGGTTGAAGATGTAGGAGGCGCGGCCCTGCGCCGGGTCGAGCGCGGCGCCGTCCTGGCGGCAATCGATGTTCGGCGAGCCGAGCGAGGCCATCAGGCCCTTGAGCGCATACATTTCCTCGACGCCGGCGAGATCGCCGGCGATCGCGCCGATGTCGGCACCGGACCTGCCGTCGACGGCGGTCTTGATCGCGGCGAAGGCTTCCGGCCAGGTCGCTGGCTGCAGGCGGCCGTTCTTGGCGCGGACATAGGGCCGGTCGAGGCGCTGGGTGCGCAGCCCGTCCCAGATGAAGCGGGTCTTGTCGGAAATCCATTCCTCGTTCACCGCCTCGTTGACGCGCGGCATGACGCGCATCACTTCGCGGCCGCGCGTATCCACGCGGATCGCCGAGCCGACGGCGTCCATGACGTCGATGGATTCGGTCTTCGACAGTTCCCACGGCCGGGCGTGGAACTCGTAGGGCCTGGAGGTCAGCGCGCCGACGGGGCAGAGGTCGATGACGTTGCCCTGCAGTTCCGAGGTCATCGCCTGTTCGAGATAGGTGGTGATCTCGGCGTCCTCGCCGCGGCCGATCAGGCCGAGTTCGGAAATGCCGGCGACCTCGGTGGTGAAGCGGACGCAGCGCGTGCAGTGGATGCAGCGCGTCATGATCGTCTTGACCAGCGGGCCGATATACTTGTCCTCGACCGCGCGCTTGTTTTCCTGGTAGCGCGAGGCGTCGACGCCGAAGGCCATCGCCTGGTCCTGCAGGTCGCATTCGCCGCCCTGGTCGCAGATCGGGCAGTCGAGCGGGTGGTTGATGAGCAGGAACTCCATCACGCCTTCGCGGGCCTTCTTGACCATCGGCGTGTTGGTAAAGACCTCCGGCGGCTCGCCATTCGGCCCCGGACGCATGTCCTTGACGCCCATGGCGCAGGAGGCGGCCGGCTTGGGCGGGCCGCCCTTCACCTCGACGAGGCACATGCGGCAATTGCCGGCGATCGACAGGCGCTCGTGGAAACAGAAACGCGGCACTTCCGCGCCGGCCTCCTCGCACGCCTGCAACAGCGTGTAGTGGTCCGGGACTTCGACCTCTTTGCCGTCAACCTTGATCATTGCCATGATACGAAATCCAACCTTCAGTTCCTGCCGGCAGCGTTGCCGCTGCCGGAATTCGTCTTGCCGCCCGTGGGCTTGTCCGCAAAGTTCATTCGCCGCCGGCCCCCTTACGCCTTGCCTGTCAGGGCGGCAGCCTGGGCGATCCATCCGTCACGCTGGATGCGGCCCCTGAACTGCAGGTAGTCGTCGAGCCAGGCGGCCTCGTAAGGCGTCCAGGCGGCGATCTGGGCATAGGTCCAGATACCGAGAGAATTGAGCACGCTTTCGAGCTTCGGACCGATGCCGGCGATCGCCTTCAGATCGTCCGGCACGTCCGGCTTGGTGACGGATTTCGGCTTGACGAAATCCTCCGGCATCACCGGCGCGATCGTTTCCTTTGCAACCGGTGCTTCCGCCTTGGCTTTCGCCGCGGCCGGCTCCGGCTTCGCCGCCTTCGGCGCGGATTTCGCGGCGGCTTTCGGCGCGTCCGGCCTGACCGGCGGCTGATGCGTGACGGGATCTTCCGTCGCGGTGTCGTCGAAACTGCCGGTCGCCCAATCGAAATTCAGCGGATTGGCGGCGCCGAAAGGCGCTGCCGGGCCGTCCGTCGTCTCGTTAGCGAGCATGTTGGCGGCCTGCATCGCGCCGGCCATGGTGCCGGCCATCATGCCGTACATCTGGCTCGCCATGCCCATGCCGATCGCCGACGCCGCCGCCATCGCGCCCATCGGATGCGCGGCCAGGTTCGACATGCCGATGAAACGCGGCATGGCGGCCGCCATCAACTCTGCGGCCTCCTTCTGCATCTCGGTCATGTCGCCGGCAAAATCGGCGAACGGGTTGGTACTCGTCATCTTGTCATGCGGGTCATTCAACTTCGACATCGTTCCCTCCTCGGGTTGCGTGTGTCCGTTTCGTTACCCCTGGCCTTTCGCGTTTCCTCGTATGGCGGTTGGTTCCGCCAGATCCTATTCGGCAGCCTCGAGCACCGGTTTGACCTGGTGCGCGTTATGCGTGAATTCGTCGATGCGGCGCTCGATCTCCGGGCGGAAATGCCGGATCAGGCCCTGGATCGGCCATGCGGCGGCGTCGCCGAGCGCGCAGATCGTGTGGCCTTCCACCTGCTTCGTCACATCGAGCAGCATGTCGATCTCGTGCTTGTGGGCATTGCCGGTGACGAGGCGCTCCATGACGCGCCACATCCAGCCGGTGCCCTCGCGGCACGGCGTGCACTGGCCGCAGCTCTCGTGCTTGTAGAAATAGCTGAGCCGGGCGATCGCTTTCACGACATCGGTCGACTTGTCCATGACGATCACGGCGGCGGTGCCGAGACCGGATTTCAGCGCCTTCAGCGAGTCGAAATCCATCGGGCAGTCGATGATCTCCTCGGCCGGCACCAGCGGCACGGAGGAACCGCCCGGAATGACGCAGAGCAGATTGTCCCAGCCGCCGCGAATGCCGCCGCAGTGGCGGTCGATCAGCTCGCGGAAGGGAATCGACATCTCCTCTTCCACGGTGCACGGATTGTTGACGTGGCCGGAGATGCAGAACAGCTTGGTGCCGACATTGTTCTCCTTGCCCATACCGGCAAACCAGCCGGCGCCGCGGCGCAGGATGGTCGGCGCGACGGCGATGGATTCGACGTTGTTGACCGTGGTCGGGCAGCCATAGAGGCCAACATTGGCCGGGAACGGCGGCTTCAGGCGCGGCTGGCCCTTCTTGCCTTCCAGGCTCTCGATCAGAGCGGTTTCCTCGCCGCAGATATAGGCGCCGGCACCATGGTGCAGGTAGAGGTCGAAGTCCCAGCCGCACTTGTTGTTCTTGCCGAGCAGTTTGGCGTCGTAGCACTCGTCGATCGCCGCCTGCAGCGCCTCGCGCTCGCGGATGTATTCGCCGCGAATATAGATGTAGGCGGCATGCGCGCCCATGGCGAAGCTCGCGAGCAGGCAACCCTCGATCAGCGTGTGCGGATCGTGGCGCATGATGTCGCGGTCCTTGCAGGTGCCCGGCTCGGATTCGTCGGCATTGACGACGAGGTAATGCGGCCGGCCATCGGACTGCTTCGGCATGAAGGACCATTTCAGCCCGGTCGGGAAGCCTGCGCCGCCGCGGCCGCGCAGGCCGGACGCCTTCATCTCGTTGATGATCCAGTCGCGGCCCTTGCCGACCAGCGCCTTGGTGCCATCCCAGTGGCCACGCGCCATGGCGCCCTTCAGCGACTTGTCGCGCAGGCCGTAGATATTGGTGAAAATGCGATCCTTGTCAGCGAGCATCGTTCAGTTCCCTCACCGCGGCTTCTTGCCGAACACCTTGACGTATTCGTCCACGCCGCCCTTGGCCAAGGCTTTCGCCTGCTTGACCCAGTCCTCGCGCTCGATGCGGCCCTTGAATTTCAGGTAGTTGTCGACCCATTCGCGTTCGGCCTTCTTCCATGAGGCGACCTGCTTGTAGGTATAGATGCCGAGGGAATGGAGGATGCCCTCGATCTTCGGGCCGACGCCGGAGATCAGCTTCAGATCGTCCGGGCTTTTCGGCTTGGCGATACCGGCGGGACGGTTCTTGTCCTCGGGCGCGGCCGCCTTGGCCGGGGCGGGCTTCGCCGACGGCTTGGCGCGACCGGACGCGGTCGCGGCCAGCTTCATCGTCGGATTGCCGCTGTCGACGGTCTTATCGACCGGCTTCTTCTTCGGCTTCAGGCCGCTTGCCGTGGTGGCGACCTTCAGTGTCGGACCGGCATCCTCGGTCTTCTTGTCAACCTTGGCCTTGGACGCCTTGGTGCGGCCCGGACCTTTCGCCTTGTCGGGCGACGCGATAGTCTTGTCGCCCTCGGGCGCGGCGGATTTTGGCTTGGCGGCCTTGGTCATGGCCTGCTTGCCGGCGGTTTTGCCCGCCGTCTTGCGCGCCGGCGTCTTGCCCGGCTCCTCGATCAGCGTCGTCGGACCGCCGACCGGAGCGGAATAGATGCGGTCGATCTGCGGGCCGGGCGTGATCGACTTGCCCTTGCCGGCCTCGAAGGCGTCGATGATCTCTTCCAGGCGCTCCGGCGTCAGGTCCTCGTAGGTGTCCTTGCCGATCATCACCATCGGTGCGTTGACGCAGGCGCCCTGGCACTCGACCTCTTCCCAGGACAGCGTGCCGTCCTTGTTGAGGGCGAACGGGTCCTTGTTGATCTTGTTTTGGCAGACTTTCTTCAGGTCTTCTGCGCCGCGCAGCATGCAGGGCGTGGTGCCGCAGACCTGCACATGCGCCCTGGTGCCGACCGGGGCGAGCATGAACTGGGTGTAGAAGGTGGCGACCTCGAGCACGCGGATTTTCGGCATGTCGAGCATTTGCGAGATGTGCTCGATTGCCGCGCGGGTGACCCAGCCGTCCTGTTCCTGCGCCAGCATCAGCAGCGGAATGACGGCGGACTGTTCGCGGCCCTTGGGGTATTTCGCGATCCACTTCTTGGCCTCCGCGGCCATGGCGCGCGAGAACTTGAAGTCGGCCGGCTGGACGTTTTCTTCTGCGAGACGACGAACGGACATTAGCGGTCCACCTCACCAAACACGATATCGAGAGAGCCGAGGACGGCGGAGACGTCGGCCAGCATGTGGCCGCGGCAGATGAAATCCATCGCCTGCAGATGCGCGAAACCCGGCGCGCGCAGCTTGACGCGATAGGGCTTGTTGGAGCCGTCGGACACCAGATAGACGCCGAACTCGCCCTTGGGCGCCTCGACGGCGGCGTAAACCTCGCCTTCCGGCACGTGATAGCCCTCGGTGTAGAGCTTGAAGTGATGGATCAGCGCTTCCATCGAGCGCTTCATCTCGCCGCGCTTCGGCGGCACGACCTTGGCCGAGGTGTTGGAGACCGGGCCGGTCGCCTCCGCGCCGAGCAGGCGGTCGACGCACTGGCGCATGATGTGGGCTGCCTGGCGCATTTCCTCCATGCGGATCAGGTAACGGTCGTAGCAGTCGCCGTTCTTGCCGATCGGGATCTGGAAGTCCATCTCGTCGTAGCATTCGTAGGGCTGCGCCTTGCGCAGATCCCATTTCGCGCCGGAGCCGCGCACCATGACGCCGGAAAAGCCCCAAGCCCAGGCGTCCTCCAGCTTGACGACGCCGATATCGACGTTGCGCTGCTTGAAGATGCGGTTGCCGGTCAGAAGACCGTCGAGATCGTCGACGACCTTGAGGAACGGATCGATCCAGTTGCCGATGTCCTCGATCAGGTCCTGGGGCAGGTCCTGGTGAACGCCGCCGGGGCGGAAATAGGCGGCGTGCAGGCGCGCGCCGCAGGCCCGCTCGTAGAACACCATCAGCTTCTCGCGTTCCTCGAAGCCCCAGACCGGCGGCGTCAGCGCGCCGACGTCGAGCGCCTGGGTGGTGATGTTGAGCAGGTGCGAGAGGATGCGGCCGATCTCGGAGAACAGGACGCGGATCAGCTGCCCGCGCTTCGGCACCTCGATGTCGAGCAGACGCTCGACGGCCAGCGCGAAGGCGTGCTCCTGGTTCATCGGCGCGACGTAGTCGAGGCGGTCGAGATAGGGCACGGCCTGCAGGTAGGTCTTCGCCTCCATCAGCTTCTCGGTGCCGCGGTGCAGCAGGCCGATATGCGGATCGACGCGCTCGCAGACCTCGCCGTCGAGTTCGAGGACGAGGCGCAGGACGCCGTGCGCCGCCGGGTGCTGCGGGCCGAAATTGATGGTGAAATTGCGGACGTTGTGTTCGGTCATTGTTTCGCCTTTTCATCGCCGGGCAGCACGTAGTCGGTGCCTTCCCACGGCGAGAGGAAATCGAAATCGCGGAATTCTTGGCGCAGCTTCACCGGCTCGTAGACGACGCGCTTCTGCTCGTCGTCGTAGCGCACCTCGACGAAACCGGTCAGCGGGAAGTCCTTCCTCAGCGGATGGCCTTCGAAGCCGTAATCGGTCAAGAGGCGGCGCAGATCCGGATGGCCGGAGAACAGGACGCCATACATGTCGTAGGTCTCGCGCTCGTACCAGTTGGCGCCGGGGAAAACGCCGACGGCGCTCGGCACCGGCGTGTCCTCGTCGGTCTCGACCTTGACGCGGATGCGCTGGTTCAGCGTCGGCGACAGCAGGTGGTAGACGACGTCGAAACGGCGATCGCGGCCCGGATAGTCGGCGCCGCAGATATCGATGATGGAGACGAATTTCAGCTGCACGTTGTCGCGCAGCGCGGTCAGCAACGCAATCAGGCTGCCGAGGCCGGTCGTCACGGTCAGCTCGCCATGGGCGATATGCGTCTCGTAGTCGATGCCGTCCAGCTCGTCGGCGAGCGTGTTGGCGAGGTCCGTCAAGGTTTCTGTCGTTGCCATCGTGAATGCGGCTCCCTGCCCGCGTCCGGTCAGCGTTCAATCGTGCCGGTGCGGCGGATTTTCTTCTGCAAGAGGAGAACGCCGTAAAGCAGCGCCTCCGCCGTGGGCGGGCAGCCGGGGACGTAGATGTCGACCGGCACGACGCGGTCGCAGCCGCGCACCACGGAATAGGAATAGTGATAGTAGCCGCCGCCATTGGCGCACGAGCCCATCGAGATGACGTAGCGCGGCTCGGGCATCTGGTCGTAGACCTTGCGCAGAGCCGGGGCCATCTTGTTGGTCAGCGTGCCGGCGACGATCATCACGTCGGACTGGCGCGGAGAGCCGCGCGGCGCGAAACCGTAGCGCTCGGCGTCGTAGCGCGGCATCGAGGTCTGCATCATCTCGACGGCGCAGCAGGCGAGACCGAAGGTCATCCACATCAGCGAGCCGGTGCGCGCCCAGGTGATCAGTTCGTCGGTGGAGGTGACGAGAAAGCCCTTGTCGGCCAGCTCGTTGTTCATCTCGCCGAAAAACGGATCGTCGGCGCCGACGGGCTTGCCCGTCTTCGGATCGATCACGCCCTTGGGCTGCGGGGCAACGAGGGTGTTGTCGCTCAATCCCATTCGAGCGCTCCCTTCTTCCATTCATAGACGAAGCCGATGGTCAGCACGCCGAGGAACACCATCATCGACCAGAAACCGAGCATGCCGATCTCGCGGAAGGACACCGCCCAGGGAAACAGGAAGGCGACCTCCAGATCGAAGATGATGAACAGGATCGAGACGAGGTAGAAACGCACGTCGAACTTCATGCGCGCATCGTCGAAAGCGTTGAAGCCGCACTCGTAGGCGGAGAGCTTTTCGGGATCCGGATTCTTGTAGGCGACGACGAATGGCGCGATCAGCAGGGCGGCGCCGATGACGGCGCATACAACGAGAAAAATGATGATCGGCAAATAGGATGCGATGACTGCGTCCATGACTGGTTTCACCAATTCACTGCGCGGCCGAGAGAAAATCGCCAAGTGGAAGCGAACCCGCAAAGGGGCCTACGGCCGCTGTTCCGATGTGCACGGGTTAGACCCTGACACGGCTCTGCGCAAGAGCGACATAAGCCAAAATATGCGGGAAACTTCAATTGACAACGCGTTTCATCGCGCCAGGCGCAAAGATGCGCCATTCTGCTCGACGCATCGCCGAAAACCGATGATGAGAAGAAGAGAATGGCGCGAGTGACGGGGCTCGAACCCGCGACCTCCGGCGTGACAGGCCGGCACTCTAACCAACTGAGCTACACCCGCGCATTCCGCTTGGCCAATGGCCGAAGCGTGAGCGGTCACTTAAGCGGTTGCCCCTACCCTGTCAAGCGCGCGAAACGGTCCAATCGGCGTTTTTGTGACAAAGGCGGCGAGCGCGCCGAAACACCTGCCGATTGCGGCCGACAAATACTTGCATCGGCGCGCGTTCCCGCTTAGATACCCGCCACGGTCCGGGCGGTTAGCTCAGTTGGTAGAGCGCTTCGTTTACACCGAAGATGTCGGGAGTTCGAGCCTCTCACCGCCCACCAGTTCCCTCGTTGATTTTCCGGTACCCGGACGCGCGATCGCGCTGCTTCGGCGGATGGCGGTTGCCGCGAAACGGTCAGTCCGCTTTTTCCTGCCCGGCCGTGCCGGACGGCGCCGGGTCGGCGGGATTGCCGATCGCCTTTGCGGCGAGCTCCAGGAAGCTTGCGCGTTCGGCCTTGTCCAGCCCGGCCAGGATGTCCTCCTGCAACGCGGTCACCACCGGAGCGATCTCCTCGATGGCGCGCATGCCCCTCTCGGTCGGCCGGACCTCGCGCGCCCGGCGGTCATGCGGGCTGACGGTGCGCGCCACATAGCCCTTCTGCTCGAGGCGGTCGATGACGCCGCCGATCGTCGCCCGGTCGTAGGCGATCATGGCGGCGACCCCGGCCTGGTCGATCCCGGGATGGGTGACAATGGCGTCCATCGCGGCGAACTGAACCGGGGTGAGGTCGAACCCGGCCTCCTGCATGCGTTTCGTGAACACCTGTGTCGAGATCTGGTGCAGCCGCCGAATCAGGTGCCCGGCCATCCCGTGCGCTCTCATATCCAGCCTCCCTTTGGCTCATGCGTCATCGAAAGCCTCGCATCAGCGATAGAGTCGCGAAAATGATTTGTACACTTATTTTTATGTTGACCGTAAATGATAAGTGTAGTTATTAATTGCGCCATCAAAACGGGCGCACGCGGCTGCGCGGCAGGGAGGAACGGCGATGCAATTCTACTTGGACGGTTTTCGCGGGGGCGATCCCGACATCAAGAACGCGGCGCCGAACCGCCGCGAGTACAGCCCGCATGCGCCGCTCCCAGAAAAGGTGGACGTGCTGATCGCCGGCACCGGGCCGGCCGGCCTGTGCCTCGCCGCGCAGCTGTCGCAATTTTCCGAGATCGACACGATGATCGTCGAGCGCGACCCGCGCAACATCGCCAAGGGCAAGGCCGACGGCATCAACACCCGCACGATGGAGATGTTCCAGGCCTTCGGCTTCGCCGAAAAGGTCAAGCGCGAGAGCTACTGGGTGAACCAGACCAGTTTCTGGACCCCGGACCCGGACAATCCCGCGCATATCAGGCGGATCGACCGGGTGCAGGATGTCGCGGACGATTCGTCGGAAATGCCCCATATCCTGATCAACCAGGCGCGGCTGCACCAGCTGTTCCTCGACGTGATGAAGAATTCGCCGTCGCGGCTCGAGCCGCACTACAGCTGGTCGGTCAAGGATCTCGAGGTCGATCCGTCGACCGACGATCATCCGGTCACGGTCACGCTCGAGGACACCGGCGTCAACTGGGGCCAGACGGTCAAGGTCCGCGCCAACTATGTCGTCGGCTGCGACGGCGCGCGCTCCAATGTGCGCAAGGCGATCGGCGGCGAACTGCATGGCGACGCGGCGCATCAGGCCTGGGGCGTGATGGACATCCTCGCCAATACCGATTTCCCCGACGTGCGCCAGAAATGCCTGATCTCGTCCGCCAGCGAGGGCAACGTGCTGATCCTGCCGCGCGAGGGCGGCTACCTGTTCCGCATGTATGTCGAGCTGGACAAGCTGAACCCCGACGAGCGCGTCGCCAACCGCAACCTCACCGTCGACCACATGATCGCGGCGGCGAACCGGATCATGGCGCCCTACACGATCGACGTGAAAGAGGTCGTCTGGTGGTCGATCTACGAGATCGGGCACAGGATCAGCGACCGCTTCGACGACGTGCCGGAGGGCGAAACCGCAACGCGCAATCCGCGCGTGTTCACGGCGGGCGATGCCTGCCATACGCACAGTCCGAAGGCCGGCCAGGGCATGAACGTCTCCATGCAGGACGGTTTCAATCTAGGCTGGAAGCTGGCGCATGTCTTCAGGGGCTGGTCCGACCCGAGCCTCCTGCACAGCTACAAGGCCGAGCGCCTGAACGAGGCCCGGCGCCTCGTCGAGACCGACCACAAATGGGCGCGGATCATGTCCGAGCCGATGACCGACGCGGAACGCGCCGGCAAGGAAGAGCCGCGCTTCATCCGCAACTTCAAGGCCAATCTGGAATTCACCGGCGGCCTCGCGGTCAAGTATGATACATCGGCGCTGACCGGCCCGGCGACCCACCAGGCGCTGGCCACCGGCCAGGAGATCGGCCGCCGCTTCCACTCGGCGCCGGTGGTGCGCGTCTCGGACGCGATGCGGATGCAGCTCGGCCACGTGGCGCAAGCCGACGGCCGCTGGCGCATCTACGCCTTCGCCGGAAAGAAAGACGGCTCGGCGCCGGGCTCGGCGATCCACAAGCTCGCCGACTGGCTCGCAAACGATCCCGCCTCCCCGGTGGTGAAATACACCCGCAAGGACGAGGATATCGACGCGCTGATCGACCTGCGCGCGGTGTTCCAGCAGACCTTCGACGCCCTCGCCTACGAGGACATGCCGCCGCTGCTCAAGCCCCTCAAGGGCCGGCTCGGCCTGCAGGATCACGAGAAGGTCTTCTGCGTCGACCACAAGGGCGCGGGCGACATCTTCGGGATGCGCGGGATCGACCGCGACAAGGGCTGCATGGTGGTGGTGCGCCCCGACCAGTATGTCGCCCATGTCCTGCCGCTGGATGCATATGCGGACCTGTCGGAGTTCTTCGGCGGGTTCCTGCTGCCGGCCGAAAAGGGCTGAGGAAGCCGCAACCGCTCGTTGGCAAGCGCAGGTCCGGCCGGCCGAGGCCGGGCCGCGCTACCGCAACCGCTGCACAAAATTCGCCGGTCTTTTGCCTGTAATTAACGTTCTTTCGTGTTATTTGCGCATGAAACGCCGTGAAAACCAGCTACGCCAGTGAGCCTTGCATGAGCACGCTTCGTTACAGAAGATCCGTTCTCTTCGTTCTGACTTCCTTTCTCGCCGCCATTCTTCTCTCTGCATGTTCGACGTCGGACACGCTGGAAATCGCTTCGCCGCAGGCCGAACCGTCGAAATATGCCGCCATCGTGGTCGATGCGAATGACGGGTCGATCCTCTATTCGGTGGCTGCCGACCAGAGGCGCTACCCGGCTTCGCTCACCAAGATGATGACGCTGTACCTGCTGTTCGAGGCGATCGACAGCGGCCAGGTTTCCAAGACCGCGGCGATCCCCGTTTCGGCCAATGCCGCGAGGCAGCCGGCGTCCAAGCTCTATCTGAAGGCCGGCGACACGATCATGGTCGATACGGCGATCCGCGCGCTGGCGGTCAAGTCCGCCAACGACGTGGCCACGGCCGTGGCCGAATATCTTGCCGGCAGCGAGGCGGCCTTCGCGCGGCGGATGACGGCCAGGGCGCGCCAGATGGGCATGAGCCACACCGTGTTCACCAACGCCTCCGGCCTGCCGGATTCCGGCATGTCGACCACGGCGCGCGACATGGCGCTTCTCGGGCTCGCGCTCCGGCGCGATTTTCCGCATCACTATGCCTATTTCTCGCTACGCAGCTTCGAATATCGCGGCAAGCGGATTCGCGGCCACAACAAGGTGCTCGACACCGTCGCCGGAGCCGATGGCATCAAGACAGGCTATATCAGGGCGTCAGGGTACAATCTGGCCGCTTCCGTGCGGCGCTCCGGCCGTTCGCTGGTCGCCGTCGTGATGGGCGGGAAGTCCGGCTCGGCGCGCGATGCGCACATGGCGCAACTGCTCACGGCCACTTTCAACCGCTCGCGCCGGCGCTAGCGGAATTCTTTCAGACAAATGAAAGACCGCGGCCGCCCTTTCAGGCGACCGCGGCTGCAAGAAGAATTGCCGACGGCTTTATCAGCCGTTGAGAGCGTCCTTCAGACCCTTGCCGGCCGAGAACTTGGCAACGCGCTTGGCCGGAATGTCGACCGGCGCACCGGTAAGCGGATTGCGGCCCGTGGTGGCAGCGCGGTTGCTCACGGAGAAATTGCCGAAGCCGAGGATGCGGATGTCTCCGCCCGATTTCAGCGTGCCCGTGATCGTGTCGAAAACGGCGTCAACGGCCGAAGCCGCTTCGCCCTTACCCAGACCCGTCTTTTCCGCGACGGCGGCAGCAAGCTCGTTCTTGTTCATTGTCATAATCCTTCTCAATCGAATCGGTAGGCTCCCGCCGTTCTCCGGACGGGCCAACCGTAAACAGGCGGGACCATAGATGGATTCGCGCCCAAGCCGAAGGGAAATGGCGTGACAAAGCCCGGAAATCCAAGAAAAAACGCCGCATTTCTGCGGCGTTTACAACTTTTTGGGAGCCGGGAGGCTCAGTGAGCCACGTTGGAGACGCTATCGTCGTCAATCGGGGCGACGTTGCCGCCGACCGATTCGACCTCCTCGGTCCACTCGATCGGCTCCGGCATGCGCGTCAGCGCGTGTTCGAGCACCTGGCCGATGCGACCGACCGGAATAATCTCCAGCTCGCTCTTCACGTTCTCCGGGATGTCGGCGAGGTCCTTGACGTTGTCCTCGGGGATCAGCACCGTCTTGATGCCGCCGCGAAGCGCCGCAAGCAACTTCTCCTTCAGACCGCCGATCGGCAGGACACGGCCACGCAGGGTGATCTCGCCGGTCATGGCGATATCCTTGCGCACCGGGATGCCGGTCAGCACGGAGACGATGGCCGTGGCCATGGCGATGCCCGCCGACGGACCGTCCTTGGGCGTCGCGCCTTCCGGCACGTGGACGTGGATGTCGCGCTTGTCGAAGCTCGGCGGCTTGATGCCGAAATCGACGGCGCGCGAGCGCACATAGGATGCGGCAGCCGAAATCGACTCCTTCATCACGTCGCGCAGGTTGCCGGTGACCGTCATCTTGCCCTTGCCGGGCATCATGACGCCCTCGATCGTCAGCAGTTCGCCGCCGACCTCGGTCCAGGCGAGCCCGGTGACGACACCGATCTGGTCCTCGCCCTCGATCTGGCCGAAGCGGAAACGCGGAACGCCGAGATAGTCGTCCAGGTTGTCCGAGGTGACCTCGACGGTCTCCTTGTCGGTGCGCAGGATCTCGGTGACGGCCTTGCGGGCGAGCGTCATCAGCTCGCGCTCGAGATTACGCACACCGGCCTCGCGGGTGTAGGTGCGGATGATCTCGCGCAGGGCGTCGTCGGTGATCGAGAACTCGCCTTCCTGAAGCGCGTGGTCGCGGATCGCCTTGGGCAGCAGGTGCCGGCGGGCGATTTCGACCTTCTCGTCCTCGGTGTATCCGGCGATGCGGATGATCTCCATGCGGTCCATCAGCGGCGCCGGGATGTTCAGCGTGTTCGCCGTGGTGATGAACATCACGTTGGACAGGTCGTACTCGACCTCGAGATAGTGGTCCATGAAGGTGGAGTTCTGCTCCGGATCGAGCACTTCGAGCAGCGCCGACGACGGATCGCCGCGGAAATCCATGCCCATCTTGTCGATCTCGTCGAGCAGGAAGAGCGGGTTGGATTTCTTCGCCTTCTTCATCGACTGGATGACCTTGCCGGGCATCGAGCCGATATAGGTGCGGCGGTGACCGCGGATCTCGGCCTCGTCACGCACGCCGCCGAGCGCCATGCGGATGAACTCGCGGCCGGTCGCCTTGGCGATCGACTTGCCGAGCGAGGTCTTGCCGACGCCGGGCGGGCCGACGAGGCACAGGATCGGCCCCTTCAGCTTGTGCTGGCGCTTCTGCACGGCGAGATACTCGACGATGCGCTCCTTGACCTTCTCCAGACCGTAGTGGTCGGTGTCGAGAACCTCCTGGGCGACGTCGAGGTCGTATTTGACCTTCGACTTCTTGTTCCAGGGGATCGACAGCATCCAGTCGAGATAGTTGCGCACGACGGTGGCTTCCGCCGACATCGGGCTCATCTGCTTGATCTTCTTGAGCTCGGCCTCGACCTTCTCGCGGGCTTCCTTGGTGAACTTGGTCTTGGCGATGCGCTCTTCCAGTTCGGCCAGCTCGTTGTGGCCGTCCTCGCCGTCGCCGAGTTCCTTCTGGATCGCCTTCATCTGCTCGTTGAGATAATATTCGCGCTGCGTCTTCTCCATCTGCCGCTTGACGCGGGAGCGGATGCGCTTTTCGACCTGCAGCACCGAAATCTCGGACTCCATGTGGCCGAGCGCCTTTTCGAGGCGCGACTTGACGCTGGCGGTCTCGAGAATGTCCTGCTTCTCGGAGATCTTGATCGACAGGTGCGAGGCGACCGTGTCGGCGAGCTTGGACGGCTCCTCGATCTGGGTGACCGCGGCGACGATGTCGGGCGAGATCTTCTTGTTCAGCTTGACGTAGCTCTCGAACTCGGTGACCACCGAGCGGGCGAGCGCGGACAGCTCCACGGTGTCCTCTTCCGGTTCGGAGACGGGCACCGCATATGCCTCGAGATGGCTATCGCGATCGGAATAGCTCTGGATTTCCATGCGCGAAACGCCCTCGACCAGCACCTTGACGGTGTTGTCGGGCAGTTTCAGCAGCTGCAGGACATTGGCCACGGTGCCGTGGTTGTAGATCGCTTCGGGCGCCGGATCGTCGTCGCTGGCGTCCTTCTGCGTCGCCAGCAGGATCTGCCGGTCGTTTTCCATCACGTCCTCGAGCGCACTGATCGACTTTTCGCGTCCGACGAAAAGCGGCACGATCATGTGGGGGAAAACAACAATGTCGCGCAACGGCAGGACGGCATACAGCCCGTCAGCGCCGCCCGCTGCTGTTTTCTTTTCGGCTTCAGCCATTCGTTCTTCCTTTCAAGTGCCTTGTCGGCTTTGGATTACCTCTTCGTGCCCAATGGCCCCGAAGAAAGGCTCCCCCTGTAAGTGGCGCCGCCCAAACCCGATTTCAACGGTTTGAATCGACGGAATCGGAGACGAGTTTCGCGCCGATGGCGCGCTGCCGCAATGATTCTTACGGGTGAACAACAAAAAAGGCCGGTTGCCCGGCCTTTCTCAATTCGAAACTGGAAACCGCGGTCAGGCCGAGGCGTTTTCCTTGTCGTCCGCCCGGTCGGCATAGATGTAGAGCGGCCGGGCGCTTCCGGAAACGACTTCCTCGGAAATGACCACTTCGCGGACGCCTTCCAGCGCCGGCAGTTCGAACATGGTGTCGAGCAGGATCGCTTCCATGATGGAGCGCAGGCCGCGCGCGCCGGTCTTGCGCTCGATGGCCTTGCGCGAAATGGCGCGCAATGCGTCCTCGTGGAAGATCAGGCTGACTTCCTCCATCTCGAACAGGCGCTGGTACTGCTTGACGAGCGCGTTCTTCGGCTCGGTCAGGATCTGCACCAAAGCGTCCTCGTCGAGGTCCTCCAGCGTGGCGAGAACCGGCAGACGGCCGACGAATTCCGGGATCAGGCCGAATTTCAGCAGATCCTCGGGCTCGACCTGGCGGAACAGTTCCCCGGTCTTGCGGTCTTCCGGCGAATCCACCGTGGCGGCAAAGCCGATCGAGGTCTTGCGGCCGCGGTCGGAAATGATCTTGTCGAGGCCGGCGAACGCGCCGCCGCAGATGAACAGGATGTTGGCGGTATCCACCTGCAGGAACTCCTGCTGGGGATGCTTGCGGCCGCCCTGCGGCGGAACGGAAGCCACCGTGCCTTCCATGATCTTGAGCAGCGCCTGCTGGACGCCCTCGCCCGACACGTCGCGGGTGATCGAGGGATTGTCCGACTTGCGCGAAACCTTGTCGATCTCGTCGATATAGACGATGCCGCGCTGGGCGCGCTCGACGTTGTAGTCCGATGACTGCAACAGCTTGAGGATGATGTTCTCGACATCCTCGCCGACATAGCCGGCCTCGGTCAGCGTCGTCGCGTCGGCCATGGTGAACGGCACGTCGATGATGCGGGCGAGCGTCTGGGCGAGCAGCGTCTTGCCGCAGCCGGTCGGACCGATCAGCAGGATGTTCGACTTCGACAGTTCGACATCGTCGTTCTTCTCGGCATGCGACAACCGCTTGTAGTGGTTGTGCACCGCAACCGCGAGGATACGCTTGGCATAGGGCTGGCCGATCACGTAATCGTCGAGGACGCCGAGGATTTCCTGCGGCGTGGGAACGCCTTCCTGGCTCTTCACCATCGAGGATTTGTTCTCCTCGCGGATGATGTCCATGCACAGCTCGACGCATTCATCACAGATGAAGACGGTCGGGCCCGCGATCAGCTTGCGCACCTCGTGTTGGCTCTTTCCGCAGAAAGAGCAGTAGAGAGTGTTCTTGGTGTCGCCACCGTTTCCACCGCCACTGTTGCCAACCTTGCTCATGCCTATTCCTTTCAGCAGATCGCCAATTCCGGTTCCTTCCGGCTGCCGGCGATCCCGACTTCAAATTTGCGACGCGGCCAAAAGGCCCAAAAACACCGTCACAAAGGCTTCAATTCACATTCGTACACATATACGCGCTACGTGCAACGATTCGACATATTCCTTACGGTTTCCCTTACAAGGGCATGCCCCGCTCGAGATTATCAGCTTTCAATTGTGGGCAAAGCTTGCCCGTTGCGAATTTTGTCGAAGCTTTCCCTTCGTAACATGAATGCAACAGGAAGCTGTCGCCATCACTCCTTGTCTTCGGTCGCGATCGCGTCGCGGGATTCGATCACGCGGTCGATCAAGCCAAATTCCTTGGCCATGTCCGACGTCATGAAGTTGTCGCGCTCCAGCGCGTTCTCGATCTCGTCGTAGGACCGGCCGGTGTGTTTTTCGTAGATCTCGTTCAGGCGGCGCTTCAGCGCCTCGACTTCCTTGGCATGGATCAGGATGTCGGTGACCTGGCCCTGGTAGCCGCCGGACGGCTGGTGGACCATGATGCGCGAATTGGGCAGCGAGAAACGCATGTCCTTGGCGCCGGCGGTCAGCAGCAGCGAGCCCATCGAGGCGGCCTGGCCGATGCACAGCGTGGAAACCGGCGGCTTGATGAACTGCATGGTGTCGTAGATCGCGAGGCCGGAGGTCACCACGCCGCCCGGCGAGTTGATGTACATCGCGATCTCTTTTTTCGGGTTTTCCGCCTCCAGCCACAGAAGCTGGGCGCAGACGAGCGACGCCATGCCGTCTTCCACCGGGCCGGTGATGAAGATGATGCGCTCCTTGAGCAGGCGCGAGAAGATGTCATAGGCGCGCTCGCCCCGGTTGCTCTGCTCCACGACCATCGGAACAAGGTTCATTGCGGTGTCGATCGGATTGCCCATGTGATGTGTAACCTTTCGGGGATGTCTGTCATGGCGCAAAGGGCATTGCGCTCGGGGAATCGTCTGTGTTCGCCCAATAGATAGGGCGGGCGGGCGCAACTTCGCAAGACACGGCGTCGTGTAAACCTTAATACGCCAAATCTGTGTGAATTCAGGCTTCGGCCCGCATCCAGGCCCGCAATGCGGCGAAATCGCGCGAATCGGCGAATTGCGCGACGCGGCGGCCGACGGCGGCGCCGAACTTGTAGCCATGGCCGGAACAGGCCGAAACGGCGAGGCAACTGCCCTCCTCGCGCACGAAAAACCGTTCGTCGGCGGTGAAAGTGTAGGCGCAGGTGACGACGCTTTTGACGCGGTACTGCTCGATATCGCGCATCGGCGGGGCGAACAGGTTGCGCACCGTCTCGCCCTCGCCTTCAACCGGTTCGCGGTTGGCGTCGGCATCGGCGTTTTCAACCTTGTGCAATCCGGAACCGAATTTCAGCCCGCCTTCGCCGGACGGCGGCAGGATGTAGCCGTCGGTCTCGCCGCCGACATCGAGGATCACCGGCGCCTTCGCCCAGGCGTCGGCGAGATGGGCCGGCGGATCGAGATAGACCACCGCCGTGCGGTAGGGGGTCAGGTCGGAAACGAGGTCGGGAAACAGCTTCGTCACCCAGGCGCCCGCGGTGACGATGACGTAGTCCGCCTCGATGGTGCGGCCGTCCTGCGTGGTGACGCTCGCTTTTGCCGGGTCGACCGCCGTCACCTTCATGTTCTGGCGCAGCGACACGCCGTTGGCCTGCAGCCAGGCGGCCATGTCGAAGGCGATGCGGCGGCAGTGCAGCGCGCCGCCCTCCGGAGAGAAAAAGGCATAGCGGATGGTGTCGGGATCGAGAAACGGCCAGCGCTCCGCCGCCGCGCCCGGTTCGAGCACCTCGCAGGGCCAGCCGCCCTCGCGCAACCCGTTCAGATAATCCTCGCCCTCGTCGCCCGCCTCGCGGCTAACCGCCATGAAGCCGCGCGCATCGAGATGGGATGTGCCGAGATCGGCCCAAAGCTCGTCCCAGGCTTCATAGGCTTCCGAGATCGCCGCTCCATAGCCGGAGCCCGCGCCGTAAGCGCGGCGGATGATGCGGTGGTGATCGCCCGAGGCGCTCATCGGGTTGGGCACCGGCCCCTGCTCGAACAGCATGACCTGGTGGCCCCGCTTCGCCAGCGCCCAGGCGGCGGACAGGCCGGAAATGCCGGCGCCGACAACGGAAATCCTCATGCGAAGCCCCTCGCGTTTAGGATCGGCTAGAGCCGGATCACATAGTCCTTGCGCGTCGTCTCGATGACTTCCCACGTCCCCGCAAAGCCGGGGCGCAGAATGAAGGAGTCGCCCGCCTTGACGGTCACGGCCTCGCCGCCGTCCTCGGCAATCACCGAGACGCCTTCGAGGATGTGGCAGAACTCCCATTCGTCATAGGAAATGCGCCACTTGCCGGGCGTCGACTGCCAAATGCCGCAATAGAGCCCGTCACGCTCCTCGGCGTTCCAGGTGGTGAAAACGGGATCGCCGGAGATCAGCTTGTCCGGCGCCGGGCGGTCGGTCTCCGCCTCGGCGGCATCCGTCGTGACCGGGAGAAAGCAGCGTTCGCTCATGGGTGCACCCGATCGCTCAGCAGACCTGAACCGAGCATTCCTTGATGGTGAATTCGGTGTCCGGTTCGGTGAGCGAGGCGTCGAACTGGCGTCCGTCGCGGCATTGCGCCCGGGCCTCGAATGTCTTGCGGCCGCCAAGTTCGCCCTCGTCGATATTGACGTAATACTCGACCGCGCAGTCCTGCTCGACGGCGAGCTGCATCGACAGCCTGTCCAGCCAGGCCGGGTCGGAGGATTGCGCCAGCACGGCCCCGGTCGAAAACGCGAGTGCCGCTGCTACTGTCCACGCTCTGGCGAAACCAATCATTCTCGTCTCCATGAATCACATCCGCCGACAGCTAACCGAACCCGGCGGGCCTGGGAATTGAGTTTTATCAACTGGGCACGTTTCTATCCGAATACGGCGAGAGTGCGAGCGTTTCCTTTTCGAATCCGGGCCGGCGCCCGCATTCAGTACTGGAACATCCGGTCGACTTCCGCGGGAACCTGGTATTTCAACGCGTTGTCGTCGAAGGGAACCCTGAAACCGTCGGGATCCTCCGCCTCGCCGCCGGTCTTGCGCAGGACGATATCGTGGAAGGAGCCGTCCGGGCCGGGATCGAAGACCAGTTCGTAGTCGTGCACGAAGCAATTCGGCAGCCCCTCGCCGCAATAGCCGGAATTGTCGGCGTGAACGGGAATGTGGCCGAGCTGGATGACGTCGCTGCCCGACACGCCGTAGACGACGACCGAGCCGTAGACATAGCCCTGCCCCGCCCAGCCGGTCTCCATCGTCCAGCCATGGCGGTCCCCGCCGATCTCGCGCAGCCGGAAACTCTCTTCGGGCGGGATCCGGCCCCAGCTTCCGGCCAGGGCGACCAGCGAGTTGCGGGCAACGAGTTCGAGCCGGCCGCCGGCATCCTCCAGGACGACCAGGCCGAGCGAACCGGAACACGCATGGCAGGTGGCCGGCCCGTCATCGCCGTCGATCCTGTAGCCGCCCGTCACCACGAAGTGGCGGGCCGCGCCGCCGGCGGACACCGTGTCGAGGCGGTGCGGGCGCATGCAGTGGCGGTCGCCGTCGATTTCGCCGACCCAGCATTTGCGCGCGCGGTCGTAGCCGCCGTAGAAATGCTCCATCACCGCGCGCCAGAACTCCCTGGGGGTCTCGACGGAGGCGGACGGAATGTCCGTCCGCGTCCCGGCAAGCGCGGGGGCCGCGGCGATCCCGAGGATTAGCGCCGCGGCAAGAAGGCAAGCGAATACCGGTTTCAACAACACCGCCTCCGCCCGCTATCAGGCCTTGGCGAGCGCCTGGTCGATATCGGCGATGATATCGTCGGCATTCTCGATGCCGATCGACAGGCGTACCACGTCGTTGCCGGCGCCGGCGGCCGCGCGCTGCTCGTCGGTGAGCTGGCGGTGGGTCGTCGATGCCGGGTGGATGACGAGGGTGCGCGTGTCGCCGATATTGGCGAGATGCGAGACCATTTCGAGGCTCTCGACGAACTTCACGCCGGCGTCGAAACCGCCCTTCAGGCCGAAGGTGAAGACCGCGCCGGCGCCGTTCGGGCTGTAGCGCTTCTGCAATTCATGGTTCGGATGGCTCTTGAGGCCGGAATACTCGACCCAGTCGACCTTCGGGTGGTCTTTCAGGTGTTTCGCCACAGCCTTGGCATTGTCGCAATGGCGTTGCATGCGCAGGCCGAGCGTCTCGATACCGGTGAGGAGCAGGAAGGCGTTCATCGGCGCGATCGCCGGGCCGAGGTCGCGCAGGCCGAGCACGCGGCAGGCGATGGCGAAGGCGAAGTTGCCGAAGGTCTCGTGCAGCACGATGCCGCCATATTCGTCGCGCGGCTCGGACAGCATCGGGTACTTGCCGGAAGCCGACCAGTCGAAGGTGCCGCCGTCGACGATGACGCCGCCCATGGAGTTGCCGTGGCCGCCGAGGAACTTGGTCAGCGAATGGACGACGATATCGGCGCCATGCTCGATCGGACGCAGCAGGTAGGGCGAGGCCATGGTGTTGTCGACGATCAGCGGAATGCCGGCGTCGCGGGCGACCTTGGAGACCGCCTCGATATCGGTGACGAAACCGGCCGGATTGGCGAAGCTCTCGATGAAGATCGCCTTGGTCTTGTCATCGATCTGGCTGGCGAAGCTTTCCGGGTCGCCGGCATCCGCCCAACGGACCTCCCAGCCGAAATTCTTGAAGGAATGGCCGAACTGGTTGATCGACCCGCCATAGAGCCGGCGCGCGGCGACGAAATTGTCGCCCGGCGTCATCATGGCGTGGAAGACGAGCAGTTGCGCGGCATGGCCGGAGGCGACGGCGAGCGCGGCCGTGCCGCCTTCCAGCGCGGCCAGCCGCTCCTCGAGCACCGCCTGGGTCGGGTTCATGATGCGGGTGTAGATGTTGCCGAACGCCTTCAGGCCGAACAGCGACGCGGCATGGTCGGTGTCGTTGAAGACGTAAGACGTGGTCTGGTAAATCGGCGTGATCCGCGCGCCTGTCGCGGGGTCCGGCTGCGCGCCGGAATGGATGGCCAGGGTATCGAAACCGGGTAGACGCTGGGACATTGTCCTCTCTCCTCCTGAAAAAGCTGCGCCGTTGTGGCGGGGAACGGCGGGGCTGTCAAAGAGGAATTTTGCTATATATCGCGCCCGGCGGGAACGATTTTCCCGAACCTACTGGCGCCGGATGCCGAAACTCTGGAATCCCGAACGCAGTTCCGGGCGGCGCGAGGAAATCTTGCCGGAATTGACGCCGGTCCAGCCGATCTCGCCCGACAGACGTCCGTATTCGATCTTCGGGCAGCGGTTCATTACCACCTGGATGCCCTTTTCCTCCAGACGCGCGGCGCTTTCGTCGTCGCGCACGGAAAGCTGCATCCATGCCACTTTCGGCAGTGGGTCCATGGCGAGGATCTGGTCGGTGATGCCCGGTACGGCGGCGGAGGCGCGGAAGATGTCGACCATGTCGGCCGGCTCAGGCAGGTCGGCGAGCGAGGCAAAGGTCATCCGGCCGAGGATTTCCTTGCCGGCATGGCCCGGATTGACCGGGAACACGTCAAAACCCTTGTCGAGCATGTATTTCATGACGAAGTAGCTCGGCCGCACGTCGTTGGCCGACGCGCCAACGACCGCGACGGTCTTCACGCCGGTCAGGATGGAGCGGATATAGTCGTCGGAATAGCTGTCGTGGTTCATGACCGAAGCCGTATCACCCTCGCGCGGCGTTGTCTCGCGTGCCGTCGGCTTCGCACCATTTCTTGACCGCTTGCAGATCGTCCTCGATGGCCCTGGCGATGGGCTTTCGCATCAGCGGCAGCAGCAGGCGCGAAATCAGGTTCCTGGCCGTTGCGGTCATGGTCATGGCGAGAACCGTGCCGTTGTTCGTTGGCCGCACCGCGAAAAGCGTGTCCCACACCGCACCGCCCGCTTCGGAGACGAGGCGCACCCGTTCCGGCGGGTCGTATTCGGTGATTTCCAGTTCCGTCGACGCCTCGCGGTTGCCCATTCGCCGTGTTTCCCGGAACCGCGTGCCGACGCCGCGTTTCCGTTCCGTGAGATATTCGACACCGACGATGGCGGGCGAAGCGCGCATGAAACTGTCGATATGGGCGATGGCGTCGAAAACCGTTTCGATCGGCGCATCGATATGGACTTGCAACTCGACTTTCATGGACGGGATGATACTCCGGACCGGCGCCGATCACGCAATCACAATGCCGTCAGTCCGGCAGTTGCATGAAGCCGTCCGCGTCGTTTTCCATGAACGGATTGTAGGCCAGTTCCCAGAGATGACCGTCGGGATCGGCGAAATAACCGGAATAGCCGCCCCAGAACACCTTCTCCGGCGGCTTCACCGCCGTCGCGCCGCAGGAAAGCGCATGCGCGAAGGCTTCGTCCACTTCCGCCTCGCTTGAAAGATTGTGCGCCAGCGTGACCGCGGAGAAGCCAGGCTCCGAATTCTCGACACCGGCGTCGGCGGCCAGCGCCGCGCGGCCGAACAGCCCGAGCATCGTGCCCTTCATTTTGAAGAATGTCACCGCCTCCTGCGAGGCCGACGACTTCCTGAAGCCGAGCTTCTCGTAGAACGCGGTCGAGGCGGCGACGTCGGCGACGCCGAGGGTGACCATGGAGATGCGGGGATCGAAGAGCATGCCACTATCCTATTAAAAGAACATAGCGGGAACATTAGGCTGACTGGGCCATGGGCACAAGCGGTTATTCGCCTGTCCACTCCGGCTTGCGCTTCTGCAGGAACGCCCCGATGCCCTCCTCCGCGTCGCGGAACAGCATGTTCTCCACCATGACGTTGGCGCAGTAGTCATAGGCGTCCGACAGGCTCATCTCGGCCTGGTGATAGAACGCCTCCTTGCCGGTCTTCAGCGTCAAAGGTGATTTGGAAGCAATGACTTCCGCGTATTTCTGGACAACCTGATTCAAGTATTCCTTCGGCACGATGCGGTTGACGAGGCCGAACTCCTTGGCCGTGCCGGCGTCGATCTGCTCGCCGGTCAAAAGCATCTCCATCGCCTGCTTGCGGTGGACGTTGCGGGTGAGCGCGACCATCGGCGTCGAGCAGAACAGGCCGATATTGACGCCGGGCGTGGCGAAGCTCGACGTGTCGGTGCAGATGGCGAGGTCGCAGGAGGCGACGAGCTGGCAGCCGGCCGCCGTCGCCAGGCCGTCCACCTCGGCGATCACCGGCTTGGGATGCGTCACGACCATCTGCATCATCTCGGCGCACAGGCGCATGGTCTTTTCGAAAAAGGCCCTGCCCCGGTCCTCGTCGGCGCGGTGCAGCGTCATCTCCTTCAAATCGTGCCCGGCGGAAAACACCTTGCCGGCGGCGGCGATGACGATGACGCGCACGGCGTCGTCGGTGCGCGCATCCTCTAGCGCCGCCATCATCGCCTCCATGGTGGCGATGGAGAGCGCGTTGGCCGGCGGATTGGCGAGCGTCAGGCGCAGCACCGGGCCGTTCAGGTCGCGGGTGACGGGCGGCGTGTCGACCAGTGCGGGCGTGGCGGTCATGCGGACTTCTCCCAAAAGGTATTGCTTGACCGCGAACCTACCAGCGGGCGAAACGGGACCGCAAGTCGGCTTTCATTCGGTATTTGGTCCAAGGCACCTTCAAAGGCATCCCCATGAGCAAGACGCCAGTCCCGATCGTTTCCAGCGAAGAGCTCGAACACTTCATGGAAACCGAGTTCACCCAGGTCTACCAGGACGGCCGCATCTACGAGATCACCGAGCTCGGCCCCGGCTTCCTGACGATGCGGCTCGATCCGACCGAGCGGCACCTGCGCATCGGCGGCACGATCTCCGGTCCGGCCCTGTTCACGCTGGCCGACTACACCGCCTATTGCGTCATCCTCGCCCATATCGGCCTGAAGGGGCTGACGGTGACGACGAGCTTCCATCTCGATTTCATGCGCAAGGCCGCGCCGGGGCCGATTTTCTGCACCTGCACGATCCTGAAACTGGGCGCGCGACTGGTCGTCACCAGCATCGCCATCCGCGACGGCGAGGAAGAGCTGATCGCGCAGGGATCGTGCACCTATTCGGTCCCGCCGCGGGATTGATATGCGGTAAAATAATACCTTACTTGTAACGCCTTGTTTTTGCTTCGTTTTTGCTTTATCGCCTGCAATAATACGCTTGACGCGGCGGAAAATTGCGCCTATGAGACCGCCAATCGCGCACGGACCCGTCCGGCGCGGTTTGTTTTTGCCGGGCAATGCCGGCAATCCAAGCAACAAGAAAAGCCCGTTCCGGCCTGCCGGTCCGGGATCGAAAACCAAGGAACATTCCCATGCGGACATTCTCGCAGAAGCCCGCGGACGTAGAAAAGAAATGGGTGCTGATCGATGCCGAAGGTCTCGTCGTCGGCCGTCTCGCATCCATTATCGCAATGCGTCTTCGCGGCAAGCACAAGCCGACCTACACCCCGCACGTCGATGACGGCGACAACGTGATCGTCATCAATGCCGACAAGGTCGCGCTGACCGGCAAGAAGCGGTCGGACAAGGTATATTACTGGCACACCGGCCATCCGGGCGGCATCAAGGAGCGCACGGCCGAGGAACTGCTGGAAGGCCGTTTCCCCGAGCGCGTCGTCGAGAAAGCCGTCGAACGCATGATCCCGCGCGGCCCGCTCGGCCGTCGCCAGATGAAGAACCTGCGCGTTTACGCCGGCGCCGAACATCCGCACGAGGCACAGCAGCCGGAAGTGCTGGACATCGCCGCGCTCAACTCCAAGAACAAGAAAGTGGCCTGATCACCATGGCTGAATTGAACTCTCTCGAAGAACTCGGCGAAGCAACCGGCGCGGCAGCGACCGAAGAGGTCCAGGAAGCGCCGGTGCATGTCCAGAAGCTCGACGCCCAGGGCCGCGCTTACGCCACCGGCAAGCGCAAGGACGCCGTCGCACGCGTCTGGATCAAGCCGGGCACCGGCCGCATCACGGTCGGCGGCAAGGACTTCACCGAATATTTCGCACGTCCGGTGCTGCAGATGATCCTGCAGCAGCCGATCGTCGCGGCCAACCGCAACGGCCAGTACGACATCGTCGCCACCGCTTCGGGCGGCGGCCTGTCCGGCCAGGCGGGCGCCGTGCGTCACGGCATCGCCAAGGCGCTGACCTATTACGAGCCGGAACTGCGCGGCGTCCTCAAGAAGGGCGGTTTCCTGACCCGCGACAGCCGCGTGGTCGAGCGCAAGAAATACGGCAAGGCCAAGGCCCGTCGTTCGTTCCAGTTCTCCAAGCGCTAAGCGTTTCGGAAATCGGACACTTCGAAAGCGGGGCCTTGCGCCCCGCTTTTTTGTTGCGCGCGATGCGCGTGGCACTATGAACGGGACAACGGCAATCCAACCGGGCGACACATCATGCCTTCGAAGACCATCGACCACGCCTTTACCGCCAGGAGCCTGACGGGGGCCGCCACCGATCCGACCCATGCCGGGGCGCTCTCCTTCATGCGGCGCAAATACACCAAGACGCTGCGCGGCGCCGACGCTGTCGTCTGGGGCATCCCGTTCGACGCGGCGGTCTCCAACCGGCCGGGCGCGCGGTTCGGCCCGCAGGCGATCCGCCGCGCCTCGGCGATCATGGACAACGACCCGCAATACCCGTTCGAGCGCGACCTGTTCGAAAAGATGGCGGTGATCGACTATGGCGACTGCCTGCTCGATTACGGCAATCACCAGAAAACGCCGGCGACGATCGAGCGCGAGGCGGCGAAGATCCTGAAGTCGGGCGCCTTCCTGGTCTCGCTCGGCGGCGACCATTTCGTCACCTGGCCGCTCTTGAAGGCGCATGCCGCCAGGCACGGCAAGCTGGCGCTGATCCAGTTCGACGCGCACCAGGACACATGGTTCGACGACGGCAAGCGCATCGACCACGGCTCGTTCGTCGGCCGCGCGGTTCGGGACAAGGTGATCGACCCGGACCATTCGATCCAGATCGGCATCCGCACCCACGCGCCGGAGGATTGCGGCATCGAGATGCTGCACGGCCACGAGATCGACGAGATGAGCGCCGCCGCCATCGCCGCCGCGATCAGGCAGCGCGTCGGCGACATGGCTTGTTACGTCACCTTCGACATCGACTGCCTCGACCCGGCCTTTGCGCCGGGCACCGGCACGCCGGTCGCGGGCGGCCCGTCATCGGCCAAGATGCTGTCGGTCTTGCGCCAGCTCGGCGATCTCGACATTCGCGGCGCCGACATCGTCGAGGTCGCGCCGGCCTACGATCATGCCGACATCACGGCGATCGCCGGTGCCGCGGTGGCGCAGCATTATCTCGGCCTGCTCGCCGAGAAACGCGCCCGACGATGACACGCACCCCGAAGTAACCTTCCCGGCCTCCCACAGGCCGCGACCGCGGCCCGGGCTTTCGCCCGCACCCGCGGAGCCGGCGAGCGAAGCGAACACCGGCGTGAGCGAAAAGAAACGGACAGACCCATGAAACCGAAAATCTACATCGACGGCGAACACGGAACCACAGGCCTGCAGATCCGCCAGCGGCTCGCCGGCCGGAACGACATCGAGCTGCTCTCGATCCCCGAGGCCGAGCGGCGCAACCAGGCGATGCGCGAGCAGCTTCTCAAGCAAGCCGACATCGCCATCCTCTGCCTGCCCGACGACGCCAGCCGCGAGTCCGTCGCGATGATCGGCGACGCCGGCACGCGGGTGATCGACGCCTCGACCGCCTTCCGCACGGCCGAGGGCTGGACCTACGGCATGGCAGAGCTCGACGCCGGCCAGGCGGAAAAGATCGCCGCCGCGCAATTCGTCACCAATCCCGGCTGCTGGCCGCAAGGCCCGATCGCGACGCTGCGCCCGCTGGTCAGGGCGGGTTTGCTCCCCGCAGACTTCCCTGTGACGTTCACTGGCATCACCGGCTATTCCGGCGGCGGCAAGGCGATGATCGCCGACTACGAGGCGATGGGCGACACCGCCCCGCACTACCTCCCCTACGGCCTCACGCTGTCGCACAAGCACCTGCCGGAGCTGAAGCGCTATGCCGGGCTTTCACGCGACCCGCTGATGGTCCCGGTCGTCGGCGACTTCGCGCAGGGCATGGTGACGATGGTGCCGCTGCAGCTCGGTGCACTCCCCACAGTGCCGACCGGCAGGCAGGTCCACGCGGCCATCGCCGACCATTACGCGTCGCTGAGCAAGAGCGTCATCGAGGTCGCGCCGTTCGAGACCCTTGAGCGCGTGCCCGACCTGCAGCCGGAAGCGCTCAACGACACCGACGGCATGAAGCTCTACGTCTTCGCCAATGACGACCGCGCCCAGGCGGTGCTGATCGCCGTCTACGACAATCTCGGCAAGGGCGCCTCGGGCGCCGCGGTACAGAATCTGGGGCTGATGATCGGGGGATAGGAGGGCTGCAGCGTCTTCGGAGGGGAAGCCGTGCCCGCGCGGCCCAGGAATGTGGGTGGCGCCGGACCGGATCAGTCGTCCTGCAGATAGCGTCCCGTGACACTGCGCTTGCACCCGGCCAGCTCCCGGACAGGCCCTTCGAACAGAACCTCGCCGCCCTTGCGGCCACCTTCCGGCCCTATGTCGATGATCCAGTCGGCCTGCCGGATGATATCCAGATTATGCTCGATCACGACGACCGTGTTGCGATTGTCGACAAGCTTCTGGATGATTTTTGCGAAACGCGCGATGTCGGCCATGTGCAGTCCGGTCGTCGGTTCGTCGAGCACATAAAGCGCGCCCTTCTTGTGCAACTCGGACGCCAGCTTGATCCGCTGCGCTTCGCCGCCCGACAGCGTCGACAGCGGCTGGCCGATTTTCAGATAGCCCAGCCCGACATCCTCGAGAAGCCGCAACCGTTTCAGCACCTGTTCGTTCTCGAAATAGCCGAGCGCGGCGGTCGCGCTCATCTCCAGGATATCGAAGATGTTCTTGCCGCGCGCCGACAGGGCCAGCACCTCGTCGCGATATTTTCGGCCGTTGCATTCATCGCAGACAATCGAAACGTCATCGAGAAAGCTCATCTCGACCTTGATGAATCCGTTGCCCTTGCACTTGGGGCAGGCCCCCTTGGAATTGTAGCTGAACAGCGCCGGGTCGCTGCCCGTCGCCCTGGCCAGATCCCTGCGGATATGGTCGAACATGCCGGTATAGGTCGCGGGCGTTGATCGGATGCTGCGCGCCACCGGCGATTGATCGATCACGATCGCTTCGGGATGCGCCTTGACGAAAACCTCGTTGATCAGGCTGCTTTTCCCGCTGCCGGCCACTCCGGTGACGCAGGTCAGCACCCCTTTCGGGATGTCCACGCTGACATTCTTGAGGTTGTTGACCCTGGCGTTGCGGATTTCGTAGTGCCCCGTGATTTCGCGGTGTCGCCGCGACAAGGCCGGAGGATGCGCCAGATACGCGCCGGTCACGCTGCCCGACGCCTCGATTCCGGCCGGCGGCCCGGAATAGACGAGCGCACCGCCATTGACGCCCGCCTCGGGCCCGATATCGATGATCCATTCGGCGGTGCGGATGATGTCGGGATCGTGTTCGACCACCAGCACGCTATTGCCGCGATCCTTCAGGTCGAACAGCAGGGCGATCAGGCGCGAGATGTCGTGCGGGTGCAACCCGACGGACGGTTCGTCCATGACATAAAGCAGATCGACCAGGTCGCATTGCAGCTGGCGGGCCATCTTGACCCGTTGGGATTCGCCCCCCGACAGGGTGCCGACTTCGCGGTTCAACGTCAGGTAGCCGACGCCGATATCGATAAGGTGGGTCAGGGTTTCGCACATCTTGCCGGTTATCGGTCGGGCCAGTTCGATGTCGATCCCTTTCAGGAGAGGCTCCAGCTCGGTCAGTTCCATCGCGTCGAGCTGGTCTATCGACTTGCCGGCGACATGGACCGAGCGCGCGCGCTCATTCAGCCGCGAACCGCCGCAGGCAGTGCAGTCCGACATGGTGAAATATTTCTCGTACGCGGCCTGCCTGTCCTTGCTCAGTACCGCATCGGACTTGCCGAGATAGATGCGCTCCAGTTTTCGGACAATGCCCTCAAAACTCTTGGCGTAGGTACCCGCCCCGTGCTTCTTTTCCACCGGGATGTCCCTGGCGTAGAAAAGTCGCTGCAAATCGGCCTCGGGATAGTCCTTCAGCGGCAAATCGTTGTCGAACAGCTCGAACGCGATCAGCTCGCGCCAGTTCCAGCCGCCGACCTTGTAGTCAGGATGACCGATCGCACCCTCGCGCAGGGATTTGTCCATGTCGAACAGACGATCCACGTCAATCGCAATGCGCCGACCCAGGCCGCGGCACACCGGACACATGCCTTCGGGATGGTTGAAACCGAAAAAGTGTGACGGACCGATCTGCGGCTGGCCGACACGGGAAAACAGCAAACGCATATAGGTGGAAATCTCGGTGGCGGTGCCCACCGTGCTGCGCATGTTGGCGCCCATCTTCTTCTGGTCGATGACGATCGCGGTGGCGATGTTCTCGATCTCGTCGATATCGGGCCGCGACAATTTCGGCAGGCGCCTGCGCGCGAACGCGCTGAAGGTTTCGATCAGTTGCCGCTGCGCCTCGGTGTAGACGGTGTCAAAGACCAGCGACGACTTGCCGGAGCCCGACACGCCGGTGAAGACCACCACCTTGTGCTTCGGGATGTCGACATCGATGTTCTTCAGGTTGTGGACCCGGGCCCCCTTGACGCGAATTTGCTCTTCGCGGCGTTGCGAGGCCGGGTCGCTGGTTTCTACGGACATGGGGTAACTCGCGGCGGCGTGGGACGGGGAATGTTTATGTTATGTTCTTTCTACCCGGTGACATAATCTGAAGCAAGTCAATCGGCAACTGGACTGGGCAGGCGTCATCGAAAACAACCGCGACGATCTGATCGGGATCGTCACGCGCCTGTTCGTGCTGGCGGGGACCCATGATGGCCGCAAACGGATCTTGCTGCCGTTTGGATTACCTTGCACTGATCCCGAACACAGTCGTTCGAAGCGGAAACCGGACGGTTCGCGATTTGCGATATCCAGTACCTCTACGCAGCGTATTCGGCGGATCGAAACGCCGGGCGTGTTTGCCGGCTCAGGTTGGGTTCGATCTGTCTGGTCACGAAGGGAGAGGCCATGGAGCGGATCAGGGCACTGTAATTGAGTTGAAATTTCATCTCGGTACCGACCGGCAGGCGGTTCCGTCCCGTGTCCAGGACAAGGTGATCGCTGCTCGATCCGAGAATCGTGATTCCTGACGGCGGCGTGAGACCCTGCGGATCGGTGTCCATGTGCCCGAGGGCCAGAATGGCCTGGGATACCGAGCCGCGACCTGTCGGCGCAATGACTGCCCCGAAGGCGGCTTCCGCGACTTCGCCTCTTGGCTGCGATGGCTTGATCTTCGACTCGATCACTTCTGCCACGAGCGTGATCGCATCCGTGTAGAGGCCCTCGATCGGCTTGCGATGTTGAGGCTCGCATCCCAGCAGTACGGATTCGCCGAGGCGGAGATTGTTGATACGGCCCGTATCGGCAGCGCCGAGAGCCCAATCGAGGTTGCTGGAATTCCCGCCAGAGACAACCGGGAGAACGAGACCGAAAGTCGCGTCAATCGCATCGGCTAGATGTGTCAGTTCGCCCATGTTTTCCATATCGGGGACGACGCCGCAGCGGCACGCCAGATTCGTGCCTATACCCATGAGAGCGATGTTCGGAAAACGAAGTGTCCGGCGCACGGAATCTTCCAGGTCGGCGGGCATGATACCTTCGCGAAGGTCACCGAGTTCAACCATGAGAAGCACGCCATGAACGCGGCCCATGTCATGCGCGGCTTTGGAAAGTTCCGAGATGACATCGAGCTCGGTGTTGAGGCTGGTGTCGACCGTTCGGACCACGAGGGCTGCCTGTCCGATCATCGGAGAGCGGATGAGCGTCATGTGCGCCTTGACTGCCGCGCGACGCATGGTCTGAATGTTTTCAATGCGGGAGTCGGCCAAACCGCTCACACCTGCGGCCAGCAGTTCCCTGGCGACGTCGGGCAAGCCCAGGAAGGCTTTGGTCACTCCCGATACCGAGATGCCGCGTTTGCCAAGCAAGGTCACGAGCATCCGGGCATTGTGGCGGATTTTGGAGAGATCTATCTCAAGGCGCGGAGAGGTCAATTCGCCCTGGCAGTCAGCTTGTTCCTGAGCTGCGGGAAGGACAGGAGAACCATTCCCACGAGATCATCGGTTGATTTTGACAGCGCATCCGTTGTCGGTATCCCAAGCTCCGCTTCATATCTGACGATCGCCTGATCGACTTCCGCCGGGGTCATATTCTCATGGTTGATGGTCAGGCCGATAACCTTGGTGTCGGCAAAAGTCTCGATCAGATTGATCTCGCTGGCGGGCGTTGGCATCGCCATCTGCTCGAAGTCGCAGCGGTTGATGCGTCCCGGCGCATGCTGGAGCACAACGCCATCGGGACAGCTACCCCGCAGAATGAAGGACGATGTCGAAAAAGCCGGATGGCTCAGCGCGCCCTGTCCCTCGACGAGGATGATGTCCGGATTTTCGGTCTCGAATGCCTCGATGATCGTTGCCTCCAGTTCGCCGCAGCAGAACTGGGAAGGCACCGCGTCCATCGCGACTCCGTAGCGTGCGCCCTGAATCAGTCCTGTCTGACCTGTTCCGATCATGACCGCCTTGATGCCGAGCTCGTTGAGCGCGCGCGCCATGATGGTCGCTGTCGTGCGTTTGCCGATTGCGCAATCGGTGCCGAGTACCGCGATGCGCGGACAGGTGACTTCGCTGATCCTGCCGCTGAACATGCGCAGGTCTTTCTTGGCGCGGGGTTTGCGGATATCGAGGATGGTAACGTTGTGTGCAAGGCAAGCGGTCGCAAATACCGGGTCGTCGTTGAGGAACTCGTGAAGGCCGTTGACGATGTTAATGCCCAGACTCATGGCCTCGATCACAAGACCGCGCTCACGCGTCGACAACATGCCGCTCGATGGCGCCATCCCGAAAATGAAATAGTCGGGTAGGTCACTGGCTCGGGCAAGGGCATCCGCGAGGTCTCTGCAAACGGGAATGCCGTTTGCCGCATCGCCGAGCGCCTCGCCGGCATCGAGACCGGCTTTCTCGCTGTCGATGACGGACAGGATTTCGTATTTCTCCGAGTGCCGCACCAGCCCGTTGGCCGTTTTGCCGTCGATGGCTCCGAAATTGCCTTCGCAGTAAACAACCGCGGTATTGGACGGTACCGGCTTGCCGCGCGAGGGAAATGGGACGATTGATCCTGCTTCAGGGGAGGAAGCGGAACGGTCCTTGCTTTCTGACGGCGGGCGTTGTCCGAAATGCATATTGGTAGTCATGTAAAATTCCTTGAATGGCGGATCGCGCCAGCAGCTTGATCGCGCTAGCGGGTCAATTTAATTTTTGGTCGTGATTGCGAACGGCATTATGGGACGCCGCATTCGTGGTCGCTGCCACAGGCCATGTTTTCGCGGATATCAGAGCAAGAAGCGTTGCTTGCTCACCGTTACTGCGCTTGAGGCGAAGTGTCCCGGATTTGGTAATCAGATCGTGCGCTCCCTACAGGGGCGCTGGCGTCACGATCATCTCAAGAGCCGGATTGCTCTCAAACCCGCTGTGCCATCCGCAAGCTTCCAGCTTGGTTTAGGCAACGGCTTCACGGACCCACCGGGCCGACAGTATTAGACGCCTTCGTAGAATGCGGTTTGGCAGGCTTCATTCATCGTTGAAGCTGCAAACAGGATCCGATTGGCATCGGAACCGGTACGCATGGTCGCGTAGAAGTTTTCTGTGTAGCACATAAACACGGAAAGCTTGCATGGATTTCGCTTTATTTGGGCACCGGAAGGATTTTCGCGGAACCGAACGCCTCTGCTTCCGCATGGGAACCATCATTTCCCGCAATCTCGGCGCATATCCGCCAGTTGCACGTTTTGCCCCTGATGCCGGTGTCGCTGTTTGAACGACGTTGCTCGATAGTAATGTCAGCCTATTGATGATTGAGCGACCGGGAAGGCCCTTGAAAATATCTCCTTTGAGCTCGAAGCTAGCCTTTCGCCAAGGGCTGCCGAACGCCAGCCAAGGGCCGATTATTGAGATTACTCTGCACCTCGCGACAGCTTTTACCGCGCTCTTGCCTCGCCCATACCCTGTCAATCCGTTGGACACCCTCACCACTCTTTCCCCCCAAACCGTTGTTTTCCCTCTACTCCACCCTTTCCTTATCCACCGGCCCCGCACCGCCCCTTAGCCTGATCCCCGACTCAAACGCGAAGACGAGGAGTGGCAATGGACTGGGCAGGCGCGATCGGGAAAAACCGTAACGATCTTCTGGAGATCGTCACCCGCCTGTTCCTGCTGGCGGGGATCCGCACCGGGCGCACGGTCATCGCGCTGCCGCGCCATTTGCGCATCCGTATCCTCGCCGTGCTGCGCCCCGCCGAATATGCGGTGCGGCGGCTGATCGCCATGGCGGCCTGCAAGCTGGTGACGGTGACTGTGCGGCTTTCCGGAGAGCGCGAAGGGCGAGCAAAAAACTCCGTCATCCTCGAGCTTGAAACAGGGGCCCGCCAGCGACGAGCCGGTGGCGAGGAGCTTAAGGGCGGGACAGATGACCGGACCCATTCCGTGAAGCCGGAGACTTCCGCAGACATGAATAACAAGGCTTCTTCTTCGATCGTCATCACCCGTCATGACGTTCACGGAATGGGTCCTCGGCTCAAGGCCGAGGATGACGTGCGGGGGGCGGCAATGCGGCCAGCCGCAAACACCGCACCTGCCAACCCCCTCCCCGCCTTCCCCCTGTTCGATCCGTTCAAGCCCTTCGGCCATCCCTGGCTGGAGGACGGCGAGGATGGTCAGGCCGGTTCATGGCACGGCCCGGAGACGCACCTCGACCCGGACGCCATGATCGACGCGCGGGCGCTGTACCGGCGGATCAGGACGCTGGAGCGAGCGCTGCAGGATCTGGAGGGACAGGCGGCGCGGCTCGCCCGCTGGCGCGCAAGGCGTTCCGCTGAGTCCTCGTCATGCTCGGGCCTGCCCCGAGTAAGACCGAGACGGTTCAGCCCGATGCGGCCGGGCCGCCCGCCCGGCTGGCGCAAGCGGCCGAAAACGCCGCTGGAGGAAGTGCTGAAAGAGTGCGATTTCCTCGCCCGCGACGCGTGGAACACGTCTTGAGGGCGGGTGCAATCTGTTTACTGCGACCCGGTCTTTCAGGAGGTGCGGCGGCGAAGGCGTATGCGCCTCCCTCCCCCTTGTGGGGAGGGATTGCCAAGGCTTGTGAGCGTCAGCGAACTGGTCGCGGCTGGGTGGGGGTAACCGGCCGAAGGCGGAGCTTCCTACCCCCACCCGGATCAGCTGCGCTGACGCTTGCTTCTCCGGCCTCCTCACAAGGGGGAGGCAGTTCGCCCCCGCTCGCCCTCAGTCTCTCACCCCGACCAGTTCCAGCCGATGCGGCGTGCCGTCGGAGAGCGGCAGCGCGCCTTTCAGCGCGCGCCAGTGGGCAACGGCGAAGCCGAGCACGACCAGGGCGGTGGCCTGGTGCAGCAGCGCCCAGCCCATCGGCACATAGGTCAGCAGCGTGACGATGCCGAACACCGCCTGCAGCGTGACGAGGCCGAACAGGATGACGGCGCGGCGGGCATGGGTCGATCCCGGCGCCCAGCGCCAGGCGACGATCATGTGCGCGGCGACGGCCAGCCAGACGACATAGGCGAAGCTGCGGTGGACGAATTGCACGATGGCCGGCGTGTCGAAGATGTTGCGCCAGCCCAGCGCCGTATCCCACTGCGAGGCCGGGAAGAAGCTGTTGTCCATGGTCGGCCACTCGTTGAAGACGAGCCCGGCGTCGAGGCCGGCGACCAGCGCGCCGAGATAGATCTGGACGAACACGAGCACCACCAGCCAGCCCGCCGCGTGGTCGGATTTCGAGGTCGGTTTCAGGTCCGGCGCATGCGGCGCGATCCAGCGCGCCACCGCCATGCAGGCGGCGAAGATGAAGCTCGCCATCATCAGGTGCACCGCCAGCCGGTAATGGCTGACGTCGACGCGTTCGGTCAGCCCCGAGGAGACCATCCACCAGCCGATGAAGCCCTGCAGGCCGCCCAGCGCGAAAATGCCGGCAAGCGGCCACTTGATGCGGCGGTCGAGCCGGCCGGTCGCCCAGAAGAAGATCAGCGGCAGGGCGAAGACGACGCCGACGCCGCGCGCCAGCAGGCGATGGCCCCATTCCCACCAGAAGATGCCCTTGAACTCGGCCAGGCTCATGCCCTTGTTGACCTGCTCGTATTCCGGAATCTGCCGGTATTTGGCGAATTCCTCCTGCCACTCGGCCTCGCCGATCGGCGGGATGACGCCGTGGATCGGCTTCCATTCGGTGATGGAGAGGCCCGAATCGGTCAGCCGCGTGGCGCCGCCGACGACGACGAGCGCGATCAGCACCAAGAGCATGACATAGAGCCATCCGCGCACCTGGGCGCGGTGGCGCAGTTCGGTCGAAAGGACGGCGGGAGTATGCGGGTGGCCGGTTGCGGCCGTTTCAGCGGAGGTCATGGTCATTCCGGAAGCCTGTTTGGCGGTGACATAGCGCCCGCGCGCGCGCCTGTGAAGCGGCCACTTGCCGCAGAAGCGGGATTGGCTTTGCCGGACGGGATGTTAAATACGGCGCAAACGGGAAGACAAGACAATGCCCCCAAGGCTGAAACGATTCATCGGCATGCTGATCCTCTTGGCGCTGGTGATCCTCTACGCGCTGATCGCCACCACCATCGCCAGCTACCGGCTGGCCGAAAGCCCGTGGTATATCCACCTCGCCTTCTTTGCCTTTTCCGGCCTGCTCTGGGTGCTGCCCGCGATGGGCGTGATCAGCTGGATGGAGCGCAAGCCGAAGGGCCGCGGCGCGGCGAAGTAGCGGCGCTACACCGTGACGAATTTTCGGCCCGCATTGGCGGCCGGCACGGTGATCCCGGTCAGCATCGTCTCGATATAGGAGACCTTCTGGTAATTGCCGTTGACCGAGATGCGCGGCAGCGCCTGCATGGCGCCGGCATGGTCCGGCATCAGCAGGCCGTGCCGGGTCGTCACCGCGGTGACGAAACCGGCCTGCCGGGCGATCTCCGCCTCGCGCGCGCCGGCCGCTGCCGGGCCGCCATAGGGATAGGCGAAGTGGCGCGGCCGCTCGCCCAGCCGCTCCGCCAGCACGTCGCGCGAGCGGACGATCTCCTCGGCGGCGCGCTCCGGTGTCAGGCGCGCCAGCTGGAAATGGTTCATCGTATGTGCGCCGATGCAACCGAGCGGTTCGGCGTGGATGCGCTGCAACTCGTGCCAGGCCAGGAGTTCGCTGCGGCGATGGGCGTCGCGGTCGACGCCGTAGGCTTCGCACAGACGCCGCGTCCAGGCGCGCTGCTCGTCCTCGTCGATCTCGGCGAGGCCGTAGCGCATCAGCACCGCGTAGGCGCGGTGCTTGTCGCGCGCGGTCGCGCTGGCGAATGTCCTGCGGCCGTCGTCCGTCTCGAAGGAGATTTCGTCGTTTTGCTCGACGATCCTTTCCAGCAGCTGCCACCACAGGTCGGCGTCGCCGTCTGTCAGGCCGGGGCTGACATAGATCGTGAACGGAACGTCATGGGCGCGGAACACCGGCGCGCCGTGCACCAGGTTGTCGCGATAGCCGTCATCGAGGGTCACCGACAGGAAGCGTTCGTCGGTTTGGCCGCTCTTGAGCCGGTCGGCGGCCTCGTCGAGGCTGACGAAGCGCGCGCCGTCCCGTTTCAACTCGTCCAGCAGCCGGTCGAGGAACGCCGGCTCGATGTGCAGCAGCCGGTTGAGGCCGACGCCGCCCTCGTCCGGCCGGACGTGATGGAGCATCAGGATGGCGCCGACACCGCGCAGCAAGGGAGAGAACGCCGAAGACAGCCCGCTGTAGCGGACGCCGTTCATGAATGCCTTGCGCATAAAGGTTTTGATAACCGACATCGCAATCTCGGACCGTCCAGCCGCGCCTTTTGGTTGAAGAAAAGGAATTTCGAAACCCGCCTCTGGCATAGTTGCCAGCAAAGAATTTAGACAAGGTTGACAGTCACGCCATGGCATACGCGGAACCAATCGCATCGCAGCCGAACGGAAACCGTGTGCGGATCGCCCTGCACGCAGGCCGCAATGCGGCACTGGCAGCAGTCGACGCGCTGCCGGCCGATATCGTTTGCTCGGGCTTCCAGAGCCCGGACTTCCTGCGCGCCTGGCTGCATCACACGCCGTACGAGCCGGCGTTCATGACCTTCATGGCGGAGGGCGCCGGCCCGGTTCTGCTGCCGCTCGAACTGGCCGACAAGCAACTGATTTGCTATGCCGGCGAAAGCCACGCCAACGCGAACTTCCCGGTCGGCCGCGCGCAGGACATCGCGGCGCTGGCCGCCGCCGGCGAAAAGGCGATCGTCACGGCGCTGCGCGACGCCAAGCCCAGGGGCAACGCTCTGCTGCTGGAGCGTCAGCTGGAAGACTGTCGCGGCGTTCCCAATCCGTTTGTCTTCGAGAACTCGGCCGTCAGCCCCAATGTTTCGCTCGCCCTTTCGCTGGAGGGCGGTTTCGACGCCGTTCTTTCGCGCCATTCCGCCAAGCGCAAACGCAAACGTTTCCGCCAGCAGGAACGCGAATTCGGACAGATCGGCGGATACCGCTTCGTGTCCGACGTGAAAGCCGACGACGTGCCGGACCTGCTCAAAAGGCTCTTTGCGCTGAAGACGGAGCAATTCAGGGAACAGGGCATTCACGACGTCTTCGCCGATGCCTATGTGCAGGACTTCCTTACCGAACTGTTCGTCGAAGGCACGAAAAGCAGCCCGCAAAGCCGGGTGCTGAAAACCCTCGAAGCGGACGGCAAGACGGTCGCCATCGTCGCCGCCAGCATTCACGACGGGCGGATGATCGCCGAGTTCGGCAGCTACGATACCGCCTATTCGCATTGCAGCCCCGGCGACATGCTGTTCTTCAACATTATCCGCGAGGCCACGGAGAATGGTCTCGAGATTTTCGATTTCAGCGTCGGCGAAGCGTTCTACAAGCGCGGCTGGTGCGAGATCGAAACGTGGCATCGCGATACCGTGATCCCGCTCAACTCTGCGGGACGGATGATTGCCGCGACCGCCGCCCTCCGGGCCAGCGCCGTGCGGGCTATCAAGTCCAATCCCCAGCTCTGGAATGCGGTCAAGGAACTCCGCAAGCGCGTTCCGCTGCTGCGCTAGAACGGATCAGCGGGCATAGGCCCGGCGGGGTTCCGGCGGCAGCGGTTCTTCGCCGACAGCCGCCGCCGTGACCAGCATCAGATCCTCGAAACCGCCGTCGACGAGCTTTTCCGCGGTCTCGACGATTTCGGGCGCCTTGGGATCGACCACCGAAAGCACGATACGGCTGCCGGTGCCCGCCACGCGCTTCAGCGCCTCGGCATCGGTCGGACCGCATTCGACAACGACGATATCATAGGCCGAAATGAGCGAATCGAGGATGATCGGCAGCCGGTCGAACGCGCGCTTGGCCCGCTCGGGATCGGCGATGCCGATCGGGATGACATGCGCCGCGGTCAATGTGTCGGAGTAGATCACATCGGAATAGGACGAGGACGACGACAGCAGATCCGTGATGCCGGGGCAATCGGCGTCCTCCAGCATGCGCCTGGAAGCAGCGCCGTCGGGCGACAGATCGACCAGCACTGTCCGTAGCCCCTCGCCCGCCATCGTCCGGGTCAGGGCGACCGATGCCGCCGCTCCCGCATCGCCTTCCGGCGACACAAGAATGGCGCGGTCGGCTCCGCTCTCGATCAGGCGCGCGGCAAGGGCAGGCACGCCGTAGTTGTCGTTGGCAGCCGCTTTCGCCGCATCCGGTTCATTGACGGCGGCCTCTCCTGCGGCCGGGACGGGTGACGCCACCATTCCCGCCGCCTCGGCTGCCGGCTCGACCCTGGCGGCAGTCGCCGCCGGCGCGAAAGCCCGGCCGGAGAAAAGCTCGCTCATCAAGGTCGCCAGCATCATGACGATCATCGATACGAAAAACGCCGCGCCGAGCATCGGTATCATTTTCGGGAAAGACGGCCCGGCCGGTACGACCGCGCGGGAGATCAGACGGGCTTTGGCCGGCGCATATTGATCCTCGTCGCGCGAAGCCGCCTCGCGGTAGCGCACGAGGTAGCTTTCCAGCAATGCGCGCTGCGCTTCGGCCTCGCGCTCAAGGGCGCGCAGTTTCACCTCGCGCTCGTTGGCGCTGGCGGCAGCCGCCTTCAGCTCCGCCAGGCGCCCCATCAACTCCTCTTCGCGTTCACGCGCGAACTCGGCTTCGCTGCGAATGCCGGTCAGGACCTTGCGCGCCTCGTCTCGGATCTGCCGCGACAGATCCCGCAACTGGGACCGCAACCCCTTGATGCGCGGATGGCCGGGCAGAAGCGTAGTCGACAAATCGGCTATATCGGCGTTGAGCGCGATCTCGCGTTCGCGCAGCCGGCCGATCAGCTGCGACTGAACGACATCCGGCAGGGTGTCTATCGATGCGCCGCGTTCGAGCGCGGCCTGAATATTGTTTGCGCGGGCTTCCGCATTGGAGCGTTCTGCGCGAACGCGCGTCAGTTCGGTGCTCAACTCGGCAAGCTGCTGGGTCGCAAGCGACGAATTGTTCTGGCCGAGCAACAGGTCGGAGGAAGCGCGGAAACCGGCAACAGTCGCCTCGGCCTCGCTCACGCTCTCCTGCAGGTCGGCAATCTCGTCGGCGAGATAAGACACCGCTTTGCCCGTACTTTCGAGCTGAGACCTGCTCTGCAGCGCCAGATAGGCTTCGGCGAGCGCGTTGGGAAAACGAGCGGCAAGCTCCTTGTCACTCGACTTGAAGGAGATCCCGATGACGCGGGAATTGGGTACCGCGTAAACCTGCAGGCTATCGTGGATGGCATCGAGAGTGCGTTTTTCGGTCGAAACGAGAGCCGGATCCTCGACCAGACCGAGCGCGACGAGGCCCGCCTTCAGGCTGGACATCTCCGACGTCCCGCCGAATTCGCTGTTCTCGTCTAGGTTTAGTTCATTGGCAACCTGCATCAGAAGATCGCTGGACGTCAGGATTTCCACCTGGCTGGTCACGCCCTCCTTGTCGAGCAGCGAGGAATCCGACGATTGCGAATTTTCCGATTGCGGCCGGGTGAACACGGATTCGCTCGATTCGATGAGGATCCGCGCATTGGACGAGTATTGCGGGGTCATGTTGCTGAGCGCGAAATAAGCAAGCCCGGTCAATACGATGGCGCTCGCCAGTATCCTGAACTTGCGGCGCCATAGAGCCCCGAAAAGCTTGCCGATATCGATATCGGCATCCTGCGATCTCGTCTCAACTCGCGACATGACACTCTCCGGCGAACGCGACTCCATTACCCGAGGTGTAAACGAACATGGTTTCTGCGAGGTAAATGGCGCGGCAAGGCGTTTTTTCGCGATGCGGAACACTATGCGCCCGCCGTTTTTACCGGCCATTAACCCTAACGGATCGATAACGAGTGCAGCTGCATAACGCGGTTCCTGCAATTTCTCGGGGAAACTGATGATCCGGCATCGACGCTGTGGGCCAGCCCTTGTTGCGAGCATTCTCGCAGCGGCCGTGCTTGCCGGTTGCACCGGTTACCGGCCGGCTCCGGCCGCTTTCCACGAAGCGATCAACCAGCCCTATCTGCTGGGCGCGGGCGACAAGGTGCGCGTGACCGTGTTCGGCCAGAGCGACCTGACCAATACCTATTCCATCGACCAGTCGGGGCATGTCGCGTTTCCGCTTATCGGCGCCGTACCGGCGCGCGGACGTACCGCGCAGCAGCTTGAGGCGGACATCGCCACGCAGCTGCGCAAGGACTATCTGCGCAATCCCGATGTCTCGGTTGAAGTGGACAAGTACCGTTCGGTCTTCGTCATGGGCGAAGTAGGGTCCGCCGGGCAATATGCCTATGCGCCGGGAATGACGGTGCAGAATGCGATTGCAACCGCCGGCGGCTTCACCGCGCGCGCCAACCAGGCAAACGTGGATATCACGCGCCAGATCAATGGCGAGGTAATGACCGGCCGGGTGGTGATCAGCGATCCGCTGCTGCCCGGCGACACGGTTTTCGTGCGCGAACGTCTGTTCTAGCAGCAGGAACGAAAAGGCCAATGCCGAACGCCAATTCCCTGCGCATCGTTCATGTGCTTCGCGCGCCAATGGGCGGGTTGTTCCGCCATGTACGCGATCTTGCCGAAGCACACGCGGCCGAGGGACACGCGGTCGGCGTGATCTGCGACGTTGCGGGCACGCCCGGCTACAACGAGGCAATGGCGGCAGACTTGGCAAGTGCGCTTCCACTCGGCCTGCACCGCGTGAAAATGCAGCGCGAAGTCGGTCTCGGAGACGTGTTCGGAGCCGGTAACATTTTGAAAGTCATCAAGGAATTGCAACCGAATGTCCTGCATGGGCATGGCGCCAAAGGCGGTGTCTACGCCCGCGCGCTCGGTTCGCTGGTACGGGCAGAAAGGTCTCGCGTCGCCCGTCTCTATTCGCCGCATGGCGGCAGTCTCCACTACGATACCGGCTCCCGGGCCGGCCGGCTCTATTTCCGGGTCGAACGCATGCTGGAGAGACTCACCGATCACATCCTGTTCGTCGCCGAATTCGAGCAACGGACCTATTGCGAAAAGATCGGCGGCCCGGCATGTCCGTGGTCGGTCAACTACAATGGCTTGCGGGAAGCCGAATTCGAACCCATCAAGCCGGTGGCCGATGCCGCCGACTTTTTGTTTCTGGGCGAGTTGCGGATGCTGAAAGGCCCCGACCTGTTCCTGCAGGCACTGGCAACGCTTCGCGCCGGCGCATATCCGGACATTCGCGCGGTCATGGTCGGCGATGGCCCTGACGCGGACGCAATCCGCGCCATGGCGCAGGAACTCGGACTGGGCAAAGCCGTCGCTTTCCATCCGCCGATGAAGGCACGCGAAGCCTTTGCCATGGCGAAGGTCTTTGTCTTGCCGTCGCGCGCAGAGGCCCTGCCCTATGTGGCGCTCGAAGCGCTCGGCGGCGGCATTCCGATGATCGCAAGCGCCGTCGGCGGCATTCCGGAGATTTTCGGCACCGACAATCCCGCGCTGGTGGCGCCGGAGGCCGCGGAACTCGCGGAGGCAATGGCGGCGGCGGCCGCCGATCCCGCCGCCCTGAAGGCGGCAATGCCGAGCCGCCAGACACTGCAAGCGCGTTTTTCCGCGAATGCAATGGCGGCCAATGCGATGACCGCCTACCGCCAGGCACTGGATCTGCGAAAAGCGGACCCCGGCGAAAAATCCGCTCTATCAAGCGTTTCTTAGGGCATTTGCGGTATCGGATGCCTCGCAGCAGTTGCGAAGGCGCGTCATGAACGAGATCGATCCGCGTTTGCGGCAAGATACGCAAACGTCCAAAGACGACGAGACGGGCAAGAAGCCGTCACAGGACGAAGGTCCTCTCGATCCGCTTGCCGAGCGGATCGCGAGTGAGCTGCGCGCCGACACGATTTCGCCTTTCAAGGTTAGCGCCCTCCTGCGCATAGGCGAGTTCCTTGGCCTTGCGGTCATCGCGACCGCTGTCATGCTGGCCTATGTCGGCCTGTCTCTGGTCGGGCCATACGCCCTCGCCATCACTGCCGGCAGCGGGCTCTACGTTCTGCTTGCCGAAATCGTCGACGGATACGAGATGCGCGCGCTGCGTCGGCCATTGCGCTGGCTGCCGCGCATCGCGCTCGCCTGGGCGGCAACTTTCGCGCTGCTGGCGCTGGCCGGCTTTCTCCTGAAGATTTCAGGCGAGTTCAGCCGTTTCTGGAGCGGCTCATGGTTTCTCGGCGGCCTGGCGTTTCTGCTGGCGACCCGGCTGATGCTCTCCGCGCGCATCGTCAAATGGGTGCGCGACGGCACGCTTGAGCGCCGCGCCGTGATCGTCGGCGGCGGCAAGCCCGCCGAAAAGCTGATCCGCACGCTGGAAATGCAGGGCGATAACGACATTCGCATCTGCGGTATCTTCGACGACCGCGATGATGAACGGTCGCCGCCGATCGTCGCCGGCTATCCGAAGCTCGGCAATATCGAGGAACTGGTGTCCTTCACGCGTAAGGCGCGCATCGACATGCTGATCGTGTCGCTGCCGCTGGATGCCGAGGACCGCGTGCTGACCATGCTGCAGAAATTGTGGGTTCTGCCGGTCGATATCCGCCTGTCGGCTCATTCCAACAAGCTGCGCTTTCGCCACCGTACCTATTCCTACATCGGTTCCGTGCCGATGCTCGACATCGCCGACAAGCCGATCCGCGACTGGGATTCGGTTGCCAAGCGAATGTTCGACATCGTGTTCTCGCTACTCGGAATCGCGATCTTCTCGCCGGTCATGCTGGCAACGGCGATCGCCATCAAGCTGGACAGCAAAGGCCCCGTGATCTTCCGGCAAAGGCGCTACGGCTTCAACAACGAGGAAATCTGGGTCTACAAATTCCGCTCCATGTACACGGATCAATGCGATCCGACAGCGCTGACCCTCGTCACGAAGGGCGATCCGCGCGTGACCCGCGTCGGGCGCTATATCCGCAAGACCTCGATCGATGAACTGCCACAGTTTTTCAATGTCTTGCGCGGCGAGCTTTCGCTGGTTGGGCCGCGCCCGCATGCCTTGACCGCGAAAGCTGCGGACCGCCTTTACGGCGAGGTTGTCGATGGTTACTTCGCCCGCCACCGCGTCAAGCCGGGCGTCACCGGCTGGGCGCAGATCAATGGCTGGCGCGGCGAAACCGACACCGACATCAAGATCCGCCGGCGAACCGAGTTCGATCTCTACTACATCGAGAACTGGTCGATCCTGTTTGATCTCAGGATCCTGCTCCTGACGCCGATCCGGTTGCTCAATACGGAAAACGCATATTGACGGCCGCAGCGCCCGTTCTGTCCCGTGACTCGGCAAACCGGGCGCTCAATGCGTACCTGGCGACGATGGCGGTATGGCTCGGCGTGTTCCTGTCGGGTTTCGTGCTGAACGAACCCGCACCCTACGAACTCGTGATGGCGGCGCTGATCGGCCTTTGGATCATTCTCGGCATGACCATCCCGCGCAGCGTCATCGCGCTGCTCGTGCTCCTGATCGTCTTCAACGTCGGCGGCGTCATCGCGATGACGCAGATGGAGGAATGGGGTGACGCGCCACTCTATAACGCCGTCTCGCTGTTCCTGTCCCTCACCGCAGTCTTCTTCGCCTCCCTGATCGCCGCACGTCCCAAGATGCTGCCGGTCATGTTCAGCGGCTGGACAGCCGGAGCCGTCATAACGGGCATGGCCGGGATCATCGGATATTTCGGCGCCTTGCCGGGAAGCGAAATCTTCACGCTATACGGCAGGGCCAAGGGCATGTTCGAGGATCCGAATGTGCTGGCGCCCTACCTGATCCTGCCGACGCTCTGGTGTCTCCATACGATCCTGACCGGCCGCGCCAGGCGGATCGCGATGACCATTCCGGCGCTGCTGGTCCTGCTGCTGGCGCAGTTTCTCTCGTTCTCGCGCGCTGGCTGGGGTCTGATCGTCCTGTGCTCAGCGCTTCTGGCGGCGGGGCTTTATCTCGGCACTGCGTCCGGGCGCTTCCGCCTGCGCATCGTGCTGATGACGGTCTTCGCATTCACCACGGCTGCGGCCATCATCGTTGTCGCGCTGCAATTCGACGCGGTACAGGGCCTTTTCAGCGAGCGTGCGCGGCTGTTGCAGGACTACGACGCGGCACGCATGGGCCGTTTCGAGCGCCACTGGATCGGCTTCATGGCTGCCACGGAAAAGCCGTTCGGGACCGGCCCGTACCAGTTTGCCCTGACCTATGGCGAAGATCCGCATAATGTCTGGCTGAAGGCTCTTTTCGCCTATTCCTGGCTCGGCTTCGTGGCCTATGTGACGGTGGTCGTTCTGACATTGGGCGGCGGCTTTCGAATCCTGTTCCGCGACCGGCCCTGGCGCCCCTTCCTGCTGTGCGCCTACATAACCTTCTTCGGCCATGTCCTCATCGGCAACGTGATCGACACCGACCACTGGCGGCATTTCTATATGCTGCTGGGAATTATCTGGGGCTGCATCGCGCTCGAAGCGCAATACGTGCAGAAAAGGGGAAGAGAAGGAATGGTCGGAGCGGCGGGATTCGAACCCACGACCCCTTGACCCCCAGTCAAGTGCGCTACCGGGCTGCGCTACGCTCCGAACCGGGAGAAGCCCTAAATTATCACCGGTGACGAGGCAAGCGCTATTTCCGATGCGCAGGCATAACCGGCGGAAAGCCACCATCGGATGACAAAAAGACCAGCGGTCGAGGATTAGTTCAACCGCCGGTCAGAAAGACGGACAGGCATCGCGAAGTTGTCCGCCGGACGCAGGCATTTGACAGATCCCGGGCGAAGCGAACCGCCTGCTGTAAATTTGTTTCGCTCCATACCCCAGGCGCCCCGGAGTGCCCCCTCGATTCACGAGGCAATTCAAGCTGGCACGCGGCTTCGCGCCGGCACATCACCCATACGGCTTATACAGAATCTCTAAGCGGAACCGGGCGGGGACGACTTCGCCCGCGCCGTCAGCGCGACTGGTCTAGAAGACGCTTGCACTCGAGAAGATCGAACAACGCTTCCTGAAGCAATGCACGGTTTTCGCGCGACAGTTCGGACTTTTCCGAGCCTTCGCTTTCCTCCCCGGTCTTGCCTCCAATGCCGAAAATGCCCTTGCCGCGGGCCTTGGCTTCTCCCACGACCATATCGGCCTCGGCTTCGGCTATCACCGGCTGGCGGGCCGGGCGTTTTGCCTCCTCGTGGGTCGCCTTGGCCGCTTCGGCATTCTTGCGCGTCATTTCCTCGAAAGCCGACATGTCGCCGGTGCCGATCGCCACGGCGAACTGTACGCCGTTCTCGCGCAGGAGCTTCTGCACGCCCTTGATGGTGTAGCCTTCCTCGTAGAGCAGATGCTTGATGCCGCGCAGCATGTCGACATCATTGGGACGATAATAGCGGCGCCCGCCGCCCCTCTTCATCGGCTTGATTTGCGAGAAACGCGTTTCCCAGAAACGCAAGACGTGCTGGGGTAGGTCCAGCTCTTCGGCGACTTCGCTAATCGTGCGAAACGCATCTGGGCTTTTTTCCATGGGGGGCTCTGCCTTTTTTGCGAATCCCAGGAAGTTTATCGCCTGTGAGGATCAGCGCAACATTCTGAGCATGATCAGGCAGGATTTTATGGTTTATGTTGAAAATACTGCCAGAAAGACAGCAAAATTCCGTCAATCGCCCGCGGGTTCCGCAGTTGTGCCCCGCTTAGTATGCGCATCGGCGATTTTCTGCTTGAGTACATTGGAGGCCTTGAAAGTCATCACGCGGCGCGGCGAAATCGGCACTTCCTCGCCGGTCTTCGGATTGCGACCGATACGCTCGGACTTGTCGCGAACCTGAAAGGTGGCAAATGAGGAAAGCTTCACCGTCTCGCCGCGAACAACCGCGTCGGAGATTTCGTCGATGATCATCTCGACCAGCGAAGCAGACTCGCTACGGGACAGCCCCACCTTGCGATAAACCGCCTCTGCCAGATCCGCACGCGTAAGCGTTTTGCCTCCCATGTGACCCGGCTTCCCTCAACACACTGAAAATTCAGCGGAAAGGCTAACGCGTGACCGGGCACCGGTCAAGCAAGGTTGATACGAAAGGCGATAATTAATTACCAACGCAGCAAAACGGCGCCCCATGTGAAGCCGCCGCCCATTGCCTCGAGCAGGATGAGGTCGCCTTTCTTGATGCGCCCATCCTCAACCGCGACCGAAAGGGCGAGCGGAACGGAAGCCGCCGAGGTGTTACCGTGACGGTCGACCGTGATGACAACCTTCTCCTCGGCAATGCCGAGTTTTTTCGCCGAGGCTTCGATGATTCGCCGATTGGCCTGGTGCGGCACGAACCAGTCGATATCGTCCGCGGTAATTCCCGCAACGGCAAAGGAGTCCTCGATAACGTCGGTAATCATGCCGACAGCGTGCTTGAATACTTCGCGGCCCTGCATGCGCAAGTGGCCGACGGTTTTTGTCGTCGACGGGCCGCCGTCCACATAGAGCTTTTCCTTGTGGCAGCCGTCGGAGCGCAACTTGGCGGCGAGAATGCCTGTGTCCGAGGTCAGGCCGACGCCCTCGGAGGCTTCGAGCACCACCGCGCCGGCTCCGTCGCCGAACAGCACGCAAGTCGTGCGGTCCTCCCAGTCGAGCAGGCGGGAGAAGGTTTCGGCGCCGATAACGAGAACGCGACGAGCCATGCCGCCGCGGATGTAAAGGTCCGCCGTCGTCAGCGCATAGATGTAGCCGCTGCACACGGCCTGCACGTCGAAGGCGGCGCCATGGTGGATGCCGAGCCGGTTCTGGATGTCGACGGCGGTCGCCGGAAAGGTGTTGTTCGGCGTCGACGTGGCGAGGATGATCAGATCGATATCGGCCGGTTCGCGACCGGCGGCAGCCAGCGCGTTGCGCGCGGCCTCCTCGCCCAGGGAGGCGGTCGTCTCGTCATCGCCGGCGATGTAGCGCTGACGGATGCCGGTGCGCTGGATAATCCATTCGTCGGACGTGTCGACGATATGCTCGAAATCCTTATTGGCCATCACGCGCTTCGGCAGTGCGCGCCCGATACCGGTTACCGCAGATCTAATCATGCCTGGATATTCTACCCCGAAGTTTTTTCAGAAGCGGCCGGGCTTTCCCCGCCCTTGGAACGCCGGCCGTGGAAACTTTTCAGATCGGTCTCGATCTTTTCCAGCAGCGCGTTACGAACCATGTCATAGCCCACGTCGATCGCCGCAGCGTAGCCTTCGTCATCGGTGCCGCCATGGCTCTTGATGACGATCCCGTTGAGGCCGAGAAACACCCCGCCATTGACTTTCCGGGGGTCCATCTTGTCGCGCAATCGATTGAACGCACCACGCGCCAGAAGGTAGCCGATCCGCGCCATGACCGTGCGGCTCATCGCGGCGCGCAGATACTCGGCGATCTGCTTGGCGGTTCCTTCCGCGGTCTTCAGCGCAATATTGCCGGAGAAGCCCTCCGTGACGACGACATCGACCGTACCCTGGCCAAGATCGTCGCCTTCGACATAGCCCTCGTAGTCGAGCGTCGGCAAATTGGCCTCGCGCAACAGCCGGCCCGCTTCCTTGACCTCTTCCTGGCCCTTGATCTCCTCGACACCGACATTGAGCAGGCCCACGGTCGGCCGTTTCACCTCGATCAGTGCGCGCGCCATCGCCGCGCCCATGACGGAAAAATCAACGAGCTGCTGAGCGTCGGCGCCGATGGTTGCGCCGACATCGAGCACGATGCTCTCGCCGCGCAGGGTCGGCCAGATCGCCGCAATGGCAGGGCGCTCGATGTCCGCCATGGTGCGCAGGCAGAATTTCGACATGGCCATGAGCGCACCGGTGTTGCCCGCCGAAACGCAGGCATCCGCCTCGCCCGTCTTGACCGCCTCAATCGCTTTCCACATGGACGATTTCCAGCGGCCCTGGCGCAATGCCTGGCTCGGCTTGTCGTCCATGCGCACGGCGATATCGCAGTGCTCGAAACGCGAAGCCTTTTTCAGCTTTTCGTAGCGGTCGAGAACAGGGACAACCTCGTCTTCCTGACCGAAGAAGACGAAACGCAATTCGGGGTGACGCTCCAGCGATTTCGCGGCACCGGGAATAACGACCGCCGGCCCGTGATCCCCGCCCATCGCGTCAATCGATATTGTTATCAAACCGTCCGATCCCGTTTTCGTTTTCCGCCTTTTGGCGGTTGGCCGGGCGCGACGGGCCACGGCGGGCAGACCATAGCCGTTCTGCCGGATGTCTCAACACCTTATTTCCGGGCGATTTTCGCTTTCACAGCTTATCGCGTAATCCGGCGAGCTTGGCGAAGGGATTTTCCGCTTCGGTTTCCGCTTCGTCAGCTCCGGAGTCGGCTGTTTCGCCGAGTTCGGCACCCGGCTTGCGCGGATAGGGATCGATCGCCAACTCGAAAAACTCCTCCGCAACAGCGCCGACATCGATTTCGCCACCCTCGAAGATTTCGGGCGTATCCGGGCCTTCGGCATCGACGATCAGGGCGCCGTCATCATCGAGCGGACGGGCAAGGCGCGAGCCTTCGGGCACGAAGACGGTGTCGATCTCGATATCGAGCTCAGCTTCCACCGGTTCCAGCGTGACTATGCATTCCTGCACGATGCGGGCTTTCACGGTCCCTTGAATGCGTACGCCATCCTTGCGCCAGCGCCGGGCGTCGAGATCGGCGATGAACTCATCGACGGAGACAAGGCCGTGGGCCTCGGCAAGCGCAGCGCGCTGGTTGTCGTCCGCCTCGATGCGAACCGGGTGTCCGGTCGCAGGCAGAACCGAGACGACGACCGGGCGCGAAACCGGGCTGGCTGCCGCGATGTCCTGGTTCCTGTTCATGACCGCTCCACTTCGAGCGGCTCGGGAAACCGCACGATACCGGCAAGAAGCTCATCGTCGGACACGCCGGCAAGCGTCTTCGCCGCACGCTGCATGTAACCGGCGACAGCCATGCGGTCGATCGTTTCGGGCGCCTCCGGCGCGATATTGCGCGCGATGGCGTCGCCCAGCGCTTCAGCGTCGTTGTTGTCGAGCGCCGACCAGTAATGGCCCATGCGGCCGTAGAACATCCGGGCCAGCTTCTTCATGCGTTTGGGAACCGAAGGATCGCCGACACCGAGCTCGCGAATCGAATGGTCGACATCCTTGAAAAACTCGTCGAGGACATCCCCGGCCAGTTCATCGGCGGGCTTGGCCGCGCCGCGCGTGCGATAGAGAAACAGGATCATGTGCAGGCCGATGCTCTCGTAACGGCCCAAGGGCGTATCGGGCACTCCCCAGTCGCGATAGATTACCGGCTGGCGCGCCGCTTCGATAACGGCGGAATATGCCGCATCGACGATTTGGCGATTGAGGTTTTTCGGCGCGCGCCGAAACAGTGACATAATCATTGTGCAAACGCACCTTCCGTCGCGGGGTAACAGCCGTCCGGCGCGCTTGCAACCGGACCGGGTTCGGGTTACCGAACCAGACCCAAGGCAGGCCTTCCAAGCCAAACTGATAGACGGAGATGATGGTGGCGTCGGAAAAAATCAAGCAAAGAATGCGTCTGACGAGCGCTCTTCCGGTTCTGCTTGCCGCCAGCGCGATCGCGCTTTCCGGCTGCAAGACGTCCGGCGTCCTGTCGACCGCGGAAGTCTACAAGCAGGGTTACGTGATCGACGAACAGGCCCTTGCGCTGGTCCCGCCCGGATCGAGCCGCGAACAGGTGCTGCTGACGCTCGGAACGCCGACGACGACCGAAACCTTCGACAACGAGGTGTTTTACTACATTTCGCAGACACGACGGCGCGGCGCCGCTTTCATGAAGGCGAAGCTGGTCGATCAGCGAATTCTGGCGGTCTATTTCGACGCCGACAGCACTGTCGAGCGTATCGCCAATTACGGGCTGCAGGACGGCAGGGTTTTCGACTTCATCTCGCGCACAACGCCAACCGGCGGAAGCGACCAGTCCTTCCTGGCACAGATCCTGTCCGGCACGATCGGTGCTGCGGGACCGGAGAGCATCATCAAGGGCCGCTAGGCGGCATTCACGGCACAAACAAAAACCGGCGGTGGGAAACCACCGCCGGTTTTTTCGTTTTCGGTTGTGCGCCGCCTAGTGCGCCAGGACCGCCAGCAGCAGCAATGCCACGATGTTGGTGATCTTGATGGCCGGGTTGACGGCCGGGCCGGCGGTATCCTTGTACGGATCGCCGACGGTGTCGCCGGTGACGGATGCCTTGTGGGCTTCCGAACCCTTTTCGTGCTTGACGCCGTCCTTGTCGACAAAGCCGTCCTCGAAGGATTTCTTGGCGTTGTCCCAGGCGCCGCCGCCCGAGGTCATCGAGATGGCGACGAACAGGCCGTTGACGATCACGCCGAGCAGCATGGCGCCGAGTGCGGCGAAAGCCGAGGCCTTGGAGCCAGAGATCAGCAGCACGCCGAAATAGACGACCAGCGGCGCGAGAACCGGCAGCAGCGACGGAATGATCATTTCCTTGATCGCGGCTTTAGTCAGCATGTCCACCGCACGGGCATAGTCCGGACGGTCCTTGCCTTCCATGATGCCCGGCTTTTCCTTGAACTGCCTGCGCACTTCCTCGACAACCGCGCCGCCCGCACGGCCGACAGCCGTCATGGCCATGCCGCCGAACAGATACGGAATAAGGCCGCCGAAAATGAGACCCGCGACCACATAGGGGTTGGACAGCGAGAAGGAGATGTCCTCCATGCCCGCGAAATACGGGAACTCATCTGAATTTTCGGCGAAGAATGCCAAGTCGTTGGAGTAGGCCGCGAACAGCACCAGAGCGCCGAGGCCAGCCGAACCGATCGCATAGCCCTTGGTGACGGCCTTCGTCGTGTTGCCCACGGCGTCGAGCGCGTCGGTCGACTTACGAACTTCCGGATCGAGACCCGACATTTCGGCGATCCCGCCGGCATTGTCGGTGACCGGGCCGAAGGCATCGAGCGCGACGATCATGCCGGCGATGCCGAGCATGGCGGTGACCGCGATACCGGTGCCGAACAGACCTGCCAACTGATAGGTGACGATGATGCCGCCGACGATCACGATCGCCGGAAGCGCCGTCGATTCGAGCGACACGGCAAGCCCCTGGATCACGTTGGTGCCGTGACCCGTCACGGACGCCTGGGCAATCGAGTTGACCGGACGCTTGTTGGTGCCGGTGTAGTACTCGGTAATCACCACGATCAGCGCGGTAACGACCAGGCCGATGATGCCGCAGATGAACAGGTTGGTACCGTTGATCACGCTGCCATTGGCAAGCGAGATGTCTCCCCAGCCGATGGTCAGGGACGTCGCGCCGCCAAGACCGATGACCGACAGCACGCCGGTAACAATCAGGCCCTTGTAGAGCGCGCCCATGATGGAGCCGTTGGCGCCAAGCTTGACGAAGAACGAGCCGATGATCGAGGTGATGATCGATGCGCCGCAAATCGCGAGCGGATAGATCATGATCGATTCGAGAATATCGGTACCGGCGAAGAAGATCGCGCCCAGGACCATGGTAGCTACGACAGTCACCGCGTAGGTTTCGAACAAGTCGGCCGCCATGCCGGCGCAATCGCCGACATTGTCGCCGACATTGTCGGCAATGGTTGCCGGGTTGCGCGGATCGTCTTCCGGAATGCCTGCTTCCACCTTGCCGACGAGGTCGCCGCCGACATCCGCACCCTTGGTGAAGATACCGCCGCCGAGACGGGCGAAGATGGAGATCAGCGAAGCCCCGAAGCCGAGCGCGACAAGAGCGTCAATAACAGTACGATCGTTTGCCGGCACGATGATATCGGTCAGGATGTAATAGTAGACCGACACGCCAAGCAGTGCGAGGCCGGCGACGAGCATGCCGGTTATCGCGCCCGACTTGAAGGCGATCTCGAGACCGCCCGCAAGGCTGCTCGACGCTGCCTGTGCGGTGCGCACATTTGCGCGCACCGACACGTGCATGCCGATATAACCGGCCAGGCCCGACAGGACCGCGCCGATCAGAAAGCCGAACGCGGCCTCGGGGGTCAGCAGGAACCATGTACCGATGAAGACGATGACGCCGACGATGGCGATCGTCGTGTACTGACGATTGAGATATGCCTGCGCGCCCTCACGGATCGCACCGGCGATCTCCTGCATACGCGCATTTCCCTGGTCAGCGGCCAGGACCGACTGCGTCGCCCAGATCGCATATACGATCGAAAGCAGCCCGCAAGCGATGACAGCTAGAAGAACCATTCCCGTTTCCTTTGATTTCCCTGGGCCCGAAAATCCCCTCCCAAGCCCTTCAGGTACAACCGAAAGCGCGACAAAACGCGCCCGATGTGGGCGAATACGTAGTTTAACGGGCAAGTCTAGGTCAAGCGGCGATAGCCGCTCTCCCCGCCGGATTTCCTATTCGCCCGCCTGGGCCGAAGCCGACCGGCGCGAACCGAAGGCGAGAAGGCCGAGCAGTATTAGACAAAAGGCTACAACCGGGAAGACAATCCAGTTGAGCATATCCCAGCCGAAGACGTTCAGCGTGAAGCCGGACATCAGCGAGGCGAAGGCCACGGTCGAGAACAGCAGGAAGTCGTGCAGGCCCTGCACCTTGTTCTTCTCGCTGGCGTGATAGGAGTCGGTCAGCATGGCGGTCGAGCCGATGAAGGCGAAATTCCAGCCGACGCCGAGCAGGATCAGCGCCGTCCAGAACTGCCACAGCTCGATGCCGGACAGCGCGACGACGGAGCAACCGACGAGCAGGATCATGCCGATGGCGACGATGCGTTCCTTACCGTATTGCGCGATCAGGCGGCCGGTCACGAAGCTGGGCGCGAACATCGCCATGACATGGAAGGAGATGCCGAGCGCGGCCTCGTCGGTGGTGAAGCCGCAGCCGACCATGGCCAGCGGCGCGCCCGTCATGACGAAGCTCATCAAGGCGTAGGAGCCGACGCCGCAGGCAAACGAAACGAAGAAGCGCGGCTGCAGCAGGATCTGCGCCAGCGGCCGGGCCGGCGGGCCGGAGACGGTGCTGTCGCCGGCCTTGCCCAGCCCGATATGCAGCGTGGACAGGATACCCACGCCGATCAGGCCGAGGCCGATCATGGCAACGAATGCGCCGGCATACTGCACCGGATCGAACAGGTCGCGTGTCCAGACCACCGCCTGCGGCCCGATGACCGCGGCGAACACGCCGCCGCCCAGTACCCAGGAGATCGCGCGCGGACGGAAATGCGGCGGCGAATTGTCGGCGGCGGCGAAACGGTATTGCTGGACGAAGGAACCGCCCATGCCGCAGATCAGCAGGCCGGTGGCGAACAGCCAGAAATTGAGCTGGAAGAGCGCAATCGCGGCAATGGCGCCGCCAAACGCCGTCACCATCGCCCCGGACATGAAACCGAAGCGGCGACCCAGCTTGCGCATCAACAGCGCCGCCGGCAATGCGCCGAGAGCGACTCCCACATTGAAACCGGTTACCGGCGCAGTGGCGAAAGACGGATCGGCGTTGTTGACGACGAGCAGGTATTGTCCGGCCAGTCCGCCGAGCGAAATCGAGATCGGTGCGGCGGCGCCAATCACCGCCTGGGCGGTCGCCAGCGTCAGCGCCGTGCGCTTGGCATCCGCCAACGCGATTTCGCCTGCACCTGTCATGACCCGGCCTGTTTTGTCTCGCGCACTTCCTTCGCCACCCTGTCCAGCACGGCATTGACGAGGCGCGGTTCCTCGCCTTCCTCATAGAAGGCGCGGGCAATATCGACATATTCCGAAATCACGACGGCCGGCGGCAGATCCTTGACGTTGGCCAACTCCCATGCCCCTGCCCGGAGGATCGCGCGCAGCGTGGAATCGAGCCTGGACAACGGCCAGTCATCGGTCAGCGCATTGCGCACGAGCGGATCGATGTGTTTCTGGCGGGAGACGACGCCGGACAGGATCGAGCGGAACCAGGCCGGATCGGCTTCGCGGTACTGTTCGCCGTCGATCTCCTTGCCGAGCCGGAACGTCTCGTATTCCGCAGCGGTTTCGAGAACGCCGCCGCCGGAAAGGTCCATCTGATAGAGCGCCTGCACCGCGGCCAGCCGCGCCGCGCCGCGCTTGTTGGCGGCTTTCGGTGCGGTCTTCTTCACGGCGGGTTTCTTCTCGGTCTTAGTCATCGACGCCCATCTGACGGCGCATCTCGATCATGGTGAGTGCGGCTTTTGCGGCGAATCCGCCCTTGTCTTTCTCGCCCCGGCGCGCGCGCGCCCAGGCCTGTTCTTCGTTCTCGACGGTAAGGATACCGTTGCCGATGGCGACGGCTTCCTCGATGGAGAGTTCCATCAGCGCGCGGCTGGATTCGTTTGCAACGATTTCGAAATGATATGTCTCGCCGCGGATGACGACGCCAAGCGCGACAAAGCCGTCATAGTTTCGGTTGCCTTCCAGCGCGAAGGAAATCACCGCCGGGACCTCGAGCGCGCCCGGCACCGTGACCACGTCGCAGGTCGCGCCGGCCTCCTCGATCGCCGCCGTGGCACCTTCGAGCAACGCCTCGGACAAGCCTTCGTAGAAGCGTGCTTCCACGATCAGCAAATGCGGTGCATCTTCGGCCATGAAGGAGATCTCCGGAGCGTTCAGGGTTCGGGCGGGGACCTACGCCTCTTTGGCGTGGTCCGCAAGGCGATTCATGTAGAGTTCGACATATCGCGCCATCTGGTCGATTTCGAGATTGACCGCGTCGCCGAGAGCCCGCTCGCCCCAGGTCGTGACCTGCAGCGTGTGGCGGATCAGAAGCACGTCGAAAACATCGCCCTTAACCGAGTTGACGGTCAGCGAGGTGCCGTCGAGCGTTATCGAACCTTTCGGTGCGATATAGCGCGACAAATCCGCCGGCGCCTCGATACGAAAACGGACCGCCTCGCCCTCCTCCTCGCGGCCCACGATCACCGCCTTGCCGTCGACATGGCCGGAAACCATGTGCCCGCCGAACTCGTCGCCGGCCTTCATCGCGCGTTCGAGATTGATGCGGGTGCCCTCGCCCCAATCGGCAATCGTCGTCAGGCGCAGCGCCTCCTCCCACGCCTCGACTTCGAACCATTGTTCGTTCGAACCGGCGGCCGATTTGGCCACGACTGTCAGACAAACGCCGGCGCAGGCGATCGACGCACCGATGTCGATGGTCTCGGGATCGTAGGCCGTCGCGATGCGCAGCCGCCTGCCCTGTTCGCGTTCGGCAATGGCGGCCACTCGGCCGATGTCGGTGACGATTCCGGTAAACATCAGTTCTCCCGCACGAATTCATAACAGCGGTCGGCGCCGAATTGCCATTCCCCGCTCTGCCGGTAACTCGCCGGCAGGCCGGCGCGAGCGAACGGCGCGGCTATGCCGTTGGCGCCGACGACGACATCGCTCTCGAACAGCATGATCCGGTCGGCCAGTCCCTCGCCGAGGAAGGCGCTGGCGACATGCGCGCCACCTTCGACCAGAAGGTTGGTGACGCCCTGGGCGGCCAGATCCTCAAGCAGTTCCGGCAAGGCGATGCGCCCGTCATGCTCGTCACAAGCGATCAGCCGCGCGCCGGCGCCTGCGAGACGCTGCGCGTTTTCGGATGCCGGCGCGATCGTCGCGACGGCAAGCGGCGCCGTATCGACGGATTGGACGAGACGCGAGGTCAGCGGCAGGCGCGCATGGCTGTCGAGAACGATGCGCAAGGGCGAGCGATTGCCGAGACCCGGCAGGCGGCAGGTCAGTTCCGGATCGTCGGCCAGCGCCGTGCCGATGCCGACGAGGATGGCGTCATGCTCGGCGCGCATCACATGGCTTTGCGCACGCGCCACATCGCCGGTGATCGGCACCTGTCCGGCGGCTTCGCGGCCGATCATTCCATCGGCGGAAACCGCAAGCTTCAGAGTCACCTGGCAGCGTTTCTTCGAGGATCGAATCAAGTAACCGGACAGGACGGGCGCCGTCTCGCCGGCGAGCACATCCGGCACGACCTCGATGCCACCGGCACGCAGGATGTCGTAGCCCTTGCCGGAGACACGCTCGTCGGGATCGGTCGCCGCCGCGACGACCCGTGCGACGCCGGCCGTAACCAGCGCTTCGGCACAGGGCGGTGTGCGGCCATGATGGGCGCAGGGTTCAAGCGAGACATAGGCTGTCGCGCCGCGGGCACGGTCGCCCGCCTCGGCAAGCGCGGCGGTCTCGGCATGCGGGCGGCCGCCAACCGCCGTGACGCCGCGGCCGACAATGACCGGTCCGTGGCCCTCGTCCGCGACGATCAGCGTTCCGACGGACGGATTCGTCCCGGTGCGGCCGAGATGGCGGCGCGAATAGCGGATGCAGGCCGCCATGAAACGGCGGTCGTGGTCGGTTACGGTTTCCATCGCGGCGGGAAAGTGGCGCTAATCCTTCGGCGGCGCAACCGGTTCGTCGGCTTCGGGCGGCAAATTGCCGCCGAGTTCGCCGAGAAGATCCTGGAAATCCTGCGGATCGCGGAAGTTCTTGTAGACCGACGCAAACCGCACATAGGCGACGTCGTCCATGCCCTTCAGCGCCTCCATGACCAGCGTGCCGATCTCTTCGGCCTGAATATCCTGTTCGCCGGAAGACTCCAGTTGTCGCACGATCCCCGAAACGGCGCGTTCGACCCGGTCGGGATCGATCGGCCGCTTGCGCAGCGCAATCTCGAAGGACCGCGCCAGCTTGTCGCGGTCGAACGGGACTTTACGGCCGCTCTTCTTGATGACGTAGAGATCGCGGAGCTGGACACGCTCGAAGGTGGTGAAGCGGCCGCCGCAATCCGGGCAGACGCGGCGGCGGCGGATGGCCGCCCCGTCTTCGGCGGGGCGGCTGTCCTTCACCTGGGTATCGAGAGATTGGCAAAACGGGCAGCGCATAGGCGCGTGCTACCCCAGATAGCTGTAGAGCGGGAAGCGCTCGGTCAGCCCAATCACATCTTTTTTCACAGCGCCCTCGATGCCGGAATTGTCGCCATCGGGACCTGCCTGACGCAGACCGTCGAGGACGCGGGCGATCATCCCGCCGATCTCGCGGAATTCGGCCGGGCCGAAACCGCGTGTCGTGCCGGCCGGCGTGCCGAGACGGATGCCGGAAGTGACGAAGGGTTTCTCCGGGTCGAAGGGAATGCCGTTCTTGTTGCAGGTGATGTTGGCGCGTCCGAGCGCGGCTTCCGCCGCCTTGCCGGTAGCGCTCTTCGGGCGAAGATCGGCCAGCATCAGGTGGTTGTCGGTGCCGCCGGAGACAATGTCGATGCCGTTTTCGCGCAGGCTTTCGGCCAGCGCCTTGGCGTTGGCGACGACATTCTGGGCGTAGGTCTTGAATTCCGGCCTCAACGCCTCGCCGAAGGCAACCGCCTTGGCGGCGATGACATGCATCAGCGGACCGCCCTGCAGTCCCGGGAAAACGGCGGAATTGACCTTCTTGGCGATCGCCTCGTCATTGCACAGGATCATGCCGCCGCGCGGGCCGCGCAGCGACTTGTGCGTGGTCGTCGTGCAGACATGGGCATGCGGAACCGGCGACGGATGCGCGCCGCCGGCGACGAGGCCGGAGATATGCGCCATGTCGACCATCAGATACGCGCCGACGGAATCGGCGATCTCGCGGAAACGCTCCCAGTCCCAAACACGCGAATAGGCGGTGCCGCCGGCGATGATCAGCTTCGGCTTGTGCTGCTCGGCCTTGGCGGCGATGTCGTCCATGTCGAGCAGGTGATCCTCCTCGCGCACGCCGTAGGAAACGACGTTGAACCACTTGCCCGACATGTTGACCGGCGAGCCATGCGTCAGGTGACCGCCGGAATTGAGGTCGAGGCCCATGAAGGTGTCGCCCGGCTCGAGCAGCGCCAGGAACACGGCCTGGTTCATCTGCGAACCGGAGTTCGGCTGAACATTGGCGAAGTTGCAGCCGAACAGTTTCTTGGCGCGCTCGATGGCCAGTTCCTCGGCGATATCGACGAACTGGCAGCCGCCATAATAGCGCTTGCCCGGATAGCCCTCGGCATATTTGTTGGTCATCACCGAGCCCTGCGCCTCGAGTACCGCGCGCGAAACGATGTTTTCCGAAGCGATCAGCTCGATCTCGTGGCGCTGGCGACCCAGCTCCTTCTGGATAGCATCGAAGATATCGGGATCACGGTCAGCCAGCGTTTCGGTGAAGAACGCATCCGAATACGCATTGGAGTTAGCCGCGCTGTTCTGGGACATCGGTTCAATTCCTTTCCGGGAAACGGGAAAAAGCCATTTGCGGGGCGCATTATCACGTATCCCGCGACACTTCCATTGCCTGAACGCGAATTGAATCCGGCGTTTTCAGGCGAGGCATCAAATAACAATGCCGGCGCGAGGCCGGCATTGAAAAACGGGGCAGAACAGGCCGTCAGAGCGTCGTCGAAGACAGCATCAGCGCGTCGACACCGTCGCGGCCGTAAATATCGTCGCGGAAATGGACGACACCGTCACCGGTCGACCACGCGGAAACATAGACGAAATAGACCGGCACCGGTTCGGCCAGTTCGACCTCGGTGTTCTCGCCGGTGGCGATCACGGCCTCGATCTGGTTGCGCGACCAGCCCGGCGTATCCCGCAGCAGCCAGGTTGTCAGTTCGCGCACATTGTGGACGCGGACGCAGCCCGACGATTCGAAGCGCAGGAGTTGCCCGAACAGGCTCTGCTGCGGCGTGTCGTGCATGTAGACCGCATGCGGATTGGCGAAATTGATCTTGGTCGACGACATGGCGTTGATCTTGCCCGGGTCCTGGCGGAACCGCAGGTTCACCGCCTCGTTGGTCGACCAGTCGACCATTTCCGGCGGCACTTCATTGCCTTGCTGATCGAACAGGCGAATCGAGTTACGCGTCAGATAGGTCGGATCCTCGCGCATCAGCGGAATGATATCCTTCTCGATGATCGAGGTCGGCGCGTTCCAGTAAGGATTGAGGATGACCTGGTCGATCTTGGAATTCAGGATCGGGGTCTGGCGTTCGATGCGGCCGACAATGGCCTTGTGGTTCTGCGCAACGCGGCCATTCTCCACAGCCTCGATCTCGGCCGCCGGGATGTTGACCATGACGTATCGGTCACCGAGGAAACCGGACATCGAGCGCAGCCGGACCAGATTGGTTTCCAGCTGTCCGAGACGGATATCGGCCGGCACGTTGAGCGCAGCGAGCGTCACATTGCCGATCACACCGTCGGCCGGCATTCCGTGGCGCAACTGGAAGCGTTTGACCGCGGCGTCGAGGAAAGTGTCGAAGACATCGCTGCCGCCCGAATTACGCGGCAGGTCGCCGGAGATCACCAGGCGGCGACGCAACTGGCGGACCGCCGGATCCTTCGAGCCGACCTTGAGACGCTGGGTCAGGTTGACCTGCGGCCAGCCTCCCTGGGCAACGATGCCGCGATATGTCCCGATGGCGCGCTCGACATAGGACACCGTCGCCGGGCTGAGAATCGGCTGGCGGGACTTCACTTCCGGCGCGCGGGTTCCGACGGCATCGAACTGGTCATCCCAGTTGCCGCGGCGCGGCGACTGCAGGATCTCGTTCAGCGTGTCCTGGGCCCGCGCAGGAACGACACCCGCGGCGACCGCGCCGAGAATACCTGCGTGTTTAAGGAAAGAACGACGACTGGTTTTTCCAAATCCGCTCATCAACCACCTGCGAATGCGCATTCAAGGATACCGCTCACCGGCCCTTTTATGTTGGTCGGCTGGTATCAACGTCAACTTAATAAAGCGGAAACCGGGTTCACGGTTCCGCGAGCAAGAAATCAGCGATTGCATGATGAACGCAGTGCTCTTCGTCACACTCGCCGCCGCCGCAGTTTTCACATGAATATGGCCAATCCGTGTCGGTTTGCCGAATGCGGAAAATGCCCGTCGTCGCCGACCGCCTTTTCTCGCATTCCCGGCATGGAGCGATTACTGCCGACCAGCAAAAAAAAGGGCGCAGCTGCCCGCCGCACCCCTTTTTCATCCGATCGTCGACAGATCAGAGACGATACAGGATCGTGTCGTTCCAGAAGCGGTCGAGCCGCTGCATGGCGCGGTTCATCGCCTGGAATTCCTCGGTGCCGATTCCCCCGACCTGCTCGATCGACAGGATGTGACGGTTGTAGAGTTCGGCCACGATGTCGGCGACCTCCTTGCCCTTCTCTGTCAGGCTGATGCGCACCGAGCGGCGGTCGGTCTTCGATTTCTCGTGATTGACGAAACCGAGTTCGACCAGCTTCTTCAGATTGTAAGACACGTTCGAGCCGAGATAGTAGCCGCGCGAACGCAGCTCTCCGGCAGTCAGGACGCTGTCGCCGATATTGAACAGCAGCAGAGCCTGAACGGCATTGATGTCGGTGCGGCCGTTGCGGTCGAACTCATCCTTGACGACATCAAGCAAACGCCTGTGAAGCCGCTCGACAAGTTGAAGCGATTCCAAGTAAAGATCGCGAACATCTGTTTCAGACGACGTAACGGGCTTTGCGCCCACCATGTTGGTCGCATTCATCATGATCAGTTTGCCTCTCTGTTATGTCGGTGATTGTTTTTTGTTTTCACCGTTGAGAGGCAAACTACCGAAAGCCACTAAAATTCGACTTAAACACCAAAGTTAACATTCGGTTACCGGCACTGCGTTTCCGAATACGGTTAATATTCGTTTAAACGGTCGCGATAGCGTTGCCAGGCGATAATGACGATAAATACCAGCAATACGCTGAGCGCGACGACATGGCCCATGACGAGCTCGGGCCGGGCCATATAGCGGTCCGCCCACAGGCCGTAGATCGAAATCTCAATCAGGCAGGCGACGGTCCACAGGACCACACCCCACGAGGTCAGCATCCACAGCCCCATCGAGGCGACCGGCAGCAGGACGGCGAGGACGACGCAGGGCACCTGCCAATAAACCGGCAGCAGGTCGAAGCGCGGCAGGGCGTCGTTGGACAGCCCGATCAGCTGCGCCCAGTAGGACAGACCGGCGATCATCGCGACAGCGGCCATGGCGCGCAGAAACCACACGAAAACCGTCTGGACGACGGATTGACGCTGCTCCTTCATTTCGCCGCTAAGCGTCACCACGAGCCCCTGCTCCCTTCGCCTGTCGTGCGATACCCTGGCCAATGGCATTAGCCGATTTGCCATGCTAGGCAAACCCGCACCGCAGACAAGCAACAAGACAGGACTGGACGATGAGAAGCGTTGACGAGATTACCGGCGGCAAGCGCCTGCGCCGCATGCGCAAGGCGGACTGGGCACGCCGGCTGGTTCGCGAAACCGAACTGACGGTCAACGATCTGATCTGGCCGATATTCCTGATCGAGGGCGAGGACCAGACGGAAGATATCGCGGCCATGCCGGGCGTGCAGCGGCTCAGCGTCGACCGCGCCGTGAAGGCCGCGGAAGAAGCAGCCAAGCTCGGCATACCGGCAATCGCGACCTTTCCCAATGTGGCGATGGAGAAGCGGGACACGACAGGAAGCCACGCACTCGATGCGGACAACCTGATCAACCGGGCGACGCGGGCGATCAAGGCGGCGGTGCCGGAAATCGGCATCATCACCGACGCGGCGCTCGATCCTTTCACCGATCACGGCCATGACGGCATCCTCAGGAACGGCATCATCGTCAATGACGAGTCGGTGGAACAGATCGCCAGGGCAGCCGTCTCGCAAGCCGAGGCCGGCGCCGACATCATAGCGCCCTCGGACATGATGGACGGGCGCATCGGCGCGATCCGCGACGCACTCGACGAAGCCGGCTTCCAGGACGTGGCGATCATGTCATACGCGACGAAGTTCGCCTCGGCCTGCTACGGCCCCTATCGCGAGGCGATCGGCACATCCGGCCTGCTCAAGGGCGACAAGAAAACCTATTACATCGATCCGGCCAATACCGAGGAAGCGCTGCGCGAGACCGAGGCCGATATCGAGGAAGGCGCGGACATGGTGATGGTCAAGCCGGGCCAGCCCTATCTCGACATCTGCCGGCGCGTGAAGGAGACCTTCCAGGTCCCGACCTTCGTCTACCAGGTCTCCGGCGAATACGCGATGATCGAGGCGGCGGCGGCCAATGGATGGATCGACGGAGAGCGGGTGATGCTGGAAAGCCTGCTCGCCTTCAAGCGGGCCGGTTGCGACGGCATACTGACCTATTTCGCGCCACGGGTGGCGGAGATCCTGCGCAGCGGCGGCTGATCGCCTGCCCTTGATATCGCCATCAAGCGATCCCACTTCGAAACAAAGAGGATCGCCCATGCCGGACACGCAGACTTATACCGACGCTCAAGACTATCCGGGCCGCTACGATGACTGGCGGTTGTTCGAAGGTGTGCGAACGCGGCGCATCCTCGCCTTCCTGATCGACTACGCGATGGTGTTCTTCCTGATCGTCATCGCGGTTCCGCTGATTTTCCTACTCGGCTTCGCCACCTTCGGGGCGGCGTGGCTGCTCTACGCGTTCCTGACGCCGCTGGTGGCGTTGATCTATGTTGGCTGGACCGTCGGCGGACCGGCACAGGCGACGATCGGCATGCGGCTGGCCGGCATCCGGCTCGAACGCTATGACGGACGGCGAATAGACTTCATCACTGCCATTGTGCATGCCGTGCTGTTCTGGGCGTCGGCGGCAATCTTCGCGCCGCTTCTGCTGGCGCCGCTGTTCCTCGAACACAAGAAGACACTACACGATCTTGCCCTCGGCATCGTCGCCGTGCGTTCCTGAGGCGGATCGCAGCTTTCGGTCTATTGACCTTTCGAGCGATCTCGCCAAATCTGGCGTGTGAAGCGAGACGCGCGGCATGACACAGCATTCTCCGAAATCCCCGCAATTTTTTCTGACGTCGCCATCGCCGTGCCCCTATCTGGATGGGCAGTATGAACGCAAGGTGTTCACGCACCTTGTCGGCGACAAGGCGGCGGAGATGAACGATCTGCTGACACAGGGCGGCTTCCGCCGCAGCCAGAACATCGCCTACCGCCCCGCCTGCGAGACATGCCGCGCCTGCGTATCCGTGCGCATCGTCGTCGACGAGTTCGCGCCGTCGAAAAACATGCGCCGCATCAACAGCTCTAATGACGACCTGATCGGCGTGGAACACAAGGCCGAGCCGACGAGCGAGCAGTATTCGCTGTTCCGACGCTATCTCGACGCCCGTCACAAGAAGGGCGGCATGTCGGAGATGACGGTGCTCGACTATGCGATGATGGTGGAGGACACGCATGTGCCGACCTCGATCATCGAATACCGGCGGCGCGGCGCGGACAGTTTCGTCACCGGCAAGGGAGAAGGTCCCCTGATCGCCGTGGCGCTCTCGGACCGGATGGCCGACGGCTACTCGATGGTCTATTCCTTCTTCGACCCCGACCAGCCGCAGCGTTCACTCGGCACCTGGATGATTCTCGACCACATCAACCGGGCGCGATCGCAGGGCATGCCGCATGTCTATCTCGGCTACTGGGTCGAGGGCTCGCGCAAGATGGAATACAAGACCCGTTTCCTGCCGCAGGAGCATTTGACCGCGACCGGCTGGGAGCGCTACGAGGGCTGATCGCCCGCCTTCCCTTCCGGACCATCGCGCATGACGCCACACCAGAAAGGCCTGCTGCTGACCGGCTTCGGCGGTTTCGTGCTGACTTTCGACATCCCGGTCCTGCGGCTTGCCAATGGCGACATCTGGAGCGTGCAATTCGTGCGCTATGCGCTCGGCCTCGGCGTAGCGCTCATGATCTGGATCGGGTTGAGCCTGTGGCGGCGCCGGCCGGCAACGCTGCTGCCGGGGCGGATCGGCCTGTTGGTCGCGCTGCTCTACGGCTGCTCGGCGACGGCCTTCGTCAGCGCCGTGTTCAACACGACAGCAGCCAATGTCGTCTTCATCCTCTCATTCACCACGATGTTCGCGGCGCTGCTTTCCTGGCTCGCGCTCGGCGAAAGGCCGGCGCGCTTCACGCTTGCGACGATGGCGGTGATGATCGGCGCGGTGGCGCTGATCGTCGGCGACGGCGTGCGCACCGGAAACTATTTCGGCGACCTGCTGGCGCTGACGGCCTCCTTTATCCTCGCCAGCGTGATCACGATCACGCGCAAGAGCGGCCGGGACATGGGCTTCGCGCCGATGACGGGCGGCCTGCTGCCCGTGCTTGTCGCGCTGGCGATGATCACCACCGTCGAGCCAGGCAGCCTGCATGTGGATGCGCCATGGTGGCTCATTCTCAACGGGGCGGTGCTGATCCCGGTCTCGTTCTGGTGCCTGGCGACCGGGCCGAAATATATCAGCGGGCCGGAAGTGGCTATGTTCTACCTGCTGGAAACGGTGCTCGCACCGGTGTGGATCTGGCTGATCTTCAAGGAAGCGCCGACGCCGGCGGCGCTGACCGGCGGCGCGATCATCATCGCCGCGCTGGCGACGCACACCTTATGGCAGTTCAGGCGAGAACGCAGGCGGCGGAGTGCCTGTGTCACACCGAGTGCAGGTTCTTGAACTCGCCGCGCAGATAGCCGAGCGGATCTTTCGACGTGGACGCGAATTCCAGCACGCGGCCGATCAGCACGTCGTGGTCGCCCGCCTCGACGGCCTTTTCCAGCGAACAATCGAACCATGCCACCGCGTCCTCGATGACCAGCCGCCCGGTCGGCAGCCGCCTGACCGGCAGGCCGGCGAAGCGCTCCGCAGGCGTGCCCCGCGTGAAGCGGTGGGCGATATCCTCCTGGTCGGCGCCGAGAATGGAGACGGCGTAGCCGCCGCCATTCATGAAAGCCTCATGGCTGGCCGCGGTCCGTTGCACGCTCCACAAGACCAGCGGCGGCTCAAGCGACACGGTGTTGAAGGAATTGCACGTCATGCCGTAGTCGCCGCCTTCGAATTGCGTCGTCACCACGGCAATACCCGTGGCAAAGCAGCCCATGGCCTCTTTCAGGGCCTTGTGCTTCAGCGCATCGAGATTGAGATGGGCATCGGCATTCATGGTATCGGTATTCCTCAAGTGGCTTCCTTGCCTTCGGCGCGATCGCCTGCCGCGCGCTGCTGTTTTGCATCCGCCGCAGATATCATGCCTGCGAGATGCGCCATAATCCACGTCAATTCAACCACACCGGCGGCAACAAAGCGTTTACAGGCGACATGCCGGCGAGACACGCATCCCGGATATGGCGCCGCGATCATGCGCGGCAAGCCGATGACGCGGGTGCTCCATGGCGATCGGACGCACTCGCCATCCGGTATGTCCGGGCGAAGCACAGACCGGACGTGACGGAATGTAAAAAAGTCCCGCTTGCCGACATATACATTCCCTTGGGGAATATTTCATTTCGCGGCAGACGCGAACAATATTAATTAATACTCAACACATGGTGGTTATTATTGACCATCACATTCGGGAGTCTCCGAACCGTCCGCGGGCGGATCGAACGGAGGCGCCCGTTCATGTGATGCTGCCATGCTGCAGTAGGGGTCCGGGGTCATGATAACGTCCAATATCGTTCTCTCATCAAGAGCTGGCGGATTGCCGTCGGTAACGGCAGCTGCGCCGACCATCGTGGAAGACGCGCAATCGGGCGCTCCCGTGCAACCGAACCGAGCGGCCGGAGTGGCCCCGGCGCCGAACGGCGCCGCGCCCGATCCGGTTGTCGCATCGGCGCTGGCCAAGATCGCGGAAATCATCTCGGCCCAGAACGGCGAACAGTCCAGGTCGGTCAGCCTGGCGGCGCTCGAGGAATATGCCCGCAATGGCGGCGACAGCGGCGCACGGCTGATCGCCGAGAATGTGCGGGCCGCCTCGATGACGAAGAAGTCGCTGGTCGAGGAGATCAGGAGCGGCGAGTGGCTGAAGCATGGCGACCGGGCGGAACGCACGGCAAATGTGGAGATGACGCTCGCACTGAGGAACGGCACGGCGAGCGTGCTCGACCTCGAGGAAATCGGCCTGCGGTCCAGAGGCATCTACACGACCCACTTCACGCCGGACGGCGAGTTCGCCGGCGTATCGGCCGAGATCGAAGCCGATTTCGACGCCATCGCCCGGTTCCAGGACAAGAGCTTCATCCGACATGACGACGGCACGCTGACCGACCGGGCGACCGGCCGCAACGCCAACTTCATCCAGGACGGACACAAGTTCCTCTATGTGGTCTGGCCCTAAGCGCTGTCCCGGGGCGGACCGAACCAGCCGTCGAGAAAATCCGCGAACCACGCCTTGAGCGCCGTATCGTGCGCCGCGAAGCCGGCGTCCTGTTCAGCGATCGTCTGCGTGCCCGGCTTGCCGATCATCGCGGCGAACTCGTCCTGCCACTGGTCGAGGATCGGCCGCGTCACCTCCGGGTGGAACTGCAGCGCGATGGCGAGATCCTCGGCCTCGAAAGCCTGGTTGGGAAAGACATCGCCATGGGCCAGCGGCGTCGCGCCGGACGGCATGTCCCAGCCCTGGGTGTTGCCGGCGAGCACCTTCATCAGCTCAGGGAAAACCGCCCTGCCCGCATCGGTGGGATGCAGATCGTAGAAGCCGAAGGTGGAATGGTCCTGCGGGTGGAAATCCACGCGCGCACCCAGCATGTGGGCGATCATCTGCGAACCGAGACAGACGCCGACGAGCCTGACACCCAGCTCCATCGCCCGTTCGGCGAAACGCATCTCGTCGCGCAGATAGGGCGCGTCGTCGAGATGGGTGACCAGCTGCGGGCCGCCCATCAGCATGACGCCCGCCTCCTCGCCGGTCAGTTCCGGCAGGGCCTCGCCGCGCCACGGCTCGACCACGCGGACATCGTGGCCGCGCGCGGCAAGATGGCGGCGGCCGAAATCGGGTTCGGCCACATGCCAGTGTTCGATAACGATCAGAGGTCTTTTCAATGCACGCGCCGGTTCAACCAATCATGCCAGGCGCGTTCCGTACCATTGAATACGTTGAGGTCAATATGGGTGCCGACGCCGCGGGCCCGGCCGGTGCCGGAATATTGCCAGAAGGCCCACTGGCGGTCCGGGTAGACCTCGGAAGGATGCTCGGCCACCGCGCGCAGCCAGAACGGATAGTTCTTGAACCTGCCACGAAGGTTGTCGCGGTAGAAATCGGGCGCGGTGTAGATGATCGGGCGCTGGCCGTAATGGCGCTCCAGCGCGTCGAGGAAGACCTGCATCTTCTCCAGCACGTCGGCGCGGTCCGGGCGGTGCCTGCAGGTCTTCGAATGGGCGTTCCACTCGACATCGAGCACCGGCGGCAGCGCGCCCTTGTCCTTAGGCACGTTGCGAATGAACCACTTGGCCTGGTCGCGGGCGGTGCGGCACCAGTAGAAGAAATGGTAGGCGCCGCGCGGCACGCCGGCGCGTTCGGCGGCGATCCAGTTGCGGCGGAAGGCGTCATCGACATGGTCGACGCCCTCGGTAGCCTTGATCCATGCGAAGTTGGCGCCGTTCTTTCGAAGCGTGTGCCAGTCGATATCGCCCTGCCAGCGCGAGACATCGACGCCGTGCACCTGGAAGTGGGCCGGCTGCACCCGGCCGAAATTGATCGGCTTGGCGTCGGAAAATTTCTGCGCGTAGATCTTGCGCGCGTGCGACGGCATGGCTTGCGACGGGGCGACGAAGGCCACTTCCTCGTCGGGCATCACATCGGGCGGGAACAGCGCAGCGCGGGCGGGCGATTCCGGCGTGCCGCCGGCCAGCGCCTGCACGCTCGCGGCAGTGCCGACCGAGCCCGACGGCACAGGCTTCGCGATGGACGAGACGGTCTCGCCGGAGGGCTGGATGTCGAGCACATCAAGACCGGACGAAGCCGTGCAACCGCCAACGGCCATCGCGAGGATGGCTGGAAGGATAAAACGCATGATTACCCGCTACGCGATACTGGTTAGGCCGCGCATTGCGCGCGCCGAAAGCCAAACGTTAACGGGACTTTACTAATGCCGAGTCAATTCGAATGATTAACGGACGGTAAATCGGGCGGAGACTGCGCCCGAACAGCCAGCGAATGGCACTCCCCGAGCACGTCGTCGACCTCGTGGAAAGGCCGCTTGCGATGGCCGGGCGGCCAGCCGAGCCGCAGCGGCGACAAGCGGGGAGAACGGAGCCGGCCCGCTCGCCGCGCCCGCCAGCGGGCCAGCCGTTTCGCCTGACCGGGCAGATCGTCCAGCGCGCACTTCAGTGCCCGTAACCGACGGCAGAGATGGCGGGCGCTGACCTCCTCGTCCGGGTCGGCCGGTTCGAAACCGTCTTTCGGGAAGGGGCGCAGGCCATCCCAGCTTCGCGTGTCGAAGCGGCGTGGCGGATCGGCGAGCGGGAACGCGGGGATGCGCGGCGCGGATTTTTCGGGTTTGGCGGGTTCGCTCCGGGGCGCGCAAGCGAGGCCGAGATTCACTTCGCGGAAGGTCAGAACGCCGGCGGCTATCAGCCGCTCGATGCCTGTCGGCTCTCTTACCGGGCGGGGTTTTGGCGGCTCGACGGTGACGCCGCGCGCAGCGATGACGATCAGCCGGCGGGCGGCGGCCTCGGCGGGGCGCAGCAGCCGCAGGACCATCCGCCAGACCCGGCGCGGCATCTCATCCGCGCCGCCCTCGTCCAGCCCGGCATAGACGAACAGCACCGCGACGATGCGCAGGAGTGCCGCGCGGTTGCGGGCGATGGCTCCGGGCCAGTTGAAGGTATGTCCTTGTTCGGCGGTCATCGGGAGAAGGGTAAGTGAGGCTGGAGGGCGGTGGATAAAAGCCGATGCGCGAAACCAGCAGTTGCGCTTTCGGACGAGCATATCCGTCGCGATCGGCGTAGCAAGCGCCCAAGGTTTTCCGGCTTTTCTTCCCGGTCACGCGCTGTTACAGCGGATCGGCGCGGGGGATCATGAGCCAGCAACTTGTCCGACAAGTCCTGAACGAATACGGCTGCGGCGGGGCGTCTGCCGGCGCGCGAAATCGACAGGCCATTCGCGAGGCGAGCGAGGCCCCGACGAATGCAAGGGCAAGGACGCGCGGCGAAGATATTTCGGCCAGATGCGGGAGCGCCGCGCGCCGGACCGGGCCGATTTCCGCGGCTCCGGCGCAACGGGTACACAAGCGGGAACGGGCATGATCCGGGCAGCAACGAGCTTCTACGACTTCCTGGTCCGCATCGGCGAGGCGCTGATGGCCGGATACGGCCGGATCGTGCCGAAAATGCCGGCCGGCTGGATCCTGTTCGCGCTCATCGTGTTCCTGATGACTTTTCCGCTGATCGTCATCCGCAGCTACCACTTCGACGAGGGGCTCACCATCTCCTTCGCGCTCGACCTGTATGACGGCGGAAATCCCTGGTACGAACCGCATTTCTTCGGCATCAGGTTCGTGGAACGCCCGCAGTTGCTGGGCTGGATAATCGGACTGATCAGCTGGCCTTTCGGCGAGGTCCACCAGGTGGTCGCCCGCCTGCCGACCGTCCTGGCGCTCTATGGCGGCGCGCTGCTGATCCACTATCTCCTGAAGGACTACGTTTCGCGCGCGGGCGCGATCTTCGGGGCGCTGTGCTTCCTGTTCGCGCCGGCGGTTCTCATCAAGGTCGTCACCGCCGAATCCGACGTACCGCTATCGGCGGTATCGTTTGCCGCCTTCGTCCTATGGTGGCGGGGCTACCGCGCAGGCCGGAACGAGTTGTGGCGCTGGGCGGCGATCGGATTGCTGCTGGGCCTGACCGCGCTGTTCAAGGGGCCGCAGCCGTCCGCCTTCTTCGCCGTCGGCATCGGCCTGTTCCTGGCTCTGCGGCGCGAATGGGCGGCGCTTCCCGGCTATGTCCTTGCCGGCGCGATCAGCCTGTCGATGGTCGTGCCGTGGTATCTGGTCGTCTACGATTCGGGCGATACGGCCACGTGGGCGCGCTTCATGCGGCTGGACCAGGACCCGGCGTTCGGAGAATATTTCGCGGAGAAGGCGAAATTCGCCATCGATACATTTGTGTCGCTGCTGCCCGGATCGCTCGCCGCGGTTGTCGGATTCATCGGTTTCAGGCGCTTCTGGCCGGAAACGGCCGACCGCTCCTCCGCGCGCGAACTGTTCATCGCGCTTCTGTTCTTCGCCGCCGCCGGGACCCTGGCTGTCACGTTGTGGCCAGGCGGAAAGACGCGTTACCTGTTCGCCGCGCTGCCGGCCATCGCCGCGATGGCGGGGCTGTTGTACGACCGGGCGGCGACAGGCTGGCGGCGCCTTTTCGTGCGCACCGCCTTCGGCATCCTCGTCGCGCTCGTCGTCTACCAGGCCGTCTGGAACTGGATCGTTTCGCCGGTCTTCTACGAGCGCTTCGCCGACAACCGGATCTCGGCGGGACGGGTCGAGGAGGCCGTCAAGGCAAATCCGGCGCCGATGTACGTGGCCTATCGCATCGGCGACACGATGTTCCCCTATCTGGATTTCCCGGTACGGTTCAAGATCTGGCCGGAACTCCAGCAGGTCGAAGCGCCAGCCTGGGTGCTCGTGCCGACGCCGAGACTAGAAGCGTATCTCGCCGCGCGCCCGGATCTCGTGGCAGGCGACCGGCGGGAGATGATCGTCAAGGGCCAGAGCCTCACGCTCATAAGGCTGGATCCGCGCTGACGGCGACCGGCCGGCGGTTTTCGCGTGGCGGGCATTTGCGGCGGACAGGTCTCGCGCGCGACGATGCACAAAAGCGCCGCGCGGTTGCGCTGAACAGCGGAATCCGACCAATCCCTTGCGTCACGGCTCATGCGGGACAGGATTCGGGAGTCCGGATGGCGGCGCCAGCCCCCCCGTCAAGCTATAACAGGATGAGCGCAACGGGATCGCAGCAAATCGGCCATTCGCCGCATCAAATGCTCCGGCGAAGCCCGGCAATCATTTCCGCATTCAGCCATGTCGTGAGATAACCGGCCAGGCGGGCCGGCGCTGTATCGGCGTCACCCATGAAGGCGGCCATCTCGCAAAGCGCGGCGAAATCCTTGCCCGCCATCGCCTCGCCGACAAGCATCGCTTCCTCGGCTTTAACCACGCGATATTTCGAGCCCAGATCCTGACGCCAGACCAGCGCGGAGACCGGCTCGGGCAGTTCGGCGGCTTCGGGAGCGGGCCGGTTGTCCCAGACGCATTGGCAGATGTCGGCTGCGTTGGTCGAAAGCGGCAGCAGCGATACCGCCGGTGCGAAGGCAAGGCGCATGGCCGCGATGTGTTCGGCGGGAAATGCGGTGAGGTCGGCCATGGTCGCCAACTCGATATCGCGTGCGTCGAACGCCCGGGAAAACGAGTCCTCCAGCGCGGCGATTTCGCGAACCGCCTTCAGATCACGGTAGCGATCGTCCGTATCGAGAAATCCGGGCAGCCTTGTCGGCACCATCCGGGCATTGGGATGATCGGAGGGGCAGGCGTCGATGAAACGGTGCGCCATGCGCCAGAATTCGGCCCTGCCCATGAAGGCCAGCAGGACGGGGTATTCATCCTCGAGAATGCCGGCGAGGCGCAGTTTGTAGGCATTCTGGTAGACACCGAGACGGGTTTGCGTGCTGGCGTGCGCCGGAACCTTCAACCGTCCGACGCTGGCGGCCGTCCCGGTGCGGATGTCGGCTTGAAGCGCCTGTTGCAGCGCGGCGAGACGGGACGCCATGGCCGCCTCCCCCTCAGGCCGCCGTCCGCAGCGCTTCCGGCGAAAGCACGGAGGCGGCGATCTCGCGGGCGCGGGTGAGTTCGGCGAGGATTTCGGCGAGCGGCGGAATGTTGTCGTCGCGCTCGATCATGGTCGAGACCGGCCCGAAGCGCTGAAGCGCCTTGCCGTAGAGATCGAACACCTCGTCGCAAACCGGCTGGTCATGCGTGTCTATCAGGCAATCCTCGCCTTCACTGTGGCCGGCCAAGTGGAACTGGACCACCCGTTCGCGCGGAATGGCTTCAACGAATGCGGCATCATCGAAAGCGTGGTTCTGTCCCGAAACGAAGACGTTGTTGACGTCGAGCAGAAGCCAGCAATCCGCCCTTTCAGCGAGTTCGGCGACGAATTCCCATTCGTTCATCTCCGATTCCTCGAACTCGATGTAGGAGGACACGTTTTCGATGGCGATGCGCCGGCCGAGAAAATCCTGAACCTGCCAGATGCGGGCGCTTATGTGGTCAAGCGCCTCTTCGGTATAGGGAACGGGCAGAAGATCGTGCAGGTTGATGCCGTGCACCCCGGTCCAGCAGAGGTGGTCCGATATCCATCTCGGATTGATGCGGTCGGCAAGCGCCTTCAGATCCTTCAAATAGTCGAAGTCGAGCGGCTGGGTGGAGGCGATCGACATGGATACGCCATGCATGACGACCGGATAGCGCTCGCGGATGCGGTCGAGCATACAGGCCGGACTTCCGCCCTGGATCATGTAGTTTTCGGAAATGATTTCGAACCAGTCGACCGGAAGCGTGTCGCCGCCGTCAAGGATCTCGGTGTAGTGCTGCGGGCGAAGTCCGAGGCCGAAGCCGAGAAAGGGCGGCTTGCCGGGCATGTCGTCCCGTTTGCCGTTTGCTGCGTCGGTCTTATCGAGCATTGCGATTTCCGATCTGGTCGCTGACGTGACGGATGCGGGCCAGGCGCCGCCGGCAGCACACAAGCGGCCAGCGGCTGTACCGAATGGCTTACGCTTCGTAGGTACCGCCTGCGGACGTGCACTCGTCGGCGGTCATTTCGAGGAAACCCTGGCCTTTGCAGGAGTTCATGCCCTTGCAGGAAGAGGCCGCGGTCGCGCAGTCGCTCTGGCCCTTGCAGCTGTTGACGCCCATGCAGTGGACCGTCGCGTCGGCGGCCTGGGCGGCCGTCGGAAGGGTGACGCCCGCACCGGAAATTGCGAGGGTGAATGCGGCGGCGGCGAGAGCCTGACCCGATTTGCCAATGTGTTTCATGAAGTTCTCCTCTGGTTGTTGCCCCTGGAGGGCTGGCCAACCATCGGTGAACACACTGTTCAAAAACAAATAACGGATATGTGAGACCGTTCACATAAACGAGAGACGGCCGTGTGCGTATGTCAGGGAACCGGCGGCGGTTTCAGGAGAGTGCGCGCGGTCTACCGGTGCCGGCCCTGGTCTTTTACAGGCCCTTCCCACAGCTACGGGCGTTCGTCGCGTCAATCGAAAGCCCATTGTCGACAGACGGCCTGACGGCGAACGCTCCTCCCTCCCGAAGCCGGAGAAAGAAGAGTGCGTGACCCCCGCACTTCTTGTCTCAATGACGATCAGCCGGCCGCCGGCAGCGGGATGGTCAGGCCGATCGAGGTGCCGGGGCTGTCGCGGTTCAGCAATTCCAGGGCGTAGCCGTGGCGTTTGGCGAGTTCGACGACGATTGCCAGTCCGTAGCCCTCGCCGTCTGCGATCGTCAGCGCGGGATCGAGCCGCGAGCCGCGCTTGCAGGCGCCGTCGAACTCCTCGGCCGACAGGCCCGGCCCGGTATCGTGCAATTCGACGCGGACGGCGTTTTTCAGCCTGCGCGCGCCGAGAAGCAGCTTTCCCGAGCCGGTATATTTGATGGCGTTCGACACCAGGTTGGAGAAGATGCGCATCAGCGCCAGCGGCTGAATCGGCGTCGCGAGACCGGTCGGAACGTAGCTGAAGGCAAGCCCCTTGGCCTTGGCGTCCGGCAGGAACATCTCGTGGACGCTGCGCAGGATGTCGCCAAGCTGCATGTCGCCAACGCTTTCCGCCGACGGACCCGCGTCGGGCCCTTCCAGATGGCCGGCGACGAGCGCCTCCAGATAGTCGAAGCTCTCGTAGACATCGCCATAATCCTTGTCCGGACCGGGCTTGCGGTCGTTCATGATGCCCTGCACCGCCAGCCTGAGCGCGTGCAGCGGCTGGCGGATGTCGTGCACCGTGTTCTCGATATGCTGCTGGTGCCTGCCGGCGGTCTCGACCGCCAGGTCGTAGCGCGCCTCCAGATTGCGCAGGCGGGTGTTCATGTCGAGATTGCGCTCGGCCTGTTCGAGGCTGAGCCTGAGCGCGTTCTGGCGCTCCTCGCGCAGCTGGTTGAAGCGGTCGACGATGGCGAGCCCCATCATCACCGCGTCGAAGATCATGACGACGCGCATGCTGTCGTGCTGGAACTCCTGCGACACGTCGATGCCGACCCAGTGGCGCAACGCCATGAGCAAGGCGGAGCCGGTCGCGCCGAGCCATGCGAAGACGTAGAAGCGCACCTGCTTGAAGCGCTTGCGCGCGGCCAGCAGCGCCGCGGCGGTGAACAGGCCGATGGCGAACAGCACGACCAAGATGAGGGTCTTCTTGATGATCCGCGGCTCGAAGAAGACGCCGGTCGCCATCATGGCCAGGACGACGACGGTGACCGCGACGAGGAGCTTGTCGACGACCGGGTGATACTTCGCGGTGTTCAGGAATATCCGCGCGTAAATTGCGCCGAACACCGCGTAGGAGCCGCCGGCGACGACCGAAGCATAGCTGTTGAAGGCCGGGAAGCCCGGCCACAGATACTGAAACGCGACGCCATCGGCGTGCATGATGTAAAGCAGCGTCGAGGCGGAATAGCCGATATAGGCGGGAAAGATCGGGTGGCGCAGGACAAGCCCCGCCAGCATGGCCGCGACGATCAGGATGAGCATCATGCCGTAGAAGACGAACTGCTTGGCCGCGTTGCGCGTGCTGATCTCGATGAAGCTCTCGGTCGTCTCGACATAGAGCGGCAGATAGGTCGCCCCCTCGGTCCAGAAGCGGACATAGACGGCGGCCTCCTCCCCCGGGGCCAGGATCAGCGGCACGACCACCTCGGGATAGGCGACCGCGCGCGTGGAAAACGGCGAATCGATATCCTGCGCCAGCGGATGGCCCACCGCGCCGTCCGCATCGACGATATAGACGTGGAAGATCTGCTTGAAATTCTCCTTGAAATAGAGCCGCCATTCCGACGTTCCGGGGGTGGCGTTTGCCACCTTGAGGCGCAGCCAGACCATGGCGTCGGTGTAGCCGACATCCGGCACGCGGGTGGCGATCGGCGCGAAGTCGCCGGCGAAATCGCCCATGACATCGGAGATGTCGAGCGCGTGATCCTCGTCGAGCAGGAGGTCGGTATGGCGTCCGACCGCATCGGCGCCGACGGGCCCGTCCAGGATCAGCTTGCGGTCCTGCGCCTGCGCCGCGGAAAACTGGAAGATCAGGGCGAAACATGCGAAAAAGACGGCCGCGGGCAGCACGGACCGGGGCTCGCGGTGTTTCGGGGGAGACGCGACATAGCTACCAGCATCGTCATCGCCGACGATCACGCGCTGACCGTTGACGGAACACGCTCGGTCGTCGAGGCCATGCACGGATTCGAGGTTGTCGGCGTCGCGTCGAACGGCATCGAGGCGATTTCCCAGATCAAGCGGCTTTCGCCCGACTGCGCGGTGCTCGACCTCGTGATGCCGGGCGCATCGGGGCTCGAAGTGCTGTTCGAGGCGCGCCGCTGGAGCCCGGCGACGAAGATCGCCATCGTGACCGGCAGCCCGTCGCCGAAAACGCTGCGGCAGCTGATCGACGCGGGCGCCGCCGGCATCTTTCTGAAGACCGGACCGGTCGAGGAGTTTCGCGCGGGATTGCGCGACATCGCCGCCGGAAAGAGCGTCATCAGCCCCGACGCGGACCGCTACATCGCAGAGCACCAGGCGCATGAGAGCCTGTCGAACCGCGAAATAGAGGTGCTGCAATCGATCGCGCGCGGATTGTCCAACAACGGCATCGCGGAGCGCCTGGGCATCAGCCCGAAGACCGTCGACAACCATCGGACCAACCTGATGCGCAAACTTGACGTCCATTCCACGGCCACCCTGTTGGTTCGCGCCATACGCGACGGTCTCATCGACGTGTGATCTTGCGTCAGGAACCCGGCCAGTTCAATTCAGGGGCAGCGTCCCTCCGGCGACAGGCTGCCGCGCGCGCAGACGGGCCGGACGCCGAGCTCGATGAGCTCCCAGTCTGTCCCGGACCTGACGATGACACCGCGATGATGCTGGCCGGCGACCGAATCATCGGCGAAACCGGTTTCGACCAGGTCAAAGCGGACATTGCCGCCGATCCGCACCATCTCGAGCGTCATGCCCGGCCCGCCTTCCTCTTCGCCCGGAAAATGCCGCATCAAAGGCGCCATGACATCCGCCACCGTGGCGCCTTTCGACAGGCCCGGCGCGATCCGCAGCTGCCGGAAACCTTCCGCATCGACCGGGAACCCGGTTTCCTGCGCCGTCGCCGGCGTCACCGCAACGAGGAGACACAGCCAGGCGCCGGCCGTGCAGACGCGGATGCGGTTGGCAGCGAAGTGTTTCATCTTTCCCTCGCCCTGTCCGACGCGCGCCAGCCTTAAACCCGCCGGAACTTCCGTCCCGGCGGGCATCTGGACATGCGCGGTCAGTCGTTCATCGTGACCCGGCCGAAGGGGCCGTTCCAGGTGAAGCTGCGCGGCGACGTCACCGTCACCGAATAACCGCCGCCGACATAGGTGTTGCCGTTGCTGTAGCGGTAGGTCTGCGAGAAGTTGCGGCCGGTCTTGGAATCGACGCGGATGATCTCGCCCGAGCGCGACACGAAGGCCCGGATCTTCGTGCCGCTGCCGTCACGTCCGTTGTAGAACGAATTCGGCTGCAACAGGATGCTCGGGCCGGTCGGTTGCGGCTGCGGCTGCGGCTGAGGCTGAGGTTGCGGCTGCGGATAGGGCTGGCCGCCGGGCGGCGGATAGCCGCCGTTTTCCGGCACCGTCACGGTGCATCCGGCCAGTGCGACCGCACCCAGCATGGCGACGAAGGTGGCACGATTGATGTGTTTGATCTGCATCTTGAAAGGTCCTCGCTCCAAAGATGCGCAGACCATGCCGCCGGGGCGGCGAACCCGCCATGGGGTGAATCCCTCAATTGCCGGTCCGATCGGACTATATTTCACGGGTTCGGGAGATGGCCGGGTCGGTTGCGAGAGCGCAAGCAAAGCGACAAGCGTGGCTGTCACGGCTTCGTGCCGCGGACGGGAAAGCACGCTGGTGGCGGGAGGGCGGTCGCCACCAGCGGCCTGGGGGCGGCATCCGGGGCGGATGCCGGTTCCTGGAGACGGCGGGCGAAAAGGGGGACGGTTTCCGCGCGATCCGTGTCCAGGATCTGCCGATGCGGGATTTGCGGCCCGGTCAGGCCGCGTCACGCATCAAAGGCCGTTCACGTCCTCCACGGTCCGGTGCTCCATGTCCGGCCAGTTGGCTTCGGCCTTGGCGATCGTGCGGGCCTTGTCCTTCTTGTAGGCCTCGAAAACATCGGCGTTGAGGAAGAGATAAAGCTTGCCGTCGACCACGTCGGCAAAGCGCGGATTGGCGTCCAGCTTCAGGCCCTTGGCGACGCCGAAGGCGCAGAAGCCGCCATACTGCGGAACAAAGGCTTCCGGATCGGCCGCGAACTGCTTCATCGTCTCCTCGGAGGAGAAGTAGTAGGCGACATTGTCGTGCACGGCGGTGAATTTGGCCTGGCCGGGGGTCACATCCAGGCCGGTGAACAGCGCGACGGAGTCGTTGCCGCGCAGCGCGACGCCCTGTCCGGCAACGGTGGTGCCGATGGAGGTGTTGTATTCGTCGGCGGCGAAGGCGGGAGCAACGCCGGAAATCGTGCCGGCGACACAAGCGATCGCCATGATGGTGTTCAGGTTTTTCATCTCAATAGTCCTTTCAGATTTGCGCCGCGCGGGCGCCCGGGGTGAAGCCGCCGGCACGGGGCCGACGGCTCCGGCGCGCAATCGAAGTGCATCGATTGACGATTGCGACGCCGAACTGGTGATTGGCTGAAGCCGGTCCGATCGGGCCGGCGGAAACGGGTGACGGCTATGCGGCCCTAGAAGCCGAACTCGCTCAGGCCCGGATGTCCTTCCGGCCTCGGACCGAGCGGCCAGTGAAACTTCCGGTCGGATTCGTTGATCGGCGCGTCGTTGATGCTGGCGACACGACGGCGCATCAGGCCGCGCTCGTCGAACTCCCACAACTCGTTGCCGTAGGAGCGGAACCAGCTCCCGCCGTCATCGTGCCATTCGTAGGCGAAGCGGACCGCGATACGGTTTTCGCGGAAGCCCCAGAGCTCCTTGATCAGGCGGTAATCGAACTCGCGCTCCCATTTCCGGGTCAGGAAGGCGACGATGCTGTCGCGGCCCCGGAAGAACTCGGTGCGATTGCGCCAGTCGCTGTCCGGCGTGTAAGCCAGCGCGACGCGTTCGGGATCGCGGGTGTTCCATGCATTCTCGGCGAGGCGGACCTTGCTTTCGGCGTCCTCGACGCTGGTGAATGGCGGCAGTGGCGGGCGTTCGGTTTCCATGGTCATTCTCCTTTGCTGCCGGCGAGGCTGGCGCGCAGCTGTTCGTTTTCGGCTTCGAGCGAGGTCAGGCGGTCGCGCAGCGGCGCCATCGCGGCGGCGACTTCCGCCTCGGTGAAACGGGGGGTGATGTGTTGCGGGCAGTTCCAGTCGAATGCCGCAAGACGCAGCACGAAGACGCGCTCCGGCTTTGCCTTGTAGTCCGGCCCGGCAACGAGCGCGGCGAGATCGTCGTCGATCGGAACCGCCTCGACATGGGCATAGATCTTGAGGCGGACACGGGCCGCATAATCGACGAGGATCAGTGCGGCACGGCCGTTGGCGGCAAGGTTGCCGACGCTGATGTACTGGCGATTGCCGCGATAGTCGGCGAAGGCCAGCGTCTTGTCGTCCACGACTTTCAGGAAGCCTCGAGGCCCGCCGCGGTGCTGAACATAGGGCCAGCCGGTTTCCGAAACAGTGGCGATGTAGAAGCTGTCGCGCGCCGCGATGAAGGCGACTTCGTTCGGCGTGAACCTGTCGAAGGCGCGGTCACCCTTGAAGTTCCCGTAGATCCGGTCGCTGCCCATCGCCCGCTGAGCAGCGCGGACGCTTGGCGTCGATGCTATGTCGAGAAATCCGTAGGACATGATGATGTTTCCCGGTTGAAAAGCGGGCGGGCCAGAGGAATCCGCCCGCTTCTCGCGTCAGGCTGCCTCGCTGGCCTGGACGACGGGGAAGTCGATTTCGGTCCCGGCGACCACGTTGAGCAGGTTCGTGAAAATGTTCTCGGCGACGATCGCGATGATCTCGACGATCTGGCCGTCGGAAAAGCCGGCATCGCGAACCGCCCGGATATCGGCTTCGCCAACGCGGCCGCGTTCGCGCGCGACACCGGCCGCAAAGCGAACGGCGGCGTCGGCCTTCGGGTCGCCCGACCGGCCCATGCGATTGAGCGCGATTTCCTCGCTGCCGATCTTCGCCATGTTCATGCCGAGATAGCTGTGCGCGGACAGGCAGTAGTCGCAGCCGTTCACCTGGGCGACGGCAAGGGCGATGCGCTCGCGCGTCTTGACGTCCAGCGCCTTGGCGAGCGCGGCGTTGTTGGCGGTGTAGCCCTGAAGCGCGGCGGGACTCGAAGCGATCAGCCGGAACATGTTCGGCACGACGCCGAGCTGCTTTTCGACCGCGTCGAGGATCGGTCTGGAATCGGCGGGGACATCGTCACGCGCGGGAATGGTCAGACGGGGCATGGTTTCTTCTCCTTTGCGGTTTCGGAACCGGGGGCAGGTTCCTGCGCAAGGAGGATTATTCCATTCCATTGACAGGGATAATTCTGTAATATCGAGAATTAGTATCTCAATTATTGGAATAATAATGGACCGGCTCGAAGCCATGAGACTATTGCTGCGGGTCGCCGACAGGGGCAGCTTCTCGGCCGCCAGCCGCGACCTGGGCGTGCCGCTCGCCACCGTCAGCCGCAAGGTGAACGAACTCGAGGCGCATCTGGGCGCCAAGCTTCTCGTCCGCACGACCCGCAAGGTCGCGCTCACCGATACGGGCGTGGCCTACCTGGCGTCTGCCAGGCGGATTCTCGAAGAGATCGAGGAAACGGAGCGGATCGCTTCCGGCGAGTTCCATGCGCCGCGCGGCGAGCTGACCCTGACGGCCCCGGTGTTGTTCGGCCGGCTGCACATTCTGCCGATCGTCACAGATTTCCTCGCCGCCCATCCGGAGATCAATGTCCGGCTGCTCCTGTCGGACCGCAACCTGCACCTGCTCGACGATCACGTCGACATGGCGGTGCGGATCGGCCGGTTGCCGGACAGCACCATGATCGCCACCAACATCGGATCGATGCGCACCGTCGTCTGCGTCAGTCCGAAACTGATCGATGCCTACGGCATGCCGGGAACGCCCGAGGAAGCGGTCAGGTTTCCGTGTGTGAACTTCGACTTCCTGTCACCGGCCTCGAACTGGCTGTTCCGGTCGGCCGAAACGGGACAGGCCACCGAGGTGGCATTCTCGCCGCGCCTTTCCGTTTCGACCGCGGAAGCCGCAGTCGAGGCGGCTGCTCAAGGCGTCGGCGCAACACGCGTCCTGCACTATCAGTGCGCCCAACAGGTGCGAGACGGCGCGCTGCGGATCATCCTGGAAGACTTCGAGGTGGACCCGGTCCCCGTTCACCTGATCCATGCGGCGCGCGGCGCGCTCCCCTCGAAAATGCGAGTCTTCCTCGATTTCGCGGTTCCCGTCCTGAGGGCGAAGCTCAGGTCGCCATAGGCTCCCTGTGCCAGGCGCTGCCGCGCCGAGGCGCCCTACGAAAACCGCCCGTTGCGCGGGAAGCCCTTCGGCACCATGCGGCCGGCACCGGCGCGGACGCCCATCCACTCGGCAAGCTCGTCGCGCGTCTTGGTGAAGTTGCGGCCGGAGGCGTCCTGCCAGGTGAGGCCCTCTTCCAGCTTGAAGACGCGCAGATCGGCGATGCCGCCGTCCTTGTATTTCTGCAGGCGGACGCCCTTGCCGCGGGTCATTTCGGGGATCTGTTCGAGCGGGAAGATCAAGAGCTTGCGGTTCTCGCCGACGGCGGCGACGTGATCGGCAGCGACCTTGCCGTCCTCGCCTTCAGGAAGCTGCAGGCAGAGCTTGGCCTCGTCGGGCATCTTGACATTCATCACCTGCTTGCCCTTGCGGGTGTTGGCGACGATATCGGCCTCCGGCACGACAAAGCCGTTGCCGACGCCCGACGCGACCAGCAGCCTGCCCTTCGGCCGGTGGACGAAGGCGGAGACGATGTCCTGATCGTTGTCCATGTCGACCATGATGCGGATCGGCTCGCCATGGCCGCGCCCGCCCGGCAGGCGGTCGGCGGTCAGGGTGTAGAACTTGCCGCCGGTGGTGAAGACGAGGATCTTGTCGGTGGTCTGGGCGTGGAAGGCGAGTTTCAGCTTGTCGCCCTCCTTGAAGGAGAGCGAGGAGAAATCGGCGAGATGGCCCTTCATGGCGCGCATCCAGCCCTTCTCGGAGACGACGATGGTGACCGGCTCCTTCTCGATCATCGCCTGGGCGACGGATTCGAGATCGATCTCGGCCGCCTCGCCGAAGGTCGAGCGGCGGGCGCCGATGTCGGTGTCCTTGCCGAAGGTCTTCTTCACGTCGGCGACCTGCCAGGCAACCGTCTTCCACTGCAGTTCCTCGGAGGCAAGCAGCTTCTCGATGTCGTCCTTCTCGGCCATCAGTTCGTCGTGCTCGCGCCGGATCTCGACTTCCTCGAGCTTGTTGAGGGCGCGCAGGCGCAGATTGAGGATCGCCTCGGCCTGGATTTCGGTCAGCTCGAAGGTCTCGATCAGCTTCGCCTTGGGCTCGTCCTCGAAGCGGACGATGCGGATCACCTCGTCGATGTTGAGATAGGCGATCAGGAAACCGCCGAGGATCTCCAGCCGCTTCTCGATATTGGCGAGGCGGTAGCGCGAACGGCGCAGCAGCACCTCGCGGCGGTGATCGAGCCATTCGCGCAGCACGTCGCGCAGGTTCATCACCCTGGGCACGATGCCGCCCGACAGCACGTTCATGTTGAGGGGCACGCGGTTTTCAAGCTCGGTGAGCTTGTAGAGCGACTCCATCAGGATCGCCGGATCGACGGAGCGCGATTTCGGCTCCAGCACGATGCGGATGTCCTCGGCACTCTCGTCACGGATGTCCTCGAGCAGCGGGATCTTCCTGGCGATCAGCAGTTCGGCGATCTTCTCGATCAGGCGTGATTTCTGCACCTGATAGGGAATCTCGGTGATGACGATGACGTAGCCGCCCCTGCCCGTCTCCTCCTTCTCCCAGCGGGCGCGCACGCGAAACGAGCCGCGGCCGGTGGAATAGGATTCCAGGATCGACGCCTTCGGCTCGACGATGATGCCGCCGGTCGGGAAATCGGGACCGGGCACGAACTCGACCAGCTTCTCTATCGAAGCGTTCGGGTGCTTGATGAGATGCAGCGCCGCATCGCACAGTTCGGCGGCGTTGTGCGGCGGGATCGAGGTCGCCATGCCGACGGCGATGCCGGACGAGCCGTTGGCGAGCAGGTTCGGGAAGGCGCCGGGCAGGACGACGGGTTCGTCGTCTTCCTCGTTGTAGGTCTTGCGGAAATCGACCGCGTCCTCGGTGATGCCTTCGAGCAGCAGCGTCGCCACCTCGGTCATGCGCGCCTCGGTGTAGCGCATGGCGGCGGCGTTATCGCCGTCGATATTGCCGAAATTGCCCTGCCCGTCGACCAGCGGATAGCGCACCGCGAAATCCTGGCTGAGGCGGACCAGCGCGTCGTAGATCGCCTGGTCGCCGTGCGGGTGGAACTTACCCATCACGTCACCGACGATGCGGGCGCATTTCTTGTAGGCGTCCTTCGGATCGAGCTTGAGCAGCCGCATCGCGTGCAGGATGCGGCGGTGCACCGGCTTCAGGCCGTCGCGCGCATCGGGCAGCGCGCGATGCATGATGGTCGACAGCGCATAGGCCAGATAGCGCTCCTCGAGCGCGGCCTTCAGGTCGATCGGTTCGATATCCTTGCCGGCGCCGTCGCCGGAACCGGGCGGAGTGACTTGCTTTGACATGATTTCCAGTTAGCCGGGAAGCCGATTCGCGGCAAGCAGCAGCGGCCATGACGGCCCGAATGTCCCCGGTTTCCCGCAGGTCGCCGGCACATTCGTCTAAGGTGCAATCTATTCGGCAAACCAAGCGTTAAGGCAAAGGTGATAACCAGATACCGCAATTCAGTATGAAGGTACCGTGTATGACCTATGCTGGCTCCGGCCTCGGTCTGCTCCCGGATGAACGCATCGACCTGTCGGAGCGGATCATCCGCAACGAAGAAGAAAACGGCAAATCCCTGACCGACCCGGTCACAGGGCTCGGCAATCTGCGCCGGATGAAGATCAAGACCGACAAGCTGATCGAAGAGCGGGCCGACGATCCCGCGCCATTCACCATCGGCGTCTTCGACATAGACCGTTTCCGCCCCGTCAACGACCTGTTCGGCCGCAAGGCCGGCGACGAGATCCTGTCGCAGGTGGCCCTGCGCATTTCCGCCGCGCTGCCGGAAGACGCGGCGCTGGTGCGCATCGCCGGCGACACGTTCGGCATGGTGCTGCCGACCTGCTTCTTCGAGAAAGACGCCGAGCGGCTCGGCAAGCTGTTGAAAGAGGTGTTCACCGCGCCGTTCGATCTCGGCGAGCGCACGGTGCGGATGACCGCATCCTTCGGTTTCTGCCAGTATCCCTTCGCGGGCAGCAATTTCGACGAACTCTACGACAAGTGCGAATCCGCGCTCTACCAAGCGCGCAAGGGCGGCCCCGGCAGCGTGCAGGTCTACACGCACCGGATGGCCGAGGAGATGCGCAAGCGTACGCGGATCGAGCAGGCGCTCAGGAAGGCGATCGCGGCGGAAGAGATCGACGCGCATTTCCAGCCGATCGTCGATGTGCGCAGCGGCGCAATCAAGGGTTTCGAATGCCTGGCGCGCTGGACCGACCCCGAACTCGGCTCGATTTCACCGGCGGTGTTCATCCCGCTGGCCGAACAGGCGGGTTTCATCGACTCGCTGACGAAGATCCTGTTCCTGAAGGCGATCGAGACCGCCAAGTCCTGGCCGAAGGACGTTTTCCTGTCGTTCAACCTGTCCTCGGTGCAGCTGATGGACCCGACCACCGGCCTGTCGGTGATGGCGATGCTGTCGAAGATGGATTTCGATCCGCGCCGCATCGAGATCGAGATCACCGAAACGGGGATCATGTCGGACCCGGAAACGGCCGAACGGATCATCAACGAGATGCGCGCCATCGGCATCCGCATCCTGCTCGACGATTTCGGCACCGGCCAGTCGAGCCTGGGGCGGCTGCGCGACTTCTCGTTCGACAAGGTGAAGATCGACCGCTCGTTCATCGCCGCGCTCGGCGAGGACACGCAGTCGGAACATATCGTCACGGCGATCCTGAGCATGTGCAAGGCGCTGGAACTGTCCGTGATCGCCGAGGGCATCGAGACGGCCGAACAGGCCGAAAAGCTCGTCGAGCTCGGCTGCATAGCGGGTCAGGGCTACTTTTTCGGCCGTCCGGCCGACGCGCAGACCACGCTGGGCTATTTCCGCCAAGCGGAAGCCTCGGAAGGCGGCGAGCTTACTTGCCGGACGACTGCGCCAGGCTGTTGCGCCGACTGAGGCTTCTCTCCCAGGCAAGCGCCGAGGCGACGATCTCCGTCAGATCGTCATGGCGCGGCGTCCAGCCGAATTCCGCGCGCGCCTTGTCGGCATTGGCGACGATGGCGACCGCATCTCCGGCGCGGCGCGGGCCGTAGCGGATGGGCAGCGGCTGGCCGGTCACCTTCTGCACGCAATCGAGCACCTCGAGCACCGAATAGCCGCGGCCATAGCCGCAATTGGCAACGATGCTGTCGCCGCCTTCGCGCAGGCGCTTCAACGCCAGCAGATGCGCGTTGGCAAGGTCGGTGACGTGGATATAGTCGCGGATGCAGGTACCGTCCGGCGTCGGGTAGTCGGTGCCGAACACCTCGATGCTCTCGCGCTTGCCGAGCGCCGTCTCGCAGGCGACCTTGATCAGGTGCGTCGCGCCCCTGGTGGACTGGCCGGTGCGCCCCTTCGGATCGGCGCCGGCGACATTGAAATAACGCAACGCGGTGTAGGCGAAGTCATGCGCCTTGGCGACATCGCGCAGGATGATCTCGGTCATCAGCTTGGACATGCCGTAGGGCGAGTCCGGATTCTGCGGCTGATCCTCGAGGACCGGCTCGTCGCCGACGGAGCCGTAGACCGCGGCGGTGGAGGAAAAGATGAAATGCCGGACGCCGGTCTCGACCGCGGCGGCAATCAGGGTGCGGGTGTTGGCGGTGTTGTTCTCGTAATAGGACAGCGGATCGGCCACGGATTCCGGCACGACGACGGAGCCGGCAAAGTGAATGATCGCATCGACATCGTGTCCGCGGATGATTTCGATCATGCGGTCCTTGTCGGCGATGTCGGCGACGACAAGTTTCGCCTCCGGCGCGACGGCCCACTCGAAACCGGTCGACAGCCGGTCGACCACGACAACCTCCTCGCCCGCCTCAAGCAGGATCCAGACCATGTGGCTGCCGATATAGCCCGCGCCGCCGGTGACCAGTACTGCCATAGCGTCCGCTCCTTCTATGCGTTCTTGCCCAACCATGGTAATGGCTCGCTTCGGACGGATGGGGGCATTTCCCCTCCGCATTACAAGAAATCGTAACCGCCAAGGCTTAATACTCGATGGACACGACACAGGATTCCAGGCCCGAATTCGCTTCCCGATATCCCAATCTCGCCTCCGCCGGTCTCGGCGCGACGATCGTCTCGGTGACCGACGACTTTTTCGCCGAGGCGCCGCGAATGCTGGCCGACAGCGACGCCGTGTTCATCCCCGATAAATACGACGACAACGGCAAATGGATGGACGGCTGGGAATCGCGGCGCAAGCGCGGCCCGGGCCACGACCATGCCGTCGTCAAGCTGGCCGCGCCGACGCTGATCCGCGGCTTCGACATCGACACCAGCCATTTCACCGGCAACTTCCCGCCGGCCTGCTCGATCGAGGCCTGCAACCTGCCGGCCGGCACGACGCCGAACGACACGACCGCGTGGCACCCGCTGGTGCCGATCACGCCGCTCGGCGCGAGCGCGCATCACTATGTCGGCCATGACGGCGACCATGTGTGGACGCATCTGCGCCTCAACATCCATCCCGACGGCGGCGTGGCGCGGCTCAGGGTCTACGGGCTGGCGCAGCCGACCGGGCATGCGGAGGGCGAGGAATTCGATCTCGCCTCGCTGATGAACGGCGCGCGCATCGCCGGCTTCTCCGACGCCCATTACGGCAATTACCACCGGCTGCTGACGCCGACCGTGCCGCAGGACATGGGCGACGGCTGGGAGACGCGGCGGCGGCGCGAACCGGGCAATGACTGGATCATCGTCGCGCTGGCCGCGCCGGGCCATGTCGAGCGCGTGATCGTCGACACCGCCTACTACAAGGGCAATTTCCCGGAAAGCTGCTCGATCGACGCGGCCTATCTGCCGGACGCCCTGGCCGCCGGGCCGGATGCCGACGCGATGCTGGTGACCGCGTCGATGTTCTGGGAGCCGCTGATGGGCCGGCAGCCGTTGCACGCCAACCGGGTGCACGAGTTCACCGACATCCCGGAGCACGGGCCGGTGACGCATGTGCGCCTGAACATCCATCCGGACGGCGGCGTCAGCCGCTTCAAGCTGTTCGGCCGCAAGACCGCCTGAGCCGGATCAGTTGCGCATTTCCAAGCAGTTGCGGCCGCCGATAAATGCCTCCAGCCGGTCGGCGGCCTGACCTATCTCGCCGAGATCGCGGTTGAAGCACAGGCGGAAAAAGCCCTCGCCGGACGGACCGAAGGCGCTGCCCGGGGCGAGGCCGACGCCCGTTCCGTCCACCAAGCGTTTTGCCGTCGCCATGGAGTCGGTGACACCTTCGAGCCCAAAGAACAGATAGAATGCGCCTTGCGGTCGCGCCACGCGGACACGGCCTGTCGCCTGCAGCCGGTCGACGATCATCTGAAGCGCGGTTTCGGCGCGCTCGCGGTGCGCGGCGATGAAGTCGTCGCCGTGATCGAGCGCGGCAACCGCGCCACGCTGCAGGAATTGCGGCACGCCGGAGGTCGAGTACTGCACCAGGTTCTCGAACATCGGCATCAGCGCGGGCGGCGCCTTGATCCAGCCGACGCGCCAGCCGGTCATCGCCCAGTTCTTGGAAAAGGAATTGACGTAGAGAATGCTGTCTTCGGGCGTCTGGATGTCGAGGAAGGACGGCGCGCGGCTTCCCTCGCCATACCAGAACAGCGCGTAGATCTCGTCGGCGATGATCCAGATGCCCTGCCTGCGGGCGATGGCGAGAATGGCTTCCAGCGTATCGCGCGAGGCGGCCCAGCCGGTGGGATTGGACGGCGTGTTGATGAACAACGCCCGGGTGCGCGGCGTGATCGCGGCTTCGAGCTTTTCGAGATCGAGCATCCAGCCGGATTCGTCGAAGTCCAGGCCGACCGGGACGGCCTTGCCGCCGGCGATCTCGACCGCGGCGGCGATGTTGGGCCAGGCCGGCGCGAGATAGATGCATTCATCCCCCGCCCCGGCGACCGCCTGAAGGCAAAGCTGGATCGCCTGCATGCCCGAGCCGGTGACGATATAGTCGTTCACTCCGCTCTCGACGCCGAAATGACGCCCGTAATAGCGCGCCAGCGCCTCGCGCAGCTCCGGAATGCCCTGCTGCCATGTGTAGAAGGTTTCGCCGCCGAGCAACGCCTCGGCCGCCGGACGGGCGATGAAGTCCGGCGTCGGCAGGTCACCCTCGCCGACCCATAGCGGGATCAGGCCTTCGCGGCCGCGGGCGTGCTGGAAAACCTCGACAATGCCGCTCGGCGGCGCTTCGACCGCCTCCCTGCGCAATGCGAAACCACCGAGCGAGGCAGTACCGGTCATGACAATTTCCTGTTCCGAAAGAAAAACCCCGGCGCCGGGCCGGGGTTTCGTTTGTCCCGTTCCGGCGGCCTATTTCTTCAACAGATCGCGGATTTCGGTCAGAAGCGCAACATCGGCGGGCGGCGCCGGCGGCGCTTCAGGCGCGGGCTCCTCCTCGCGGCGCAGATTGTTCACCGCCTTGACCATGAGGAAGATGATCCAGGCGAGGATCAGGAAGTTGATCACCTGGGTGATGAAATTGCCGTAAGCCAGCACGGCGCCCTGTTCCCTGGCCGCATCGAGCGTGCCGGCCGTCACGCCGGAGGCCAGCGGAATGAAATAGTTGGAGAAATCGAAACCGCCGAAAAGGGCGCCGATGACCGGCATGATGACGTCGTCCGTCAGCGACGAGACGATGGCGCCGAAAGCCCCGCCGATGATGACGCCGACGGCCAGATCCATGACGTTGCCCTTGGCGATAAATTCCTTGAATTCATTGAGCATGGACTTCCCTCCTACTTGCTCCTCGGTGACACGACCTGCCGGCCCATTGCGCAACGTAAGGCGTATACCAAAGCATCCCTCTTGTTAACTCACGATAAGTCGCAATAAACAGCGGTTTGTTGGACAGCACGGTGGCGATTTGCTTGAATGGCGCCGTCGCACGGGAGGAGCAATGCAGGGCGGCCTGATTATCATTGTCGCGCTAGGCTATCTGGCGATCCTGTTCGCCGTCGCGGCCTATGGCGACCGCAGGGCGCGTGGCGGCCCGTCCAACCTGCCGCGGCCCAACATCTATGCGCTGAGCCTCGCGGTCTACTGTACGTCGTGGACCTTCTTCGGCTCAGTGGGCGTGGCGTCGCAAAGCGGCTTCCAGTTCTTCACCATCTATCTCGGGCCGATCCTTGTCTTCACGCTCGGCTACCCGCTGATCGAGCGCATGGTGCAGCTTTCCAAGGCGGAGAAGATCACCTCGATCGCCGACTTCCTGGCATCGCGCTACGGCAAGAACGCCTGGGTGGCGGCGCTTGCGGCGGTGATCGCGGTGATCGGCACCGTTCCCTATATCGCCCTGCAATTGAAGGCGATTTCGGATTCGGTGACGCTGATGGTCAGCCATTACGACGTCTTCGCGACCGACCAGCCGGCCTACCAGATCGACATCTCGCTTGTCGTCGCGATGTTTCTGAGCGTCTTCGCCATCCTGTTCGGCACGCGCCACGCCGATGCGACGGAGCACCAGGACGGGCTGATCCTCGCCGTGGCGCTGGAATCGCTGGTGAAAATCCTGGTCTTCCTCGCCGTCGGCGGCGCGGTGGTGTTCTTCATGTTCGGCGGGCCCGGGCCGATCATCGAGGCGATCGGTAATGACGAACGCATGGTCTCCGCGCTGAAGAACGGCAGCAATCCGACGACATGGCTGGTGATGACGCTGCTCAGCGCCTCGGCGATCCTGGCGCTGCCGCGCCAGTTCCACGTCACGGTGGTGGAAAACCGCTCCGAGGTCGAGCTGCGGCGGGCGCGCTGGACATTTCCGCTCTACCTGGTCGTCATCAACCTGCTGGTGCTGCCGATCGCCGCCGCCGGCATGCTCAATCTCGGCCCGGACGTCGCGCCGGATTCATACGTGCTGGCGCTGCCGCTTTCGGCCGGCCACGATTTCCTGGCCTTCCTGACGTTTACCGGCGGCCTGTCGGCAGCCACCGCGATGGTGATCGTGGCTTCCGTCGCGCTTGCGGTGATGATCTCGAACGACCTCATCATCCCGCTGATGCTGTGGCTGTTCGGCAGCCGGCTGCGCAGCAGTTTCGGCGACTGGACGCGGGTGATCCTCAACATCCGCCGCGTCGCGATCTTCATCATGCTGATCGCCGCCTTCGCCTATTACCGCGCCGCCGCCGACACGACGCAGCTTGCCGCCATCGGCCTGCTGTCCTTCGCCGCGGTGGCGCAGTTCGCGCCGGCGCTGGTGATCGGCCTGTTCTGGCGCGGCGCCAATGCGCGCGGCGCCATCCTCGGCATGGGCATCGGGTTCGTCGTGTGGGCCTACACATTGCTGTTGCCGACCCTGCTCAGCCCGGACACGCCGTTCATCCAGAATGGCATTTTCGGCATCGAGGCGCTGAAACCGCGGGCGCTGTTCGGCGTGGTCGCCGAGCCGCTCAATCACGGCGTGTTCTGGAGCCTGCTGGCCAATGTGGTGTTCCTGTTCATCGGGTCGCTGTCGCGTGCGCAATCGCCGCTGGAACGATTGCAGGCGATCACCTTCGTGCCGCGCGACCAGCCGCAGAGCGTGAAGATCCGCCGTTTCCGCACCACCATCACCATCAACGACCTCAAGGCGACGCTCAGCCGCTATGTCGGCCGGGCGCGCACCGAACGCGCCTTCTCCGCCTTCGAGGAACGCGAGGGCCGGGTGCTCGACGGGCGGCAGACGACCGACATCTCCGTGGTGCGCTATGCCGAGCAGATCCTCGCCTCGGCCGTCGGCTCGTCCTCGGCACGGCTGGTGCTGTCGCTGCTGTTCGAAAAGGACGGGGCCTCGTCGCGCGAAACGGTGCAACTGCTCGACGACGCGTCGGAGGCGCTGCAACAGAACCGCGACCTGCTGCAGATGGCGCTCAACCAGATGGACCAAGGCATCTCGGTTTTCGACAAGAACCTCGGGCTGACCAACTGGAACACGCAGTTCCGCGCCCTGCTCGGCCTGCCGAGCACGATGGGGCAATTCGGCTTCCCGCTGAAGGCGATCATGGAGCGGCTCGTCGAGGACAACCAGATCGACGAGGCGATGTCGTTTGCCGCGATCGACCACATCACAACCTTCAAGCGCGTCTGGCAGCTGCCGATGAAACGCGGCGGACGCATCCTCGAAATCCGCTCAAACCCGATGCCGGACGGCGGCATCGTCGTCACCTACACGGACATCACCGGCCGCGTCGAAGCCGACGAGGCGCTGCAGCGGGCGAAGGAAAGCCTGGAACACCGCGTAGTCGCGCGCACCGCCGAACTGACCAAGGTGAACCGCGAGCTCGCCCGCGCACAGGCGCTGGCCGAGGAAGCCAATCTGGGCAAGACGCGCTTCCTAGCGGCGGCCGGCCACGACATTTCGCAGCCGCTCAACGCGGCCCGGCTATACACCTCATCGCTCGTCGAGCGGACGGCGACGAAACGTTCCGCGGACCGCGACATCGCGATAAAGATCGACTCGTCGCTGCAGGCGGTCGAAAACATCATCGGCGCCGTACTCGACATCTCGCGGCTCGACGCGGGCGCGATGACGCCCAGCCCGTCCGTTTTCTCGCTCGGCGACCTGCTCGACCAGATCAAGACCGACTTCCAACCGATGGCGGACGAAAAGGACCTCGAGTTCGTCGTGGTGCCGTCGTCCGCCGTCGTGGAATCGGATCGCAACCTGCTGCGCCGCCTGATCCAGAACCTCGTTTCGAACGCCATCAAGTACACCAAGAGCGGCAAGGTGCTCGTCGGCGTGCGGCACAATGGCGACGACGCGCTGATCTGCGTGTGCGACACCGGCATCGGCATCTCGTCGAAAAAGGCGAAAACCGTGTTCCGCGAATTCGAGCGGCTGTCGGAGGGCGCGCGCATCGCCAGCGGGCTGGGACTGGGCCTGTCGATCGTCGACCGCATTTCGCGCGTGCTCGGCCTCTCCATCGAGATGACGTCGAAACTGAAGAGAGGGACCATCTTCTCGGTCAGGATCCCGCTTTCTTCCGCCGAACTGGTCGCGAAGCCGGCGCGCGTCAGCCGCCTGCCCTCGGCGCGCCAGATGCTCGCCGGGATGAGCGTCGCGTGCATCGACAACGAGGAATCTATCCTGTCGGGCATGACGGTGCTGCTGGAGGGCTGGGGCGCCACGGTGATCGCCGCGGCCAGCCAGTCCGAACTGCTGAAGAAGATCGCCGATGCCGGCGCGGTGCCGAAGGTGATCATCGCCGATTATCACCTCGACGACGAGAACGGCCTCGACGTGATCGCGGCCGTCCGGGCGCGGCTCGACCCGGAGATGGAAGCCGTGCTGATTACCGCGGACCGGTCGGCGGAATTGCGCGCGGCGGCGGGGGCGAAGGATATCCAGCTTTTAAACAAGCCGCTGAAGCCGGCGGCGCTGAGGGCGCTGTTGAGCAGCGTTTCGTCGGACAGGATCGCGGCAGCGGAGTAACGGGACGCCGCGGCGCGGCTATTCCTGGTCCTCGCGCAGCATGTCCGAACCGATCTTCGACAACAGGATCACCGCCTGGGTGCGGCTGTCGACATTGAGCTTCTGCAGGACGGCGGAGACATGCGCCTTGATGGTGGCTTCCGAGACGCCGAGTTCATAGGCAATCTGCTTGTTGAGCAGTCCCTGCCCGAGCATTCCGAGAACGCGCGCCTGTTGCGGCGTCAGGGTGCGGATGCGGCGGATCAGCTCGCCGATCTCCGCATCGTGCTCGCTGCCGAGGTTCATGCCCTCCGGCAGCGCGATCTCGCCGGCCAGCACGTCGGCCACGCCCTTGCGGATGTTTTCGGTGCGCGCAGACTTCGAGATGAAGCCGGACGCGCCCAACTCGATGGAGCGGCGCACCGTCGACGCGTCGTCGGTGCCCGAGATCACGATCACCGGCACGGCGGGAAAGGCGGCACGCACCGACATCAGCGCCGAAAGGCCGCTGGAGCCGGGCATCGACAGGTCGAGCAGGACGAGATCGGTATCGGGATGTTCGTTGAGCGCGATCATGGCGGAACCGAAATCCTCGGCTTCGGTGATCAGCGGCGGTTCGAGGTCATCGCCAAGCGGAATGCTGATGGCGGATTTGATCGCATCCCGGAAAAGGGGATGATCATCCGCAACCAGAATATGAACCGCCATTGGCGTACTCCCCCCGAATCGTCCACATGCCGTCCGCCCGGCATGATACAATTATGACTGAGGCTATACACGTACTGTCAAGGCAGGCAAACTCAAGTCATGCGCCGCAGGGCAAGATTAAGCCCGAATCGGGCCGCAAAACGCACAAAAACCCGTCCATCGCCCATTTCAGCCAGAACGACGCGACCGCCGCCCGGCCCCGGCCGACGCGGCACCGGCAGATGCCTGCTTGCGCGTGTCCGGACCGTCGACGGGGATTGGTACGGGCCCGCGTGGCGTGATAGGCCGGTCTCACCCGATCTCATCATTCGCGTGACAGGAAGACCCGATGGCAATTCCCGGCGGCCCGAATTGGCCCGATGCAGATGTCTTTTCCGACGAGGCGATCGCGCCGGAGGTGAATGCCTTCAATGCGGACATCCTCGACCGGCTGACCAAGGCGCCGGATATCTGGAAATATTCGCTGCCGGAAATCCGCACCGCGCGGGCCGCCGGTCGCGGCTCGTTTCCGCTGTGCGCGCCGGATCCGCATGCCGAAATCTACATGGCCGAAGGGCCGGGCCACGACATTCCGCTGCGCGTGCTGCATCCGCGCACACGCGAGGCGCGCGGCACCTATCTGCACATCCATGGCGGCGGCTGGGTGATGGGCACGCAGTCGGAAAACGACGACCGGATGCGCCGGCTCGCCGAAAACACCGGCCTCGTCACCGTATCGGTGGATTATCGCCTCGCGCCGGAACACCCCTACCCGGCCGCGCATGACGATTGCGAGGCGGCGGCATTGTGGCTGATCTCGTCGATGGGGCACGCCATTCCGCGGGACTTCCTGGCCATCGGCGGCGAATCCGCCGGCGCCCATCTCTCCGTCGTGACGATGTTGCGGCTGCGCGACCGGCACGGGCTGTGGCCGTTCAAGGCGGCCAACCTGGTCGCCGGCTGCTACGATCTCGGCGGCACGCCCTCGGTGCGCAACTGGGGACCGGACAAGCTGATCCTGTCGACGCGCGACGTGTTCAAGTTCACCGAGAATTTCCTGCAGGGCGGCGAGGATACGCGCGATCCGGACGTCTCGCCGCTCTACGCGAAACTCGACCGGCTACCGCCGGCACTGTTTTCCTGCGGCACGAAGGATTTGCTGCTCGACGACACGCTGTTCATGGCGCAGCGCTGGCATGGCGCCGGCAACGGCGTGGAACTCGGGATCTATCCCGGCGGGTGCCATGTGTTCCAGGGATTCGAAACGGCCCAGGCCGAGGAAAGCCTTGCCCAGATGGACGCTTTCCTCGACCGGATGATCGAACAGACTATTTGATGAGCTTGTGGACCTTGTCGCAGTAGGCCTTTGAAACCGGGTTCATGCGCCTGGCGGCGTGGCCGGCATTGTATTTCAGGATCGTGCCGCAAGTCGTACCGCCGGAAAGCTGGTAGGCCTTGCCGAGATATTTCATGCCATAGGCGATGTTGGTCTCGGGATTGTAGAGGTCCCTGGCCGATCCGTTGTAGCCCTCGCCCCGCGCGGTGGCGAGTTTCAGCTGCATCAGGCCGATTTCGCCGGCGCTGCCGCGCGCATCGGCGCGATAGGCGCTTTCGGTGAAGACGACGGCATGGGCCAGTTCTTCCGGCACACCGTATTCGCCGGCATATTTCGAAATGATGTCCTCGTAGGGCTTTTTGGTTTCTTCCGTCTTGTCCGCATAGGAGAGCGGCTTGACCCCGTCCCCGGTGGTCTGACAGCCGGCGACGGCCAGCGACACAAGCACGAGCGTGCCAATGACAGCGTGTTTAGACATTTTGTCCCATAGTGTTGTTTCGACGAACCGCGCTGATCGGGGCCAAAAGTGGCGCGGTTCCGGCGGCCGGATTCACTCTTTGTGAGCGGCTGCAATATTTCCGTTATGAGACAATGCGTTACCGCAGCGCACACAAAGCGTCAGGCGTAGGACGGCAGTGCGGAAAGCAGGCGATGCAAGGTGTCGATCGTCGAGATGTCAGCAACCCCGTCGACGCGCGCGGGGCGGAAATGGCGCTGGAAGGCGGCGACATCGGCGGCGGTATTCTCGTCGAAGACGCCGGTGATCACCGAACGGTAGCCATAGAGCGCCAGCATGGATTGCAGCGCCTCGACCGGCTGGCCGCTGTCGCCGCGGGCAAAGAAACGGCCGCCGCCGAGCGGCGACGGCTCGACCCAATGGCCGATCCCCTGTTGCGCCAGGCGCGACCACGGGAACAGTTCCCCCGGATCGCGCTTGCGGCCCGGCGCGACGTCGGAATGGGCGAGCACGCGCTCGGGCGCAATCGCATGGCGGGCAACGATGCCGCGCGCCAGTTCGATGACCGCTTCGACCTGGCGCCCGGGATAGGCCGGCAGGCCGAACTCGTGACCGCCATTGACGATCTCGATGCCGATCGAGCGGGAATTGATGTCGGTCTCGCCCTTCCAGAAGCTCCGCCCGGCATGCCAGGCGCGCTTTTCCTCCGGCACCATCTGCACGATGCGGCCGTCCTCATGGACGATGTAATGGCAGGAGACCTCGCTTTGCGGATCGCACAGCCAGTCCTCGGCGCCCTGGCCGGTTTCCATTCCGGTGTAGTGCAGCAACAGGATATCGGCGGGCTTGCCGTCGCGCCTCTCGCCGATATTGGGCGAAGGACGAATATCGGCGCCGGCATGGTCCGGCGCGAAAGATGCAGTCGTCATCCGCGGTTCGAATCCCGTCCTGTCGCGGCTCCGGACGATGAACCGGTTTCCGCTTCACCACGAGCCGCTTTCAACGCCGGCTCGACGACCTCCCAAGCATCGTTGATCGCGGCGATACGGTCATTGGCGATCTTGATGAACTCCTCCGGCAAGCCGCGGGCAATCATCTGGTCGGGGTGGTTGTCGCGCACCAGCCGCATGTAGCGCTTGCGCGCCTCGGCATGGGTCACGTCCGGCTGCAGATCAAGAATGCGCCACGGATCGCGGTGGCCCTTGTCGACATGGCGGGCGACGACGCGCTCGAAGGCAGTGCCGGAAATACCGAAAATACCGGCGACATCGGTGAGGAAGTCCAGTTCCTTGCGGTGGATCACGCCGTCGGCCTTGGCGATGTGGAACAGACCGTCCAGCACGTCGATCAGCAGCGGGCAGTCGTTTTCGCCGGTGCCGCAGAGATCGGCGACCTGATGCGCATAGGCGCGGTAGCCGGCGACATCCCGCTTGGCGAGATTGTAGAGACCGGAGACGCGGCCGGCGTCATCGGCGGGGATTTCGAAAATCTCCCGGAACGCCTCGACCTCGTCATCGGTAACGATGCCGTCCGCCTTCGCCATCTTGGCGGAGAGCGCGATCATCGCGATCGAAAACGCCACGCGCCGGCGCGTGGCGGGATCGCCGGCAAAAACCGTGCGCACGCTCTCCACAACGCCGGATAGCGCAGTGGCGGCCTTTGCGGACACAAAATCCGAGATTCGGACCCAGATAGACATGGCTTTCCATACCGGATCGGCCCTCGATTTGTAAGAGCGGTTGCACGCAACCACTTTGGCGTGCAACGTCGCGCCTCCCGTTCAATTCCCGCCCGCCCATGCCGAACCCAACACGCAACATTCCGCTCGGCTTTACGCTCGGTTTCCTCGGTGTGGTCATCTTCGGCGGCACCCTGCCCGCGACCGTACTGGCGCTGCCCTCCTTCGGTCCGCTGTTCATCGCCAGTTCGCGCGCCTCGGCCGCCGCCGTGCTGGCGGCAATCGTGCTCGTCGCACTGCGGCGGCGGCTGGCGCGCAGCGATCTCGGCGCGGTGTTCGTCGCCGGCCTGATGGTGACATTCGGATTTCCCGCCTTCTCCTCGCTGGCCATGCAGACGGTCGACGCCAGCCATGGCGGGGTCGTGCTCGGCATATTGCCGCTGGCGACGGCGGTCTTCGCCGTGCTGCTGACCGGCGAACGGCCGGGCAAGGCATTATGGCTGTGGTCGGTTCTCGGCGCGGCGCTGGTGATCTGGTTCGTCCTCGGGCGGGCGAATGGCGCAGGCGGCTTGGGGGCCGAGATCGGCGATTTCTGGCTTCTTGCCGCGTCGCTGTCGGCGGCGCTCGGCTATGTCATCATGGGAAGACTGTCCGGCCGCATGCCGGGCTGGGAAGCGATCTGCTGGGTGCTTGTCGTGACGGCGCCGATCAATTTCATCCTCACGGGCCTTCTCTGGGAAGACCGATACATGTCTCCCGACCCGGTGGCGGCGCTGGCGCTCGGTTATCACGCTGTTTTCTCGATGTTTCTCGGCTTCTTCGCGTGGAATGCCGGGCTGGCGGTCGGCGGCATCGCGCGGGTCGGCCAGGTGCAACTTTTGCAGATCTTCGTGACGGTGGCGCTGTCGGCGGTGCTGCTGGGCGAGCAGATTACGCCGCGCACACTGCTGTTCGCCGTGGCCGTCGCGACGACGGTGTGGATGGGGCGAAAGGCGCGCATTTCCTGAAAACCGGGCCGGTGACCGGCGAGAGCGGACCGGCCGCCGGCGGGAGGGTTGCCCGTACCGGAAATCTCCTCCACAAACGCCGGTAAGAAGAGGAGCATTTCATGACCGGCAGATGGGATTTCTGGATCGACCGCGGCGGCACCTTCACCGACGTTCTCGGCGTCGACCCGTCGGGCGCGATCCATCCTTACAAGCTGCTGTCGGAAAACCCGGAAGCCTATCGCGACGCCGCGGTGCAGGGCATCCGCGACCTGCTCGGCGTCGACAGGGGCGAGCCGGTGCCGACGGAGCGCATCGGCACGGTGCGGATGGGCACCACGGTGGCCACCAACGCGCTGCTGGAGCGCAAGGGCGACCGCACGCTGCTGCTGATCACCAAGGGTTTCCGCGACGCGCTGCGCATCGCCTACCAGGCGCGGCCGGACATTTTCGCGAAAGAGATCATGCTGCCGGAACTGCTCTACGAACGTGTGATCGAGGTGCCCGAGCGGGTGCTCGCGGACGGCACGGTGGAGGAGCCGGTCAATCTCGCGGCGGTCGAGACCGATGTGCGCGAAGCCTTCGACGACGGCATAAAGGCGGTCGCCATCGCCTTCATGCATGCCTGGGCCTACCCGGAGCACGAGCTCGCGGCCGAGGAAATGGTCTCCATGATCGGCTTCTCGCAGATCTCGGTCAGCCACAAGGTGTCGCCGCTGGCCAAGCTGGTCGGGCGCGGCGACACGACGGTGGTGGATGCCTATCTGTCGCCGATCCTGCGCCGCTATGTCGACCAGGTGGCCAGCGAACTGGGCGTCTCGGACGCGCCCGGCGGCACGCGGCTGCAGTTCATGATGTCGTCGGGCGGACTGACGGCGGCCGACTTGTTTCAAGGAAAGGATGCCATCCTGTCCGGCCCGGCGGGCGGCGTCGTCGGCATGGTCGAGACGGCGAAGGCCGAGGGATTCCACGACGTGATCGGTTTCGACATGGGCGGGACATCGACCGACGTCGCGCATTACGCCGGGTCCTACGAGCGCGCCTTCGACACCGAGGTCGCGGGCGTGCGTATTCGCGCGCCGATGATGCGCATCCACACGGTCGCCGCCGGCGGCGGCTCGGTGCTGCATTACGAGGCGGGCCGCTTCCAGGTCGGGCCGGATTCGGCCGGCGCCAATCCGGGGCCCGCCGCCTACCGGCGCGGCGGACCGCTGACCGTCACCGACGCCAATGTGATGACCGGCAAGCTCGATCCCGTCCATTTCCCGGCGATCTTCGGGCCGGAGCAGGACCAGCCGCTCGACGCCGATACGGTCCGGGCGAAATTCCGCGACCTGGCGGAGACCGTCGGCGACGGGCGGACGCCGGAGGAAGTGGCAGAAGGCTTCATCACCATCGCCGTCGAAAACATGGCGAACGCGATCAAGAAAATCTCGGTGCAGCGCGGCTACGACGTCACCGGCTACGCGCTCAACTGCTTCGGCGGCGCGGGCGGCCAGCATGCCTGCCTCGTCGCCGACGCGCTCGGCATGAAGGCGGTGCTGATCCATCCCTATTCCGGCCTGTTGTCGGCCTACGGCATCGGGCTTTCGAATACCTACGCCTCGCGCCAGCACGCGCTGGTCGAACCGCTGGAGGAGGACAGCCGCGAAGCCATCGACGGGCTGATCGCCGAGCTTGGCGCGGAAGCCACCGAAGAACTGGAATCGCAGGGCATCGAGACCCACGGCATCACGACGCAGCCGGTGCTGCATGTGCGCTACGACGGCACCGACACGACCATCGAGATCGCCTATGACGGCAGCGACCTCGGCAAGGCGGTGAAGGATTTCGAGGCGGCGCACATGGCGCAATTCGGCTTCACCGACCCGTCGCGCGGGCTGATCGTCGAAGCCGTCGGCGTCGAGGCGTCGGAGACGATGCCGGAGCATTTCGAGGCCGGCAGCGACGCCAGGAAAGAGCCGAACGACCGCGAGGCCGAGACGGCGCAGAAAGTGTTCACCGGCGGCTCATGGCAGGATGCCGGGCTCTATCTGCGCACGGCGCAAGCCCCTGCCCCGCTGGTCACCGGCGACCGGGTGAAGGGGCCGGCGATCATCGTCGAGGACAACCAGACCATCGTCGTCGAGCCCGGCTGGCAGGCGGAGGTGACCGGCCACAACCAGCTGCTGCTGACGCGCTTCGAGGCGAAGGACCGCGCCGCGCCGATCGGCACGCAAGCCGATCCGGTGATGCTGGAAGTGTTCAACAACCTCTTCATGTCGATCGCAGAGCAGATGGGCGTCACGCTGCAGAACACGGCGTCGTCGGTGAACATCAAGGAGCGGCTCGATTTCTCCTGCGCGGTGTTCGACCATACCGGGGCGCTGGTCGCCAACGCGCCGCACATGCCGGTGCATCTGGGATCTATGGACCGTTCTGTGGAATCGATCATCCGGCAGAACCCGGAGATGAAGCCCGGCGACGTCTATGCGCTGAACGCGCCGTATAATGGCGGCACGCATCTGCCCGACATCACCGTGGTGACGCCGGTGTTCGACGAGGCCGGCAAGGAGATCCTGTTCTTCGTCGCCTCGCGCGGCCACCATGCCGATATCGGCGGCATGGCGCCGGGTTCGGCAACGCCGCGCGCCACCCATGTCGACGAGGAAGGCGTGCTGATCGACAATTTCAAGCTGGTGGAGAACGGGCGCATCCGCGACAAGGCGTTCATCGAATTGCTGACCGACCACCCCTGGCCGGCGCGCAACCCGGCGCAGAACCTCGCCGACATGCGCGCGCAGATCGCCGCCAACGAGAAGGGCGTCGCCGAACTCAGGAAGATGGTCGGCCATTTCACCCTGCCGGTCGTGCAGGCCTACATGGAGCACGTGCAGGACAATGCCGAGGAGAGCGTGCGCCGGGTGATCGACGCGCTGGCCGACTGCGCGGCGGAGTACCCGACCGACAACGGCCAGACGATCAAGGTGCGGATCACCGTCGACAAGGACAGGCGCGAGGCGACCGTCGACTTCACCGGCACCTCGCCGATGGAGAAGAACAATTTCAACGCGCCGGAGCCGGTAGCGCGCGCCGCCGTGCTCTATGTCTTCCGGCTGATGGTGGAGGCCAACATCCCGATGAATGCCGGCTGTCTGCGGCCGATCAACATCGTCATCCCGGACGGCTGCTACCTGAAGCCCGCCTATCCGGCCGCCGTCGTCGCCGGCAACACCGAGACGAGCCAGCACGTCACCAACTGCCTGCTCTACGCGCTCGACGCGCTGGCCAATGCGCAAGGCACGATGAACAACCTCACCTACGGCAATGCGCGCTACCAGAACTACGAGACGATCTGCTCCGGCTCGCCGGCGGGCAAGATGAACTCCGGGCGCGGCTTCGCCGGCGCGTCGGGCGTGCACACGCACATGACGAATACCCGGATGACCGATCCGGAAATCCTCGAGATGCGCTACCCCATCGTGGTCGAGGAATTCTCGATCCGCGAAGGTTCGGGCGGCGGCGGCAAGTTCCATGGCGGCGACGGCACGCGGCGGATGCTGCGGTTTCAGGAAGACATGGAATGCGCGATCCTGTCGTCGCACCGCATCAACCCGCCGAAGGGGCTGGATGGCGGCGGCGACGGCGAATGCGGCCGAACCGAAATCCGCCGCCTCGACGGGACGCTGGAAAAGCTCAAGCATTGCGACCAGACCAGCGTGAAAGCCGGCGAAGCGGTGATCGTGACGACACCGACGCCGGGGGGATATCTGGCGGAGTAGCGCCGTAAATATTTCGGTTGTGTTCTTGCTTTGTTTCCCTTATAGGTTGTATATATATCTATAAGGGAGGCCGTCATGCTGTTTCACGCATTCCTTTCGATCCTGCTGGGGATCGGATCATCCGAAAAGACGCCGCCGGATTGCTGGAATCCGTTTGTCCATGATTACGGGATGAGAGACCTCGCCGAGGTCGAGCCGGAAATGCGCGGCGAGTTCCTGGCCTACTGGTATTTCAACGAGGTCTATAATGGCGGGCATATGCAGTATTTCCTGAACAAGCACTATTTTTCGTGGGAAGAGACTGTCGATGCGATGGAGGCAATGGGCGCAAGGGACCACGCGAAGATATTGCGAGAAGCGATCGACATCTGGCGCGCCGAGGAACGGCGTACGCCCAAAACAGTCGAAGAGTATGCCGAGGACGCGCAAGAGGGCGACTTATGGGAACTCGACGGCGCAATGTATGACATCAGACCGGAACTCGAATACTATATCGACCAGTCGCTTGCCGCAAAGGCGAAGGCGAAAGGCCGGGAATGCCGGCCAACAATACGCCCCCGGCCAGCCCCGACCTCCGATTAGCCCGGCAAGAACAACGGAAACCGCCGTTCGTTCGATTCCTCAGGAGGCGTACATCGTGAAGACAGGAACCGCACTTACGCCGAACAACCGAGCGGAAATCCAGATGCCGGCAACGAAGGGCGCCGATGCCGTGCCTCTTCCCGAACCGCCAGAGTCCGGTCGGCAATGACGGAGGAGACGCTCGTCGCCGCCCTGCTCGACCGGCACGGTACGAGTTTTGCCGGGGAACTCGACATCGATCTCGCCGCGAACACGCCGTCGGGCCTGTTCCGGTGGCTGTGCGCGTCGATCCTGATGAGCGCGCGGATTTCTTCCGGGAACGCGATGCGCGCGGCGAAGGCGCTGGCCGATGCCGGATGGACAACGCCGCAGGCGATGGCGGCAAGTTCATGGGAAGAGCGCGTCAAGGTGCTGAACGCGAACGGTTACGCGCGTTACGACGAGAGCACGGCGCGGATGCTGGGCGAGGATGCCGCGATATTGCTGGTGACATATGACGGCGACCTGCGCAGGCTGCGCGAGAAGGCCGGAGGCGATCCGGCCGCGGTGCGGACGTTACTGAAGGAATTCAAGGGCATCGGCGATGTCGGCGCGAATATCTTCTGCCGCGAGGCGCAGATCGCCTGGGACGAGCTCCATCCGTTCGCCGACAGGAAGGCGCTTGCGTCGGCGACAAAGCTGGGCCTGCCCGGTTCCGCGGACGCGCTGGCGGCGCTCGTTGACCGCGCGGATTTCCCGCGTCTCGCCGCCGCGCTGGTGCGCTGCGACCTCGCCGGGGATCACGAGGCGGTCAGGAAGGCCGCCGGAATGTGACGAAACCCGTCCCCACTTTGGCCGCATTTGCCCCGGAAAAGCCGGCAATTCGCCAGATCGGCGATAACGGGAAACATGTCAGGGGTATCGCGTGCGGTTCGCAACTTCCATTCAGGCAGGACTGGCCTGTGTCGCGCTGATCGGCATCGCGGGATGCACGACGGGCAGCCTGGTGGACACGCTGGCGATCGGTCCGCAGCTTCCTGACGCAGAAGTCGCTTCCGCAGAGCCGGTGACGGAGATGGGCTATGCCGGACCAGCGGTCGACAGCGAAGGACCCGGGCTGCTGGCCGGAATGGCGTCCGCCATGCGGCCCGAGATCGCGCCGGCGCCTTCCGGCGCGGGAGCGTCGATGGATGCGCTGATCGCGCGCTATGCCGCCGAATACGGCGTGCCGGTGGCGCTGGTGCACCGCGTCGTCAAGCGCGAGAGCACCTACAATCCGCAGGCGCGCAACGGCGGCCATTACGGACTGATGCAGATCAAGCCGGAAACGGCGCGCACCATGGGCTACCGGGGCGATGCCGCCGGTCTCTACGATGCTTCCACAAACCTGAAATACGGCGTGAAATACCTGCGCGGCGCGTGGCTTCTCGCCGACGGCAGCCACGACCGGGCGGTGCAGCTCTATGCATCGGGCTACTATTACGTGGCGAAGAAGCGCGGCATGCTGGTCGAGACAGGGTTGCGGCCGGGTTAATCGCGCAGCGTGGCGATCACGGCCTCCATCAGATGGCCCGGCTTGTAGCCGAGCTTGTTCGGCGTCAGGCCGAGGCGGACGACGACCAGGTTCTCCGACGGGATGACGGATACCGTCTGACCGTCATGGCCCTGAGCGTGAAAGGCATCGGCGGGCAAATCGGCATTCGGTCCCGGCAGATAGTGTTTCGGCTGGCTGAGCCAGACATGGCCGCGGCCATACGATCCGCCGGAGGCCGGATGAACCTCCGCCATCCAGTCGACATAGCCGACCGGCAGCAGGGACCGGCCGTTCCAGACGCCGCGCTGGAGCAGGAACTGGCCGAAACGCGCCCAGTCGCGCCCGGTGGCATAGAGATAGGACGAGCCGACGAAGGTGCCGCGCGCGTCGGTCTCGAAGACGGCGGAACGCATGCCGAGCGGATCGAACAGCGCCCTGCGCGGCCAGGCGAGCGCCGCGGCGGGATCTTCCAGGGTGTTCTGCCAGATGCGCGACAGCATCACCGACGTGCCGGAGGAATAGTTGAACACCTCGCCGATGCCGCCGGGTGTCGTTTCGTCCAGCGGCTTGGACGCGGCGAATCCGGCCATGTCCGACTGCAGATAAAGCATGCGCGTCACGTCGGAGACCGAACCATAGCCCTCGTTCCAGACGAGATCGCTCGCCATGCCGAGCATGTCGGAGAGCGCGATGTCAGCGCGGTCGTCATTCCAGGCGGGAAACAGGTTGCGGTCGTCCAGCGAGAGACGCCCCTCGCGGATCAGCGTGCCGATGATCGCGGACGTGACCGTCTTGGTCATCGACCAGCCGAGCAAACGGGTTTCCGCATCAAATCCGTCGCCGTAGCGTTCGCCGACAATGCGCCCGTCCTTGACGACAACGACGGCGCGCATGCCGGGTCCGGTCAGTGTCGGGTCGTCCAGTGCCGCCTGAAGCGCAGCGTTGTCCAGCGGCGCGACCTCGTCGCCCTGCGGCCACAAGCCCTCGCCCGGCGGCGGGACCTGCACGGACGGCATGGCCGAAGCGGCACGCGCCGCCGCCAGATCGCCGTCAGGCACCGTGGCGCAGCCCTGTCCCTCGCGGTAAAGCGCGAGTCCCTTGCCGAACAGGCCGAACAAGCCGGCACGCACGACGCCTGCTTCGCGTTCGACCGAGATACGCACGAGACGGAGCAATGGATGGCCCGGCGCCTGGACATCGACTTCGAGGACCTTCTGCGGATCGCGGCCAGTCAGGAACACATTGGAGCAAACCGCCTTGGCGGAATAGCCGGAGGCGACCCGGATCATCTCGGGCGGCGCGACATAGAGCCAGCCGGCAAGCCCGGCCAACGCCACCAGAATCAGCAGCAACAGCGCTTTCAAAACCCGCATGAATCGCTCCCCCATCCGGAATGTCGAGACGCGAGTTAGGCGCGACGGGCGGGCCGCCGTCAACCATAACAAGCGTTTACGCGAGGCTTCGGCAAGGAATAGCCATCGTGGCGTCACATTTTGTCGCGTTGATAAAGTGACGTTAAGGCCTATCTGCGCTAAAAGAAGGTCGGGGCTTCAGGGGGAAGAATCGTGCTGGCGCACATTGTCCGTATTGTTGCTGTCGTGAGCGCGCTTGCTGTCGCGGGCTGCTCGCAGGTTTCCTATGACTTCACGGAATCCGTCCTGCCGCTGGCGGCGCCCCGTTTCGCCGACAATGATCCCGTCGACGCATTCGAGGGCGGCGGTCCGCATGGCTACGCGGTGCATGGTATCGACATCTCCAAATACCAGGGCGTGATCGACTGGAAGAGCGTGAAGCGCTCCGGCGTCACCTTCGCCTTCATCAAGGCGACGGAAGGCGGCGACCGCGTCGACAGCCGGTTCGACACATTCTGGAAGCAGGCCAGGGCCGCCGACATCCATCGCGGCGCCTATCATTTCTACTATTTCTGCCGCCCGGCGATCGAGCAGGCACGCTGGTTCATCCGCAACGTGCCGAAGGAAAAAGGCGCCTTGCCGCCCGTGCTCGACATGGAATGGAACCACATGTCGCCGACCTGCAAGCACCGGCCGGAAGCGGCGAAGGTGCGCTCGGAGATGAAAATATTCCTCGACGCGCTGGAACGCCACTACGGCAAGCGACCGGTGATCTACACGACACCGGATTTCTACGAGCAGAACATCGCCGGCCATTTCAAGGGCGAGACGTTCTGGCTGCGCACGGTCAAGGCACATCCGCGTGTCGCGTATCCGGGCCGCAAATGGACGTTCTGGCAGTACACCGGCACCGGCGTCGTTCCCGGCGTTTCGGGCAACACCGACATCAACGTGTTCGCCGGTTCGAAATCCGACTGGCAGCAATGGATTGCCACCAACAGCATCTGACATTCATCCGACATCGCCGAAGGAGCTCCGCGACCATGAAAACTCGTGCCCGAACCGTCATGGCCGCAACGGCCCTTTGCGCATCGGTTGCATCAGCCGCGGCGCAGACACCGTGCGGAGGCGATTTTTCCGCCTGGAAACAGGGCATGATCGAGGAAGCGCGCAACGAAGGCATCGGCGACGCGGGCTTGCGGGCCATCGGATCGGCGCAGATCAATCCGTCGGTCATCAGGCGCGACCGCGCGCAGGGCATCTTCATGCTCGATTTCGCCAGTTTCGCCGGCAAGCTGATCTCGCAGAACCGGCTGGATGTCGGCGCTTCCAAACTGAAGCAATATGCCGCGACCTTCGAACGCGCCCGCGCGGAATACGGTGTGGCCCCGGAGGTGATCACCGCCTTCTGGGGGCTGGAGACCGATTTCGGCGGTTTCCAGGGCGATTTCGACACGCTGAACTCGATCGCCACGCTGGCGCATGACTGCCGCCGGCCGGAACTGTTCCGGCCGCAGCTGATCGCGCTTGCCCGCCTGATCGACCTCGGCGTCGTGCCGCGCAACATCACCGGCGCGTGGGCCGGCGAGATCGGCCAGGTGCAGGTGCTGCCTGAAGACTACCTGACCAAGGGGCGCGACGGCGACGGCGACGGCGCGATCAAGCTGAAAACATCGGCGCCCGACGCGATCATGACGGCGGCCAACTTCCTGAAGTCGCTCGGCTGGCGGTCCAACGAGCCGTGGCTGATCGAGGTCGACGTGCCGGCCGAGATGGAATGGTACGACGCCGGGCTGCACACCGCGCTGCCGGTTTCCGAATGGCAGGCGCGCGGCGTGAAGGGGCGCAACGGCGCGCTGCCGGCGAGCGCCGATACGCATCTGCTGCTGCCGATGGGCCGCAAGGGGCCCGCCTTTCTGGCCTATCCGAATTTCCGGGTGTTTCTCGAATGGAACCAGTCGCTCACCTATGTGACGACGGCGGCCTATTTCGCCACGCGCCTCGGCGGCGCGCCGCGCTTCGACGTCGGCAATCCGGAGCCGGGCCTCAACCAGGCGCAGATGAAATCGCTGCAGAAGAAGCTCAACGCCGACGGTTTCGACGTCGGCAAGATCGACGGCATTCTCGGCGCGGGCACCCGCGACGCGGTCCGCCAGGAACAGAAACGCCTTGGCCTTCCGGCGGACGCGTGGCCGACGGCGACGCTGCTCAACGCGCTGTAAGGCTTAAAGTTTGTCGAAATCGTCCTTGCCGGTCGGCATCAGCATGACAGCGGTGGCGAGATAGGCGAACCCGAAGGTGAGGCCGAAGGTCAGGCCGAGCATGGCGACGGCGGCGACCTTGTGCTGGGTGTGATCAATCAGGTCACCGAGATTGCCGATGTTGAAATACACCACGCCGGCAGCGACCAGCCAGCCGAAGGCGACGCCGGAAAGGGCGTTGATCAGGACGAAGCGGACGAGTTTGGGCATGGGATGAACCTGCATCTGACATGCACTAAACTATGCAAAGGAGGCGGCGCTTCAATGGGACAGATTGAAGCGTCTGCCGGTGCTCAGTCCAGCGCCCGAAGCCGCGCCATGGCATAGATGCCGAAGGCCGGGCCAAGCGCCATCAGGGCGATCACCGCCGGCCAGCCCCACCATTCGGCAAGCACCGGCGTCGCCTGCACCGTCACGAAGGTCAGGGCGAAGCCGAGCGCGGTTTGCAGCGTCATCAGGCTGCCCGCCTGCTCGGCCGGGGCGTTATCGGCGACCAAGGCGGAGAACTGCGCCGAATCCGGGCTGACGGAGGCGCCCCACAGGACGATGACCGCGAAGACGACCCAGACAGGCCCGCCGAAGGCGAAGGCGGCGAGTACGGCGCATATCCCGCTGACGGCCATGGCATAAAGCGCGACATCGGCCTTGCCGATGCGGTCGGCACGCCAGCCGCCGACTACGCTCGCGACCGCGCCCGAGGCTATGGAGACAAAGGCCGTGATCGAGGCCAATGTCGCCGCGCGTTCCTCCGGCATGTGACGGCCATAGGAGAGCGCCGCAATGACGGCGATCCAGGCCCACATCGAATAGAGTTCCCACATGTGGCCGAAATACCCTGCATAGGCGAGCCGGATCTTCCGGTTGCTCCACGCCGTGATCATAACGCGGGGATCGAACCGCGCCGCGCGGGCATGATGCGGACCGAGCGAGGCCAGCTGCGCCACCAGTCCGGCGGCAATCGCGGCGGCCGACGCCATCAGGACGGTCGACCGCCAGTCGCCGCCGTCGGTCAAGGCAAAGAGATGCGGCAGGGCATTGCCGAGGATCAGCGCGCCCAAAAGCGTGCCGACGAGGAAGCCCCGATCCTTCTCACCCCAGCCGACGGCGATCTTCATGCCGACAGGATAGACGCCGGCGAGCAGCGCGCCGGTCATGAACCGGGCCGCAATCGCCGCGGCGCTTCCCGGTTCCGACACCACAAGCGTCAGATTGACGAGGCCGGCGGCGATGGCGGAAAGGCCGAGCACCCTGCGCGGATCAAAGCGATCCGGCAGCCCGGCAAACGCGGAAACAAGAGCGCCCGCGACAAAGCCCAGTTGAACGCCGCTCGACAGCGCCGCCTGACGAAACGGCGAGATCGCCGTTTCAGCCAGCATGCCGGGCAGGATCGCGGCCGACACGAACCAGAGCGACAGCGCAAAACATTCCACGACGAGCAGTATGCCGATGGAGGTCCACTTGCCGGGCGACACCGGTCAGTCCGCCATCGTCTCAAGGCTGGCGAAGCTCTCCGGCGCCTCGCCCGCATCGAATGGCTGATCCACCTCGACGAAGGTATCCGGGTAAAACCCGTTGAAGCGCGTGCGCAGCGCCATTGAATAGGCGCCGATGTGGCCGATCTCGATCCAGTCGCCGGTATCGACCGTTTCGGGCAGATAGAACGGCCGCGTCAGGATATCGACGGAATCGCAGGTCGCGCCGCAGACCTTGAACGGCACGATCTTCTCCGGGTTGCCATTGCGGCGGCGGATGTTCGGATCCGGGATGAAGCGTGCGGGGAGCGTGATCTTGCCGGTCCAGGAGTCCGACAGCGAGGCCCAGATGCCGTCATTGATGTAGAGCCGCCGGCCCTTGCGCAACAGCACGCGCACGATCAGCGAGAAGGCGCGCGCGACGATGACGCGGCCCGGTTCGGCGACCAGCGGCAAGTCGGCGAACTCCCATTCCTCCAGGCCCGCCCGAAGATCTGTCATCAGTTCTTCCAGAGGCAGCGGTTCGGGCGTGCGGCTTTTCGGATCATGGCCGTAGGAGGCGGGAAAGCCGCCGCCGACATCGAGCCCGGCGAGCGGCACCCCTGCCCGGTTGCGCACCCAGTCGGCGGAGGCGAGCGCCTTCTGGTAGGTCTCCGGTTCCTCGACCTGGCTGCCGACATGGAAACACAGGCCCGTCCTGAAGCCGATATTGTGCAGCCGCTGCAACAGTTCGACGGCATGCGCCGGCGCCGCGCCGAACTTCTTCGACAATTCGTAGGCCGCGTGTCCCTTGGTGGCGATGCGGACGAAGACCGTCATCGTCGTGTGGTCGATGTCGAGCGCACGGGCGATCCTGAGGATCTTGGCGATCTCGTCCTCGTGGTCGACGACGAGGACGCGGATGCCGTAATGCTCCAGCGCGAGGCGAATATCCGACTGCGCCTTGACCGGATGCATGTAGAGCAGTTCGGCATCCGCCGCGATGTTGCGCACGGTGGCGAATTCCGCCGGCGACGCGACATCGAAGACGTCGATCCCCGCCTCGACAAGCGTGCGGATGACCATCGGCTCGCCATTGGTCTTCACCGCATAGGCGGTGGTGCCGGGAAAGAGCGCCTTGAACCGGCGAGCATCCTCGCGCAGCACATGCGGACGAAAGCAGTAGACCGGCACGTCCGGCCGCATTTTCAGGGCGGCATCGCGCGCCGTGGCAAAGCGGTCCATAAAAAGAACTCCCGTTTCTTTCGCCGAGCCGTGAGTTGTGGTTAGAGCAGAGATCACGTGCAGGCGCAAAGGGGGAGGAAGCCGTTGCAGTCCGTTTCGAAAATTCTCGATGACATTGCCGCGGGGCGCGACAGCGCGGAGGACGCGATCGCGCGCAGCCGAAGGCTGATCGAGGAACGCGACGGCGCGCTCAAGGCCTTCGTCGCGCTGGCCCCGGAGGGCGCGCCCGTGGCCGGCAGCGGGCCGCTCGCGGGCATCGCCGTCGGCGTGAAGGACATTTTCGACACTTACGACATGCCGACCGAATACGGTTCGCCGCTCTATGCCGGCTTTCAGCCGCGCGCCGATGCGCCGATCGTCGCCATGGCGCGCGCGAACGGCGCACATGTCATCGGCAAGACGGCAACGACGGAGTTCGCCTTTCTCAACCCGACGGTCACGGTGAACCCGCACGACCCGGCGCATACGCCCGGCGGCTCGTCCTCCGGCTCGGCGGCGGCGATCGCGGCGGGACTGATCCCGGCGGCCTTCGGTACGCAAACCGGCGGCTCCGTCATCCGGCCGGCGGCTTATTGCGGCGTTGCCGGCTTCAAGCCGAGCTTCCGGTTGATGCCGACGGGCGGCATGAAGACATTCGCATGGACGCTGGACACGACGGGCTTCTTCGCCGCCAGGGTCAAGGATGTCGCGCTGTTCGCGGCGCTTGTTTCCCGGCGTGACCTGACGGCGGACGAACCGGCGTCACCGCCGCGAATCGGTCTCTACCGGTCGGCGATCCGGAACGAGGCAAGCGACGCCATGCGCAACGCGGTCGAAACCGCGGCGGACATCGCCGCCAGGGCCGGCGCGACAGTCGTCGAGATCGACGAACCGGCGGAACTGACACGCGCGCGCGACATCCACGGGCTGATCCAGAATTACGAGGCGGCGATCTCCCTGGGGCACGAACTGGCCTTCCATGCCGACCGTCTCAGCCCGATCCTGCGGGAGACGCTGGAGGAAGGACGCGGGATCGTGCCCGCCGGCTATGATGACGGCCGCCGCATCGCCCGGCATGCGCGCAAGGCGGCGACGGGGCTGTTTTCCGAGGTCGACGTCTTGCTGACACCTTCGGCGCCCGGCGCGGCGCCGCGCGACCTGGGGACGACCGGCACGGCGCTGTTCAACAAGCTTTGGACGCTGACCGGCAATCCGAGCGTCAACGTGGCCGGGCTGGCGGATGGTTCGGGCATGCCGCTTGGCGTGCAGATGATCGGGCGGTTCGGCCGCGACAAATCCACCCTCACGGCGGCACACTGGCTGGAGCGCCTTCTCGCCGCCTGATTTCCGCCGCATTTCGCCCGCGCCGCCCGTGAGGACAGATGAAGCCGTATTTTTTCTCACAGGGTAAAGCACCCAAAAAATGCAGCGCTGCAATGCATTTGGCGGAAATGGCTGCGAAATTGATTCAACGGCTTTCGCATTGCAGCATCGAATATGCTTGTACGTTCGTATGAGACGCTTAGATTCAGGGTTCCAAAGCAAGGAGGCTTGCCATGGGACTGACACGTTCTATCAACGTCATGATGGTCTGCGCTGCGTTCGTATTCTTGGGCGCCCTTGTATTCGGAGTTCTGCCCTGATCAGGACTCTCGGCGGCGTTTATGCCGCCCCCTAAAGTTCAAAACCCGGGCCACAGGGAGCGGCCTGGGTTTTTTATTCGATATCAATGACTTATTCTCAAGCGGCGTTCAGTTCCGCAACCGGATGCTCGCTGCGGATGCCAATCAGCCGGCAAATCGCGAAGACCAGATCCGGACGGTTCATCGTGTAGAAATGAAAGTCGTTCACGCCACGGTCGACGAGGTCGAAAACCTGCTCGGCAGCCACGGCGGAGGCGACCAGCGAATGGGTGTGCGGATCGTTTTCCAGCCCGTCGAAACGGTCGGCCAGCCAGTCCGGCACGTTCGTCCCGCATTTCGACGCGAAGTTGCGCACCGCGTTGAAATTGTGGATCGGCGCAATGCCGGGAACGATCGGAATATAGATGCCGGCGCGGCGCACCCGCTCGACATAGCGCTCGTAGGTGTCGTTGTCGAAGAAGAACTGGGTGATGGCGCGGGTGGCGCCGTTGTCCACCTTGCGCTTCAGCATGTCGAGATCGGTGGCGAAATCCGGGCTTTCGGGGTGACGCTCCGGATAGGCGGCGACCGAAATATCGAAATCGCCGAAGGCCTTGAGACCGGCAACGAGATGCGCCGCGTTCTGATAACCGTCGGGATGGGGCTGGTAGCGCGCGCCGACGCCGCCGGCCGGATCGCCGCGCAAGGCAACGAAACGGCGGATGCCGAGTTCGGCGAAATCACGCACGACAGCGTCGACTTCCTCGCGGGTCGCATCGACACAGGTGATGTGGGCCGCGGCCGGCGTGTTGCCGGTGGCGAGCACGGTTTGCAGCGTCTTCTTCGTGGTATCGCGGGTCGAGCCGCCGGCGCCATAGGTCACCGAGACGAAGTCCGGACCGAGCGGGCTCAGGCGGTTGATCGTGTCCGAAAGCGTCGTCTCCATCTGCGGAGTCTTCGGCGGAAAGAACTCGAAGGAAACACGGACATCCTGACCCGTGCCGCGATTGCCGGAAACCGACTTCACATATTTCCTCATGCCACATACTCCAGGGGCGATTGTGTTGTTTCTTCATCCTCCGCGATTTCGATGCGGGGATCCTTTGCGATCCAGATCTTCACGGTGAGCTGGCCGGAATCGACCTTGCCGGCGGCGAGCGCCTTGGAGGGGCCCGCTTCAAGCTCGGCGGCCTCGAACCAGCCCTCGATATCGGCATCGGAGAAGCCGAGACGCTGGTGGGCGTGCTCTTCACGCAAAAAATCGAGATTGTGCGGAGCGAAATCGACGATCACCAGGCGGCCGCCCGGACGAAGCGCGCGCGCGGCCTCGCGGATCGCGGCGGCCGGATCGTCAAGGAAGTGCAGCACCTGGTGAATGGTCACCAGATCGAAGCCGTTGCGCACGATCGGCAGATTGTAGACATCGCCAAGACGCACCTCAGCGTTGCGAACGCCGGCTGCATCGAGATTGGCGCGAGCGACATTGAGCATGTCGCGGTTCTGGTCGATGCCGATGCCGTACTGGTAGAGATCGGAGAAAAGCTCCAGCAGCCGCCCGGTGCCGGTGCCCAGATCGAGCATGTAACGCACGGGCTTGTCGCCGACGAGCTTCAGCACCGCTTCCTCGACAAGCTTGTCGGCAACGTGATGCGAGCGGATCTCGTCCCAGCTCGCCGCATTGCGGGAGAAGTATGTCGACGCCTTCTCGCGCCGTTTCGCCTTGACCTCGGCCAGACGCTCGGCATCACGGCTGATCGTTTCGTCGGAAGTGTCAATGCGGCTCAGCAATTCCTGTACGAGCACGTCGCTTGCGGCGTCGCGGCTCAGCCGGAACAGCGCCCAGGATCCTTCCTGCTGGCGCTTGATGAGGCGCGAATCGAGCATCAGCTTGAGATGGCGCGAAACACGCGGCTGCGACTGGCCGAGAATGCCGGTCAGTTCGGACACCGTCAGGTCGCCCTCGGCCAACAGCTTGAGAATGCGCAGCCGTGTCGGCTCGGCTATTGTCTTGAGGACATCGACAATCGTATCGAGATGGAAACCGGACGTGTTCATGCCTTCTCCGTAAAGATATAAAGATATGTTTATGTCATTTCCGGGTTAAGTTCAAGTTACCCGCGGACGAAAAAACGATGGCGACCAAACGGCAGACCGAAATCACCAAGGCTCTCAGGCGGTTAGCGCCGATGATCCCGTTCAACGAGGCCGAGGACGTCAAGCAGCTGGCGGGGCAAAGGCACCTGCGCGCCCTGCCCGTTTCCGTCGCTGTGTGGCTGTCGCTGGTAGCGCATGTGCGCCACGTCCACACCGATTACGACCAGTTGATGGACGAGGGTTACGACCGCGACGCGGCGCGCCATTTCGTGATGGACGAAATCAACGACGTGCTGCAAAGCTGGCAGGCGACGCGGCTGCTCGACGGCAGCGAGACGGAGGCCAACCTGCCGGATCCCGTCGAGGACTAGGCCGCCTCAGGCCGGATAGATCCACTGTTCGGGCAATTGGACCCGGACCTTCTCGCCCATCTTGATCGTTCCGGGCTTTTCCACCCAGACGACGAGGCCGCGGCGGCGTTTGGCGGCCGGCACGAAGGCGAGCGCGAGGCCGGCGTCATCCGGCCGGCCGACATGACGGGCGATCGAGGCGCCGGCGATCTTGCACGGGCCGTTCTGGAAATCGACCTTCAGCGTCGCGCCGCCCTCGAAGAACAGAAGCGTCGCGGCGGGCAGCATGGAGAGCATCGGAATGCCGGCAAGCGTGATATTGGCGCCGATCCATTCCGGCTCGATGGCCTCCAGCCCCATTTCCGCCGCCGCCTCGGCCAGTTCGGCCCGCGACAGGATTGTCAGCTGGCGCTCGTTGCGCATCTCGGTGCCGCGGGGATACCACGGCTCGCGGCCGCCGGATTTGCGCGTGTTGCCGGCATGGAAATCGCCGGGGATCCCCTCGAAGGTCAATGGGAGTTCGCCGACCGGCGCGGACACGAAATCGCCGCCGGAGGCCATGAACAGGCCGTCCACCGTTGCAGCCAGCCGCTTCGACGGGATGATTTCGGGGATCGTCATGGCTTGTTCTCCTGTTTCCTCACCACGGGACGGCGGTGCCGTCCCAGTTCACGAAGGTGCCGGTGGCGGCAATGGTGGTATTGCGCGCGACTTCGAGGATCCCGGCCGCGCTTTCCTCAGGCGAAATATCGGCTCCGGCACCGCCCATATCGGTGCGCACCCAGCCGGGATGCAGCAGCCGCACCGCGATCCCCTCACCCTCGAGGTCGGCGGCGAGCCCCTGCATGACCTTGTTGACGGCGGCTTTCGACGCCCGGTAGGCGATGCGATCGGACTTCGCATAGGACATGCGCCCCATCGCCGAAGAAACCGTCAGGATGCGCGGATTATCCGATTTGCGCAGGTTCGGCAGAAATGCCTGGGCAACACGAAGGGGCGCGAGCGTGTTGACGGCCAGGGTTTCGGCGAAGCCGTCGAAATCCATGTCGAGCGTCGATTGGCGGTCGGGACCGATGATGCCGGCATTGTTGACCAGAATATCGATCGCGCCGTCGAAACCGGCTGCCGCGGCGCGAATGGCCTCCGCGTCGGTCACGTCGAACACGAACACCCCGAGACGGCCGGGAAACTGACGCGCGAGCGTGTCGGCCGTTTCCCGGTCGCGCACGGAGCCGGAAACATTCCACCCGAGATCGATCGCCTGGCGGACGAGTTCGAGACCGATGCCCCGGCCGCAGCCGGTTACAAACAAGGACGTCACCGCTTCATCCTTTCCGAGCCGAAGGCGGACCGATTTTGCCTTTCCGTGCCTAGCGCCGCCGTCCGGCATGGTCCACCGGAAAGCTGTCCCGATGACAATAAGTTTTCATAAGGGACGTTTCGGCGAAGCTTCGCCGCCCACTTGCCATGTCGATATGCACTTTGTCACACTGTCACCCCAACCGATGACGTAAAATGCGCCGGCACAGATTCTCGAGAAAGGCTTCCCAATGACGTTACGTCAAAACGCATTCACGGCGACGACCGCCGCCGCACTGATTTTCGCGCTTGCCCCGCATGCCGCAGCCGCCGTGGACGGCGATGCGGTTTTCGACGCGCTCGCAGCGCAGATGGAGAAACAGGGGCTGGAACTGGCCGCCGAGTCCGTCGAGAGCCGTGGCGATGACGTTTCGCTCACCAACCTGACGATCACCGTACCCGGCGGCGATGACGGTTTCCAGATGGAAAAGGTGCTGCTGGAGGATGTCGCGGATGCCGGAAACGGATCCTATGTGATCGGCCGCATCGCGATGCCGTCCTTCTCGCAGACGAGGGAAGGCTGGACGGTCGCGTTCGAAGGCGCGGAGATCGAGGGATACTACCTCGCCGGGCCGAACGCGGTCGATCCGATCGCCTCCGTCGGCATCTATCGCGAGATGAATATCGGCGCCCTGCAGGTCGGCGCGAATGGCGACCTCGTCTTCAAGCTCGACGGCATCAGCTCGTCGATGAGCCCGTACGAGCCGGGCGCGACGCTGGAGATGGAAGGCGAGGTCAAGGATTTCTTCATCGACTTCTCCCAGATCCCCGAACCGGGCGTCCAGAGGACCATGGACGAGATCGGCTACCCCCAGCTCAGCGGGCGCATGACCGCATCAGGCACCTGGAACACGGAAAGCGGCGAATTGTCGGCGCAGGAGAAGTTCATCCTGGACGATGCGGCCGAACTGAATGTCGATTTCGCGATCGGCGGCTACACCGCCGAACTGATCGCCGCGATGCAGGAAATGCAGAAGAACATGGAAGGCCAGAGCGAGGAGGCGATGGGCTTCGCCATGCTCGGGCTGATGCAGCAACTCGAAATCGGCCACATCACCATCGAACTGGTCGACGATTCCGGGACCAACAAGCTGCTCGACTTCGCCGCCAAGAAACAGGGCACGAACCGCGAAGGCGTCGTCGCCATGGCCAAGGGCACCCTGCCCTTCGCGCTGGCGCAGCTGCAAAATCCGGAATTCTCCGCCAAGGTGTCGGCAGCCGTCGGAACCTTTCTCGACGACCCAGGGTCGCTGAAAATCGTCGCGGCTCCGGCGACACCGGTGCCGGTCGCGCAGATCATGGGATCGGCGATGAGCGCCCCGCAATCGCTGATCAGCGTCCTCAGCGTCAATGTGACGGCGAACGAATAGGCTTCCTTCCCATCGGCAGCCGGGTCCGGCGGAACGATCCGCCGGGCCTATTTTTTTCGGAAGCTTGAAATGCTGGTTTTCAGCACGATTTCCGTGCCTTGGATAAGATCCTTAAAGTCCATGGTCGCCATATCCGCAGGCATGCCCGGCATCGCGACCGGGCCGACATGGACGAATCCGCTCATCGCCGTATCGAGGCCGGGGCACAAACCCGCCGCGGAGTGGAAGAACACATAGTTGCAAAGGTAGCCGCCGGCATCGTCGGACCATTCGACGGCATGGCCGCCGGAGCGCAGCGCCCGCTCCATTTCGCCGAGCGGCAGGCCGGACGGCGCATGCTTCGCGCCGGCCCGGATTTCGCTTTTTTCCGGCCTGTTTCCTGCATTGTCGGCGATGCGCGCGGCGATCTCGTTGCGCGCGAGCCGTTCCAGCCGGAAGCCCCTCGCCTCTGCCGCCAGACCGAAATGGACGGCGACATGCGGCTCGAAACCGGCGGCGACGTCTTCCAGCGCCGGGATCGCCCGGCCGTAGTCGACCGGCAGGACGGCGAAGCGGCAGGCGACATCGTCGCCCGCCAGCGGCGGATTGTCCTCGAAATGCCGGATCAGGTGCTCGGTCGGATTGACCGGCGCGCCGGGAAACGGCGTGAAGCCGGTGACGAGAAGGCGGACCGTCACGGGTCACCCGCCTTCCCGCTCATTGGCTTCAGTCCTTGTCCTTGACCGGCGGCACGGCGCGCAGATGCAGTTCGCGCAACTGCGCCGGGGATGCCGGGGCCGGCGCACCCATCAGCAGGTCGGCTGCCTGCTGGTTCATCGGGAACAGCGTCACCTCGCGCAGGTTCTTCGCGCCGACCAGCAGCATGATGATGCGGTCCACGCCTGCCGCCATGCCGCCATGCGGCGGCACGCCGTAATGGAAGGCGCGGTAGAGACCGCCGAAGCGCTCTTCCACCACGGAGGCGTCGAGACCGACGATGCCGAACGCCTTGACCATCACTTCCGGCAGGTGGTTGCGGATACCGCCCGACGCGATCTCGAAGCCGTTGCAGACGAGGTCGTACTGCCAGGCCTTAATGTTGAGCGGATCCTCGTTCTCCAGCGCGCCGAGGCCGCCGCGCGGCATGGTGAAGGGGTTGTGGCCGAAATCGACCTTCTTTTCCTCCTCGTCCCACTCGTAGAACGGGAAGTCGACGATCCAGGCGAGTTCGAAGCGGTCGCGATCGACCAGATCGAGATCCTCGCCGACGCGCGTGCGCGCATCGCCGGCAAAGGAGGCGAATTTCTTCGGGTCACCGGCAGCGAAGAAGCAGGCATCGCCCGGCTTCAGGCCAAGCTGGATGCGGATCGCCTCGGTGCGTTCCTCGCCGATATTCTTGGCGATCGGGCCGGCGCCCTCGACCTTGCCGTTCTCCTCGCGCCAGAAGATGTAGCCGAGGCCCGGCTGGCCCTCACCCTGCGCCCAGGAGTTCATGCGGTCGCAGAAAGCCCTGGAGCCGCCGGTCTTGGCGGGGATCGCCCACACGGCGCCGCGCGGATCGTTGGCGAGGATGTTGGCGAAAACCTTGAAGCCGGAACCGCGGAAATGTTCCGATACGTCTTCCATGACGATCGGGTTGCGCAGGTCCGGCTTGTCGGTGCCGTATTTCAGCATCGCCTCGTCATAGGGAATGCGCGGGAATTCCCGCGTCACCGGCTTGCCGCCGGCGAATTCCTCGAACAGGTCGCGCAGTACCGGTTCCATCGCCTCGAAGAGGTCGTCCTGTTCGACGAAGCTCATTTCGAGGTCGAGCTGGTAGAACTCGCCTGGAAGGCGGTCGGCACGCGGGTCCTCGTCGCGGAAACACGGCGCGATCTGGAAGTAGCGGTCGAAGCCGGAGGCCATCAGCAACTGCTTGTACTGCTGCGGCGCCTGCGGCAGCGCGTAGAACTCGCCCGGATGGATGCGCGACGGCACGAGGAAGTCGCGGGCGCCTTCCGGCGACGACGCGGTCAGGATCGGCGTCTGGAACTCGGTGAAACCGGCCTGCGCCATGCGGCGGCGCATCGAGGTGATGACAGCCGTGCGCGTCATGATGTTGTTGTGCAGCGTTTCGCGGCGCAGATCGAGGAAGCGGTATTTCAGGCGTATGTCTTCCGGATAGTCCGGCTCGCCGAAGACCGGCAGCGGCAGTTCGCTGGCTTCCGAGAGCACTTCCATCTCGCGCGCGAAAATCTCGATCTCGCCGGTCGGCAGGTTGGCATTGACCGTCTCTTCAGTGCGCGGCTTGACCTCGCCGTCAACGCGGATGACCCATTCGCCGCGAACTTTCTCGGCGGTGGCGAAGCAATCGGAATCCGGATCGGCAACGATCTGGGTAATGCCGTAGTGATCACGCAGGTCGATGAAGAGAACGCCGCCATGGTCGCGAACGCGATGAATCCACCCGGAAAGCCGGACGGTCGATCCTGCGTCCGATTTGCGGAGGTCTCCGCATGTGTGGCTGCGGTAACGGTGCATTGGTAGTCGCCTTTGTCTGCCGGGCGCGAATTGCGCGCCGCAATTTCAGTGCTGCGGGAAATCGCGCGGAAAAGCGCATGGGCGAAGCGATTTGTCAAGGCGATCAGGCATGCGATCCGCCGTGTTTGACAGCCCCGCGGCCTTGCCGCATCATCTGCCCGGGAGGAACGCGATGGGGCTCTCCATACCGGCGCGACAGGTTGCCAAGCTGCATGCGGTCGTTCGAACGCTCAACGACCCGGCGCCGCTTGGCGAACTACGCGAGCGGCTGGGCCTGCGGCTGCTGGAACTGTTCGAGGCCGACTATTTCGCCTCCTATGTCCATAACGGCGTCACCGGCACCGACGACGACGCAATCTTCATCAATATGAGCTCCGACAATATCGGCGCCTACGAAGCCTACTACCAGTTCAACGATCCGATCACTGCGCGCATGCGCAAGGCCGGCAAGGCGGTGCATGTCAACGACGTGATGGACCAGCCGGCGCTGGAACGCACGGAGTTCTTCACCGACTTCCTTCATGTCGACGGCCTGACGCACGGCATGAACTTCCATGCATGCCTGCCGCGGGAACACGGCGCCGCGCATCTGGGCGACCTGAGGATCTGGCGGTCGCGCCGGTCCGGCAATTTCGACCGCGTGGACGTGCAGATGCTGCAGATCGTCGGCGAACTGTTCGCCGAACGCGCGGCACGCGCCTGGCGGCGGGAAATCCGCGCCCTGCCGGTCGATCCGCGTTTCGTCGAGCGCTACCGGCTGACGGCGCGCGAAACCGACGTGCTGACCGAACTGTGCAGCGGCAAACGCGACCAGGAGATCGCGACCACGCTCGGCATTTCACCGGAGACCGTGCGCAGCCACCTCAAGTCGCTGTTCCAGAAAACCGGGTTCAGCGGCCGCACCGCTGTCGTCAGCGCCTGCATGGCATCCTCCGGCGCGGCCCTCCCCGAAAACGGGGATGCGGAGGCGTAAGAGCGGCGCGATGGTTTTCTCCGTCACAAACGGAGGACGCCATGTTCAAACCGATCGCCGGCCTGGGAACCGCCCTGGCCATCATCTTCTCTACCCACGCGGCACTGGGCGCGGATGCGACCGATTACGCCGACAAGGCGGCTGCCGGCGAAATCAGCGCCGCACAAATCGTCGAGGACGCGCTGAAGCGCGCGCAGGAAAAGGCCGCGCTCAACGCCTTCATCACCATCGACGCCGAGGGCGCGCGCGCAGCCGCCGAAGCGGCCGACAAGGCCGGCGAACACGGACCGCTCTACGGGGTCGCCATCGCGGTAAAGGACAATTTCGCCTCTGCGGGCGTCGCCACCAGCGCCGGCACGCCGGCACTGAAGGACTGGGTGCCGGAAGCGGACGCGCCGGTTCTGGCCCGGTTGCGCGGAGCGGGCGCCATCCTCATCGGCAAGACGAACATGCACGAGCTCGCGTTCGGCATCACCTCGAACAACGCCGCCTTCGGCGCGGTCGGCAACGCATGGGATCCGAGCAAGTTCGCCGGCGGCTCGTCGGGCGGCACGGCCGCCGCCATCGCGGCAGGGATCGTGCCGGCGGGCCTTGGCACCGACACCGGCGGTTCGGTGCGCATTCCGTCCGCGCTGAACGGCATCTCCGCGCTGCGCCCGACGGTCGGACGCTACCCGCAGGACGGCATCGTGCCAATCTCGCATACCCGCGACACGGCAGGACCGATGGCCCGCTCGGTGCGCGATCTGGTGCTGCTCGACGGCGTGATCACGGGCAATCCGACGACCGCGAAAGCCGCCGACCTATCGCAAATCCGCATCGGCCTGCCCGCCGCCTTCGTCAGCGGCCTCGATCCGGAAACGGCGGATGTGTTCGAAGCGGCCATCGGCAAGCTGAAGGAAGCGGGAGCGACAGTCATCGAGATGGAACTGCCCGGCCTGCAGGACCTCAATGCCAAGGTCGGCTTCCCGCTGGCGCTCTGGGAGGTCAAGCGCGACCTCGCCGCCTTCCTCGCCAAAAACAAAACCGGCAAGACCATCGAGGATATCGCGGCCGGCGTCGCCAGCCCGGACGTAAAGTTCGTCTTTGACAATCTGGTGCTCGGCGACCAGGCGATACCCGACGCCGTCTACGAGGCGGCGATGCGCGATTTCCGCCCGGCCATGCAGATGATCTACGCCGAGGCGTTCGCCAATCTGGACCTCGACGCCCTCGCCTTCCCGACGACCAAGCTGCCGGCGCGGCCGATCGAGGGATCGGACATGGAAGTGGAACTGAACGGCGCAAAGGCGCCAACCTTCGGAACCTACATCGCCAACACCGATCCGGGCTCCAATGCCGGCCTGCCCGGGCTGAGCATCCCCGCCGGGACGACCGCGTCCGGCCTGCCGGTCGGCATCGAGTTCGACGGGCCGATGTACACCGACCGGCGGCTACTCTCGATCGGCCTTGCCGCGGAAGCCGCGCTCGGTTTCGAGGGAATGGCCGACTGAGACGAAAAAGGGTGAAAACCGGCACTGGCGTAAAGTGCAAAGCGGCGGCATGTTGTCCGCCGCTTTGCCTTTTCATCGGCCGTCCGCATGAACCTCCGCCCGCTTCTGCCGCTCCTGATCGCCGCGTCCATCATGCTGGCCGGCAACGGCGTGCAAGGCACGCTGATCGCTGTCCGCGGCGCGCAAGAGGGCTTTTCCACCGGCCTGATCGGCTTCATCGGCACCGCCTATTTCGGCGGCTTCCTGGCCGGTTGCGTCATGATCAGCCGGATTCTGAACGCGGTCGGCCATATTCGCGCCTTTGCCGCACTGGCCGCGATTGCCGCGTCCGGCTCGCTGATGCTGGTTCTGGTCCTTAACGGACCGGCCTGGATCGTCATCCGCTTCGTCATGGGCTTCTGCTTTGCGGGCCTGTTCACAACCATAGAAAGCTGGCTCAATTCCTCGGTCGAAAACGCGACTCGCGGACGGTTGCTGTCGGTCTATCGGATCATCGACATCGCGGCTGTGACGAGCGCGCAGTTCATGCTGCCGGTTTTCGGTGCCGACGGCTTCACCGTTTTCGCGGTCATGGCAGTCATGATCTCGCTGTCGCTGGTTCCGGTATCGCTTGCCGACCGCTCTAATCCAACGCCGCCGCGCGATATCCGCTTCGACATGAAAGGTATCTGGCGACTATCGCCGCTTGCCTGCATCGGCAGTGTCGCCATCGGCGCGACCAACAGCGCCTTTCGCCTGATCGGCCCGGTCTATGCGCAGGATATAGGCCTCTCGATCGCATCGGTCGCGACGTTCATGAGCGCCGGCATTTTCGGCGGCGCGATCCTGCAGTATCCGCTCGGCCACCTGTCCGACAAGCATGACCGGCGCATCGTTTTGATGGCGACAAGCAGCGGCGCCGTGCTCGCCGGGCTGTTTCTGGGCTTCTTCGCCGGCACGTCGCCAATCGCCAACTATGTCGGCATCTTCCTGTTCGGCGCGTTTGCCCTGCCGCTTTATTCGCTGTCCGTCGCGCACGCCAACGACCATGCCGATGCATCGCAATATGTCATGGTCGCCGCCGGGCTGATGTTCTGCTTTTCCGGCGGCGCCATGATCGGACCGTTCGTTTCCTCCTTCGTCGTCGAGCTGTACGGCCCGCCGGCGCTGTTCACCTATACAAGCGTCGTGCATGCGGTCCTGATCCTGGCCACGCTGTGGCGGATGCGGGTACGCGGCCCCGTGCCGGCAGCGCGGCGCGGCGCTTTCACGATGCTGATGAGGACCTCGCCCATGCTTGCCCGCCTGGCGCGCGGAAACGGCGCGGGGAAATCAGCCAGTGGAAGGCAATCGACAAACACCGGCGACGCCGCTAAAGACCTGTCCGCATGAAACCGATTGAATCGACGGAAGAACTTTCCGCTGCCTGCGCGCGGCTCGCGCATCACCCGTTCATCACCATCGATACCGAGTTCATCCGGGAAACGACCTTCTGGCCGGAGCTCTGCCTCGTCCAGGTGGCAAGCACAGACGAAGCGGTGCTGATCGACCCGCTCGCCAAGGGGATCGACCTCGCGCCGCTGTTCAACCTGCTGGCCGACAAGAACGTGCTGAAGGTGTTCCACGCCGCGCGCCAGGACATCGAGATTTTCTACAAGCTGACCGGCAAGGTGCCGGAACCGGTGTTCGACACCCAGGTCGCCGCCATGGTCTGCGGTTTCGGCGATGCAATCGCCTATGACCAGCTGGTCAAGCGGATTTCCGGCGCGCATATCGACAAGTCGTCGCGTTTCACCGACTGGCGGCAGCGTCCGCTCAGCGACCGGCAGCTTTCCTATGCGCTGGCCGACGTCACGCATCTGCGCGACGTCTATGCCGATCTCCATGAACGGCTGAAAAGCGAAAATCGCGAACATTGGGTGGCGGAGGAAATGGGCGTGCTGACCGCGCCCGAAACCTACGACCTGAAGCCGGAAGACGCCTGGACGCGGCTGAAGCTGCGCGTGCGCAAGCCGGTCGAGCTGCAGATCCTTAAAAACATCGCCGCATGGCGCGAACGCGAGGCGCGGTCGCGCAACCAGCCGCGCCGGCGCATCCTCAAGGACGACGCGATTTACGAGATCGCCCAGCAGCAGCCGCAGACGCCCGAGGCGCTTGCCCGGCTGCGCTCGCTCAACAAGGGCATCGAGCGTTCCTCGATCGCCGCGCCGCTGGTCAGGGCCGTCACCGACGCGCTGGAAATGGACAAGGATGACCTGCCGGCGATCCCGCGCCCGCCGGCGTCGCCGGAAGGCACGAGTGCGGCGGTCGACCTGCTGCGCGTGCTGCTGAAACTCGCCGCCGAGGAGCACAGCGTCGCGCAGAAGATCATCGCGACGACGGACGACCTGGAGCAGATCGCCATTCACGGCGACCAGGCGGACATTGCCGCGCTGAAAGGCTGGCGGCGCGAGGTCTTCGGTGAAAAGGCGCTGCGCACGGTGCGCGGCGAACTCGCCATCCGTTTCGACCAGCGCAAGCTGGCCGTTCTCGAAGTGGATTGAGCGCCTAGGTTTCGACGACCAGAGCGATTTCCCGGTTCATGATTTTCGCCAGCTGATTGATGCGGCCCATCGGCCGCGAACCGTTCAGTTCGGCCAGTCGGCGCGGCAGGATCAGTTCCATCGCGCCATCTTCCTTTTCGCGCCAGGTGACATCGCCAATCACGCCGGGCATTGCCGCCGTGAACAGGTAGGCGACGCGGAAAAAGGCGCCGAGATAACGGCTGCGGTCCCAGATCCGGTCCGAGGTGATGGTGCGAATTTCCGGCGCCAGCGTCGCGTTCTTGAGACCGTCATGGCGGAAATAATTGGCAAGCGCGATATAGGCGCGGCCGGGATGATCGATCTGGGTGAACGAGCCATAGGCGATCACGTTCAACGCCTGGTCGCCGCGATAATCCGGGTGGGCACGCCAGGAAATATCGGCCAGCCGGCAGGCCGCCTCGCGATAGCGCGCCTCGTCCTCGGTCTCGTCGATGCCGAAGGCCGCGAACGCCCTGCCCGTCCAGGCGGCCAGTTCGCGGGCATGGCGCGGCGAGCGCGACCGCAGGATCGACAGTTCCTCCGAGGCCTCTATCAAGGCATCGCGCTTGCGCGTTTCCTCGTCGAGCAGGCCGTAGAGATAGCCTTCGCGCACGCCGGCGGAGGAAAAGACGATCTTCGCCGGCTTCATCGCCCGGACGATTTCCGCGATCACGATCGCGCCGTAGGGAAGCAGCGAGCGTCGCGACCGCGATACGTCATCGATGCCCGGCATCTTCTCCACATCGTTGCCGCCGACCCGGGTGAGAAAGCCGACAGCGCGCGATGCGTCCATTTCGTAGTGATGCGTGACATGGAGCGGGTAGTCGGCTCCGGCCATGTGCAACCTGGCGAGGTTACGCCAGGTCCCGCCAACGGCGTAGAAAGTGCGGCCCAGCCCCTGCTTCAGAAACGCCGCCTTCTTGAGATCGTCACGGGCGATCTTGGCGGCCTTCTTCAAATCGCCGCCGGCGCGTTCGGAGAGGCGGATCACGCCGATCGGCAAAGTCATGCCGTCGCCGATATCGTCACCCTCCATATCGACAACCTCAAGGCTGCCGCCACCGAGATCGCCCATCACGCCATCGATGTCGCGAAAGGCGGACTGGATGCCATAGGCGGAGTAAAGCGCTTCCTCACGGCCGGTCAGGACGGTGATCTCCTGACGCAGGATGCGCTCCGCGTCCTCGATGAAAGCCGGGCCGTTGCCGGCCTCGCGCGCCGCCGCGGTCGCCAGCACGACCAGTCTTTCGACGCGCGCCTGATCGGCCAGCGCGCGAAACCTGCGCAGCGCATCGAGGGCGCTGCGGACGGCGCCGTCATCCATGTCTCCGGTCTCGGCGATACCGCGGCCGAGGCCGCACTGGACCTTTTCGTTGAACAGGATCGACGGAGCGCGAACGAGCCCCTCATAGATCACAAGGCGAACGGAGTTTGACCCGATGTCGACAACGGCAACGGGATGCCTGTTTCGCAGGCGCCCCTGGGCATCTTCAGTTTCAATCAAAGGTCAAGTTCCGAACAGGCTCGCGCGTTACGATGCCTTGTTTTCTGCCCGCTTTTTGTGGGCGATCAACCTAGGCGCGGAAGATTTCAACGACTTTCCGCGACCGGACAGGCTCGGATTGGTCATGAAATAGTTCTGGGCGTTAAAAAGCTGTTCGTCTTCGCCCGGCGTCATCCGGCGCGACCGGCCGTCGGGAAGAAGCTCGAAGCTCTGCTGGTTGTCCAGCAGATTGGCGAGCATGATCTGGCTCAACACCTGTTCGCGCACCGTCGGATTTTCCAGCGGCACCAGGGTTTCCACCCGACGATCCAGGTTGCGCGGCATCAAGTCGGCCGACCCGATATAGACGATGGCTTCGTCGCTCGGCAGGCCGTGGCCGTTGCCGAAACAGTAGATTCGGCTGTGCTCGAGATAGCGCCCGATGATCGACTTGACGCGGATATTGTCGGAAAGCCCCGGCACCTGCGGGCGCAGGCAACAGATGCCGCGCACGACCATATCGACCTCGACGCCGGCCTGGCTCGCCTCGTAAAGCGCGTCGATGATCTTCGCGTCGACCAGCGAATTCATCTTGAACCAGATCTCGGCCGGCCGGCCCGCCTTGGCGTGCTCGATCTCGTCGGCGATGTGCTTGAGAATACGTGCGCGCATGAAGCGCGGCGAAACCGCCAGCTTCATGTCGGAACCGGGATCGGCATAACCGGTAATGAAGTTGAAGACCTGCGCCACGTCGTGGGCGATCACCGGATCGCTGGTGAAGAACGACAGGTCGGTGTAAATCTTTGCCGTCACCGGATGGTAGTTGCCGGTGCCAAGATGCACGTAGTTGCGCAGCTTGCCATCCTCGCGGCGGACGACCAGCGACATCTTTGCGTGCGTCTTCAGTTCAAAGAAGCCGTAGACGACCTGCACGCCCGCGCGTTCGAGGTCGCGCGCCCAGCGGATGTTCGCTTCCTCGTCGAAACGCGCCTTCAGCTCGATGAGCGCCGTGACCGACTTGCCGGCCTCGGCCGCGTCGATCAGCGCGCGAATGATCGGGCTGTCCTTGGAGGTGCGGTAAAGCGTCTGCTTGACCGCGAGAACGTTGGGATCCGCCGCCGCCTGGCGCAGGAACTGCACCACGACGTCGAAGGACTCGTAGGGATGGTGGACAATGATGTCCTTCTCGCTGATCGCGGCGAAACAATCGCCATTGTGCTCGCGGATGCGTTCGGGAAAACGCGCCGAATAGGGCTCGAATTTCAGATCCTCGCGGTCGATGGAGACGATCTCCGACACCGTGTCCAGCGCCAGAAAGCCCGGCTGCACGCTGACGCGCGATTCCGGCACCTCGAGTTCGTGCGCCACGAATTCGCGCAGGCCCTGCGGCATTTCATGGTCGAACTCGATACGCACGACCTGGCCGCGGCGGCGGCGTTTCAGCGCCGACTCGAACAGGCGCACCAGATCCTCGGCCTCTTCCTCGACTTCGATATCGCTATCGCGGATGATGCGGAACGTACCCTTTCCGCGCACTTCATAACCCGGGTAGAGCTTGGCGATATAAAGGCCGATGATGTCTTCCAGGCTGATGAAGCGGTAGCGCGTTCCCTCGGTCGGGATCGACACGAAACGGTCGAGCGCCACGGGAAAGCGCAACAACGCGCTCATATGCGCCCTGGTCGTGCGATTGACCAGATCGAGGGCGATGGAAAAGCCGAGGTTGGGAATGAACGGAAACGGGTGCGCCGGATCGATCGACAGCGGCGTGAGCACCGGGAAAATCGTCTGCAGGAAATGGTCTTCCAGCCATTCGAAATCCTTCTCGCCCAACTGTTCGCTGCGGACGATCGCGATGCCCTCGGCCTCCAGTTCCTCCTGCAGTTCGGCAAGCACCACCTGCTGCTCGGTCTGCAGCTTGCCGGATTCCTCGAGAACGGCTTCGAGCTGTTCCTGCGGGTTCAGACCATCGCTGGAACGCTCCGTGATCCCCTCGCGCACCTGGCCGGCGAGACCGGCGACGCGCACCATGAAGAATTCGTCGAGATTGTCGGCCGAAATCGACAGGAAACGCAGGCGTTCGAGAAGCGGGTGCTTGTTGTTGCGCGCCTCGTCGAGCACCCGCCAGTTGAATTGCAGCCAGGAAAACTCGCGGTTGACGAAACGCGTCGCGTCTTTGCGCAGGTTTTCGTTCTCGTCCGGCATGTCCGCCGCCTGGGCGGTCGCGGTATCGGGATGGATCGGATCGTTCATGTCGTCACTTACATTCCTGTCTGGCGCCAACGCACATTGTTCCCCCGCTTAATCCCGGAATGCCACGGTTCCATGACACAGTCGAGAGCGGGGCCCGGCGCTAAAACTCGAACTCGCTTTGCCCGGCATCGTACTCCCTAACGTAAGCGGCGGCAAAGGCGCGCGTGATCCTGGCCTTGCGGGCGAGCGACGCCTTGTCGAGCCGGTCGACAATGGCGAAGGCGCTGGCGAGAGACCGCTCGATGCGGCTGGCTATGTAGCGGATCACCGAAGGGTCGACCGCGATCTGCCTGTCGGCGAAGAGTTTCGTCATCACGCCGACCAGCAATTCATCGTCCGGCTCGGCGATTTCCACGGTCGTCGCCGCCTGGATGCGCGAGCGCAAATCGGGCGTTCGAACCTGCCAGGCGCCGGGCCAGTGGACCGATGTCATCAGCAGGCTGCCGCCGTTGGCGCGCACCGCGTTCATGATGTGAAACAGGGCGTTTTCGTCGAAGCCGCCCGGCTCGACGCCGTCGAGCAGCAGCGGTTCGCCGGCTTGCGCCGCGTCGAGGTCGGCGGCGGTCAGCGCCGCCGGATCGCAGCTTCGCGCGCCGGCCATGTCGCGCCAGATCGTCGCCAGATGCGTCTTGCCGGAGCCGGGAGGGCCCGCAAGCACCACAGCCGGGCTCGGCCAGTTCGGCCAGCTTTCGATCAGCAGGACGGCGGCGCGGTTGGAGCGCGTGACGACAAGATCGTCACGCGACATCGATCCGGACAGGCCGATATCGAGAAGAAGCTGGGGGTCGGCTTTCGTCATAACGCAAACGGGTTACACGGCACTGCGTTCAGGCGGTCAGTCATCGGAGGCGGATTTCTCCGGCGTCTCTGAATGACCGACATAAAGATCGGAATCGAGGTATTTCTCAATCGCGAAGCGCACCAGAACGCCGACGGCGGCGGCTGCCGGCACGGCGATCAGCAACCCGGTGAAGCCAAACAGGGTGCCGAAGGCGAACAGGGCGAACATCAGCCACACCGGATGCAGGCCGACACTGTCGCCGACCAGTTTCGGCTGCAGGAAATTGCCTTCCATGAACTGGCCGGCAAAGAAGATCGCCGCGACGATGACGATCATGATCCAGTCCGGCCAGAACTGGACCAGCGCGACGCCGATCGACAAAACCAGCCCGACCATCGACCCGACATAGGGAATGAAGCTGATCAGGCCGGCGAACAGGCCGATCAGGAGGCCGAAATTCAGACCGGCGATCGTCAGGCCAATGGCATAGAACATGCCGAGGATCAGGCACACGGTGCCCTGCCCGCGCACGAAACCCGCGATCGCCGCGTTGACGTCAGTGCCAAGGCGGCGGACGGTGTCGACATGGTCGCGCGGCACCCAGCTGTCGACCTTGGCGACCATGCGGTCCCAGTCGAGCAGCATGTAGAACGCCACGACGGGCGCGACGACAAGCAGGCCGGCAACATCGACGACCGCCTTGCCGGACGACCAGACGCCCTGGAACAGCTTGGTCAGGAATCCGGCGCCTTGCTTGAGCAACTCGTCCAGCCCGCTTTGCAGGCTCTCCGGTTCGATGCCGATATAATCGGCAAGCCAGCCGGTCTCCATGCTCAGGCTGGCGATATATCCCTGCAGGCTCGTCAGATATCCCGGCATAAGCGCGAGGAAATCAGCGGCCTGAGTCACAAGGACCGGTACGATTACCGCCAGGGCGATGATGAACAGGACGATGAAGGCGAGCAGGATCACGACAGTCGATGCGAGCCTCGACAGTCCGCGTTTCTCAAGGAAATCGGCCACGGGATCCATGAAATAGGCAAGCGCCAGACCGGCCAGGAACGGCAGCAGGATCGACCGGAAAATGTAGAGAAACAGGACAAAAACAACGGTGGTCGCGAGCCAGAAAGCCGCCTGGCGCTTCAGGGAGGCGGTCGAAATATGTTTCGTCATTTCAATCCATCCTTTCCGGCGCGTTGCCGATGTTGCTCGTCAAAAGGCGGCCATAGGCGGCCGCGGACACCGCGGTCAGCACAACGACCAGACCAATCAGACCATTTTTCAGCGCCGGAAACGACCAGCCGAAGGCATTGGCCGCCAGCAGCCATCCGGCCAGCAGGAGCAGCACCGTGGTGTTGATCTTGGAGATCATGAGGGGGCGGATCGCGGCCGCTTCACCGCGTGACGCCATGAGAGCCGCTCCGCCGACAATCGCGACGTCGCGCGACACGATGAGCGCAAGCAGCCACAACGGGAGGATTCCGTCGGCGGCGAAGGCCGAAAATACGGCGATCGTCAGCGCCTTGTCGGCCAGCGGATCGAGGAAGGTGCCGAGTTGCGAGCGCTGGCCATCGAAATGGCGGGCGATGTAGCCATCGACGCCGTCGGATATGCCGGCGAGCGCGAACAGCACGAAAGCGATCATCCATGCGCCATGCAACATGGCCCAGACGATGAACGGAATCGCGATCAGCCGCGCGATCGTAATGACGTTCGGGATGGTAAAAATCACGATATCCATCGAAACCTGTTTGCACGTCATATAGAGGCGCGCGGTGCGCCACGCAAAAGCCTTTCGTTCAAAGCGCAAGAAATAGCTGTGACAGGGCCGCGCCAGACTGGAAACGCCGCCGCCGCCATGCGATAGGACCGCGCAACACGCAAAATGTGCGAAACGGGCACAAACATGTCAGATCCAATAAAAAATCCGGACGGCAAGAACGGCCTCTCCTATGCGGATGCGGGCGTCGACATCGACGCCGGCAACGCGCTTGTCGAGGCGATCAAGCCGATGGTGAAATCGACCCGGCGGCCGGGCGCGGACGGAACGATCGGCGGTTTCGGCGGGTTATTCGACCTGAAGGCGGCCGGTTACAGCGATCCGATCCTGGTTGCCGCCAATGACGGCGTCGGCACCAAGCTGAAGGTCGCCATCGAGGCCGATCTGCACGACACGGTCGGCATCGACCTCGTCGCCATGTGCGTCAACGACCTGATCGTCCAGGGCGCCGAGCCGCTGCTGTTCCTCGACTATTTCGCCACCGGCAAGCTCAACGTGAAGCAAGGCGCCGACATCGTCTCGGGCATCGCGGAAGGTTGCCGTCAGGCCGGCTGCGCGCTGCTCGGCGGCGAGACGGCGGAAATGCCGGGCATGTATGGCGACGGCGACTACGATCTAGCCGGCTTCGCGGTCGGCGCGGCGGAACGCGGCACATTGCTGCCGACGGCGGACATCGCCGAGGGCGACGTGATCCTCGGCCTCGCTTCCGCCGGCATCCACTCCAACGGCTATTCGCTGGTGCGCCGCATCGTCGAGATGTCCGGCCTGTCCTACGGGGCGTCGGCGCCGTTCGACAAGGAGCGCACGCTGGGCGAGGCGCTGCTCGACCCGACCCGCATCTATGTGAAGCCGGTGCTGGCGGCGGTCCGCGAAACCGGTGCGATCAAGGCGCTGGCGCATATCACCGGCGGCGGCTTTCAGGAAAACATCCCGCGCGTGCTGCCGGACGGCATGGCCGCCGAGATCGACCTGTCGGCGATCCACGTGCCGCATGTCTTCGCCTGGCTGGCCGCGCAGGGCGGCGTGGCGCGCGACGAGATGCTCAGAACCTTCAACTGCGGCGTCGGCATGATCGCGGTGGTCTCGCCGGAGAACTCGGAAGCGGTCGCGGAAGTACTCGAACGCGAGGGCGAGACCGTCACCCGCATCGGCGTGATGAAGGCCCAAGACGGCACGCGGGTCAACTACACGGGAACGCTCGACCTTTGACGGCGAAACGCAAAAAGGTCGCAGTGCTGATCTCGGGACGCGGCTCCAACATGGAGGCGCTGATCCGCGCCACGAAAGACGCAGATTATCCGGCGGAAATCGTCGGCGTGCTGTCCGACAACCGGGACGCCAAGGGGCTTGAGACGGCTGCCGCTGAAGGCATCCCGGCCCGGGCCGTACCGCGCAAGGATTACGCCTCGAAGCACGAGCACGAAGCGGCGATCCAGGCGGCGCTGGAGGAATTTGGCGCGGAGATCGTCTGTCTCGCCGGTTTCATGCGGCTGCTGTCGGGTGCGTTCCTCGCGCCGTGGGACGGCCGGATCATCAATATCCACCCGTCGCTGCTGCCGAAGCACAAGGGTCTCGACACCCATGCGCGCGCAATTCAAGCCGGCGACACGGTGCATGGCTGCTCGGTGCATCACGTCACCGCCGGGATGGATGAAGGCCCGGTGATCTGCCAGGCGCAAGTGCCGGTGCTGCCGAACGACACGCCGGAGACGCTGGCGGCGAAGGTGCTGAAGGAAGAGCACCGGATCTATCCGCTGGCGCTGGCGAAGGTGGCGCGGGAAATCAGCAGATAGTCGCACCGACCCGGCGTTGAGAATTTCGCGATTCTTGCTATGAACCGCGGGCCTAGTGGAGGAGTACGATAATGGCGCAACCCCTTGTGATGATTGCCGGCGGCGGCATTGGCGGACTCGCGACCGCGCTTACGCTGCACCAGATAGGCGTGCCCTGCGTCGTTTTCGAGTCTGTCCGCGAGTTGAAGCCCCTTGGCGTCGGCATCAATATCCAGCCAAACGCGGTGCGCGAACTCCACGATCTCGGCATCAGCGCGGACCAGCTCGACACCGTCGGCATTCCGGCCAGGGAATGGGCGCTGGTCGGACTGAACGGCAACGACATCTATTCGGAGCCGCGGGGGCTGCTCGCCGGCTACAACTGGCCGCAATATGCGGTCCATCGCGGCCTGTTCCATGTCCTGCTCTATAACAAATTCATCGAACGCGCCGGCAAGGATGCCGTCCGGCTCGGCTGCCGGGTCACCGGCTACGAGAACAATGCGGACGGTACGGTGACGGCGATCATCGAACGTGCCGACGGATCGGTCTCGCGCGAAACGGGGACGCTGCTGATCGGCGCGGACGGCATCCATTCGGCGATCCGCGCACAGATGCATCCCGACCAGCCGCCGATCCACTGGGGCGGCGCGATCATGTGGCGCGGCACCACGCAGGCGAAACCGATCCGCACCGGATCGTCATTTGTCGGCCTCGGCACGCACAAGCACCGCATGGTGATCTACCCGATATCGCATCCGGACCCCGAAACGGGTCTCGCTACGATCAACTGGATCGCGGAGGTTACGCTGGACAGCACAGAAGGCTGGAAGAACAGTGGCTGGTTCAAGCCTGTCGGGATCGACGATTTCATCCATCACTTCGAGGGCTGGAGCTGGGACTGGCTGGACGTGCCGTCGCTGCTGCGCGGTGCCGATATCGCCTATGAAAACCCGATGATCGACCGCGACCCGGTCTCCACATGGCGGGACGGCAATGTCGCGCTGATGGGCGACGCGGCGCATGCGATGTATCCGACAGGCTCCAACGGCGCCAGCCAGGCCGTCATCGATGCGCGGGTGCTTGGAACCTGCCTGCTCGAACACGGTGTGACGGCGGAAGCGCTCGCCGCTTTCGACGAGAAGCTCTGCGGCCCCGTATCAGAACTGATCCTGCGCAATCGCGGCGCCGGACCGTTCGGACTGCTGAACATGGTGGACGAGCGCTGCGGCGGCGAATTCGAGAATATCGACGACGTGATCCCGGCCGAAGAGCGCGCAGAGTTCATGGCCAAGTACAAGGCGGCCGCCGGCTTCGCCATCGAGGCGCTGAACAGTTCTCCGCGCACGATCGCGGAAGGGGTGCGGGTCAAGCTTCCCGAAGAGGCATGAGGGTCTAAAGCGCCCTCACCCAGACCTTTGTGTCGTGCACAGCCGCGCCGCCATAGGGGGCGACGCTGTCGGCGCCGGTCAGCGTGTTGATGCCGCAGCCGTTCAGATGCGCCTTGTTCGGCCACAGGCCCTCGGCGATCAGAGTGCCGCGCCCGGGACGTTCCGACAGTTTCAGGTGCAGATGCACCTCGCCGCGCGCATTGCCGAGCGCGACCGCAATGCCGTCCTTCAGCCCCAGCACCGCCGCGTCGCCGGGATGGATCATCACTTCCGGCCTGCCCTCCTTCTTCACCGAGCCCGGGGTTTCGGCGAAGGTCGAATTGAGGAAGGAACGCGCAGGCGACGTGGCGAGGCGGAACGGGTGTTCCACATCCGGGGCGTCGGTCAGGTCGAGATAATCCGGGAAAGCCGGCAGCCGGTCGGCCGGCCCCTGCGGGCCGAGCGATTTCGGCGGGCTGTTCGGCGACGGCCCGGCGAGCCAGTCCGGGCTGAAACGGAACTTGCCGTCCGGATAGGCGAAGCCGCCGACATAGTGCGCCGTGTCGAAATCGGGCTGGACGTCCAACCAGACCTTTTCGGCGATCGTCTCCCAGGTCTCGCCAAGGGGCGCCAGCAGGCCGTCGATCAGTTCGCGCTCGGTCTTGCCGAAGCCGGGCCTGTCGGCGACGCCGAGGCGTTTCGCCAGTTCCTCGAAGACGAAATGGTTCGGCCGGGTCTCGCCCGGTCCGTCGATCAGTTTCGGCCCGAGCATGACATGCTGGTGGCCGCCGCCCTTGTAGATGTCGTCATGCTCCAGGAACATCGTCGCCGGCAGCACGACATCGGCCAGTTCCGCCGTCTCGGTCATGAACTGCTCGTGGACGACCGTGAACAGGTCCTCGCGCGCCAGCCCCCGCCGGACAAGCGCCTGTTCCGGCATGACGTTGGCGGGATTGGTGTTCTGGACCAGCATCGCGGTGACCGGCGGGCCGTTCTGCAGCGCCTCCGCATCGCCGGTCAGCACGCGGCCGATCTTCGACTGGTCGAGCCAGCGGACCGATGGATCGGCACAGGCCGCGCCGGTGATCTCGCTCTTGTCGAGCTTGTAGACGGCGCCGTTGTTGTGGAACGCGCCGCCGCCTTCATGTCGCCAGGAGCCAAGCACGGTCGGCACGCAGGCGGCGGCATGCATCGACACCGCGCCGTTGCGGTTGCGGGTAAAGCCGTAGCCGAGGCGGAAGAAGGTGCGTTTCGTGGTGCCGACAAGCTTGGCGAATTGCTCGATCTCGTCGGCGGACAGACCGGTGATTTCCGCGGCCCAATGAGGATTCCGTGCCTTTAGATGTACTTCAAGTTCTTCTGGCTTATCACTGAACTTGCTCATGAAATCGCGGTCGGCGTAGCCATCGCGGAAGGCGACATGCATGACCGCACAGGCAAGCGCCGCGTCGGTGCCCGGTTTCAGGACCAGGCCCATATCGGCCTGGGCGACCGTGTCGTTGGCGTAAATGTCGATGGCGACGATCTTCGCGCCACGCTCCTTGCGGGCCCTGATCGCGTGGGTCATCACGTTGACCTGGGTGGCGACCGGGTTGGTACCCCAGATGACGACGCAGTCGGATTGCGCCATCTCGCGCGGATCCGGCCCGGCGAGCCTGCCGGTGCCCATGACATAGCCGGTCCAGGCCATGTTGGTGCAGATCGTGTCGAACTGGTTGGAATAGCGCTTGGCGTGCTTCAGACGGTGGATACCGTCGCGCTGCACCTGCCCCATGGTGCCGGCGAAAAAATACGGCCAGACGGTCTCGGAACCGAATTTCTTCTCGGCATCGAGAAACTTCTCCGCGGCCAGATCGAGCGCGGCGTCCCACGACGCCTGCCGCCACTCGCCGCCGCCCTTCTTCCCCTTGCGGATCAGGGGATGGAGCAGCCGGTCGGGGTGGTGGACGCGCTCGGCATAGCGCGCCACCTTGGCGCAGACGACGCCGGCGGTGTAGCTGTTGTCCCTGGCGCCGCGCACCCGGCCGATACGTTCGCCGTCGAGAACCTCGACATCGAGCGCGCAGCAGGACGGGCAGTCATGCGGACAGGTGGAGCGGAATGTCCCGGTTTTCGGTGCGATATTCATGCGCAAGACACTAGCGGCAACCGCGCAAGCGCGATAGGAGCAGCGGGATGAATTACCGCCACATTTTCCACGCCGGGAACTTCGCCGATGTGTTCAAGCACATCGTGCTCGCCCGCGTCATCGCCTACATGCAGCGCAAAGACGCCGCTTTCCGGGTGCTCGACACCCATGCCGGTCTCGGCCTTTACGACCTGTCGTCGGAACAGGCGCAAAAGACCGGCGAATGGAAAAGCGGCATCGGCAAGGTACTCAACGCCGTCGACAATGCTCCGGCCGACGTGCGCGAATTGCTCGCACCCTATCTCGACGCCGTGCGCGCCGTGAATCCGGAGGGCGGGATCACGCAGTATCCCGGTTCGCCGATGATCGCGCGCAACATGTTCCGCAAGCAGGACCGGCTTACGGCGTTGGAACTGCACTCGGAAGATTTCGAGGTGCTGCATTCGCATTTCGAGGGCGACATCCAGGCGCGCGTGACGAAGCTCGACGGCTGGCTCGGCATCAAGTCGCACCTGCCACCGAAGGAGCGGCGCGGCATCGTGCTGGTCGATCCGCCCTTCGAGGTCTATCACGAGTTCTTCAACATCCTGACGGCGCTCAAGGAAGGCCACAAGCGGTTCGCCACCGGCACTTTCCTGCTGTGGTATCCGGTCAAGCACCGCCAGGGGATCGCCGAGTTCCGCGGGGAGTTGCGGGCGTCGAGGATCCCCCGCATTCTCGACACCACGCTGGAGGTCCGTTCCTCGCGCGACGAGGTGCGTTTCGACGGTTCCGGCATGATCGTCGTCAACCCGCCCTTCACGCTGGAAGCCGAATTGCGCACGATCCTGCCCTGGCTGGCTTCGGTGCTGGAATTCAAGAGGGGATCCGGCAGCTACTCGATCAACTGGATCGCCGGCGAATAGGCCCGACGCGACGATAAAGCGGGGTGACGCAGGCGGGCGAATAAGCTAATCAGGTCTGACCCGAGCGAAAGCGGAAAGGAACACGTGATGTCGAGCCGGATTTCATCTGCATTGCGCGGAGTTTTGGCAGCAGCAACCCTGATTGCGGCACCCGTTTCTGTTTCTCAGGCGGCCGACCTGGTGGCTCCCGGCCCGTATGCGGCCGCCCCCGATTCGGACTGCGCGGCGCCACGCCGCCTGGCCTCGATCGAACGGGGCTTTCGCGTGCAGGCCCGCGAGGTACATCACCAGCCCGGCCTGGAAATCGTCTCCATCAGCAATATCAGCGAGAACCGCTACCTGCCGATCGAGGAGGATATCCGCGCGGTCGAACGGCTCTATTGCAAGGCGAGCGCGGCGATGTCGGACGGTCACACGCGCACGCTGTGGTACCTGATCGAATATGGCGAGGGCTTCGCGGGCGCGTTCGGCGACAATGTCGAGTTCTGCCTGTCCGGCCTCGACCGCTGGAATGTCTACGACGGCCATTGCCGCGTCCTGCGCTAAGGCGCCACGCCTGATCCAGTCCATGCGTCTGCTTTCGACCGCCGCGCTGATCGTCGCGGCGGCGGTCTTTCTCGCGGCCTGCCAGCAGGACAGCAGGGCGGCAGAGCCCGAAGCGCCGGACGTGCCGAAAGCTACCGGTTTCGATTTCTTCGTGCTGGCGCTGTCATGGTCGCCTTCCTACTGCGCCTCGGAAGGCAAGCATGCCAACCGGCAGCAATGCGGGCCGGATGCCGCGCCGCACGGCTTCGTCGTTCACGGGCTGTGGCCGCAATTCGAACACGGTTATCCGAGCAACTGCCCGACCGACCGGCCGCTCGGCGTGCCCCGCCCGCTGTCCGACAGCATGCTCGACATCATGCCGTCGACCGGCCTGATCCGGCACGAATGGGCCAAGCACGGCACCTGCTCCGGTGTTTCGCAGGAGAATTATTTCACGCTGACCCGGATGGCGTTCGAGCGGATCGCGATTCCGCAGGGCTATCGCGCCGAGACATCGATCCGCCCGGTCGATCCCGACAGCGTCGAATCCGACTTCACCGCAGCCAATCCGGGCTTGCCGGGCGATGCCATCGCGGTGACCTGCGACCGCCGCTACATCCGCGACATCCGCATCTGCATGACGCGCGATCTCGCCGGTTTCGTCGCCTGCCCGGAGGTCGACGACGACGGATGCGCAAAGGATACTGCCGTCATGCCGCCGGTCCGCTGAGGGCGGCCGTTCGAACCGCGCGCCGGCGTATTATTTCTCGGCGTCTTCGTGCTTTTTGCTACGATCGCCTTTCGACTGCTCCTCGCGGGTTTTCTTGTTTTCCTCGACGATCGGCTGGGCCTCGACCTTTTCCATCTCGGCAGGGCTGGCGTGTTCTTTGCTATTCCCGGTCATTTCCGATCTCCCTTTTTGCAATCGAGGGTGAAACGTGCTGAGGAAAAATCGGTTCCATTTCCGGCTGCCGCGCCGGTACAGCCCGTAATCACGTTCAAAAGGATCGGATCGCTCCATGCCACGCCTGCTCTACTCGCCCGCCTCGCCCTACAGCGCCAAGGTTCGCATGGCCGCCGCCTGGCTCGACCTGCCTGTCGAGGCCGAGGCGGTGAACACCAATGACGAACCGGCGCTGCTGATCGGCAACAATCCGCTCGGCAAGATCCCGACGCTGATCCTCGACGACGGGTCCGCGCTGTTCGACAGCCGCGCGATCATGCAGGAACTCGACCGGATGAGCGGGAAAAAGCTGTTCCCGCGCAACGCGGTCAAGCGGATGGAGGCGGAACGGCTGGAGGCGCTGGCCGACGGCATCTGCGACTGCCTGCTGGCCCAGGTCTACGAGAAACGCTTCCGCCCGGAAGAAAAGGTGCATCAGCCCTGGCTCGACCTTCAGGCACGCAAGGTGGCGCGCGGCCTCGACTGGCTGAACGACAATCCGCCGCGCGTGACGACAAAACTCACCGGCGGGCAGTTCGCCGTCGCGGCGATGATCGGCTATCTCGACCTGCGCTTCGGCGACCTGAACTGGCGACGCGTACGGGCGAAGCTGAAGCGGTTCGAAGACCGCTTCGCGGCGGCTTTCCCCGACTACGCGACGATGCGTCCGCAGGGATAATCCCAAAAGAAAACCCGCGCGGATCGCTCCGCGCGGGCTATTGGCGGCCAATTGCCGGCCGATCAGAATTTCACGCCGATACCGGCATTGACCGTATGGGCGCTGAAGCCGGACGAAACCGTCGCAGGCCCGCTGATCGTGAAGTCCTTGGACTGGTAGTCGGTATAACGATACTCGAGACGGCCGAACACGTTGTCGGTGATCAGCGTGTCGGCGCCGGCGCCGATCGTCCAGCCGAGATGGGTGTTGCTGTCGCTGACAGTTCCGTCGTCGACTTCCGCACTGGTGATCGCCAGACCGCCGGTGCCGTAGATCAGGACGGGATCGAAGGCATAGCCGATGCGGCCACGCAACGAGCCGAACCCGTTTTGCCTGGCAACCACGCCGCCGGCGAGCGCGCCGTCAGCACCGGAATAGCCGGCATCTGCCTCGACGCCGTAGACGAGCGAGCCGTTCTGCAGGTTGTAGCCGGCGAAGGCACCGCCGCTCCAGCCCTCGGCGTCGATATCGCCGGCGCCGCTATCGAATGTGCCCCAGTTGTAGCCACCGAACACACCGGCATAGAAGCCGGACCAGTTGGCGGTCGGCGCATACTGCACCGGCGCGGCAGCCGGCGGTGCCGGCGGCGCCTCGACGGCATCGGCGGCGAAAGCGGCATTGCCGGCAAACACCGCCAGTGCGATCCCGCCGGCCAGATTGATTACTTTGCGCATTTCATTCTCCTTCAGGTACCCTGATACGTGCCCCCAGGACGGAGCGCCGTTTGGCAGACACGTCTGTGCCCCAAACTCCCGATTGCAGAATTGGTTCCCGAATGCGGCGGCAGCGTTGCGGGAATGCGGAGATTCGATGGCGGAAAAATGGAAGGGTCCTTGTGTGATCTAATGGCAACAGGCTGTGCGTGGTTTCTTCGCGTCGCCGCCTATATTGAGGGGACGATTTAATGCATACAGATCGCCATGCTTCTTGATTTCCTCATGCTCGCCGCCGGGCTGGTGCTTCTTGTTTTCGCCGGCGACTTTCTCGTCAAAGGCGCGGCGGGACTTGCCGAAAATCTCGGCATTCCGGCCCTGATCATCGGTCTGACGATCGTCGCTTTCGGCACGTCCGCGCCGGAATTGATGGTGTCGCTGCAATCCGCGCTTACCGGCGCGCCGGATATCGCGGTCGGCAATGTCGTCGGGTCGAACATCGCCAACATCCTGCTGGTGATGGGCCTGCCGGCGCTTATCGCCGCCATTCACGCCAACCAGAGCGGACTGGCGCGCAACGTGGCGGTGATGCTGGTCTTCACCGTCGCCTTCATGTGGATGATCAGCGACGGTGTCCTGTTGCGCGTCGAAGCGGCGGGGCTGTTCGCCGGTCTGCTCATGTTCATCCTCGCGCAGATCCTTCGCGCACGGGCGCATATCGACGAGGAAGAGCCGGAGGACTACCACGAAGAACTGGGCGAAATGCCCCATTCGCCAACGCGCATCGCCCTCCATCTCATCGGCGGAATCATCGGGCTTCCGCTCGCTGCGCATCTGACGGTGAACGGCGCATCCGGCCTCGCAGAGGTTTTCGGCGTCTCGCAGGCGGCCATCGGCCTGACCATCGTCGCCATCGGAACGTCCTTGCCCGAACTCGCCACCACGATGATGGCGGCCTGGCGCAAGAATGCGGATGTGGCGCTCGGCAACATCATCGGCTCGAACATCTTCAACATCGCCGCCATCATGGGCATTACCGGACTGATCGTTCCCGTGCCGGTTTCCCAGATCATGATCGAGCGCGACATGTGGATCATGCTGGCGACGGCTTTCCTTCTCGCCGTCATCTGCTTCGTGCGGATCACGACCGGCAAACTGCTCGGCGGGGCTATGTTCGTCGCCTATCTCGCCTATATCGTTTCGGTGTTTTAGACCGAAAGGAGAATGCATTTGCAAAACAAGGGCGTAGCGCTTGTCACCGGCGGAGCGAAACGGATCGGACGGATGATCGCAGAGGATCTGTCCGCCCACGGTTTCGCCGTTGTCATCCATGCGCATCATTCAATCGCGGAAGCCGAAGCACTGGCCGAAACACTGCGCGAACGCGGCGCGACGGCCCATGCGCTGGCTGCCGACCTGACGGACATGCAGGCCGCGACCGGGCTTGTCGCCCGCGCGGCGGAAGAGGCCGGCCCGGTCGACCTGCTGGTCAACAATGCCTCCGTCTTCGAAAACGACGAGATCGGCGCGCTCGACGAAGCGCTTTGGGACAGGCATTTCGCGATCCACGCCAAGGCGCCGGCCTTTCTGACCCAGGCGATGGCGGCGACCCTGCCCGAAGAACGCGACGGCCTGGTCGTCAACATGATCGACCAGCGGGTCTGGCGGCTCACGCCGAACTTCTTCTCCTATACGCTGTCGAAAGCCGCCTTGTGGACGGCGACGCAGACAATGGCGCAGGCACTGGCGCCGCGCATCCGGGTCAATGCCATCGGTCTCGGCCCGACGCTGAAAAGCGCGCGGCAGAGCGAAGAGGATTTCGTCAAACAATCCGAGGCAGTCCCGCTCGGGCGCGGGCCGGCTTTCGGCGAAATCGGCGCGGCGATCCGCTATTTTCGCGAAAACCGGTCGATCACCGGACAGATGATCGCGCTCGACGGCGGCCAGCACCTGGCCTGGGAAACGCCGGATGTTGCGGGAATCGCCGAATAGCCCCATCTGTCAGTATAGTGCCGCAAGCTATTGATGCCGCAGCCCGGCACCGCTGAAATACGAAGATGAGCGCGAAACCGATTCCCGACACCAAGATCACCGAGACGGAACTGGAAGGCGGCAGCGACCCCGTCGTGACCGCGCTCGGCAGGAATCTGGCCTGGGACACGGCCGACAATCTCGCGGAAGATCTTTCCGGCGCGGAACTCATCAAGGCCTATGTCAAGCGACTGCCGAACGCGCCGGGCGTCTACCGCATGTTCAACGCCGATGGCGACGTGCTCTATGTCGGCAAGGCGGCCAGCCTGAAAAAGCGGGTGACGAACTACGCGCAGGGGCGCGGACATTCCAACCGCATCACGCGGATGATCGGCCTGACGGCGGCGATGGAATTCGTCACCACGCGTACCGAGACCGAAGCGCTGCTGCTGGAAGCCAACCTGATCAAGCGGCTGCGTCCGCGCTTCAACGTCCTGATGCGCGACGACAAGTCGTTTCCCTATATCCTGATCACCGGCGGCCACGATGCGCCGGGCATCTTCAAGCATCGCGGCGCGCAGACGAAGAAAGGCGACTATTTCGGCCCGTTCGCCTCGGCGACAGCGGTGGGGCGGACGATCAACGCGCTGCAACGCGCCTTCCTGCTCAGGACCTGCACCGACAGCGTCTACGAGAGCCGGACGCGGCCCTGCCTGCTCTACCAGATCAAGCGCTGCTCCGGTCCGTGCACGGGCGAGATTTCGGTCGAGGGCTATGCCGAACTGGTCAAGGAGGCCAAGGCGTTCCTCTCCGGGCGCAGCCAGGCGGTACAGAACGCGATGTCGAAGACGATGCAGGAGGCGGCCGAAAACCTCGATTTCGAACGCGCCGCGGTCTATCGCGACCGCATATCGGCGCTGACCGCGATCCAGAGCCACCAGGGCATCAATCCGCAGACGGTCGAGGAAGCCGACGTCTTCGCCATCCAGCAACAGGGCGGCATGACCTGCATCCAGGTGTTCTTCTTCCGCACCGGCCAGAACTGGGGCAACCGCGCCTATTTCCCGAAGGCGGATGCCACACTGGAACCGGCGGACGTGCTGGGCGCCTTCATCTCGCAGTTCTACGACAACAAGCCTGTGCCACGGCTTATCCTGACCTCGGAAACGTTGCCTGAGACCGAGCTGCTCGCCGAAGCCCTTTCGCTGAAGGCGCCGCGCAAGGTGACGGTGACGCGGCCGCAGCGCGGCGAACGGCGCGACCTCGTCGACCACGCGCTGGCCAACGCCAAGGAGGCGCTCGGCCGCCGGCTGGCGGAAACCTCGTCGCAGGCCAAGCTGATGGACGGCATGGCCGAAGCCCTGCAATTGTCGCGCGTACCGCGCCGTGTCGAGGTCTACGACAACTCCCACATCATGGGCACCAACGCGGTCGGCGCGATGATCGTCGCCGGGCCGGAAGGCTTCGCCAAGAACCAGTACCGCAAGTTCAACATCAAGTCGGAAGACACAACGCCGGGCGATGACTTCGCGATGATGCGCGAGGTGATGGAACGGCGCTTCTCGCGGCTGGTGAAGGAAGAAGGGATACCCGACCGCGCGACGGAAAACGGCGACGAGGAAACGGACGCCGTTCCCGACTCCCTGCCCGCCTGGCCGGACCTGCTACTGATAGATGGCGGTCTCGGACAGGTGAACGCCGTGATGACGATCCTCAAGGACCTCGGCGTCGACCAGGCGGTCGATGTCGTCGGCGTCGCCAAGGGTGTCGACCGCGACGCCGGACGCGAGCGGTTCTTCATTCCCGGCAAGGCCGATTTCACGCTGCCGCCGCGCGACCCGGTGCTTTATTTCATCCAGCGGCTGCGCGACGAGGCGCACCGTTTCGCCATCGGCTCGCACCGCGCCCGGCGCAAGAAGGAGATGGTGAGAAATCCGCTCGACGAGATCGGCGGGATCGGCCCGGCGCGCAAGCGGGCGCTGCTGCACCACTTCGGAACCGCCAAGGGCGTGGCGCGCGCCGCGCTGGACGATCTGGAGAAAGTGGAGGGCATTTCGGAGACGATGGCGCGGCAGATTTACGACCATTTCCGACAGTCGGGCTGATTGCCGCAACAACACGTTGCACTTGACCGCCACGATTTCCGGTGCTTCTCACATTATATGGCCCGTAGCGCTTACAACCTGCCGAACCTGCTCACCTATGCGCGTATCCTCGCGGTACCGCTGATCGTGCTGTGTTTCTTCCTGGAAGGCGAACTGCAATCGAGCGATTTCGCCCGCTGGCTGGCATTCGGCATTTTCGCGACGGCCAGCCTGACCGACTTCTTCGACGGCTATCTGGCCCGCAAATGGAAGCAGACCTCGAATATCGGCCGGATGCTCGATCCGATCGCCGACAAGCTGGTCGTTTCCGTCGTGCTGCTGCTGCTTGCGGCGGAGGGTTCGCTGAAGAACTGGAGCCTGTGGGCCGGCGTCATCATCCTGTGCCGGGAAATCCTGGTTTCGGGCCTGCGCGAGTATCTCGCCTCGCTGGAAGTCAGCGTGCCGGTGACCTGGCTCGCCAAGTGGAAAACGGCGATCCAGCTTGTCGCCATCGGTTTCCTGCTCATCGGCCCCGCCGGAGACAAGCTGGTGCCCTATGTCACGGAGACGGGGCACGTCCTGCTGTGGATCTCGGCGATCGTGACGCTCTACACCGGCTGGGACTATTTCCGCTCCGGCCTGAAGCATGTGATCGAGGAATGACATGACCAAGCTGGTCTATTTCGCATGGGTGCGCGAACGCATCGGCGCGAGCGAAGAGGAAATCGACCTGCCGGAAAGCGTGAAAACCGGTGCGGACCTGCTGACATGGATGAAAACACGCGGCGAGAATTACGAGGCGGCGCTGGCAATGGACAACGCCATCCGCATCGCCGTCGACCAGGAGCACGTCGAGCATGACGAGCCGCTCGGGAGCCCGCGCGAGATCGCGCTGTTTCCGCCAATGACCGGGGGCTGAGGTGACGCCGGCCAAGCCCGTCATCCGCGTGCAGCGGCAAGACTTCGACATCACCGCCGAAAGCGCACGGCTGACCGACGGCCGCGCCGATGTCGGCGCCGTCGTCACATTCACCGGGCTGTGCCGCGACGAAGGCGGCACGCTCACCGCGCTGGAACTGGAACACTATCCGGGCATGGCGGAAGCCGAGATCGGCCGTATTGCCGGACAGGCCGCCGAGCGCTGGCCGCTGACCGGGCTCACCGTCATCCACCGCCACGGCAGAATCGCGCCGGGCGAGAACATCGTTCTCGTCGTCACGGCGTCGGCGCACCGACAGGCCGCCTTCGAAGCAGCCAGTTTCCTGATGGATTTCCTGAAAACGCGTGCGCCGTTCTGGAAGAAGGAACACGCAAAGAACGGCACGGATGGCGGCTGGGTCGAGGCGAAGGACGCCGACGACGAAGCAGCGGAGCGCTGGTAATCAGGCTGCCGCGAGCGTGAAAGTACCCGCCGTCACGGCGGTGAAATGGCAGGCCGACGCGGCAAGAACGAAAGCGTGCCAGATCGCGTTCTGGAATTTCAGCCCGTTCCACAGGTGGAAGATCACTCCGACCGAATAGAGCACGCCGCCGGCCAGGATCAGCAGCGAAACGGCGACGGGCAGCGTCACGAAGATCGGCCATGCAAGCGTCAGGCTCGCCCATCCGAGCAGCAGGAAGATGCCGACCGTGACGCCTTCCAGCTTGTGGCCGAAAGCGAATTTGGCGACAGCCCCGAAAACCGCCGTCGTCCAGACAACCGCCAGCACGCCGTAGGAAAACGCGCCGCCGATCAGCACCACCAGGGGCGTGTAGGTGCCTGCGATCTTGAAGAAAATCGCCGCCTGATCGAACTTGCGCAGCACCGGCTTCAGCCCCTCATGCGTCACCATGTGATAGGCGGCGGAAATCGAGAACAGCGCCACGACCGTCACGCCGTAGACGGCGAGCGCCGTGGTCGAGGAAACATCGAGTGTCGGAATGGCGAAAACGAGCAGGATGGCCACCGCGATCGAACTCGCAGCGATCCCGACGACATGAATGACGCCATCGGCAATGCGTTCCGCACGCGTGTACTCCGGGTAGGTCATCGCACCTCTCGATTATGGCCATGCAAACCCTACGACACGGATTGCAGCAGGACTGTGTTAAATCTCGATGAAGGCGTTTTGTCGCACCGCACAATCGGCTAGGCATGACCGGCAAGACAACAAACCGGAATCCGCGATGACCAACTCCGCCGCCAAGCTGCCGCTCGATGCCTATCCGGCGACGACGATGCAAACCCTGCGCTACAACGACATGGATCCGGCCGGCCACGTCAACAACGCCGTCTATTCGACGCTGTTCGAGGCGGGGCGCGTACCGATACTGTACGATCCGAGCCGTCAGATGCCGCCCGCCGGAAGCCACTTTTCCATCGTGAAGCTGACGATCGACTTCCGGTCCGAACTGACGTGGCCCGGCGAAGTGACGATCGGCACGGGCGTCACGCGAATCGGCGGTTCCTCGGTCGGCTTGCTTCAGGCGATCTTCAACGACGGGCACTGCTGCGCCACAGCGGAAAACATCGTCGTCCTGACCGACTCGACAACGCGCAAATCGACGGCGCTACCCGATCATGCACGCGCGTGGTTCGAAACGCTGCTTATATCCGGGCAGGCATGAAAAAACCGGGCGCGAAGGCCCGGTTTCAAGTTCGTGAAACGAGTTCGGTCCGTCAGCCGACGATATCGCAGCCAGCGAACCAGAAAGCGATTTCCTCGGCAGCCGTTTCCGGAGCGTCGGAGCCGTGCACGGAGTTTTCGCCGATGGAGTTGGCGAAACGCTTGCGGATCGTGCCTTCGGCGGCTTCGGCCGGATTGGTCGCGCCCATGACTTCGCGGTTCTTGGCGATGGCGTTTTCGCCTTCGAGAACCTGAACGACGGTCGGGCCGGACGACATGAACTCGGTCAGTTCGCCGAAGAACGGACGTTCCTTGTGAACGGCGTAGAAGGCTTCGGCCTGACGCTGGCTCATCCAGACGCGGCGGGAGGCGACGACGCGAAGGCCGGCTTCTTCCAGCATCTGGGTGATCGCGCCGGTCAGGTTACGCTTGGTGGCGTCCGGCTTGATCATGGAAAAGGTACGCTCGATGGCCATGTGACAGTCCTCTTGATCGTGATAGGGGGAGAATTGAAATTTGCGCGGTCTATAGCTGTCCGCATGGCGCTTGCCAAGTGGCGCACGCCTTCACGGCCTCGCAAGACGGAAAGGGAAATCACGGCATGGACGGAATTCAGCACTACCGGATGTTCGCGGCCTATAACCGCTGGGCCAACGAGCGGATCTACGATGCGGCGGAATATCTCTCCGACGAGGAATGGGAACGCGACGTGCGCGCCTTTTTCGGCTCGATGTGCGGGACACTGAACCACGTTCTCGTCGCCGACCGGATCTGGATGAACCGGTTCACCGGCATCGGCGAAACGCACTCGGTGCTGAGCGAGATCCCTCACCCGCATTTCGGCGAGTTGCGAACGCAACGCGGCACCATGGACGAGCGTATCGTGGACTGGTGCGACACGCTGGACGAAGAGACGCTCGGCGGCCTGTTTTCCTACACTTCGATCATCGAGCCGAAAGAAATCACGCAGTTACTCGCGCCGGCGCTTGCGCATTTGTTCAATCACCAGACACATCATCGCGGCCACGCGCACATGATCCTGTCAGTACTCGGACACGAACCGCCTCCGCTCGACCTGATCTATTTTCTGCGCACCGAGGAAGGCGGCGCATTCGTCTGAGGTCTGTGTACAAGCCAGCGACTGCTTGACGTAACGATTGTATTTCGGGTCAGATACCGAGGCTTTTCGTCCGGTAAATGACTTGCCTGGCCGACAAGCACCGGAACATCACTGGTCCGGAGGACGGGCTGCCCTCTGGGCAGCCCGTTTTTCATACTCCGCCCCGCTTGCGATTTACCGGGCTTTCCGCCACAAGCCCGCCATGCTTCAGATTTCCGACCTCACATTCCGCATGATGGGCCGCCCCCTGTTCGAGGGCGCGACCGCTGTCGTGCCAGAAGGCATGAAAGTCGGCCTCGTCGGCCGGAACGGCACCGGCAAAACCACCCTTTTCAAGATGATGACCGGCGAACTGGCGCCGGAAAGCGGCTCGATCGAACTGCCGAAGGGCCTCAGGATCGGCCAGGTGGCGCAGGAAGCCCCGGGCACCGAGCAGACGCTGCTCGAAGTGGTGCTGGCCGCCGATCTCGAGCGCACCGCGTTGCTGGCCGAGGCGGAGGCCGCGACCGACCCGGACCGCATCGCGGCGATCCATGTACGCCTCGCCGATATCGACGCCCATTCGGCCGAAGCGCGCGCCGGCGCGATCCTGCACGGCCTCGGCTTCGACGCACAAGCGCAGGCCATACCCTGCTCGTCGTTTTCCGGCGGCTGGCGGATGCGCGTCGCGCTCGCCGCCGTGCTGTTTTCACAGCCCGATCTGCTGATGCTCGACGAGCCGACCAACTATCTCGATCTCGAAGGTACGCTGTGGCTGGAAAACTACGTCCAGCGTTATCCGCACACCGTCATCATCATCAGCCATGACCGCGATCTCCTGAACTCGACCACCAACGCGATCCTGCATCTGGAAAACCGCAAGCTCACCTTCTATCGCGGCAATTACGACCAGTTCGCCCGCGCGCGGGCCGAGAAGCTGATGCAGGCGACCAAGATGGCGGAAAAGCAGGCCGCCAAGCGCAAGCACATGGAAGCGTTCGTCGAACGCTTCCGCGCCAAGGCCTCGAAGGCGCGGCAGGCGCAAAGCCGCCTGAAAGCGCTGGAAAAGATGGCACAGGTCGATATCGCCATCGACAGCGACGTGCAGCCGATCCGCCTGCCCTCGCCCGAACGCCAGCCGGCCTCGCCGATCATCAACATGGAAGGCGTGAGCGCCGGCTATGTCGAGGGCAAGCCGATCCTGCAGCACCTGGACCTGCGCATCGACGCCGATGACCGGATCGCGCTGCTCGGCGCCAACGGCAACGGCAAGTCGACCTTCGCCAAGCTGATCGCGAACCGCCTCAAGCCGATGGGCGGCAAGGTGACGCGCGCCGACAAGCTGAAGATCGCCATGTTCGCCCAGCACCAGCTCGACGACCTCGTGCCGGAGCATACGCCCTACGACCATGTCCGCGCGCTGATGCCGGACCAGCCGGAATCGAAGGTGCGCGCCCGCGTCGCGCAGATCGGGCTTGGCGGCGACCGCATGAACACCAAGGCAAAGGATCTGTCTGGCGGCGAGCGGGCACGGCTCCTGATCGGCCTCGTCACCTTCGACGCGCCGCATCTCTTGATCCTCGACGAGCCGACCAACCACCTGGACATCGACAGCCGTTCCGCGCTGGCGGAAGCGCTGAACGACTACAAGGGCGCTGTCATCCTGATCAGCCATGACAGGCACCTGATCGAAGCCTGCGTCGAGCGCCTCTGGCTGGTGCATGACGGCGCGGTCGAACCCTATGACGACGACCTGGAAGCCTATCGCAAGCTGATCCTGAAGGGGCCGGCCAAATCCGGCAGCACGGGAAACGGAGCGGCATCGGGCGGGTCTTCGCTTTCCGGCAAGGAAAGGCGCAAGCAGGCGGCCGCTCGGCGGCAGGAATACGCGCCGCTGAAGAAGAAGATCAGGGATTTCGAGGCCCAAATCGAGAAAGCGCAAAAAGAGATAAGGGCCATCGAGACCGATATGACCCGGCCCGAGATCGTCAATGACGGGGACAAGGTGATCGAACTGTCGAAGAAACGGTCCGACCTGGAAAACCGCATTGCCGAGTGGGAAGAGAGCTGGATTGCGCTCTCCGCGGAATATGAAGAGGCGATGGCGGACGCCTGATCAGTCGTCGTCGCCCTCGCGGCCCCAGGTGATATCGGGCTTGCGCTTTTTCGGCTGCGGTTCTGCGTCCGGCTGGCGGTAGCCGATGGACGAGGTTTTCGAGACCGTTTTTTCCCTCCTGGCGATCCGGCGGCGCTTGCTGGCGCGCCCGATCAGCATGCCGCCGAGGACGATCATCACGACGCCGACCGGCGTGTAATTCATCTGTGGAAGGCCGAAACCGGCCAGATCGACGTAGTTCGGTGCGACAATGACGCCGACACCGCAAAACAGGACGAGGAAGCCGAGGAACCGCATTGCGTTATCCTAGCCCGTATTCTTGCGCTTCCGCCAGACCGCGAAGGAATGCGGGATTTCGCGTCCGGGCTTCTTCACGAAGAAGAGTTTCTCGTCCGCCAGATCGAAGCCCAGTTCCGAAAAGACATGCAGGTTAGACTTCTCCAGCGGCCATGGCGGACCGCTGGCCTCCGCGCCATCCTCACGCCAGCGCGCATAGACCAACAGCGTGCCGCCCGGCCTGACGAGCGAAGCGACGGCAGCGGCCGTCTCGCGCAGCATGTCCGGCGACAGCGACTGCAGCGTGTAGCACTCGTTGACCAGATCGAAGGCGCCCTTCCACTCTTCCGGCAGGGCAAAAAGATCGGCGGTCGTGTAACTGACAGCCGAATCCGGGAAGCGTTTTCGCGCCCAGTTGATGGCGTGTTCGGACAGGTCGAAGGCGGTCGTCTGGTAGCCGGCGTCGGCCAGCGCCTCGGCATTGTCGCCGAGGCCGCAAGCGATATCGATGGCGGTCAGTCTTCCGTTTCCGGGATTCTTCACAAGCCATTCATGCAGCACGGCTTTCGCCGTCAGATCGGCCCACGGAATCTGCCCCGCATCGCCGCCGGCGCGGCGGTAGATATCCTTGAAGAATTCCCGGCGCTCGGGAAGGGTTTCCCCTTCCCTTTCGTCAGCTCCGTCAGTCATGCCGCACGCTCCCAGCCGCCATCGGCATTTTGCTTGTAATAGGCGAGATCATGGCTTTCCGCCTTCAGCGCCTTCCAGTGTCCGCGCGCTTCCGCCAGGGCCTGCTCGTCGAGGCCGTCGAACATCAGGACAACGCGATCATAGGACGACAGATCCTGCGGCGGCGCGGCGCCGTCGACCAGAAAACGGATCTGCGATCCGTTCGGATTGTCCGGCGAAACAGTCAGAAACACCGGCTGGTCGGCTGGCCGTTCGTCGCCGTCGCGGCCATGCGGCAGAAAACTGTCGGAGCGATAGCTCCACAGATGCGCGTCCATCTCGTCACGCACCCCTTCCCCGCCGGCCTGTATCACCGCGCGCCATCCCCGGCCGAGCGACTTCTCGACGAGCGTCGGCAGAGCCTCGTCGAGGGTCGATTCGGTCAGGTGATAGAAAAAGACCTCGGCCATCGTGCCCCGGTCAGCCCTCGTAATAATCCTCGACCAGACGGTCGAGCAGGCGCACGCCGTAGCCGGACGCCCAGGACTGGTTGATATCGGTCGACGGCGAAGACATCGCGGTACCGGCGACGTCGAGATGGACCCACGGCACATCGCCGACAAAGCGCTTGAGGAACTGCGCCGCCGTGATCGCGCCGCCGAAACGGCCGCCGACATTCTTCATGTCGGCGAACTTGGAGTCGATCAGCTTGTCGTATTCCGGCCCCATAGGCATGCGCCAGACCGGCTCGCCGGTGACCTTTGCCGCGGCGGCCAGTTGCTCGGACAATTCGTCATCGTTGGAGAACAGGCCGGCATGATGCTGGCCGAGCGCGACCATGATGGCGCCGGTGAGCGTCGCCAGGTTGATCATGAATTTCGGCTTGAAGGTCTCCTTGCAGTACCAGAGCGCGTCGCACAGGACGAGACGGCCTTCCGCGTCGGTGTTGATGACCTCGATGGTCTGGCCCGACATGGAGGTGACGATGTCACCGGGGCGCTGGGCATTGCCGTCCGGCATGTTCTCGACCAGGCCGATGATGCCGATGACGTTGGCCTTGGCCTTGCGCGCGGCAAGCGCGTGCATCAGCCCGGTTACGGCGGCCGCGCCGCCCATGTCGCCCTTCATGTCCTCCATGCCGCCGGCCGGCTTCATGGAGATGCCGCCGGTATCGAACACGACCCCCTTGCCAATGAAGGCGATCGGCTTGTCCCTGGCCTTGCCGCCGTTCCACTTCATCACGGCCAGGCGCGGCGGGCGCACCGAGCCCTGGGCGACGCCGAGCAGCGCGCCCATGCCCAGTTTCTTCATTTCCTTTTCGGTCAGGATGTCGACCTCGACGCCAAGCGCCGACAGCGCCTCGGCGCGGGCCGCGAACTCCACCGGACCGAGGATATTGGCCGGCTCGTTGACGAGATCGCGCGCCAGCATGATCCCGCGCGCCACGGCCTCGGCGATCTCCCACGCCTTTTTGGATGCGGCGAGATTTTCGACCATCAAGACGGTCTTCTGGGCGACCTTCTTGTCCCTGGCGTCGTCGTCATCGGACTTCTTCGTCTTGTATTTGCCGAACTCGTAGGCGCGCAGCAGGAAGCCCTGCGCAAATGCGGCCGCGGCTTCCGGCGTCACCTCGACACCGTCGCACTCCATCAGAACGGACACGTGCTGATCGGACGCGGTCTTGCCGCGAACGACGCCGCCGAAGGCCGTCCAGTCGGTCTCCTTGATCGAATCGTTCTCCCCCACTCCGACGACAAGGATCCGGTCGACCGGGGAGTCTGCCGGGGCAACGACGTCGACGACCGACTTCGCCTTGCCCTTGAATTTCGCGATCTCGATCGCCTTTGCCAGGATGCCGGACGGGTCGATCTCGGCAGCGAGAGCCGGCAGCTTGCCATCCCTGGCAGCCAGAATGACGGCTGTGCCCTTTTTCGGTGCGGCAATCTTGGCGAATGAAATAGTCGGGAGAACGGTCATGGATTTCCTGTCAGAATGAATGAAGATGCCCGGCACGCGAAAACCTTCTGTTACCGCGCGAAGCAGCGACTTGATTTTGGCGTTCCGGGTGGCGATAGCAAGACCGCGCGGCGGCGGCAACGCCCTGTTAACCAAGTCCCTTGGCGAAAGTTTAGCACGGGGTCGTATATTGTTAACGATCCATTGTCCGCCGCGGACTAAATTTAGACAAAGCGGGCCGTTTCCCTCGCTTGCACAAGGTGAGCGGTGAAACAGCGATGCCGAGAGGTGCGTATTGAATACGCTACAGCGATATATCTTCCGCCGGATCGCCGTCATCACGCTCGCGTCGTTTGTTGCCGTGCTCGGTGTCGTCTGGGTGACGCAGGTGCTCAGCCGCATCGACTTCGCCACCGGTTCCGGCCAGTCGATATTCGCCTTCCTGAAACTGGTCGCCGTGCTGACGCCGCAGCTGGCCTCGCTGGTGCTGCCGATCGCGGTCGTCATCGGCATCGTGCAGATCTTCTCGACGATGAACGCCGACTCGGAACTCGCGGTCATGTCGGCATCGGGCGTTTCGCGCGGTATGATCGCGCGCCCGGTGCTTCTGGTCGCCGGGATCGCCAGTCTGTTCGTGCTGGTGTCCAACCACTATATCGAGCCGCTCGCCAACCGGGCCCTGCGCGATCTGCTTGTCTCCGCGCGCACCGACCTTCTGACGAGCCTCGTTCGCGAGGGCGCCTTCACCAAGCTGGACAAGGATCTGACGGTCTATGTCGACCGACGCCTGCCCGGGAACGCGCTGTCCGGCATCATGGTCTCCGACAGGCGCGACGAAACCCTCGGATTGATCTACTACGCGCAGTCCGGCGCAGTCGGGACGATCGACGGCAAGGAGGTCATGGTCATGACCAACGGCCAGATCCACCGCGAAAACCTGGAAGACGGCACACTGTCGATCATCCGCTTCAATTCCTACGCGATGAGCCTTTCGCAGTTCGCGTCCACAGGTGTCTGGGGAGACTACGCGCCGCATGAGCGCGACACGGCGGATCTCATCAATCCGGATCCGAACGACAAGACATTCCAGAATATGCCAGGCTGGGTGCGCGGCGAACTGCACCGGCGCATGACCGAATGGCTCTATCCGATCCTGTTTGCCTATGTCGCGCTCGTCGTCGCCGGCCAAACGCAATCGCACAGGCAAGCGCGCTTCAACACCTTCTTCCTCGCGCTCGGCGGCGCACTGATCTACCGCTGGGGCGCCTATGCGATCTATTCGGCAAACCGGGCGAATGGCGATCTTTGGTGGCTTTTCTACGCGTTGCCGATCGGCGCGACGCTCGTCGGCATCGTGATGTATCACCTCGGAATCACCATCACCGTTCCCGATCCGCTGATCAGGGCATGGGAGACCGTCGCCGACCGTATCCGGCAAATGCGCGTGCGGGCCGCGCGCGCGAAGACAGCGTGACGCCATGGGCCGGACGCTGCAATCCTATTTCTTCTTCCAGACGCTGCGGATGATCGTGTTCTTCGCGCTCGGCATCGCCGCCGTCGCGTATCTGATCGACTTCACCGAGCTGTCGAACCGCACGTCGAGCCTGCCGCAATACTCGGTCGGCGCCGCGCTGTCCCTATCGGCGATGCGCATTCCCTTCATCATCCAGATCGCCCTGCCGTTCATCGTGCTGTTCGCCACGATGACGGCGCTGATGCTGCTCAACCGCAAATACGAGCTTGTCATTGCGCGTTCGGCGGGCATTTCGGCCTGGCAATTCCTGTTTCCGGTCTGGATCGCCGCCTTCGTTGTCGGCGTCTTCGCGGTGACGGTGATGAATCCGCTCGCTTCCTCAGGCTATTCGCGGGCCGAAGCCATCGAGGGCCAATGGCGCTCGCGCCCCTCGAAAACCCTGATTTCGGAGGACCAGCCCTGGTTGCGGCAGGCGCAGGAAGACGGCGGCTCGTTGCTGATCGGCGCAAATCGCGTTTCGCGCAGGAACACGACGCTGTTCAGCGCCGTGTTCCTCGACATCGATGCCGAAAATGCCGTCCGGCGGCGCATCGACGCTTCCCGCGCGCGGCTCGGCGACGGCGAGTGGGTCCTGACGGATGTCGAGATCAGCCAGGCCGGGGAAGCCGCCGAAACCCGCGACAGAATGACGATCCCGACGACCCTGAATCCCGCGGTCATCACGGAAGCGCTCATTCCGGCCGAGATGATCTCGTTCTTCGCGCTCGGCAAACAGATCGAGGCGGCACGCAGCTTCGGCGTCTCCGCAAATCCGTTTCGCATGCAGTACCAATCGCTTCTGGCCCTGCCGCTTCTTCTGGTGGCGATGACATTGATAGCGGCAACGGTCTCGCTGCGGTTCATCCGCTTCGGTCAGTCCGGCGGCATGATTTTGGCTGGCATAGGCGCCGGCTTCATGCTTTATGTCGTGACCGTAATGGCCAAATCATTCGGGAGTGCCGGGGTGATTCCTCCCGTCTTGGCGGCTTGGCTGCCGGTTGCGGTTGCGACTCTGTTCGGGGTCGCGTATTTGCTGGACCGGGAGGACGGGTAGTGGATGGAGTTGCGGGGCAGGTGTTGTCCAAACACTTGAAAAGACTGGCTTGCAGCTTGGCCGTCGCGGCTTTGACCGCGGGGGTGGGCTATGTTGCGCCGTCACTCGCCCAGACACCCGAATCCATCGCCGGACTGACCGGCGTCGAATCCGATTCCCCGCTTCTGCTGAAAGCCGACGAACTGGTCTATGACAATGACCGGCAGACGGTTGCCGCCGTCGGCGCCGTGCAGGTCGACTACGGCGGTACGCGCATGGTCGCCGACCGCCTCGTCTACAACCAGCGCAGCGGCCGCCTGATCGCCATCGGCAATGTCGAAATCGTGCAGCCCGACGGCACCCGTGCCTATGCCGACGAGTTCGACGTGACCGACGACTTCGCCGACGGCTTCGTCAACGCGCTTAGGATCGTCACGCCGGACCGGGCGCGCTTTGCCGCCGAGAGCGCCGTGCGCGAGAACGGCGAGACGACAACTTTCAACAACGGCGTCTACACGGCCTGCGAGCCGTGCAAGGACAATCCCGGCAAGGCGCCGGTCTGGCAGATCAAGGCGCGCCGGATAATCTGGAACGGGGAGCAGAAGACAATCCGGTTCGAACGCGCCTCGTTCGAGTTTCTCGGCATTCCGCTGGCAGCCTTTCCCGTTTTCACGACCGCGGATCCGACCGTGAAGCGCAAGACCGGTTTCCTGATGCCCGGAGCCAATTATTCCGAGGAACTCGGGTTTGGCCTGTCGGTCCCGTACTTCATCGCGCTGGCGCCGAACTATGACCTTCGGCTGACCGGTACCGGCATGACCCGTCAGGGCTTTCTCGGCGAGGCCGAATTCCGCCACCGACTCGTCAACGGCCTTTACACCCTGAAGATCGCCGGCATCCACCAGATGACGCCGGATGCGTTCGACGCCGGCACGCAGGACGCCACCCATGTCGACCGCGGCATGGTCGGGACCACCGGCGAGTTCGCCATCAATTCGCGCTGGACTTTCGGCTGGGACGTGATGGCGCAGACCGACAAGAACTTCTCGCGCACCTATTCGATCACAGGCTTCGACGACACCGTTCGGCGCAACGAGGTCTATCTGAGCGGATTGAACGACAGGAACTATCTCGATCTCCGCGTCATGAAGTTCGACGTGCAGGAGAAAGCGGCCGACGGAAGCGGCCGGGATGCCGAGCAACCCTGGGTGTTGCCCAGCGTCGATTACGAGATCGTTGCTCCGCAGCCGATCGCCGGCGGCGAACTCGCCTTCAACCTGAATGCGCGCGGCATTTCGCGCGGCATGACCGACCAGCGCGGAACTTTCGGCGATACCGGATTCGCGACACGCGGCGTGGAAGGCAAGACCGCACGGATCACCGCGGATTCGGAGTGGAAGCGGACATTCGTGACCCGCGGCGGGCTGATGGTGACGCCGATCGTCGCGGCGCAGGGCGACACCAGCTTCATCGACACGTCGACCACCGGCCCGTATTCGGCGACAGGCGCTTCGCTGACGGCCGACGATACCTATACGCGCGGCATGGTGACCGCGGGAGTGGAAATGCGCTGGCCGTTCCTGCTCTCGACACCGAATTCCTCGCATGTGCTCGAACCGATCGCCCAGATTTTCCTGCGGCCGAACGAGATGGGCGCCGGCATGCTGCCGAACGAAGACGCCCAAAGCTTCGTGTTCGACACGACGAACCTGTTCGAGCGTGACAAGTTCTCCGGGTATGACCGGATCGAGGGCGGCCACCGCGCCAATTTCGGCCTGCGCTACACGGGCACGTTCAACAGTGACTGGACCGCGCATGCCATGTTCGGCCAGTCCTACCATCTCGGCGGATCGAATTCCTTCGCCAGCGCAGATATGCTCAACACGGGCGCTGAATCGGGGCTGGAAAGCGACGTATCCGACTTCGTCGCCATGGTCGGCGCCTCCTACGCGAACACGCTGGACGGCGCCGTGCGCGCCCGCTTCGACGAAACGACCTTCGAGGTGCGCCGCGCGGAAACCGAATTCGGCATCCGCTCAGCCGATCTGCGCGCTTCCGGCGGATACGCCTTCATCCAGGCACAACCGACCTACGGCTTCGACACCGACCGGCATGAAGTCAACGGCCGTGCATCGTTGCGCCTGACCGACACGTGGAGCGTGATCGGCAACGCGACCTACGACATCACCAACCGGCGGCTGGCGAAAAACGGTATCGGCCTTGCCTATGACGATGAGTGCTTCGCCATCGGGCTTGAATTCCAGCAAACACGTTCCAGCACGGATGCATTGTCCAATTCGATCGGCTTCCGGATCGCATTGCGCACGATCGGCGATCTCGGCAACGGTTCCAACGAACTCTCCTTCGACTAGGACTGCCGAGGGGGCGTCATGACCGGGTTGCGGGCTGGTACGGCGTCATGCTTTCGCCCACAATATGGGGCATCGCGGACAAAACGGCGGTCCGGCTGCACGGACATACAGCCAAACACAGACATGACGGGCACGGAAATGGGTGGCATGACGAGAAGAGATATCAGGTCGAGGCTGTTTGCGGCTTTTGTCGCGCTGGCGGTTGGCATACCGGCGGCCATTACCCCGGCATCCCCGGTCCGCGCTTCCGACATCAAGGTTGTCGTCGACGACCAAGCGATAACCTCCTACGACATCGCGCGACGCCGCGCTTTCATGCAGTTGCAGCGCCGCAAGGGCAATCTGACCAAGCTCGCGACCGACGAGCTGATCGAGGAAGCGCTGAAGCGAGGCGCGATGACACGCGCCGGCTACCGCATTCCCGACAGCCGGGTGGACGCCGCTTTCGCGAATTTCGCCCGCTCCAACAAACTGTCGACCAGCCAGTTGACGCAGATCCTCAACCAGTCCGGCGTCACGTCAAAGCATTTCAAGGAATTCATTCGGGTGCAAATCGGCTGGGGCCAGCTCGTTTCGGCGCAAGCCGGCGGAACCGGCCAGTTGATGAGCGAACAGGAAGTGGTCGCCAAGATGCTCGAGCGTGGCGGCGACAAGCCGACCTCGACCGAGTATACGCTGCAGCAGGTGATCTTTGTCGTCCCGAGCGACAAGAGAAGCCGGATCGGCGCACGCCGCAGGGAAGCCAACAACATGCGATCGCGCATCGACGGCTGCGAAAACACCATTGCGCTCGCGTCGCAACTGCGCGACGTCAGCGTTCGCGAACTGGGCCGCGTCCTCGAGCTTCAGCTTCCCGATGACTGGAAAAAGGCGGTTATCGGATTGCAGACCGGTCAAACGACGCGGACACGCGATACCGAGAAGGGCGTGGAGTTCCTGATCGTCTGCCGCGCGCGCACCGTTTCGGATGATCGCGTTGCCCAGCTCGAATTCTCGACGCAAGCGCTCGAAAGCGGCGACGATGGCGGGCGCGGCGCGGAAATGCTGAAACAGCTGCGTGAGACCGCGCGCATCCAGCGCCGCTGAACGAGACGGATTCCTCGATGGCGGCCGCAACGCTCCGACCGCTTGCGGTCACGATCGGCGATCCGGCCGGGATCGGTCCGGATGTCATTCTCGCGAGTTGGTCCCGGCGCCAGAAAGCCGGACTGCCACCATTCTACGTGCTTGGCGACAAGGAACTGCTGGAGGCCCGTGCCGGGCGCCTCGGCCTTTCCGTTCCGCTCGAGACCTGCAATCCCGAAGACGCGACCGCGCTCCATGATCGCGCATTGCCCGTCGTTGCCCTGCAGAACCGGTTTTCCGCTGCCGAAGGCGCGCCGGACAGGGCCAATGCCGCTGGCATCGTCGAAGCCATCGACCGTGCGGTTGCAGATGTTTTCGAAGGCCGCGCCGCCGGCTTGGTCACCGCGCCAATTGCCAAGAAACCGCTCTACGAGGCCGGCTTCGAACATCCGGGCCACACGGAATACCTCGGCGCGCTCGCCGAACGGCGAACCGGCAAGCGGGCCATGCCCGTGATGATGCTGGCAGGGCCGAAGCTGCGTGCGGTGCCGGTGACGATCCATATACCGCTGCGCAAGGTATTCGACGTGCTGACAACGGAGTTGATCGTCGCGACCTGCCGGATCACGGCGCACGACCTCAAGCGCCGCTTCGGCATCGCGACGCCACGGCTCGCGGTGGCCGGCCTCAATCCGCATGCCGGCGAAGGCGGCGCGCTGGGTTGGGAAGACGAGGAGATCGTCCGCCCGGCCGTCGAGGCCCTCCGCGCGGAAGGAATAGACGCGAGCGGGCCGCTGCCGGCGGACACGATGTTTCACGGCCGCGCCCGCGCAACCTATGACGCCGCGATCTGCATGTATCACGACCAGGCGCTCATCCCGGCCAAGGCACTCGGTTTCGATGACAGCGTCAATGTCACGCTCGGCCTTCCCTTCATCCGGACATCGCCGGATCACGGCACCGCCTTCGAAATCGCGGGTAGCGGCAAGGCGCTGCCCGACAGTTTCATTGCGGCTCTGCGCATGGCCGCGCAGATGGCCGAACATGAAAACCGGACCGGTGCCGCGTGACCGACGACAGCGCCGAAAAGACCGCCATTGACGGCCTGCCGCCGCTTCGCGCCGTGATCGAGAAACACGGCCTGGCGACCAAGAAATCACTTGGCCAGAACTTCCTGCTCGATCTCAACCTGACCGGCCGCATAGCACGCGCAGCCGGCGATCTGAGCGGCCACACGGTCATCGAGGTCGGCCCCGGCCCGGGCGGGCTGACGAGAGCCTTGCTGATGCATGGCGCAAAGAAGGTCATCGTCATCGAGCGCGACGCGCGCTGCCTTCCGGCGCTGCAAGAGATCGCCGCGCATTATCCGGGCCGGCTCGACATCATCGAGGGCGATGCGCTGAAGACCGATTTCGCCGCACTGGCAAAAGATGAAGCAGTCAGGATCGTCGCCAACCTGCCCTACAATGTCGGCACGCAATTGCTGGCCGGCTGGCTGGAGACGGAACCCTGGCCACCCTATTACGACTCGCTGACGCTGATGTTCCAGCGCGAGGTCGCCGAGCGTATCGTTGCCGCTCCGGGTTCAGCCGCCTATGGACGCCTCGGCGTCCTGGCGGGATGGCGGACGCTGGCGAAGATCCAGTTCGACGTGCCGCCGCAAGCATTCTGGCCACCGCCGAAGGTCACTTCCTCGGTCGTCCATCTCGAGCCGCGCGCCGAACCGCTCCCGGCGGACGGAAAAAGGCTTTCTCTGGTAACGCAGCATGCCTTCGGCCAGCGCCGCAAAATGCTGCGCCAAAGCCTGAAGCCGCTCGGCGGCCAGGCGCTGCTGGATGCTGCCGGCATCGACGGGTCGCGCCGCGCGGAAACGCTTTCGATCGAGGAATTCTGCCGGCTGGCGAATGCGCGGGCCTAGAGTTCTTCGTTTAGAAGCCCGTCCACGAACTCGAACAGGCCCGGGCGGCGGTCGCGGCGCAAACGCTCGGCCCTGACGATCGCCTGCACCGCGCTGAAGGCGCGGTCGAGATCGTCGTTGACGATGACATAGTCATAAGTGCGCCATTGCTCGATTTCGGTGGCGGCGTTGCTGAGGCGCTTCTGGATGGTTTCCTCGTCATCCTCGGCGCGACGGTGCAGCCGCGCCTTCAGTTCCGCCATGGACGGGGGCAGAACGAAGATCGACACCACATCGGCGCGCATCTTCTCGGCCAGCTGGTGCGCGCCCTGCCAGTCGATATCGAACAGGATATCCCGGCCGTCGCTCATGGCGCGCTCGACCGGCTCGCGCGGCGAGCCGTAGTAGTTGCCATGCACCTCGGCCCATTCGAGCAGTTCGTCGCTGTCACGCAGTCGCTCGAACTCACGCCGCGCCAGGAAGTGATAGTGCACCCCGTCGATTTCGCTGGCACGGCGCTGGCGCGTCGTCACGCTGACCGACAATTCGAGGCCGGGATCGGTTTCGAGCAGGTTGCGCGCGATGGTCGACTTGCCGGCCCCGGACGGCGACGACAGGACAAGCATCAGGCCACGGCGCTGGATGCGGTCGGAAGGCAGGTCGGCATTCGGGCTGTCGGTCATGAGGCGCCTATTGCAGATTTTGAACCTGTTCGCGGAACTGGTCGATTACGGCCTTCAGTTCAAGGCCGACCGCGGTCAGGGCCGCGGAGGGCGACTTGGAACAGATCGTGTTGGTTTCGCGGTTGAATTCCTGGGCGAGGAAATCGAGCTTGCGGCCTATCGCACCGCCGTCGCGCAACATGGCGTTGGCGGCCTCGACATGCGCCTTCAGCCTGTCGATCTCCTCGCGAATATCCGCCTTGGTCGCCAGCAGCGCGGCCTCCGCATTGAGCCTTGCCTCGTCAAAGGATGCCGAAGCGTCGAGCAGCGCGTTCACCTGTTCCTTCAACCGGGCAAGGATGGCATCCGGCTGGCTGGCCGGATCGGCCTCGGCGCGCCGCGTCAGCTGAGCGATCGTCTCGACATGGCCGGAAAGGATCGCGCGCAACGCCTCGCCTTCCCGGCTGCGCGACGCGGCCAGCGCCTCAAGCGCCTGACGAATTACGCCAAGGCAGGGGCCGGCGGCGACATCCGCGTCAACACGGCCTTCCAGATCGTCCGCCACGACGATACCGCGAACCGCCAAAAGGCCGTCCGCCGTGGGGGGATGCAGGGAGCATTCGCGCGCCAGACGTGTCGTGGCGTCGGCAAGGGCACGGAACCGTTCCTCATCGAGCCCCGCAGCGGCCCCGTCGGCGGACGACTTCACGTTCAGCGAAATCTGGACGCTGCCGCGCGCGACATGTTCGCCGACAATCTTCTTGATTTCCGGTTCGAGCGCCTCAAGGCCGGCAGGCAGGCGAAGGCGTATGTCGAGGCCCTTGTTGTTGACGGAGCGGATATCGCAGGTGAGATCAAGACCGCCCGCGCTTCCGGCGGCACTGGCGAAACCGGTCATGCTTTGCACTGCGGTCATGTCGTCCCCTCCCGCCACACGCCTCAGTTCTGCGCTGGCTGTTCTTCCGTCGCCTCTCCGGCAGCGTCTTCGGCTGCCCTGGCGGCTTCCTCCGCGCGCTGTTTCTCGATCTCGCGCCAGCGGCGCACATTCTCGTTGTGCTCGTCGAGCGTCCTGGCGAAGACGTGTCCGCCGGTGCCGTCGGCAACGAAATAGAGATCTTCGGTGATCGAGGGATTGGCAACCGCCTCCAACGCGGCGCGGCCCGGAATCGCGATCGGGCCCGGCGGCAGCCCCTCGATCAGATAGGTGTTGTAGGGCGTTTCCTTGTCGAGATCGGAGCGGTAGATCGGCCGGTCGGCCGGTTTGCCCTCGCCGCCGAACAGGCCGTAGATGATCGTCGGATCGGACTGCAGCCGCATGCCCTTCTTCAGGCGATTGATGAAGACGCCAGCGACCCGCGAACGCTCGTTCGGCACGCCGGTTTCCTTCTCGACGATGGAGGCCAGCGTGACAAACTCGTTGATGTCCTTCAGCGGCAGGTCAGGACTGCGGTTCGCCCAGACTTCCTCGATGACGGCCTCCTGCTGCGCGATCATCTTGTCGATCAGCTCCGCCCGCGTGGTGCCGCGGGAGAATTTCTGCGTGTCGGCGACCAGCATGCCTTCCGCGGGCAGTTCCCCGGGCATGTCGCCGACGAGAAACTCGTTTTCGGCGATGCGGTTGAGCGCCTGCGCTACGGTCGTGCCCTCGACAACGGTCAGCGGATGCAGGATCGCCTTGCCCGACACCAGAATATCCATGATGTCTTTCATGGAGGCATGCGCCTTGAACTCGTACTCACCGGCCTTGAGGTCGTTTTCATGGCCGTGGACACGGACGCCTGCCTCGAAGATGCGGCTGTTGGAAACGATGCCGCGGCTTTCGAGGCTTTGGGCGATCTGGCTGATGTTGGATCCGGGCCGCACGGTATGCGTGACCGCCGTTACAATCGGGCCGGGCTCCTCGAAACGGATCTTGCCGTAGTAGAGCGCACCGCCGACTGCGACCAGGGACAGAATGACCAATGTCAGCAGAAAATTGAAGAAAACCACAATCTGGTTGCGCGCGGCTTTGGCGCGGCGGCGCGGCGGCGGCGCGACCGCCGCTTCCGGACGCAGCGCCTGGCGCGGCGATTGCAGGATGAGGCGCTCCTTCTTCGCGTTCTGCGGCCTGGCCGATGCCTCGGGAGACGAAGGCCTGCGCCCAAATTGGTGTTCGGTGCTCACGGTCGAAGTCCCATTTGAAGCGCCTGCCGGCGCGATGGAATTGATGCGGCGGGCAAGTCAGCCAAGTGCCGGTCCCGGGCCCGGCGCAACGATACGCGCGCCGGCACCGGTCACCGTTGGATAATGATTATGGCAAAAACTTGCAGTCCGGCTCATGCGCTGTAACGGCGCAGCACCAGCGATGCGTTCGTTCCGCCAAAACCGAAGGAGTTCGACAGCGCGACATTGATCTCGCGCTCGCGCTTGGCATGCGGCACAAGATCGATGGCGGTGTCGATATCCGGATTGTCGAGGTTGATCGTCGGCGGCGCGACATTGTCGCGGATGGCGAGCAGACAGAAGATCGCCTCGACCGCCCCGGCGGCACCAAGCAAATGGCCGATGGACGACTTTGTCGACGACATCGAAATTTTCGCCGCGGCATTGCCAACCACGCGTTCGACAGCGCCAAGCTCGATGGTGTCCGCCATCGTCGAGGTGCCGTGAGCGTTGATGTAATCGATATCCGAGGCCTCGATGCCGGCCCGCTTCAGCGCGGCGCGCATGCAGCGCTCGGCACCTTCGCCGTCTTCCGACGGCGCGGTGATGTGATAGGCATCGCCCGACAGGCCGTAACCGATCACCTCGGCGTAGATCTTCGCGCCACGCGCCTTGGCGTGCTCGAGTTCCTCGAGAACCACGACGCCGGCGCCCTCGCCCATGACGAACCCGTCACGGTCGCGGTCATAGGGACGCGATGCGGCGGTCGGATCGTCGTTGCGCGCGGTGGACAGTGCCTTGCAGGCGGCAAATCCGGCAAGCGAAATGCGGCTGATCGGCGATTCCGTGCCGCCTGCTACCATGACATCGGCATCGCCAAGCGCGATCAGGCGGCTTGCATCGCCGATGGCATGCGCTCCCGTCGAACAGGCCGTGACGACCGCATGGTTCGGGCCGCGCAGCTTGTGCTTGATGGAGATCTGGCCGCTTGCCAGATTGATCAGGCGGCCGGGAATGAAGAAGGGCGAAACGCGGCGGGGGCCGCGATCGCGCAGGGTATAGCCGGCCTCGACGATGCCTTCGATCCCGCCGATACCGGAGCCGACGAGCACGCCCGTCGCACACTGGTCTTCATCGGTTTCGGGATGCCAGTTGGCGTCTTCGAGCGCCTGGTCGGCCGCAGCGACCGAATAAACGATGAAGGGATCGACCTTGCGCTGTTCCTTCGGCTCCATCCAGTCGTCTGGATTGTAGGTGCCGTCGGAGCCGTCGCCTACCGGAATCCGGCAGGCGATCTGCGCCGGCAAATCGCTGACATCGAATTCGGTAACGCGGGCCGCGCCGCTTTCGCCGGCGAGGATCCGCTTCCAGGTATGCTCGGCGGTTCCGCCCAATGGCGAAACCATGCCGATGCCGGTAACGACAACGCGCCGCAAAGTCATGTCACAACACCTGAAAACGCCGGCACGTATGCCGGCGTGACTGCGTTCGAACGCTGATTAGGCGTTGGCTTTTTCAATGAACTTCACAGCGTCGCCGACCGTCAGGATGGTCTCGGCCGCGTCGTCCGGAATCTCGACGCCGAACTCTTCCTCGAACGCCATCACGAGTTCGACGGTATCAAGGCTGTCCGCGCCCAGGTCATCAATGAAGCTTGCGCCTTCATTCACCTTGTCGGCATCGACGCCCAAATGTTCAACAACGATCTTTTTGACCCGTTCTGCGATGTCGCTCATGTCGGTTTCCCTCGACTTTGGAGTTTTCAGATTGTGGTTATCTTCAAGGTACGGGCTAATCAAGTCGCAAGAATCCGTTTGAGACAACTTTGTTAGCCCGGCGGCGCAGTAAAACGCCTTTAAATCATTGCCATTCCGCCGTTTACGTGGACCGTTTGCCCCGTGATGTAGGCAGCTTCCTCCGTAGCCAGAAACGCCACGGAAGCCGCAACTTCCGGGCCCGTACCCATGCGCTTCATGGGAATTGCACCCATGATGGCATCTTTTTGCTTGTCGTTCAGCTTCTCGGTCATGGCGCTTTCGATGAAGCCCGGCGCGACGCAATTCACCGTCACGTTGCGCGAGGCGATTTCCTGCGCCAGCGACTTGGAAAAGCCGATCATGCCCGCCTTGGAGGCGCAGTAATTGGCCTGTCCGGGATTGCCGGTGACGCCGACGACGGACGTTATATTGACGATGCGGCCGTAACGGCGGCGCATCATCGGGTGCGCCAGCTGCCGCGTCAGGCGGAACACCGAGGTCAGGTTGACCTCGATGACGGAATCCCAGTCCTCGTCGGACATGCGCACAAACAGGCCGTCCCTGGTGATGCCGGCGTTGTTGACGAGAATATCGACGCCTTCCAGCGTTGCTTCGGCTTCCTCGCCAAGCGCCTTGACGGCGTCGCGGTCGGTCAGATCGGCCGGAAAGACATGTACTCGGTCGCCGAGTTCACCTGCCAGAGCCTCGAGCTTTTCGCGGCGCGTGCCGTGCAGTCCGACAACGGCTCCCTGTGCGTGCAGGGTACGCGCGATCGACTCGCCGATGCCGCCGGATGCACCCGTTACCAGGGCCTTGCGGCCGGTCAGTTCAAACATGTCGTTGTCCTTCCGGTTGCAGGTCAGGCGTTCGCCTGGAGGAAAGCTTCTATATCGGCAGGCGTGTTGATGGCAACGCCGGCCAGGGCCTTGTCGATACGGCGGGCCAGGCCGGTCAGAACCTTGCCGGACCCCGCCTCGGCCAATGTAGTGACGCCGGAGCCGGCAAACCATTCAACGGTTTCGCGCCAACGAACCTGGCCGGTAACCTGCTCGACGAGGCGGGCGGCGATCTCTTCCGGCTCGGTGGCCGGCGCGACGGTGACATTGGCGATAACGGGCACAGACGGCCGGTTGACCGTCACCTGCGACAGCGCCTCGCGCATCGCCTCGGCGGCGGGCGCCATCAGCGCGGAATGGAACGGTGCGGAAACCGGCAGCATCAGGGCACGTTTAGCCCCCTTGTCGGAGGCCAGCGCGGCGGCGCGCTCGACGGCCGCCCTGGCGCCGGAGATCACCAGTTGGCCGCCGCCATTGTCGTTGGCGATCTGGCAAACGCCATCGGTTTCGCCGGCAGCCGCCTCGCAGACAAATTCCACATCCTCGTTTTCAAGCCCGATGATGGCCGCCATCGCGCCCTCGCCGACCGGAACGGCCGCCTGCATGGCGTTGCCCCGGATGCGCAGGAGGCGCGCGGTATCGGCGAGCGAAAAGGTTCCGACCGCGCAGTGGGCGGAATATTCGCCCAGCGAATGGCCGGCGACAAAGGCGGCCTTGTCGGCCAGCCTGTAGCCCCGCGCTTCGAGCACGCGGATGACGGCCACGGAAACGGCCATTAGCGCAGGCTGGGCGTTGGCGGTCAGCGTCAGCGTTTCTTCCGGGCCCGCCCACATGATGGCGGAGAGCTTCTCGCCCAGAGCCTCGTCGACCTCGGCGAACACGTCGCGCGCCTCGGCAAAGGTGTCGGCGAGTTCCTTGCCCATGCCAACGGCCTGGCTGCCCTGCCCCGGAAAGGTGAATGCTGTCGTCATTGCTGCCTCGTTTTAAGTCGCGCCGGTTTGGTCAATGCGCCCCGTGCTGTCAAGACCGGTATGCGGGTTTCGCGATCCTGCAATTGCATGGCGGTCCCCCGCTTGTATCATGACTGCCCGGAGGAGACGCGGGAGGCGGGTTTGGACTCTTCATATGACGTCATTGTGGTCGGCGCCGGCCTTGCGGGCCTCGCCGCAGCAGCGGAACTCGGAGACCGCGGCAAGAAAACGCTGATCGTCGACCAGGAAGGCGAACAGTTTCTCGGCGGACAGGCCTTCTGGTCGCTGGGCGGGCTTTTCATGGTCGACACCCCCGAACAACGGCGCATGCGCATCCGCGACAGCCGCGACCTGGCGCGAGTCGACTGGATGGGCTCGGCACAATTCGACCGCGAAGAAGACCATTTTCCACGCCAATGGGCGGAAGCCTATCTCGATTTCGCCGCCGGCGAGATGCGGCCCTGGCTCTCCGGCATGGGCATGCGCTGGTTTCCCGTCGTCGGCTGGGCGGAGCGCGGCGGCGCCTTCGCCTCAGGGCACGGCAACTCGGTGCCGCGCTTTCATATCACCTGGGGCACCGGACCGGGCGTCCTGAAACCCTTCATCGACCGCGTCCGCGCCCACGAGGCGGCCGGGCTGGTCAGTTTCGCCTTCCGGCATCGTGTCTCGGCGATCGAAAAAACAGCAGGCGCAATTTCCGGCGTCAGTGGCGACATTCTCGCTCCGACAGATGTCCAGCGCGGCGAGAAGAGCAATCGCGACGTGATCGGCGATTTCCGCTTCGCGGCATCGAACATCATCGTCACGTCTGGCGGCATTGGCGGCAATCTCGGCCTTGTGCGCAAGGCCTGGCCGCGCGAGCGGCTCGGCACGCCACCCGAAGAGATGATTTCGGGCGTGCCGTTTCATGTCGACGGCAAGATGATCGGCGTCACCCGCGACGCAGGCGCGGCGACCATCAACGAAGACCGGATGTGGCATTATACCGAGGGCGTGAAAAACTGGGCGCCGATCTGGCCGGCACACGGCATCCGTATCCTGCCGGGCCCCTCCTCCATGTGGTTCGACGCCGCCGGCAACCGGCTGCCCGCGCCGTGCCTGCCCGGCTTCGACACGCTGTCGACACTGAAGCATCTGCGCACCACCGGCCACGACCATTCATGGTTCATCCTGACCCAGAAGGTGATCGAGAAGGAATTCGCCCTTTCCGGATCGGAGCAGAATCCGGATTTCACCTCCGGTAAATGGCGTGAGGTGCTGAAGCAGCGCCTCGGCAAGGGCGCGACGGCGGCGGTGGAAGCTTTCAAGCGGCATGGCGAGGATTTCATCGTCCGCGACACGCTGGAGGAACTCGTCGCCGGCATGAACGCGCTAACCGACGAACATCTCGTCGACCCGGCGCATATCCGCACGCAAATCGAGGCGCGCGACGCCCAGATCGACAATCCCTATTCGAAGGATGCCCAAGTGACAGCGATCCGCGGCGCACGCGGCTATCTCGGCGACAAGCTGGTGCGCACGGCAAAACCGCACAAGTTCCTCGATCCCGCGAACGGCCCGCTGATCGCCGTGCGGCTGCACATCATCACCCGCAAGACGCTCGGCGGGCTGCACACCGACCTGAATTCGCAGGCGCTCGGACCGGATGGCGAACCGGTACCGGGCCTGTACGCCGCCGGAGAAGCCGCCGGTTTCGGCGGCGGCGGCTATCACGGCTACAACGCGCTGGAAGGCACGTTCCTGGGCGGCTGCATCTTTTCCGGCCGGGCCGCCGGGCGCGCGGCCGGATGACCTCAAGATGTATTCTGCGTCCGGCTTTTCGCAGGGCTTGAAACCGCCGCAATCGCGGCCGAACTGAATCGCCGCACAGCCCCGCTCCCGGTGGCTCGCTCGAGTAACGGACATGTCGCAAGACGCGGCGCATTCCACTCCCCTTCCCGCTTCCCCAATCCCCGAACCCGCCAAACTGCCGCTGACATTTTCCATCGTCATGGGCATTGCAGGATTGTTCCTATTCCTCGCCACGCAGATCGGCATGGTGGCCGGCGCCGCCATCTGGGCAATCGGCGGGTATTTTCACTTCGGCAGGACCGGTTTTGCCATCCTCGTCTCCGCCCTCGCTCCCGTCGCGCTTTACTTGTGCCGGAAAATCCTTGTTATGGCGGTCGAAGCCGAACGGGATCCGGCCAACAACTGATCTGGGGACTTCATGCTGACCGATTTCGGCCTCGCGGCCGTGGGACTTGTCGCACTCTTCGCAGGTGGAGAATGGCTGGTGCGCGGCGCCGTGGCGCTTGCCGCGCGGCTCGGCCTGCCGACACTGGTGATTTCGCTGACCGTCGTCGGGTTCGGTACGTCGATGCCGGAACTGCTCGTTTCGCTGAGAGCAGTCCTTGCCGGACAGCCGGACATCGCGCTCGGCAACGTGATCGGATCGAATACCGCCAACATCCTGCTGATCATCGGCCTGTCGGCCCTCGTCGCGCCGATGCGCAACTGGGACAATTCGGTCAAACGCGATGCGGTCGTCATGGTGGGAGCGGCGGTCGTGGCACTGGCACTGGTCCAGTTCGGCCTGATCGGCCTTGCCAGCGGGCTGGTGATGGTGGCGTTCCTCGCGGCCTATCTGTCCACCTGCTACATCGCCGGCAAGAAATCCGGCGATGGCGGCGAATTCGAGGAAACGCCGGACATTTCCGGCCTGTGGATCGCGATCTATCTCGTTACCGGTTTCGTCGTCCTGTTCTTCGGCGCCGAAGCCATGGTGCGCGGCGCAAGCGGACTGGCGCGTGCGTTCGGTGTATCGGAAGCCGTTATCGGCCTGACGGTCGTCGCGATCGGCACCAGCCTGCCGGAACTGGCGACGTCGCTGGTCGCCGCCTTCCGCCGGCACTCCGACATCGCCATCGGCAATGTCGTCGGCTCCAACATCTTCAACATTTTCGGCATTCTGGGTGTGACGGCAGTGGTCACACCGGTCGGCGTCGCGGAGAACTTCGCCCGTTTCGACGTGCCGGTCATGCTCTGCGTCAGCCTGGTGTTCGCGGCCATGCTGATCGCCGGAAACGTGATCGGGCGGCTATTCGCCATCCTGCTGCTCGCCGGCTATGCCAGCTATCTATGCGTGCTGTTCGGCTGATCGCGAAGGCCTTGCCCTTTACGGCAAAATCTGTATAAGCGCGCCATCTGCCGGTCAGCTGGGGGCTGAACGGAGGGTGGCTTTTTGCCATAGCCAAGCCACAAGGGCTTGCGCCTCCGGTGTCTCCGCTCTCGACCCGTCAAGTTCGAAGCGCCTTTCTCTCCCTCGTTCAAGAGGTTCGGGACAGTCGCAGAGGCTTAGCCGCTGAACGGCCGATAAAGAGAAACGAAAGGCAAGAAACAATGGCTTATTACGAGCACGTGTTCCTTGCACGCCAGGACATTTCGTCCCAGCAGGCCGAAGAGCTTGTGGCGCATTTCAAGGGCATCCTTGAAGAACGCGGCGGCAAGGTGGAAAAAGTGGAAAGCTGGGGCCTGAAGTCGCTTCAGTACCGCATCAACAAGAACCGCAAGGCGCATTTTTCGCTGATGAACATCGACGCGCCGGCCGATGCAGTGCAGGAAATGGAGCGCCAGATGCGCATCCATGAAGACATCCTGCGCTACATGACGATCCGCGTCGACGAGCTGGAAGAAGGCCCGTCCGCGATGATGAAGCGCAGCGACCGCGACGACCGCCCGCGCCGTGGCGACCGTGACGATCGCCCGCCGCGCCGTGACCGCGAAGAACGCAGCGAACGCGGCCCACGCAACGAAAAAGAAGGCGGAGCCGAATAATGGTCGACATCAACCAGATTCCGACGCGCCGGCCGTTCCATCGCCGCCGCAAGACCTGCCCGTTCTCCGGCGCCAACGCACCGGCGATCGACTACAAGGACGTGCGTCTGCTGCAGCGCTACATTTCCGAGCGCGGCAAGATCGTTCCGTCCCGCATCACGGCGGTCAGCCAGAAGAAACAGCGCGAACTGGCCAAGGCCATCAAGCGCGCCCGTTTCCTGGGCCTGCTTCCCTACGTGGTGAAGTGATTTTTCCCGGCCGGGATCTCCCCGGCCGGCCGCTCATCCTTGAGCATGGCCTTTTCCGAAAACCGGTATCCGCTTTTCGGGATCATGCTTTAACGCCGCCGCGTCGGGCGCGGCTGCGACACATAAATCCCGAGTTGGGGCGAACGGATTTCGTCTCTAACTGCTTGAACAGGCAGGACAGCGCGTAAAATGAACGCTCAACTGACACCGCAGGCAATCGGAATCGGCGCGCTCGCAGGCGCGGCGACGGCGTTGCTGTGTCTCGGCATTGCCGGCGGTTCGGCGCTTGCGGTCGTCCTGTTCTTCATCTCCCCCGTTCCGCTGATGCTTGCCGGTCTCGGTTTCGGGCTGAAATCGGCGCTCGCCGGCGCATTTGTCGCGGTGGCCGGAACGGTGGTCTTCGCCAATGGCATGGTCGCGGCCCTGGTCGCGCTTGCCATCGCCGCGCCGGCCTGCGCCAGCGCCTACTGGCTCAATCTCGCCCGTCCCGCGGAGGAAATCGGCGGACCGCAGGGTCATCTCGCCTGGTATCCGCTTGCCGACGTGCTGCTCGCCATCGCGCTGATAACCGGCCTCGCCTACTCGGTGCTTGGCGCGATGATCGGTTTCGGGCCGGAGATCGCTGCCGAGCTCGCAGACGAACTGGTCCTGCGCTTCCAGACCACCAATCCGGATATCGTCTTCACCCCGGAAGGCAAGGAAAGCCTTCGCGCGTTCCTGGAAACCTGGATACCGCTCTTCCAGCCCTTCATCTGGATGCTGGCGCTGACGCTGTCGATCTACATTTCGCTTGCGGTGGCGCAGCGCTCCGGCCTCGTCAAACGGCCCCGCGAGGACTGGCCGATGGCGCTGCGCATGCCGCGCAACGCGACGTTCGCCTTTCTCGCCGCACTTCTCGCCGGTTTCGCGCCGGGCATGATCGGTCATGCCGGCAGTTCCTTTGCCGGGGCGCTCGCCGCCGGTTTCGTGATGGCCGGGTTCGCCATGGCACATGCGCGCTCGCGCGGCATGCCGGGGCGCTTCTTCATCCTGCTGCTCGCCTATCTCAGCGTTCTGTTCGTGGCGGTAACGGCAATCTTCTTTTTCATCGCCGGCGCTTTCGGCGCGGGACGGCATATCCCGCTCACGCCGGCCAATTCCTCAAACCAGACACCCAGACAAGACGACTGAAAGGAAACCGACCAATGCAAGTCATTCTTCTTGAGCGTATCGCCAAGCTCGGCCAGATCGGCGACGAAGTCACCGTGAAAGACGGCTTTGCCCGCAACTACCTGCTGCCGACCGGCCGCGCCCTGCGCGCCAACGCCGCCAACCGCGCCCGCTTCGAGGCGGAGCGCGCCGATATCGAGGCCCGCAACGCCGAGCGCAAGTCCGCCGCCGAGGAGATCGCAGGCGGCCTGAACGGCAAGACCATCATCGTCGTGCGCTCCGCCGGCGAAACCGGTCAGCTCTACGGTTCGGTGTCGACGCGCGACATCGCCGAACTCCTCACCGCGGAAGGCTTCAATGTTTCGCGCAACCAGGTCGACCTGAAGAACCCGATCAAGGCGATCGGCATGCACGAAGTCGACATCATCCTGCACCCGGAAGTCGAAACCAAGGTGGTGCTGAACATTGCCCGCTCGACCGACGAAGCCGAACGCCAGGCGGCCGGCGAAGACCTGACCTCGGCCGACGCCATCTACGGTGTCGACGAGGAGGCACAGCTGCAGACCTTCGACCCGGACGCCGAGGAAGTCTTCGAGGAAGGCGCTGCTCCGGCTGCCGAAGAAGAAACCGAGGAAGCCGCTTCGGAAGACGAAGAAGCGGCATCCTGATCACGCAGTATTTCGGATAATCAGCCGAATATCAGAGATGGCCCCGGTCTTCGCGACCGGGGCCATCTTGACTCCGGGGGCGAAAATCCTCTCCAATAGTTGCCGATTTCGGACGAAGACGATGCTGGCAACGATCTTGGGGTTATTGCATCGGTTCCTGGACAGGTTGGGTCTTCGCGGAACACTGCTGATCACCTGTCCGGACAACGAGACCCGCCGCTACGGTGACGGGAAGGGTGACGTTGTCCATATTCAATTCCACAATTGGACAGCGCTGTGGCGTATTGCGGTTGCGCCCGATCCCGGCCTGCCGGAAGCTTTCATGGATGGCGATCTGACCTTTGTGGAGGGCGATCCGGCCACGTTTCTGAAGATCATCTATTCGGGGGAAACCTCGGCGCCCGCCCAGGATATGCACCCGGTGCTGCCGGTGGACAAGCTGCGCTACCTGATGCGCCGGCTGCACCAGTTCAATCCGAAATGGCGTTCGCGTTCGAATGTCCAGCATCACTACGATCTTTCGCGTGAGCTGTACGACCTGTTTCTTGATGCCGACCGGCAGTATTCCTGCGCCTATTTCGAACGGCCGGACATGACGCTGGAACAGGCCCAGATCGCCAAGAAACGCCATATTGCCGGCAAGCTGCTGCTGAACGACGGCATGCGCGTCCTCGATATCGGCTCCGGCTGGGGCGGGCTTGGCCTGACGCTGGCGCGCGATTACGACGCCAATGTGCAAGGCGTGACCCTGTCGGATGAGCAACTCGCGCTGTCGCAGAAACGGGCAAAGGCCGACAAGCTGACCAATCGCGTGAAGTTCGATCTCATCGACTACCGCGATGTCGAGGGCCGGTTCGACCGCATCGTTTCGGTCGGCATGTTCGAACATGTCGGCGTCAATCACTACGCCGAGTATTTCAACAAGGCCTACTCGCTGCTCGAGGATGACGGCGTGATGGTGCTGCACACGATCGGGCGCACAGGGCCGCCGGACGTCACGTCGGCCTTCATCCGCAAATACATCTTCCCGGGCGGCTATATTCCCGCGCTGTCCGAGATCATGCAGGCGGCCGAGCCAAGCGGCCTGCATGTCACCGATGTGGAGATTCTCACCGACCATTACGCGGAAACCCTGAAGCACTGGCGCGAGCGCTTCATGGCGCGCCGGGACGAGGCGGTCGCACTCTATGACGAACGCTTCGCGCGGATGTGGGAATTCTACCTCGCCGCCTCGGAAGCGGCTTTCCGCTACCAGGATCTGGTGGTGTTCCAGCTGCAGCTTGCCCGCGACAAGCTGGCGATCCCGCGCACCCGCGAATACATCACCGATTTCGACCGCCAAGGCGGGCGGCGGCGCGGTCAAATCAAGGCTGTCGGCTGATCGCCAAACGGCCCGCGAATCATCTATTACGTCAAGCGGAAAAAAAAGATTCTGCGGACTTATGCACCGGCTGTGAATCACGGGCGCGAAACGCAATGCGTTGCCACGCCGGGGTGTTCGCGGGCTATAGGTGAGCCCGCAAACAGGAGACGGTAATGGCTGATGCAGCCCTAAAATTCGACGACGGCGACCAAGGTGGCGATCTCTATCGCGAAGCGCCGAACAACATCGAGGCGGAACAGGCCCTTCTCGGGGCGATTCTGGTCAACAACGATGCTTTTTACCGCGTCTCCGACTTCCTGAAACCGGAACATTTCTACGAGCCGCTGCACCGGCAGATCTATGCGGTCGCCGCCGACCAGATCCGCATGGGCAAGATCTCCAACCCGGTGACGATCAAGACGTTCCTGCCCGCCGAGGAAAAGCTCGGCGACATCACGGTCGCCCAGTACCTCGCCAGGCTCGCCGCCGAAGCGGTGACGATCATCAATGCCGAGGACTACGGCCGGGCGATCTATGATCTCGCGACGCGGCGCGCGCTGATCGGCATCGGCGAGGACATGGTCAATATCGCCTATGACGCGCCTGTCGAAATGGGCCCGCAACACCAGATCGAGGATGCCGAGCGCCGGCTGTTCGAACTGGCCGAGACCGGGCGTTACGACGGCGGCTTCCAGCCGTTTACCGATGCGGTACGCATCGCGATCGACATGGCGAATGCCGCCTTCCAGCGCGATGGCCACCTGTCCGGCATTTCGACCGGGATTCATTCGCTCGACGCCCGCATGGGCGGCCTGCAACAATCCGACCTGATCATCCTCGCGGGCCGTCCGGGCATGGGCAAGACCTCGCTTGCCACCAACATCGCTTTCAATATCGCCAATGCGTATCGCGGCGAGCAGCAGTCGGACGGCTCGGTCAAGGCCGCCGATGGCGGCGTGGTCGGCTTCTACTCGCTGGAAATGTCGTCCGAACAGCTGGCGACCCGTATCATTTCCGAACAGACGGAAATCTCCTCGTCGAAAATCCGCCGCGGCGAGATTACCGAGGCCGATTTCGAAAAACTGGTCGCCTGCTCCAACATGATGCAGAAAATCCCGCTGTTCATCGACCAGACGGGCGGTATCTCGATCGCGCAGCTGGCGGCCCGCGCGCGCCGGCTGAAAAGGCAGCGCGGCCTCGATGTCATGGTGATCGACTACGTTCAGCTGATGACCGGCTCCTCGGCGAAGGCCAGCCAGAACCGCGTGCAGGAAATCACCGAAATCACCACCGGCCTGAAGGCGCTGGCCAAGGAGCTCAACGTGCCGATCATCGCGCTGTCACAGCTCTCGCGTCAGGTGGAAAGCCGCGACGACAAGCGCCCGCAGCTTTCGGACCTTCGCGAATCCGGCTCCATCGAGCAGGACGCGGACGTGGTGCTGTTCGTCTACCGCGAGGAATATTACCTGAAGAACAAGGAGCCGAAGCCGGGCACCGAGGAATACGTCGCGTGGGAAGGCAATCTCGCCGATGCCATGGGCAAGGCCGAAGTCATCGTCGCCAAGCAGCGTCACGGCCCGACAGGCACGGTGCCGCTGGCCTTCCAGGCCGAGTACACCCGCTTCTCCGATCTTGCCTATGACGACCGCCTGCCGGAGCGGTTCGAATAGACGGTGACAGCGAAGGTCCGTACATGAAACTCGTCCAGACCGGCGCCGATCCCCGGCTCGCCGGCGGGCGACTAAGTGTCGACCTTGCCGCGCTCGCCGCAAACTGGCGCGACCTCGCCAGACGATCGAAGCCGGCGAGATGCGCCGCCGTCGTCAAGGCGGATGCCTATGGCTTGGGCGTGGAACATGTCGTTCCGGTGCTGCTAAGTGCCGGTTGCGAAACGTTTTTCGTTGCCTTGCCGGAAGAAGGCGTCGCGGTGCGGCGCATCGCGCCAAGGGCCGATATCTTCATCCTCAACGGCGTCCACGACATGTCGGCGGCGACACTCGTCGAGGCAAACCTCATCCCGATCCTCAACAGTCTCGAGCAGATCGAATTGTGGGCGCGCCACTGCGGCCAGCGCGGATTGCGCAGCCCCTGCGCCATCGGCGTCGACACCGGCATGAACCGGCTCGGCCTGACGGTCGGCGAAGCGCTCGCCTTCCGCGAGCGCAACATGAGCGAACATCTCGTCTCGCCGGTCATGGTGATGAGCCACCTCGCCTGCGCAGACGATCCCGCGCATCCATTGAACGACAAGCAACGCGAATCATTTCAGCGGGTTGCGGTGGCTTTTGACGATATCGATTCAAGTTTCGCCAATTCCGCCGGTATCTTTCTCGGCGGCAATTACCTGCACGACCTGACCCGGCCCGGAATCGCGCTTTACGGCGGCTGCGCCTCGGTGGAAGGAAAGACACCTATGCGGCCCGTCATATCGCTCGACGCGCGCATCGTGCAGGTCCGCGAGGCGACCGAGGGCGAAACGGTCTCCTACGGGGCAACGCAGGCGCTCAGCCGCGACACGAAGATCGCCGTCGTTGCCGTCGGCTATGCGGACGGCTATCCGCGCGCCGGTTCCGGCGCCGGCGTACCGCTGCGCGGGGCCGTTCCCGATGGCCAGCAAGGCCAAATCGGGGGCGTTCGCGTGCCGCTGATCGGCCGGATCACCATGGATCTGACGCTGTTCGACGTAACCGATGTGCCGGACGAGGCGCTCGAGGATGGCTGGATCGAGCTGATCGGCCCGAATATTCCTTTGGATGAGGCGGCAAAGGCCGCCGGGACCATCGGTTACGAGCTTCTCACCGGTCTCGGCCCGCGTTATGAGCGGCGGTACCTGAACGCCGACGAAAGCTAATTTTCCGAAAGCCCATTCTTGGCCAAGACCCGTACACAATTCATCTGCCAGAACTGCGGCACCGTGCATGCCCGCTGGGCCGGCAAGTGCGACGCCTGCGGCGAATGGAACACCATCGTCGAGGAAGATCCGACCGGCGGCATCGGCGGCGGTCCGGGAAAACAGCCCAACCGCAAGGGCCGCGCCGTCGCGCTGACCACGCTTTCGGGCGAGATCGAGGACGCGCCGCGCATCCTGTCCGGGATTTCCGAGCTCGACCGGGTGACCGGCGGCGGAATCGTGCGCGGTTCGGCGCTGCTGGTCGGCGGCGACCCGGGCATCGGCAAGTCGACGCTGCTGATGCAGGCTGCAGCGGCATTATCGCGCCGCGGCCACAGGATCATCTATGTCTCCGGCGAGGAGGCCGTCGCGCAAGTGCGGCTGCGCGCGCAACGGCTCGGTGCCGCCGACACCGAGGTGATGCTCGCCGCCGAGACCAATGTCGAGGACATCCTTGCGACGCTGGCGCAGGAACAGCGGCCCGACCTCGTCATCCTCGATTCCGTGCAGACGCTGTGGACCGACGCAGCCGAATCCGCGCCGGGCACCGTCACGCAGGTGCGTTCCGCCTCGCAGGCGATGATCCGCTTCGCCAAATCGACCGGCGCCGCGATCATCCTGGTCGGCCACGTCACCAAGGAAGGCCAGATCGCCGGCCCGCGCGTGGTGGAGCACATGGTCGACGGCGTGCTGTATTTCGAGGGCGAAGGCGGTCATCACTACCGTATCCTGCGCACGGTGAAGAACCGTTTCGGTCCGACCGACGAAATCGGCGTCTTCGAGATGACGTCAGGCGGATTGCGCGAGGTTTCCAATCCGTCCGAACTGTTTCTCGGCGAACGCAACGAGAGCGCGCCGGGCGCGGCGGTTTTCGCGGGGATGGAAGGCACACGGCCGGTGCTGGTCGAGATCCAGGCGCTCGTCGCGCCCTCCTCGCTCGGCACGCCGCGCCGTGCCGTCGTCGGCTGGGATTCGGCCCGCCTTTCGATGATCATCGCCGTGCTGGAAGCCCATTGCGGCGTGAGGCTCGGCCAGCACGACGTCTATCTCAACGTGGCGGGCGGCTACCGCATCTCCGAACCGGCCGCGGACGTTGCAGTTGCGGCGGCACTGGTCTCCTCGCTCGCCGGTCTTGCCCTGCCTGCCGATTGCGTCTATTTCGGCGAGGTCAGCCTGTCGGGCGCGATCAGACCGGTCGCGCATGCCGCGCAACGTCTGAAAGAGGCCGAAAAGCTGGGTTTCAAATCCGCCGTCCTGCCGAAAGGCAGTCAAGATGTCCCCGAGGCAAGCCGCAGGAATTCCGTCGAGATCGCGGATCTGCCGGAACTCGTGGCCCGTATCGCAGGCGGAAAGATTTTGACGCGCGAGCGCGACGAGGACGATTCATAGGGTGGCTGGCGCCGCCAGGGACAATTTGCATGCGATGAGAGTATCAGGCGCGCCTTCTTCGGAGACACTATTTCATGCCCATCACCTTACTTGACGGCCTTCTGCTCGGTCTGATGCTGGTTTCGGCAGTGCTTGCCATGGTGCGCGGCTTTTCGCGCGAAGTGCTGTCGATCGTCTCGTGGGGCGCGGCGGCCGTCGCCGCCTTCACGCTCTACAAGCGGGGCGCGCCCTATGTTCAGTCCTATGTCGAGAACGATCTCATCGCGCAGCTCATTTCCGGCGGCATCATTTTCCTTGTTGTGCTGATCGTCGTGACGCTGATCACCATGCGGATCGCTGACCTGATCATCGATAGCCGGATCGGCCCGCTCGACCGGACGCTCGGCTTCGTCTTCGGCGCCGCGCGCGGCATTCTCATCGCCGCCGTTGCGGTCTGGTTCCTCGGCTTCTTCGTCGGCGGCCGGGAGATCGCCTGGATCGACGGCGCCAAATCGAAACCCTTCCTGGACTCGCTCGCCCAGAGTCTCGTGAACATGCTGCCGGAAGACCTCGACGAGGTGCTTCACCGCGGCGAAACGGATGGCACCGAAACATGAACGTTATCGACACAACCCGGGGCGAGGCCGACGATCACTTCCATGACGAGTGCGGCGTTTTCGGCATTTTCGGACGGGCCGACGCCGCCTCCTTCGTGGCGCTCGGCCTGCACGCCCTGCAGCACCGCGGGCAGGACGCGGCCGGCATCGTTACCTTCGACGGGACGCAGTTCCACACGGAACGCCATGTCGGCCTGATCGGCGACAACTTCACCAAGCCGTCGGTCATCGCCCGGCTCGGCGGCGACCGCGCGATCGGGCACACACGCTACCCGACGACCGGCGACTCCGGCCTGCGCAACGTCCAGCCACTGTTTGCGGAGCTGGAATCGGGCGGGCTCGCCGTCGCACACAATGGCAACGTCACCAATGCCATGACCGTGCAGCACGAACTGCAGCGCTCCGGCGCGATCTTCTCGTCGACCTCTGATACCGAGACCTTGCTGCATCTTATCGCAGTCAGCCCGGAAAAGGATCTTCTGGCCAAGTTCATCGACGGGCTGAAGAAGCTGGAAGGCGCATATTCGTTCGTGGCGCTGTCGTCGAAAAAGATGATCGGTTGCCGCGATCCGCTCGGGATCCGTCCGCTGGTGCTGGGCGACCTCGAGGGTTCGTGGATTCTCGCTTCGGAGACCTGTGCGCTCGACATCATGGGCGCGCGTTTCGTGCGCAATGTGGAACCCGGCGAAGTCGTCGTCGTCACGGAGAAGGGACTGGAAAGCCATTTCCCCTTTGAGCAGCAAAAACGCCGTTTCTGCGTTTTCGAGTATGTCTATTTCGCGCGCCCGGACAGCTACGTCGAGGGCCGCAACGTCTATGAAGCGCGCAAGAACATCGGCGTCGAACTGGCAAAGGAAATGCCGGTTGAGGCTGATATTGTCGTGCCGGTTCCCGATTCAGGCGTGCCAGCGGCGATCGGTTACGCGCAGCAGGCCGACCTGCCCTTCGAACTCGGCATCATCCGCAATCACTATGTCGGGCGCACCTTCATCCAGCCGACGGATTCGATCCGCCACATGGGCGTGAAGCTGAAGCACAACGCCAACCGCCATTCCATCGAGGGCAAGCGCGTGATCCTGGTCGACGACTCCATCGTGCGCGGAACGACCAGCCAGAAGATCGTTCAGATGGTACGCGAAGCCGGGGCCAAGGAAGTGCACATGCGCATCGCCTCGCCGCCGACCATCTCCTCCTGCTATTACGGCGTCGATACGCCGGAGACCAAGAAGCTGCTCGCCTCGCGCATGAGCGTCGAGGATATGGCCGAATTCATCCGCGTCGACTCGCTGGGCTTCCTGTCGATCGACGGCCTCTACCGCGCGGTCGGCGAGAGCGCGCGCGATGCGGAACAGCCGCAGTTCTGCGACGCCTGTTTCACCGGCGCCTATCCGACCCGGCTGCTTGACCGCGACGGCCCCGACAATGTGCGCCAGTTGTCGATTCTCGCCGCCGGAAACTGACCCGAGTTCACGAGTTCTGCCATGGACATGACACCCGACCTTTCCGACCGCCTTGCCCTGGTGACCGGCGCATCACGCGGAATCGGGCGCGAGATCGCCCTGCAAATGGCCGCGCTCGGAGCGCATGTCATCGCGGTGGCACGCACGGCAGGCGGACTTGAAGAACTCGACGACGAGATCAAGGCGAAAGGCGGCCAGGCGACCCTGGTGCCACTCGATCTCACCGACTACGACGGTATCGACCGGCTTGGCGGCGCCATCCACGAGCGATGGGGCAAACTGGACATACTGGTGGCCAATGCCGGCATCTTGGGACCGATCTCGCCGATCGGCCACGTCAAGGCGAAGGATTTCGAGCAGGTCATGGCGGTCAACGTTACCGCCACCTGGCGAATGATCCGCACAACCGATCCGTTGCTGCGCAAATCGGATGCGGGGCGCGCCATCATCATGTCGTCCGGCGCGGCACAAGCTTGCAAACCGTTCTGGGGGCCCTACTCGGCCTCCAAGGCGGCTGTCGTGGCGCTCGCGCGCACCTGGGCAGGCGAAGCGCAAAATTCCGCTCTTCGCGTCAATTACGTGAATCCGGGACCGACACGTACGCGTATGCGCGCCCAGGCAATGCCGGGCGAAGATCCGATGACGTTGCCCGGCGCCGATGAAATCGCGGCAAAAATCGTTCCGCTTGCCGGGCCCGACGTCAGCGACACCGGAAGGTTGTGGGACGCCCCGTCGCTCAACTGGTGTGACTAAGCTGCCACGCTCGCCGATTTTTTGCATTTCGGCTACTGAATTTTGCTCCATTTATCGCAGCTTTGTGATCATCCGGGCATTGACGTTTAGCAATTTGAAATGAAATCCTCGATTTCGGGAGGGGGCAACTTTTGGAGTCCCCGTGAACCGGTTCGAAAAACGCAAGCGCGCAAAACTTACCAAAGTCACCGCCAAGAAAGCCGGCGTCCAGTACGATCCCCATCAAGAGGAAGTGGGGAAGGCCGCGAACTTCATGCGCTCCCGCCGCTTCGACAATGCGGAAGCTGTTTGCCGAGAAATTCTCGCCAAAGATCCGGATCATTCCGAGGCGAACCACATTATCGGTGTCCTGAATCTGCAGCGCGGAAATACCGCACGGGCAGTCGATGCCCTGGAGAAGGCCGTCCGCGGCAATCCCGAAAATGGCGGTGCGCAAGCAAATTTCGGCGCAGCCCTGTCCTCCGTCGGGAGGCTGGAAGCGGCAGCCCAAGCCTTTCAGGCCGCCATTCGGGCCACGCCCCGCGCGATCGGGGCATATAACAACCTCGCCCAGCTCGAAATGCGCCGCGGACGTGCGGACGAAGCCTTGCGCCTCTACCGCACCGCACTCGACATGGAGCCGGGAAACGGCCATTTGCACGCGAATCTGGCAAGCGCCTTGCTGGCGCTCGGCGATGTCGAGCCGGCCATAGACCACTACAGGCTGGCACTGGTTTCCCTGCCAAACAGCGCGAACATACATTATGGCCTCGCACAGGCCTCGCGCGACATTGGCGAGATCGACAATGCAAAGGAGCACTACGGGAAGGCAATGAGTCTCGATCCGAGCCATGCCAATGCAATGCTCTCCTTCTCGATGATCGCGGACACCGCCAGCGAATCACAACAAACCCTTATCCGAACGGCCTACGAGAAAACGCCAATGGAAACCGAGCAGCGGATGCTGCTGGGTTTCGCGCTCGGAAGAATCGAGGACCTGAACAAGAACTTCGGCGCGGCATTCGACTACTACCAGGAAGGCAACGCCATTCGCGAAAGGCAACTGCACTATTCCATCGAAACGACCCGGGCCGAGTTCCAACAGGTTATGTCGGTGTTCGACAAGCAGTTCTTCGCCGAACGGACCGGTTTCGGCGTTAGCGATGACCGCCCGGTCTTCATTCTCGGCATGCCGCGGTCGGGAACGACGCTGGTCGAGCAGATCCTGGCAAGCCATTCGCGCGTGACCGGCACAGGCGAGCTGGCCTATTTCCCGAAATCCGTTTTCACCGAAATGAACGATGTCGATCCGCGCGGTTATCCGGCTGCGGCTTCGCTGTTGAACGAGGACGCTGCGCGGCAGATCGCCGCCGACTACCTGGAGAATGCCCGGTACGGTATCGACGACGGCCAGATCCACACCGACAAACTTCCGGCAAACTTCATCTTCATCGGCATGATCCGGCTCGTTTTCCCGAATGCCCGCATCATTCATTGTACGCGCGATCCGCGCGATACATGCATGTCCCTGTTCAAGACATTCTTCCCGTCCGGCGGACACCATTTCAGCTACAATCTCGATGTCCTGCGCGAATACCACTGCCTCTACGAGAAGCTGATGGGCCACTGGACCGGGCTGTTCGGAGACGAGATTATCGAGGTGAACTACGAGACACTGGTGCGTAATCCGGAAGGGGGGATACGCAGCCTGCTCGACCGGCTCGGCCTTGATTTCGAGCCGGAATGCCTCGATTTCCACAAGACACGGCGCATCGTGCGCACGGCAAGCGCAGGGCAGGTTCGCAAGCCGATCTTCACATCCTCCATCGGCTCGTGGAAGCGCTACAAGCCCTTCATGCCCGATATCAGCGAATGCGCATGAGGCCGGCCGGCATCGTTTTGCGATTGACCGGGTCCCGCCAACCGGTATCCTTTCGATAAGGCGGACAACCAGACAAGTCCGCGCGGAGTGATCCGGGAGGAGCCAATGGCAGTGATCTTCGCCTCATGCGTGGCGATACTGGCCATCGGATTGGTGGCAGTCGCTCTCTTGGAAATGAATGCAACCGGGATTCGTTTCCGGCAAGCGCTGTATTTTGCGCCTCTCAAGGTCATCTACCGGATCGACACGCATCGCCTGCGCCGCGCGAAACGCCTCGACGGCGCCACGATCTACGTGATCAGCGAGCAATCGAGGCTCGACCCGGCGATCTATATGGCGCTGCTGCCCGAAGCCACATTGCATGTGCTCGATCCGGCCTCGGCGGACAACTGGCTCGTCCAGACATTTCGTACGCTGGCGCGGTCCGTCGTTTTCGACAAGGAACATATGATCTCCAACCGGCGCCTTGTCCGGCATCTCAAGGGCGGCGGAAAACTGGCTGTCTATCTGCCCGAAGACGTCGAACCGGACGCGGTCGGATTCCGCCTGTACCGGGCAGTGACCCTGCTTGCGCGCAAATCGAACGCGCGCATCGTGCCGCTTCACCTGAAAAACGGCCGCTTTCTGCCTTCCTCCTTTACGCCGGCAGCAAAGGCGCCGCGGCAGCGTTTTCCCGCGCTCAGCGTGCATGCCCTGCCCGGCAAGCGTATCGACGCATTGGTCGAAAAGGCGGGCCGGCGCTTCACCACACCGGTCAACGCCCTGTTCGACCGCATGGCGCTGGCGCGTATCGACACGGCCGACACGTCGCTCGGGCTGTTTCGCGCATTCGTGGAAGCGGCGAAGACCTACGGCCCGAAACGCACGATCCTCGAAGACACGGTGACAGGGGCGCTTACCTACAAGCTGATGCTGATCGGCGCCCGCGTGCTTGGCAAGCGCTTTGTGGCGATGTCAAAGCCCGGCGAGGCAATGGGGATCCTGTTGCCGAATGCCAACGGCGTCGTGGTGACATTCCTTGCCCTGCAATCGGCAGGCCGCGTCGCCGCAATGCTGAACTATTCCGCCGGGCCGGCAAGTATCGTTTCTGCGATCAACACCGTCAAAATCTCGACCGTGCTCTCTTCGCGGGCCTTCATCGAAAAGGCGGAACTGCAGAATGTCGCCGACGCGATCGAGGCCAACGGCACCAGGATCGTATGGCTGGAAGATATCCGCGAGACAGTAACCCTGGCCGAAAAACTCCTGGCGGCATTGCAATGGAAACGGCCTCTCGTACCCGTCAACGCGGAAGATCCGGCGGTCATCCTGTTCACGTCGGGTTCGGAAGGCACGCCGAAGGGCGTGGTCCTGTCGCATCGCAACATCCACGCCAATGCCGCGCAGGCGGAATCGCGGTTCTCGATTTCCGTCAAAGACACGCTGTTCAACGTGCTGCCGGTCTTCCATTCGTTCGGCCTCACCGGAGGCACCATTCTGCCGCTGCTCTACGGCGTCAGGCTGTTCCTCTACCCCTCGCCGCTGCACTACAAGCTGATCCCGGCGGCCGCGGCGAAAGTGCGCCCTTCCATCATGTTCGGCACCGACACATTCCTGATGGGCTATGCGCGCACCGCCAAGGATACCGACTTCGAGAGCCTGCGTTTCGTCGTCGCCGGCGCCGAAGCCGTGAAACCGCAAACGCGCGAGCTCTATGCGGATCGGTTCGGCTGCAAGGTGCTGGAGGGTTACGGAATGACCGAGGCAGCTCCGGTCGTGGCAGCCAATACATCGACACATGAAAATCCCGACTCGGTCGGGCGGCTGTTCCCGGGCATGTCGATCCGGCTGGAGCCGGTTCCCGGCATCAATGACGGAGGGCGCCTGTGGGTGTGCGGACCGAATGTCATGGTGGGTTACATGAAAGCCGACCGACCGGGAGAACTGCAGCCGGTGCGCGATGGCTGGCATGATTCGGGCGATATCGTTTCGGTCGACCGCGAAGGCTTCATCGCGGTTCGCGGCCGCGCGAAACGCTTTGCCAAGATTGCCGGCGAAATGGTATCGCTCGGTGCGGTGGAAATGCTGGTCCAGGCATTATGGCCGGAGGACATGCACGCGGCGATTTCCGTGCCCGACCGGCGAAAAGGCGAGCGCATCGTCCTGGCGACCACGAAGGCCCATCCCGACAAGAAGGAAATCGTCGATTACGGCAAGCGCACAGGGGTTACCGAACTGATGGTGCCCTCGGAAATCATGCCGTTCCCCGATATTCCGGTGCTGGGCTCGGGCAAGATCGACTATGTCACCACAAAGAAGTGGATCGAGAAAAAACTCGGAAAACGCGATAAAGCGGCGTAATCTATACTTTTAATAGAATAGGTTTACATAGGATTCAGGAGTCTTCCATAGAACAGCCCAAATCATGGATTGTTCATCGAGCCCCTTTAAAAATCCGAATTCTCAATCCGCAAACTTACAAGATGCTGCAGATTACGTTAGGGAAGAATGCCGAATAGGTTATATTCATCGTTTTCGCGCCGTCGCGATCACGATGATTGTATCCGGCCATTGTGGCCAGGTATTTTCGGGCGATCGATTCAGATATCCGGCCCAGGGTGCGGAGTTTCTATTTGACCTGATTGTCGGCGCTACCGCGTTGTTCGTGTTCATTTCGGGATTTCTTTTTCAACGGAACCTGAAAGAGGATTTCGACTACGTCCCGTTCCTGAAGAAGAAGGCCGTCAATCTGCTGCTGCCCTACGGCGTCGTGACCGCGGTTTACTGCCTCCTGGCGGCTGCCAGCAATGAAATCCACGATCCGGCGTCGCAGACAACGCCCCTGCTCTTCCTGTCGCACTATTCCGAGGCGTTCCTCCTCGGTTCGGTCGGGATTTCTTTCTGGTACATCCCGTTCATCTATGCGCTGTTCATGCTCAGCCCGCTCTTCGTGCGGACGGCACGGGCGCCAACCGGCATTGCGTTGACCGTGGCCGCAGCGTTCTTCCTTGTCGGCCTTTTCGTCAACCGGCCGACGACATCGTATATCCTGCCGGTCCAGCAGATAGCCTATTTCGGCCCCTACTTTATGGCCGGGATGCTGTGCATGCGATGGAGGCCGCAATTCGAAGCATTCGTATCGAGGCCGTCGACGCTTGCGGTTTCGCTGCTGGCGGCTTTCGTGTTGGCCTATCTACAAATGCATTACGGACAGCCAGGCAATCTGCACGGAGAACCGTTCGAACCTATCGCCTTCGACTACAAGTACTTGCAGAAGCTCGTCTTGTGTATCGCGATATGTTCGATCCTGATGCGGTTCGAAGACAAACGCATGCCGGCGCTCGATCTCGTGGCAAGCTACAGTTTCGGCATCTTCTTCCTGCACGAGATGGTCATCGGGAGCCTGCTCGGACTTCACGGCGTATTGCCGGACCTGCCGGAAAACACCTACGCCAACCTCGCCCTGAGTTCCGCAATCGTCATGGGTTACACGACCGTCGCGGTCTACGCGATCAAGGCGGTTGGCGGAAAACGATCAAAATACCTGATCGGAAGCTAGGGCGAAATGCGACCGATCAATCGGCCATCTTGGCCGCTTCCCGGGCAGCCTGCCTGCGCCACATGCGAAGGCTAAACGGAAGGAACGCCAGGTAGGCCACGACGGACAGCGTCAGCGTTTCCCAGGTGAACGTCGCCAGCATCGCAACATAGAGCACGACGCCGAGGATCAGCGGGATGACCGAGCCACGCGGAATGCGGGCGCCGAGTGTCTTGCCCGACCAGATCGGCAGGTTGGAAACCAGCAGAAAGGCGACGGCGACGGTATAGACGGACACAACCGTCGCGTAATAGAAATCCGGCGCGATGCCCAGAAAACCGAGATAGACGGGCAGCAGCACGAGGAAGGCGCCAGCCGGCGCCGGAACGCCGACGAAATAGGCGCTCTGCCATTTCGGGCTGTCCTTGTTCTCCATCATCACGTTGAAGCGAGCCAGCCTAAGGCCGCAGGCGATGGCGTAGAGCAGCGCCGCAATCCAGCCGAGCGAACTGGCCTCGTCCAGCACGAACGCATAAAGCACGAGCGCGGGCGCGACGCCGAAATTGACGATATCCGCAAGCGAATCCATTTGTGCGCCGAATTTCGACGTGCCCTTGACCAGACGGGCGACGCGTCCATCGATGCCGTCGAGAAAGGCCGCGAGCAAAACCATGGCAACCGCGTCGTCGAAACGGTGCTCGAAAGCAAGGCGGACACCGGTCATGCCGGCACAAATGGCCAACACCGTGATGATATTGGGCAGGACGAAGCGCAGCGGGATATCGCGCAGTCGCTTGTTGTTGTTGTTGTTGGAAATATCGCCGTTTTCGTCCGGACCATCGGGCTCGAATGGCGGAAACGGGCCTTCGGATTCCATCGACACTCTCAGCTAACCCGGGTCAACGCGGTTTCGGCACGGCCGGCATAATCGGCGATTACGGTCTCGCCGGCAATCGCCGTCTGGCCAAGCGCGACACGCGGCACCGCGCCTTGCGGCAGGTATATATCGACGCGCGATCCGAACCGGATCAGGCCGAAGCGCTGACCAGTGGTGATCTCGTCGTTTTCCTTCACCCAGCAGAGAATGCGCCGGGCCACCAGGCCAGCCACCTGCACGACGCCCATCGCACCATGCGGACTGTCGATGACCAGTCCGTTGCGCTCGTTCTCGGTGCTGGCCTTGTCCAGATCCGCATTGAGAAACTTACCGGGCCTGTAGGCTAACGCGGTCACGCTACCGCGTGACGGCGCCCGGTTGATGTGAACGGAGAAGACATTCATGAAAATCGAGATGCGCGTCATCTCGCTGTCGCCAAGACCCAGTTCCTGCGGCGGCACACAGGGGCCGACCGCAGAGACCTTGCCGTCGGCCGGGCTGATGACGAGGTCGTCATCGACCGGCGTCACGCGTTCGGGATCGCGGAAGAAATACGCGCACCAGGCGGTCAGCACGGCGCCGAGATAAAACAGCGGCTCCCACAGCCAACCGGCGACGATCGCGGCAGCGGCAAAGGCCGCAATGAAGGGCCAGCCTTCGCGGTGCACCGGTACAAGGGTGTTTCTGATCGTGTCGGCCAGACTCAAGCCGTTTCTCCTTCGCGCGTATGGATACCTCATCTAGGCTGTCGTTCGCACCGTGACAATGCACGCGAGGCGATCAGCTGCAACCAAATCCTCTACGCGGCAATGATACGGCGTCCGGAAAAGGAGGACGACAACTTCGCGACGGCCTGGCAAGTGCCGAAAGATGGAGGCGACGGCGGCTTTGCGAGCATTTCCCCGACCGGAGGACAACGGAGCGCGGCCTCGCCGGCGAAAAAGCCGAGGACAGCCTCGAGAAATGAGCCGGTAAAGGCGGGCGCCTGCGCATGAGCACTTCCGCAAGTCCTCCCCCTGTGGTTCAATCAACGCATGCTTGTGTTCGCAAAGATCATCCATTTCCTCTGTTTCAGCGCGGGCGTCGGCGGCGGTGTTGCCGCCGCGCTGATCGGCATCAGGGCGAAAGGCGCAGCCGCCGACGCCGTGCCGGTCCTTCGGGGATTGCAGAAGACGCTGGGACGTATCGGCTTCGGGGCGATCGTACTGCTGTGGCTGACCGGCATTTACATGGTCTACGAGATCAAGGGCGGCTGGACCGGCCTCGGCGTCGTGTTCTGGCTGAAAATCCTCGCCGTCGTCGTCCTGACAGCTGCCTCGCTTACCGGGCAATATTTCGCTCTCACCGCCGCAAAACGCGATCCCGCGGTGATGGGGCCACGCATGGCGAAGATCGGCATGACGGCGACGGCCTCCGCCATCGCGGCGTTGATCCTCGCGGTGATCGCCTTCGCCGCCCGATAACCCGTCTTATTCGGAGTCCGGATTCTCGCCGGGCAACGGCAAGCGCTTGCGCACGACGATACCCATTTCATCGGTCTCGCGGGCTTCGCGCAGCTTGCGCTCCGCCTCGATGGCTTCCGACTGGCGCGACCACATCTGTTCATAGAGGCCCTTCTTCTTCAGCAGCTCCGCATGGGTGCCGCGTTCGGCAATCAGCCCGTCGCGCAGGACGATGATCTCGTCGCAGCCGATCACGGTCGACAAGCGGTGGGCGATGACCAGCGTGGTGCGGCCTTTCGAGACATAATCGAGGGCCTGCTGGATTTCCTGCTCGGTGGCGGTGTCGAGCGCGGACGTCGCCTCGTCGAGCACCTGGATGGGCGGTGCCTTCAGAATAGTGCGGGCGATGGCGACGCGCTGTTTCTCGCCGCCGGACAGTTTCAGCCCGCGCTCGCCGACCATGGAATCGAAACCTTCCGGCAGCGAACGGATGAAATCGCCGATCTGGGCGAGTTCCGCCGCCTGCTCCACCTCGGCATCGCCGGCATCGGGACGGCCGTAGCGGATGTTGTAGCGGATGGTGTCGTTGAACAGCACAGTGTCCTGCGGAACCATGCCGATGGCCGCGCGCAGCGATTTCTGCGTCACTTCGCGCACGTCCTGCCCGTCGATGGTGATCGAACCGTCCTGCACGTCGTAGAAGCGGTAGAGCAGCCGCGAGATCGTCGACTTGCCGGCGCCGGACGGACCGACGATGGCTACCGACTTGCCGGCCGGCACTTTGAAGCTGATGCCCTTGAGGATCGGGCGCTGCGGATCGTAGGCGAATTTCACATCGTCGAAGATGATATGGCCGTCGCGCACGAGCAGATCCTTGGCGCCGGGCTTGTCCTCCACTTCCGCCTTTACATCGAGCAGGTCGAACATCTGCTCGATATCGGTAAGGCCCTGGCGTATCTCGCGGTAGATGAAGCCGATGAAGTTGAGCGGGATCGAGAGCTGGATCAGCATGGCGTTGATGAAGACGAAATCGCCGAGCGTCTGTTCGCCAGCCTGGACGGCGCGGGCGGACATCGACATCATCACAAGCATCCCAACACCAAAGATCAGCGCCTGGCCGAAATTGAGCCAGCCGAGCGAGGTCCAGACCTTGGTGGCGGCGCGCTCGTAACCGGCCATCGCGCCGTCGAAGCGGCGGGCCTCCATCTCCTCGTTGCCGAAATACTTCACCGTCTCGAAATTGAGCAGCGAGTCGATCGCCTTGGTGTTGGCGTCGGTGTCGGAGTCGTTCATGTCGCGGCGGATCTGGATGCGCCAGTCGCTCGCCCGGATCGTGAACCAGGCATAGACATAGATCGTCGCCGCCGTGATCCCGACATAGGACCAGCCGTAGGCGAAGCCGAAGATGATCGCCACGAGAACGAATTCGAGGATCGTCGGCGCGGTATTCAAAATGGTGAAGCGGACAATCGCCTCGATGCCCTTGGTGCCGCGCTCGATGATGCGCGACAGGCCGCCGGTGCGCCGTTCCAGGTGAAACCGAAGCGACAGGCCGTGCATGTGCACGAAGGTCTTGTAGGCGAGCTGGCGCACCGCATGCTGGCCGACCCGCGCGAACAAGGCGTCGCGCAACTGGTTGAGCCCGGCCTGGGCGACCCGGAAGACATTGTAGGCGACGACCAGCATGACCGGAGCGAGGAACGCCGCCGGAACCCAGCCGGGCGCGCTAAACTGCCCGCCCAGCGCATCGGTTGCCCATTTGAAGCCGTAGGGCACGAGCATCAGGACGAGTTTGGCGACGACGAGATAGACCGTCGCGTAAATCACCCGCAGCTTCAGATCGGGACGCTCCGACGGCCATATGTAGGGCCACAGGTTTCGGATGGTCTGGAGCGTGGAGCCGCTCTCGGCGGAAACCGTTTTCTGGGACAAGTATCGATCCAATCAGTTCAGTTGGAGGCGCAGCAGCCGTCGGCGCAGCACCGGTCCACGATGGAATTGAGTTCGCGCGACACGCCGCGCAGCGCTTCGCGGTTCAGGCGGTAGGTGGAGCGCGGCCTGTTGCGCTCATGGGAAATCAGTCCGGCCTCGAGCAGTACCTTGAGATGTTGTGAGACCGTCGATTGCGCCAATGGCAGGCTTTCCACCACATCGCGGCAGGCGCACCCTTCATAGCGGGAGAGATGGTCGAGGATCGCAAGCCGGGCGGGATGCGACAGCGCGGCCAGTTGTTCTGCAATTTGCTGCGAGGCCATGGCATTTCTTCCATCGTTCATCGGCGATATACGATGAACGATGCCCGACCGCAATGCGCGCGGAGGAAAAAACCGCGGGCCGCCCTGCCGTCAGCCGCCGGTGTTTCCGGGCAGAGTGAAAATCTGGCCCGGCCAGATCATGTCGGGATCCTCGATCTGCTGCTGGTTGGCCAGATAGATCGTCGTGTACCGCGTGCCTTCGCCGTAAATCCGGCGCGAGATGTGCCACAGCGTATCGCCGCGGCGGATGATCACCGAGGAGTCCGTGCGCTTCAACTGGCCGGTCACCGTCACGGTGGACGACACCGGCGGCGGGCTGTCCGGCAGCGCCGTGGAAGGCTCCGGCACGGACACCGCGCCCGCCCCGTTGTCGGCGGATGCGACCGCTTCCGCCGTCGGCTCCCCGGCCGCCACGGCGGCAACGCGCTCGCCCTCGTCGCGGGTGAACGGCACTGCCGCACGGGCGATGACCTCCGCCGTGCCGGACGCGATAACGTCGGCGCGGATGATGTAGTCGCCGACCGGAAGGTCCTTTTTCACCTCGACCAGGAACCGGCCGTTCGGGCCGGCCACCGTATCGCCAAGCAGGAATTCATTCGCATATACGCGCACCTGGGCTCCCGGCTTGGCGGCGCCCGCAACAAAGACGGTTTCACCGTCGATTTCGACGGCTTCGATCCGGACGTCCCTGGCAGTTACGCCGCTTTCGGCGGGAGCCGGCTCCGAACCAACGCTGCCGGTCTCCACCGTCGCGACCTGCGTGTCTTCACCGGCGGAAGCCTCCGGCTCGGCGGCAGCGGCCTGTTCGGGCGCGGCGGCCGTTTCCATGTCCGCCGGCTCGGGCGTGTTGATCAGGCGCGACGGCTCGCCCGGCTGCTCGACCAGCGCCAGCAGTTCGCCCTCCCGGCCCTTCTCGGGCACGGAGATGATGGCGGTCTCTGTCGACATGGCGACGTCGCCGTTGGGTTGCGTGGCGCGCAGCACGATCTCGTAGTCGCCCGGCGCGAGCGGATCTTCCAGAATGGCAACGAAATCGCCGTTCGGTTCAGCCTGCGTCTCGGCGATCATCTCGTCACCGGACAGGATTTCGACGAGAGCCTCCGGCCCGGCCTGGCCGGCAATGACCGTCGAACCGTCCGGTTCCACGCGCAGCAGGCCGAAGCTCGGAATCCTGACAGCCGGCGCCATGGCATCTTCGTCGCGCGGCAGCGCGGCCACTTCCGTCGTTTCCGCGCTGTCTTCGGCGGCGGTGTCCTGCTTAGGCTGAGCGGTCGGCCGGTTGCCGGTTTCCGTCACGTTTTGCGCGGCGGTCGCAGGTGCCTCGGCCTCCGGCTGTGCTGCCACCTGCTGCTCCGCCGGCGCGGATGTCTTTCCCAGCCAGCCATTGATGCGCTCGGAAACGACCGGCACGTTCAGCACCGCGACGGCAGCCAGAAGGCCGCCGAACACCCAAGCCGCGATAGTATTCGTCTTCATCGAAAGCCACCCTTATTCCTCCTCCCTCATAGCACCGCCGGGTCGTCGCGCTCAACAACCCATGTGGCCGATGGGGATAGTTCGCGGTTTCCTGCACAGATCATGGCTTGACGGACCGTCAGGGGATGGCAAAAGAAGACATGATCTCGAATCCTCTCACTTCCGTTTGCGTTTATTGCGGCTCGTCTCCCGGCAACGACCCGGCCTATCTCGAAGCCGGCAAGACGCTGGGCCGCGCCATCGGCGAAGCCGGGCTCCGTCTCGTCTATGGCGGCGGCACCAAGGGCATCATGGGGGCGGTCGCCGAAGGCACGATGGAAGCCGGCGGCAAGGTGATCGGCATCATTCCGCGTTTCCTGATGAACAAGGAGGCGACCGAAAAGGCGCTCGGCTCGCTGGACGAGCTTGTGGTGACCGAGGACATGCACGAGCGAAAGCACCGCATGTTCGAGGAAGCCGACGCTTTCGTGACCCTGCCCGGCGGCATCGGCACGCTGGAAGAGGTCATCGAGATCATGACCTGGGCCCAGCTCGGCCAGCACACGAAACCGATCGTGCTGGCCAACATCAACGGCTTCTGGGACCCGCTATCGGAACTGCTGGACCACATGCGCGATGCCGGCTTCATCCATACCGGTCATCGCGTCAGGCCGCTGATCGTCGACACAGCGGCAAAAATCGTGCCCGCCATCCTCGCGGCCCGCGAACATGGCGAGGGCGACGCGGCCGTCATCGACCGAATGTAGGGTTTTCCCCAGCGGCGAAATTTCCCTATATGGTTGCGAGGCCCGGCGCGATTGCACGTTGCCGGGGCCGGCAATGGGGGCACCATGACATCGGAGAGGACAAGCGGCGGCGGTTTGGAGGATTATCGCAGCGGCGACGGGGTGGCGATCCGTTCTGCCCCGATCGAGGACGCGGCAAAGCAGGCCGCTTATCAGCCCTGGGTCGAGATCGAATGCGTTCAGCTCAGCGACGGCCCCAAGGTGGCGCAGCTGGACAGTCTGGACTTCGGCAGCCAGCAGATCGTTCGCGAACGCCAGGACGCCTCGGTCCAGAAACTTGGATCGACGCCCGTTGATTTCTGTACCGTTTCGATCAGCACCGAGAAACCGGCCACCCGTTTTTCCGAGCATTGCGGCGAACATCCCAATACGGTGTTTTTCCTGCCCGCCAACACCGAGTTCGACATCCATATTCCGGCCGGAAGCGAGACCACCTATATCGGATTCAGCCAGGAAGAGTTCCTCAACGGCGCACGCGTGCTCAATCCGGCTTTCTGGGAACGCCCGCCACCCGGTGTCGTGCCGCTGGCTACGCGCCGGCGGAACGAGTTCAAGGAAATCGCCGATCTCTGGCTTAACACCGCGCTGGCCACGACATGCAGCGGCGGAACCGTGGACACGTCCACCCTGCGCAGTCATCTCCTTCATAGCGTGTTGCAGATCGTCGCGGTGAGCGAGGACGACCCTGCGCCGTCGTTCAAAGAACGGGCGCGGGCGCTGCAGATCGGCCGCACCGCCCGCGCCTTTGTCGACGATCGTCTCGAGACAGAGGAGTTGCCGACGATGGTCGAGATCTGCGAGGCGCTGGGCGTCTCCGAGCGGACGCTGCAATACGCCTTTCGCGAGTATGTCGGATTGTCTCCGGTCGCCTATCTTCGCATCTGCCGTCTGAACCGCGTCCGCGCGGCGCTTGCCGCTTCCGATCCGCAGGAAACGACGATCACCCAGGTGGCGATGCGCTTCGGCTTTCTGCATCTCGGCCGATTTGCCGGAGACTACAAGCGGATGTTCGGCGAAACCCCGTCGGAAACGCTGGCCTCCTGACATTTGCGCAAATCCGTCGCACCCGCCGCTTTTGCGGAAATCGGATAGCGCGCCGCTCCCGGATTCCTAAAGTGCGTCCAGCCGGGCTACGCCCGGCAGGGATTCTTGATTGGGGGGAAGAAAAGCCGCAAGCGTCAATGCTTCGTGGTCTTCACGGCAAATGATATTCAATCGTTCTTTCGGTCAGGCTCGCCCCCACCGGCATTCCAGACAGCTGCGCGCCGTTCTTCTTTCGGCGACGGCGCTGGCGGGCGGCCTCGTCCTGACGCCGGCATCCACAACACCAGCGCTGGCGCAAGTGGTCATCGATGGTGCGGACGAAACCGTGATCGGCACCGGTGGCGGCACGCAAACCAGCCCGTGGACCGTGCCTGGAAACGGTGACCTTACCGTCGGCAACACAAGCACCGGCACGCTGACCATATCGGCGGGCGGCGCGGTTACAAGCAGACAGAACATTATCGGCAATCAGGACGGCAGCACCGGCACTGTTACGGTCACCGGCGCGGGATCATCATGGAACAGCACTGAATATATCCATCTTGGCCAGACCGGCACCGCCAACGGAACGCTGACCGTTTCCAACGGCGGCAAGGTCAATGCCGCATCATTCGAAGCGGCAATCGGCGTTACCAGTTCCGTCAACGTGACGGTTACCGGCACCGGATCGGAACTGAAATCCCCGACATTCGACTTCGCCCGCAACGGCAACACCACACTGACCATTTCCGATGGCGGCAAAGTTGAAGCAACAGGCAGCAGGTTTTCCCTCGGCGAGGGCGGCACCGGCACCGCAACGGTGACCGGCGCCGGATCGGAACTGATCACCGGAAGCGATTTTATTATCGGCTGGACCGCCTCTGGCGATGGCACGCTGACTGTCTCCAATGGCGGCAAGGTCACGAGCGGCTTTGTTCGTATCGGCCAATTGGGCAAAGGCACGGTGACCGTGACGGGGGCGGGATCGGCCTGGTCGAGCAGCAGTGCCATGCATGTCGGCCGGAGTACCGGTAGCACCGGCACGCTTTCGATTTCCGGCGGCGGCAAGGTCTCGAATACGGAAGGTATCATCGGATTGGTCTCCACCGCCAACGGCACGGTAAGCGTCACAGGCGCGGGCTCGAAATGGACCAATACGACCTACCTCGACATCGGCGATGCCGGCACAGGCACACTGACCATTGGCAATGGCGGCACGGTCAGCGCCGGCGGCACAGTCACCATCGCCAAGCAGGTTGGCTCGACCGGCACGCTGAACATCGGCGCGGCCTCCGGCGATACTGCCGTGGCGGCAGGCACCCTTGATGCGGATACGATTGCTTTCGGTGCGGGCACCGGCACCATCGTCTTCAACCACACGGACACCGATTATGTGTTCGGGGCTGATGTCGCGGCGGGCAGCGGAACCAGCACGCTCGAGCACCTTTCGGGCACAACCACGCTGACGGGCAGCTTTGGGGTCAACGGCAATACGACCGTTGACGGCGGCACGCTCGAAATCGCGGGCGGCGGCCTGTCTGATAGCGAAGGTCGGATCGGGGATGCTTCCGGCAGCACCGGCGCGGTGACGGTCACCGGAGCGGGATCGACATGGACCAACAGCAATGCCCTATACGTCGGAAACGACGGCGATGGCACGCTGACGGTTTCTGATGGCGGCGAAGTGACCAATACGGGTTATGCCAGTGTGGGACTAAACAGCGGTTCAAAAGGCGTCTTCACCATCACCGGCCCGGGATCGACATGGACCACCGCCGACAACGTCGCTATCGGTGGTGCTGGAGACGGCACACTGACGATCGAAGACCGCGGGATGGCCTCTGTCAGAAGCGCGACCATCGGACATGATGCCGGTGGGACCGGCTCGGTCATCGTGACCGGGACGGGATCGCAATGGACCACCTTGACCCTGTTGCTGGGAGGCAACGGAAATGGAACGCTGGAGATAGCCGACGGCGGTGAAGTCATGAGCTCAGGCGACGGAATACTGGGCTATTTGTCGAGCGGCACGGGCACGGCAACCGTAACCGGCTCTGGGTCGACCTGGACCGTTGGTTCTGAGCTCGATATCGGCGGAAACGGCACCGGTGTCTTGACCATTGCCGATGGCGGCAAAGTCAGCACCGGTAACCCGGTCAGTATTGCGAGATTTGTCGGCTCGACCGGCACGCTGAATATCGGCGCGGCGTCGGGCGATACCGCCACGGCAGCCGGAACGCTCGACGCCGGCACGATTGCCTTCGGAGCAGGCACCGGTACCATCGTCTTCAACCATACGGACACGGACTACATATTCGGCGCCGATATCAGCGGCGGCGGCGCCCTTGAACATTATTCCGGCACGACCCATCTCACCGGCGACCTTTCGGCGCTCACCGGCACGGCAACCGTCCTTGGCGGCGTCCTGACCATGAACTCGACCTATGGCGGCGCCATCGCCATCGGCGATGGCGGACGCTTTGGCGGCACCGGTACGTTCGGGTCCATCGCGGCCGGGACCGGCGCGACGGTCGCACCCGGCAATTCCATCGGCACGATCAATGTCGCCGGCAATGTCAGCTTTGCCGCCGGCTCCACCTATGAGGTCGAAGTCGACGCCGCGGGCAATTCCGACCTGATCGCCGCGACCGGGACGGCGACGATCAATGGCGGCACCGTCCATGTGATCCCTTTCCCCGGCCTTGCGACCGGTACGCCCTACACCATCCTGACTGCCGCCAGCGGCGTCGTGGGCGGCACGTTCGACGCCGTCACGATGACGGGGTCGATCTTCGTGACGCCGTCGCTGACCTATAGCGCCAATGACGTGCAACTGACGCTGACGCAGACAACGAGCTTCGCCAGCGTGGCGGCGACGCCGAACCAGGCCGCAACGGCCACCGGGCTGGCCAGCGCCAGCGGTGGAAGCGCCTTCGGCGCCGTGGCATCGCTTGGCACGATGGCGCAAGCACAAGCCGCCTATGACGCGCTTTCCGGCGATCTCCACGCTTCGGCGAACGGCATGTTCCTCGACGACAGCCGCTTCGTGCGCGACGCCGCGACCGAGCGGCTGCGCACCGCCTTCGACGTCGGGACCGCGGCGTGGGGCACGGCATACGGCGCATTCGGCAAGCGCGACGGCGACGGCAACGCGGCCGGTTTCGACCGCCATGTCGGCGGCATCTTCGCCGGCATGGACGGCGTGTTCGGGAATGGCTGGCGCGGCGGTTTCGTCACCGGTTTCGGCGCAACCTCGTTTTCTTCCGGCGTGCCAGGCGCGTCGGGCTCGGCCAACAGCTATCATCTCGGCGGATATGCCGGCGGCATGGCGGGCGCATACTCTCTGCGCGGCGGCGCGGCCTATACGCTGCACCAGATCGACACCACGCGCGCGATCTCCATCGGCGCGCTCGATGAGACGCTTGCCGCCAGCTACAACGCCTCGACCTCGCAGGTCTTCGGCGAGATCAGCCGGGCGATGACGCTCGGCGACGCAAGCTTCGAACCCTATGCGGGGCTCGCCCTCGTCCACCAGCATTCCAACGGTTTTACCGAGAGCGGCGGCGACGCGGCGCTGACGGCGGCTTCCGCCTCGCAGGCGCTGGGCATCGCCACGCTCGGCGTGCGCGGCGAGACGGACGCAAGGGAGATCGGCGGAAGGGACATGACATTCCGCGGCGGGCTCGCCTGGCGTCACGCCTTCGGCGACGTGACGCCGGAGACCTCCATGCGCTTTGCCAGCGGCGGCGCGGGTTTCGGCATCGCCGGCGCGCCGGTGGATCGCGATTCCATGATCGTCGAGGCCGGCGTCGGCATCGCCGTTTCGCAAAACGCCACGCTGTCGTTCGATTTCAGGGGCGAACTCGGCGGAAGCGTGCGGGACGGAACGCTGAAGGCCGACTTCTCGACGACGTTCTAGCGGCGGAACAGGGAGAGCGTGTAAAGCGCCAGCGCCGACCAAATGAAGATGAAGGCGATCAGCTGCCAGTGCGAGAACGGCTCGCCGAAGGCGAACACGGCGGCGAGAAAGATCATGGTCGGCGTGATGTATTGCACGATGCCGATGGTGGTGTAACGCAGCGCCTTGGCGCCGAAGGCGTAGAGGATCAGCGGGAAGGCCGTCACCGGTCCGGCAAGCAGCAGCAGGCCGATATCCCCTGCCCCGGTCGGACCAAAATGACTGGCGCCATGCAAAGACAGCCAACCGATGATGGCGATTGCCGGGACCGACAGCAGCATGACTTCCAGCATGAAGCCCTGGGTCGGGCCGATGGGCAGCGTCTTGCGGAAGAACCCGTAGAGGCCGAAGGAACCCGCCAGCGTCAGCGACACCCAGGGCAGACCGCCGGCCTTGACGGTGAGGATGGTCACGGCAATCACGGCGAAGGCGATGGCGGTCGCCTGCAGCCTGTTGAAGCGCTCGCCGAGAAAAACCGCGCCGAGCACCACGTTGACCAGCGGGTTGATGTAGTAGCCGAGCGCCGCCTCGACCGTGCGTTCGGCCGCCACGGCCCAGACATAGACGCCCCAGTTGATCGAGATCAGCCCGGCGGTCAGCGCCGCGAGCGCCAGAGTGCGCGGCGAACGGAACGCCGCTCTCAGATCGGACGTGCGGCCGAGCAGGAACAGGATGACGCCGGCGATCGGGACCGACCAGATGACGCGGTGGGCGACAATCTCATAAGCGGGAATATGGTCGACCGCCTTCATGTAGAACGGCAACCCGCCCCACAGCAGGTAGGCGCCCAGCGCGAAGGCGAAGCCGGACAGCGGCTCGCGCGGCTGCGCGGATACGGTCTTGGTCTTGCTGGCGGCGGTTTCGGACATCGCGGTCCCCTACACCCGGCGCGATAATCCGGCAATTACCGGATTGTCACCGCGACAATTGCCGGCGGTCGGCTACGGCTACTCCGCCGCCGCCAGGCCGGCGTGGCCGCGGTTCTTCATCAGCTTGAAGGTGATGGAGTCCATCAGCGCCTCGAAGGAGGCGTCGATGATGTTCTCCGACACGCCGACGGTCCACCAGCGCATGCCGGACGCGTCGGCGGATTCGATCAACACGCGGGTGATCGCCTCGGTGCCGCCGTTGAGGATGCGGACCTTGTAGTCGACCAGCTCGAGGTCGGCGATCTCGGCCTGGTACTTGCCGAGGTCCTTCCTGAGCGCCATGTCGAGCGCGTTGACCGGGCCGTTGGAACTCTCGGCGACCGACATGCGTTCCTCGCCGTCGATGTTCACCTTCACGACGGCTTCGGCGACGGTGACGATCTTGCCGATGGCGTTGTGGCGGCGCTCCACCAGCGAGCGGAAGGAGACGACATCGAAGAATTCCGGCACCTCGCCGAGCGTGCGGCGGGCGAGCAGTTCGAAGCTGGCGTCGGCGCCTTCATAGGCATAGCCCGAAGCCTCGCGCTCCTTGACGATGGCGATCAGCGTGTCGAGGCGCGGATCGTCCTTGGCGACCTGGACGCCGCGGCGGTTCAACTCGTTGATGAAATTCGACTTGCCGCCCTGGTCGGAGACCATGATGTGGCGGATGTTGCCGACCTTTTCCGGCTCGACATGCTCGTAGGTCGACGGATCCTTGACCAGGGCCGAGGCATGGATGCCCGCCTTGGTGGCGAAGGCGGACGATCCGACATAGGGCGCCTGCTGCGCCGGCGAGCGGTTGAGCAGTTCGTCGAACCAGCGCGACAGCCGCGTCAGGCCCTTCAGCCTGTCTTCCGAAACGCCGGTCTCGAAGCGCCCCGCCCAGGCCGGTTTGAGGCCGAGAGTGGCGACGAGCGTGACGATATTGGCATTGCCGCAACGCTCGCCGATGCCGTTCAGCGTGCCCTGGACCTGGCGCACGCCGGCATCGACAGCGGCGAGCGAGTTGGCGACGGCCTGCTCGGTGTCGTTGTGGGCGTGGATGCCGAGACGGTCACCCGGCACGCCGGCGGCGATCACCGTGGAGACGATCTCGCGCACCTCGTGCGGCTGGGTGCCGCCATTGGTGTCGCACAGCACGACCCAGCGCGCGCCGGCCTCGAAGGCCGCCTTCGCGCAGGCGAGCGCATAATCCGGATTGGCCTTGTAGCCGTCGAAGAAATGCTCGCAATCGACCAGCGCCTCCTTGCCGGCGGCGATCGTCGCCTCGACGGACTGGCGGATGGAATCGAGGTTTTCCTCGTTGGTGCAGCCGAGCGCGACACGGACATGCAGATCCCAGCTTTTCGCGACATAGCAGACCGCATCCGACTTCGCGGCGTTGAGCGCGGCGACGCCGGGATCGTTCGACACCGAGACCCCTGCCCGCTTTGTCATGCCGAAAGCGACGAACTTCGCGGCGGCCGTACGCTTGCGCTCGAAAAAGGCAGTGTCGGTCGGATTGGCGCCCGGATAGCCGCCCTCGACGTAGTCGAGGCCGAATTCGTCGAGCATGTGCGCAATCGCGATCTTGTCCTCGACCGAGAAATCGATGCCGGGCGTCTGTTGCCCGTCACGCAATGTCGTGTCGAAGAGATAGATGCGTTCGCGTGTCATTTGCCTTCGTTCCGCCCGTGGGGGCGCCGTCCCCTTCTAGAAGATTCCGGCGTAGTACAGTACCGCGAGCACGATCACAACGACCAGCACGCCCTTGCCGATCAGGCCGTAAAGCAGCCATCGCGGCATCTGTGTCTGCGGATTGCGTTCAGCCATCTCGTTTTCCTGCCTATTCGGGCTTGTGGCAGACGGCCTCGATATTGTGGCCGTCGGGATCGAGCACGAAAGCGCCGTAGTAGTTTTCATGGTAGTGCGGCCGCAGGCCCGGCGCGCCGTTGTCCGTTCCGCCCGCGTCGATTGCCGCCTCGTAAAAGGCGTTGACATCGGCACGGCTCTCGGCGGTAAAGGCGACATGGATCGGTGGTGTCTGCCTGTTGCCCTCGGTCAACCAGAAGACCGGACGATCGCGCCCGTATCCGCCAACCTTGCGGCCGCCGACAAATTCCGGCGGAACCGTCATGACCAGCGACGCGCCCAGCGGCGCCAATGCCTTGTCGTAGAAGGCCTTCGCCGCAGCGTAGTCGGTCACGCTTATTCCCATGTGGTCGATCATTGAGCATCACATCCTGAATACGGTTGCGGTTTATATCGGTTTCCGCTGGTCGGCCCGCCACGCGACGAAACGTCCCGTCAGGCGGGCGGCCAGATCTCCGTGTCGTGATCGGGATGCTGGTGGCTCTCGATGCTGGCAAAGAATGCCGCGCCTTCCTGTGTATCCCCCCAGTTTGTCATCGGCAATGCAGGCAGCCCGTCGACAAAGGACAGTTTATCGCGCGGATTGACCTGGATCGTCGGCGGCGCAGCTTCGGGATCGTCGAGCGAGCCGATGGAGACCTCCATCTCGTCGCCCCAGTCATAGGCGAGCGGCGTGCCGCATGAAGGGCAGAAACCGCGGCGCACCTTGTTGGAGGACTGGAACCAGCCCGGCTCGCCGCGCGTCCAGACGAGGCCCTTGGCGGTGACCAACGGCGCGTAGAAGCCGCCGAACGCCTTTTGGCACATGCGGCAGTGGCAGATGGAGGCGCGGCCGAAGCCTTCGCAGCGATAGCGCACGGCACCGCACTGGCAGCCACCGGTGAATGTGTCAGCCATTACTGCCCTCCTGCGGCCATGTTTCGGTATCGTGATCGGGATGCTGGTGGTTGCTGGCGCGAATCTCGGACAGCGGTACGCCGTCCTGAAACTCGTCGGCCTCGGTAGTCCGGCCTTCCATCGCGCAGACTTCCGCGATCCACGGCATCAGCGCCTCAACACCATAGACCGAAACGGGCTTCACCGAGGCCGGATCGTCGAGGCTGCCGAGCGTGATCGCCATAAATGCACCGTCGGTGTCGGCAAAGAAGAGCGGCGTGCCGCAATTGGCGCAGAAGCCGCGCTTCACCGGGTCGGACGAGTTGAACCAGGCCGGCTCGCCGCGGGTGATCGCGAAATCCGCCAGTTCGACGCCGGCCAACGGCATGAAGTAGTTGCCGGCGGCCTTCTGGCACATGCGGCAGTGGCAAAGATGCGGGTCGCGTAACGGGCCGTCGACGCGGTAACGCACGGCGCCGCACTGGCAACCGCCGGAATGGTGTTCAGACATCAGATCTTCACCTCCCAGGTTGTAACGCGTTCGCCGGTCTCCGGGTCCTTGCCGTCCTTCAGCTGAATGCCCCGCGCCAGCAGTTCGTCGCGGATGCGGTCGGCCTCGGCCCAGTTCTTGTCGCGGATGAAGGCGAGGCGTTCGTCGATGGTTTTCTGCACGGCGTCCAGATCGATGCCGGCGGTCGGGGCCGTCTCCGGCAGACCGAGCAGCGACAACGCCGCGCGCAGCGGCGCGCCGGACAGCGCGTTCATCGCGTGAATGGCGTCGACCGTGTTGAGGTCGTCGGCGAGGCTTTCGACGACCGTGGAAACATCGCCGCTGTCGACCGTCTCGCCAGCGCGGCGCCACAGCCGCGCCAGCACCGCCTCCGCCTCTTCAAGACGGCGGTGAGAGAAGTCGATCGGTTCGCGGTAGTGCGTCATCAGCATGCCGAGCCGCAGCACCTCGCCCGGCCATTTGCGGCCGGCGAAGTTTTCCGTCGCCATCAGTTCGTGGATGGTGAAGAAGTTGCCCTCGGATTTGGACATCTTGCGGCCTTCCACCTGCAGAAAGCCGTTGTGCATCCAGACATTGGCCATGCGCTCGGTGCCGTGGGCGCAGCAGGACTGGGCAATCTCGTTCTCGTGGTGCGGGAAGATCAGGTCGAGCCCGCCGCCGTGAATGTCGAAGACCTTGCCCAGGTGATGCTCGCTCATCACCGAGCACTCGATATGCCAGCCGGGACGGCCGTGTATCGTCACGTCGCCATCCGACGTCTGGAACCTGCCGTCCCAGCCGGGTTCGTCGGCTTCGGATTCCTTCCACAGGACGAAATCGGCCGGGTTCTTCTTGTGTTTTTCGACGGCGATGCGGGCGCCCGCCTGCTGCTCGTCGAGATTGCGCTTCGACAGCCCGCCATAGGCCGGCATGGAGGCGACATCGAACAGCACCTCCCTGCCCTCGCTTCCCGAGGCGACATAGGCGTGACCGCCCGCGATCAGCGTGCGGATCATCTCCACCATGCCGTCGATATGCTCGGTGGCGCGCGGCTGGACAGACGGCTCCAGGCAGCCGAGCGCCTTGACGTCCTCCAGATACTGGGAAAGCGTCTTCTCCGTCACCGCGCGGATCGCGGCGTTGAGGCTCATGCGGCCGGCGTCGATCTCATCGCTGTAGTCACGCAGGGCGCGCGCGTTGATCTTGTCGTCGACGTCGGTGATGTTGCGGACATAGGTGACATGGTCTTCGCCATAGACATGGCGCAACAGGCGGAACAGCACGTCGAAAACGATTGCCGGACGCGCATTGCCGATATGGGCGTAATCGTAGACCGTCGGTCCGCAGACATACATCCTGACGTTGTCCGCATCGATCGGCTCGAACAGATCCTTGCTGCGGGTCAGCGTATTGTAGAGGTTCAGGGCGGGTTTTTCAGTCATGACGCGCTTCTTTCGTGTTCGTGCCTGTCCATGGCAAGGCTCGCGATCAAAGGCAACCCATACCTGCGAACCGTGCCAAGCCGGGACCGCGTGGCATCAATCCATTCGCAGTTTTGCATATTTTTAGAGAGAACAATCCTGCGTTGCAGGTTACAACATCCTGCCTTGCGAAAGGTGGCTCCGGACATGCATGGCGGGCAATCTCCATCACGTCCGCCGTGCCTGCCGATCCTGACCTACGGACCAGGGGGATGGAATGGCAGGGTCCGGAGCCTGATTTCGCTCAGGCCGCGCGCTCACTGGCGCAGCAGGCCATAGGCCAGCGCGAACATCACTGAGGCAATCAGAAGATCGAGCACGCGCCAGGCCGACGGTTTGGCAAACAGCGGTTCGAGCAGCCGCGCACCGTAGCCGAGCGCGAAGAACCAGACGAACGACGCCGCGACCGCGCCGATGCCGAAGGCAAGGCGATCCGCGCCCGCATAACCGCCCGAGATCCCGCCGAGCAGGACCACCGTGTCCAGATAGACATGGGGGTTGAGGAAAGTGAAGGACAGGCAGGCCGCCACCGCGCCGGCCAGCGAGCCGCCGCCATCTTTCGCCGCCCGCATCGCTTCCGGTTTCCATGCGCGGCGCAGCGCGATCAGACCGTAGACGGTCAGGAAGGCCGCGGCGGCCCACGTCACCAGCCGGATCGCCGTGTCGCTCGCCGCGACCAGCGCGCCGAAGCCGCCAACGCCGGCGGCGATCAGAAGCGCATCGGACAGCGCGCAGATCAGGCACAGCACGAAGACATGCCGGCGCAGCAGGCCCTGACGCAGAATAAAGGCGTTCTGCGCGCCGATCGCGATGATCAGCGACGCGCCGAGAAGAAAGCCGGATATGCCGGCGGCGAGAGTCGGCGACAGGAACATGGCGGGAATGTCAGAACAGCTTCATCTGGCCGCTGTCCGGCGGCTCTCCGGATGCCCCCTTCTTATCCGAACCATCTTCGGCGGCAAGGTTTTTCGGTTCGACGCGCTGCTGGATATCCGGCGTCGTGTTGGCAACCTTGTTGACCTTGTCGGAAACCGGGATCGCCTCGAAAAAGCCGTCCGGCGCAGGCACGAGCAGGTCCTTCACGTCGCGCGGCTCCTGCGTGCGGCAATCGAGCCAGCGGGCAAAGTCCTCCGGCATGATCGTCACGGGCATGCGGTCATGGATGAAGGCGATGGAGGGCGACGAGTTGGCGGTCAGGATCGCCACTGTGTCCAGTTCGCTGCCATCCGGCGAGTTCCAGGTTTCCGCCAGTCCGGCGAAGGCGACGAGGCCGCCATTGGCGGGGCGCACCCAGTAGGCCTGCGACCGGCCGGACGCCTTGTCGCGCTTCCATTCGTAAAAGCCCGACGCCGGGATCAGCGCACGGCGATGACGCATGGCCGCGCGAAACGAGGCCTTTTCCGCAGCCGTCTCGGAGCGGGCGTTGATCAGCAGCGGGAAATCCTTCGGGTCCTTGACCCAGGACGGCAACAGGCCCCAACGCGCCAGATGCGCCTCGCGGTCAGGCCGGTTGGAGCCCGGCTCGGGCACAGGCCCGGCGGTCACCGTCAGAATCGGCTGCGTCGGCGCGATGTTGTAGCGCGGCGGAAAAGCCTCCAGCCCGTCGAGGGCGAAGAAGGTCTCGACCTCCTCGGGCGACTGGAGAAGCGAGAAACGGCCGCACATCAGCGATCGGATGCCAGCCGCAGCCGATAGAAATCGACCGCACGTTCGGCGTCGTTCAGGCGGTTCTGCGCAGCGAAAAGCTGACTGCGCTTCAGTTCGATCTGCATCTGCGCGGCCATCCGCTTTTCCGGGGCGACATTCGCGAGACCCTCGATCGCGTCTTCGATTTCGCGCTCTATCCGGTCGCGCTCGTTTCGCGCGAGCGAGACGCGGCGGCCGAGATCGTAGGCCTCGCGGAACTCCACGGCCACGTCACCGGGGCAGGAATTGGCATAAGAGCTGCCGCGCATGCCGACATCAAGACCGTTATGCGGCGTGCAGAAACGGCGAATGCCCTCCTGCCATCCCGACTGCCAAGCCGGGACATCGACCGGGATGCCGTATTTGCCGCAAGCTTCCCGATGGCGGGCAACGTAGGTCTGGTCGCGACCCGCCGCACCATCCGAACTGCCGAGCAGGCGCCAGTCCGTCACCTGGCACTGATCCTCGTTGAGCGTCTGGCAACCCGACAATGCCAGCGCAGCGCCGGCGACCATTGCGACGGCGCCCAACAATCCCGCATTCATACCGGAATCCCTCTCCACATCCTTCACCGCATGCTACAAGCTGCTTCAGCACGAACCGCCAACGTTTTCATGACTGACGACACGCACCCTCCCCTTATCGCCGTATCCGTAGCGGCGCGGAACCCCGAAACGGGCGAATTCCTGTTGGTACGGCGGGGCCGCGCCCCGGCGAAAGGCCTTTGGGCGTTTCCGGGCGGTCGGCTGCATTTCGGCGAAACGCTGAAGGAGGGCGCCGCCCGCGAATTGCGCGAGGAAACCGGGCTGACGGCGCAAGACATCCGGTTTCACGCCCTCGTCGAACTGATCGGCGACGGAAGTGACGGCGACACGCCACATCACTTCGTACTGGCGGTGCACCGCGCCGAAGTCGCGGGCCGACCGGTCGCCGCGGACGACGCCGAGGAAGCCGGCTGGTTTTGCGTCGAGGCGATGGAAGACCTGCCGACCACCGGAAGCACATTGTCCACGGCGCGCGCCATTGCCATGGCCGACCGGTCTCTCAAGCAAACGTGACGTAGCGTTATTCGCGCAAGTCAGCGCGTTACGGCAAAATCCTCGCAAATCGATTCAGGCAGGGAGGAAGCCATGCGGGCGCAGTTCGAATCCGCTTTGCCGGGTGCATGTCTTGCCGTGTTCGTTTTCTTCACGGGCGCGCAGGCCGATCCGCTGCAATGGAAGGCGGAAGGCTGGAAGACCGATTTCGAAAAGACGACAGAGAAACTCGACCGCGTGCTTTCCGGCGGGCCGCCGCGCGACGGCATTCCGTCGATCGACAATCCGAAGTTCGTCGAGGCTGCCGGCCATTCCGGACTTGCGGACAACGAGCCGGTAATCGGCCTTTCCATCAGCGGAGATGCCCGCGCCTATCCGCTGCGGGTCCTGACCTGGCATGAAATCGTCAACGATACGGTCGGCGGCATTCCGGTCGCCGTGACCTATTGCCCGCTTTGCAATTCATCGCTGGTCTTCGAACGCAGCGTCGACGGCGAAACACTGGAATTCGGCACGACGGGGAAACTGAAAGACTCCAATCTGATCATGTATGACCGCCGAAGCGAAAGCTGGTGGCAACAGTTCTCCGGCGAAGCGATTGCCGGCATTCATGCAGGAGAAAAGCTGACGCTGCTGCCCTCGCGTCTGCAATCGTGGGCGCAGTTCAAGGCGGACCACCCGGGCGGCGAGGTTCTCGTGCCGAACGATCCGGAATTGCGAGACTACGGGCGCAATCCCTATGTCGGTTACGACAGCGGCCGGCCGTTTCTCTACGACGGCCAGCTGCCGCCCGGCATCGACCCGATGCAGCGTGTTGTCGTGGTCCGGCGTGGCGACGGCGATCCGATCGTCGTTACGATGAACCTCGTTCGCGACAGCGGCCCGATCGAGCGCGGCGGCCACGTTATCGCGTGGGAAGCCGGACAGAGTTCAGCTCTCGATGCGCCTGAAATCGCGCGCGGCCGGGATATCGGCACGATCAGCGTGCACAAGGGCGGGCGGGATGTTGCCTACGACGTCACGTTCGCGTTCGTCGCGCATGCGTTTTATCCGCAGGCGGAGATCGCCACCCAATGACAGTGGCGCGGGGCGACGGTTTCGGTTAACACCGGAACCGCGCCGCGCGCCCGAAACGCCGCGGCGAAAAATGCTGGAGATGGCGGACCGTGCCGAGGATCAAGTCAAATCAGCGCCTGATCGCCGCAGTCGCGGCGGTGCTGCTCGCGGCCATGCCGGCGGCGCATGCTGCAACCACGGTGCCCTATGACGCCAAGCTGCTGCGGCTCGCCGAAGTGCTCGGCTCCATCCACTATCTGCGCAATATCTGCGGCGAGGAGTCCAACCAGTGGCGCGACCAGATGGAGGAGCTTCTGGCCGTGGAAAACCCGGAGCCCCTGCGTCGCGCGCGGCTGATCGCCAGCTTCAATCGCGGATACCGCAGCTTCGACAGTGTCTACGTCACTTGCACGGACCAGGCGCTGGAGGCGGTCGAGCGTTACATGGCCGAAGGATTGGCGCTCACGCGAGAGATCAACAGTCGCTACGGCGAATAAGAAATCGTGAACGCGCCTTAATCATGCATTAACGGTTTTGCCGCTTGGCGCTTTTGTTTCGCCATGCGGTGCTGATATGTTAACAGCATGTAAATCGAGTGTCCCAAAATGGCGTAATCCAATTGACCACGATGGAAGTAACTACCAGCGAGATGGATGAGATCATTGCCCGCGAGAAGCGTATCGCGGCACTGGAATTCCATAGCGAAGCTTGGGCCGACGGCACCATGGAAGGGATCGAATCCGACATTCTCGCCGATGCCGCAATCGCCACCGCGCTCGAGGAAACCATCCGCGAGCAAGGCGAAGACGCGGCGCTTGCCCTGGTCGAGACGTTACGCGAACGCATCCTGTGCGGCGAATTCACGCCGAACCGCTCCATCCAGTAAAGGGCGCAAAAGGCACGGAACGGCCGGGGAAGACATGACGCTACGTGCCAGACTTTGCGGAACGAGCGCGTGGCCGCCGCGCCTCCTTCTCCAATCGGCCGTCCTGGTCTCCGCCTTTCTGCCGCCGCTCGCCGCAACCGCCCAGAGCCCGGATATCGCCCCGCCGCCTTCCGGCATTGTTCCGCTGCCGGAGCCGTTCAAGCGCCCGCTCCTCATCGATCCCGAAAACCCGCTGGCGATGCCGGGAAGAGACGGCCCGCTCACAGCCGAGCCGGTCATCGGCGGCGCGGTCGAGGACCTGCCGGTTCCGGTGCAGCGCATGCGCGACATGATCATGCAGGCCGCGCGCGACGCCGACTACGAAGCGCTGCGTCCGCTGCTTGGCACCGGCGCCGGGGCCACGCAGCTTTCCTTCGGCGTCATGGACGGCGATCCGATCGAGTTCATCCGAAGCCTGTCGGGTGATCCGGAAGGGTTCGAAATCCTCGCCATCCTGCTCGAAGTGCTGGAGGCACACCACGCGGTGTTCGACCCCGGAACGCCGAACGAAATCTATGTCTGGCCCTATTTCGTGGCGACCTCGCTTGACGATCTGACGCCGAAGCAGCGGGTCGAACTCTTCAAGCTCGTCACCTCGGGCGACTATGAAGAAATGCGCATGTTCGGCGCCTATGTCTTCTACCGGGTGGGCATAACCCCGGACGGGCGCTGGCGCTTCTTCGTCGCGGGCGACTGAGAACGGCCCGCCATTCCGGGCAAACTCTTGGAATCCGCGCTCCGCATCCCGATATAGAAAGGAAGGGAACAACTTGTCGGGGTGAGAGGATGACAAGCCGGGCACAAATCCTGCCGGAGGCAGGTACTGTCATCGAAAAGGACGAAACGTTGTCACGCGGCGCGCTTTTGCGTCGCCTCGTTATCTTCCAAGTCAAGCTGTTCACCGACGGACTGCGCGATCTCGTGCTCAGCCCGATTTCTTTTACGGCAGCCGCGATGGGGATTCTGTTTGGCGGACGCAATCCGCACGGGCTGTTTGACCGGCTGATGCACGCCGGTCACCTGACCGACGGGTGGATCGACCTGTTCGGCCATCATTCGCGCGAAGGCGACGGCCCGTGCCTTGAAAATCTGATCGACGAGGTGGAAACCGCGCTGCGCAACGACCATGCGCGCGGCGGACTGACGGCGGAAGCCGAAAGGCGCCTGAGGACGCTTGCCAGGGAACTGCGCCGCCGGGCGTCAGGCCGGTAACGCTTCCGAAAACAGCACCGGCTCGCCTGTGCCGGGCGTGACGATTTCGCCTTCCCACATCACCCGCCTGCCGCGAACGACGGTGCCGACCGGCCATCCCGTCACTTCCTTGCCGTCATAGGGCGTCCAGCCGGCTTTCGATCCCGCCTGACCGTTGCTGATGGTTTCGCGCCGCTTCATGTCGACAATGGTGAAATCGGCGTCGTAACCTGCGGCGATGCGGCCCTTGCGCGCCATGGCGAAGATGCGGTTGGGCCCGTGCGAAGACAGGTCGACGAAGCGTTCCAGCGTCAGTTTCCCGGCATTCACGTGATCCAGCATGATCGGCACCAGCGTCTGCACGCCGGTCATGCCCGACGGCGAGGCCGGATAGGGTTTTGCCTTTTCCTCCAGCGTGTGCGGCGCGTGATCGGAACCGAGCACGTCGATCACGCCCTGGCCGACACCATGCCAGATGCCGTCGCGGTGGCGCGGCGCGCGCACCGGCGGATTCATCTGGATCAGCGTGCCCAGGCGCTCGTAGTCGTCAGCGGTCAGCGTCAAGTGATGCGGCGTCGCCTCGCAGGTCGCGACATCCTTGTGCTGCTGCAGGAAGCCGATCTCCTCGGCCGTCGAGATATGCAGAACGTGGATGCGCGCGCGCGTCTCATGCGCGATGCGAACGAGCCGCTCCGTGCACATCATCGCCGCGACCTCGTCGCGCCAGACAGGATGCGAGGACGGATCGCCCTCGACGTGCAGACCGGCGCGCTCGCGCAGGCGGTATTCGTCCTCAGAATGGAAGGCGGCGCGGCGGCGCGTGTTGCGCAGCACGGCGGCGACACCCTCGTCGTCCTCAACCAGCAGCGATCCGGTCGACGATCCCATGAACATCTTGATACCCGCAGCGCCCGGCAGGCGCTCCAGTTCGCCGACGATATCGGCGTTTTCGCGCGTGCCGCCGACCCAGAAGGCAAAATCGCAATGCATGCGGTGAGTAGCGCGCTTCACCTTGTCGGCGAGCGCTTCCTCGCTGGTCGTCAGCGGATTGGTGTTCGGCATCTCGAAAACGGCGGTAACACCGCCAAGGACGGCCGCGCGCGAACCGGTTTCGAGGTCTTCCTTGTGCTCCAGGCCCGGCTCGCGGAAATGCACCTGGCTGTCGACGACGCCCGGCAGGACATGCAGGCCGGTGCAATCGACGATCTCGCCGGCATCGGCCGAGCCGAGCGATCCGATCGCGACGATGCGGCCGTCGCGCACGCCGATATCGCGCTGTCCCTGCCCGTCGTGATTGACGACGGTGCCGTTCTTCAAGATCAGATCGAAAGTCTCGCTCATGCCATTCAGTCCCTTGCCGCGCGGTTCACCCGGGATTACGTAGCAGACACCCCGAAAGCAAGCGCACGAAGCTAATCTGGTGTCATGCCCGTTCATTTTCCAAAAAGCCGCAGCGTCATTTCCGTCAAAGGCGAGGACGCGGAGCATTTCCTGCAGAACCTCGTCACCTGCGACGTGGCTGCGATTCCGGCCGATACGGCCCGCCCCTGCGCATTGCTGACGCCGCAGGGCAAGGTGATGTTCGACTTCCTTATCATGCCGGACGGCTTCGGCGGCTACCTGATCGATATCGACACGGCCCTAGCCGACGATTTTACGCGCCGACTGACCATGTACAAGCTCAGGGCCAAGGCTGAAATCGCCGAGTCGAATGAATCGCTTGCGGCGATTTCCTGGCAAAGCGATTCAGCTTCGGCAGGCCGCCAGGTCGCCGACAGCCGTTTCCCCTCCGATCTCAATGTCATGCGCCATTACGGCGCGGCGCCCGCTGGCGAAGATGATGCGGCAGGCTGGACGCAGTTGCGGATCGCCCATGGCGTCGCCGAGAGCGGCGCGGACTTTTCGGCGGGCGACGCCTTTCCGCACGACATTTCCTACGACCAGAATGGCGGCGTGGGCTTCAAGAAAGGCTGTTTCGTCGGGCAGGAGGTCGTCTCGCGCATGCAGCATCGCGGCACGGCGCGGCGCCGTCTCATTGTCGTCAGCGGCCAAACTGCCCTGCCCGCGCCCGGGACGGCGCTCGAAGCGGACGGCAAAACCGCCGGCACCCTCGGCTCGGTCGCAGGCAACACCGGCCTCGCCCTGGTCCGCCTCGACCGCGCGAAGGATGCGATGGATGACGGAACGCCGATCACGGCGGCTGGGGAAACCGTCACATTGTCGTTGCCGGCCAATGTCAGCTATCGCTGGCCGGAAAACGAGAGCGACAAGGGGGACTAGGCATGCCTGACAGGATCGGCGCACCGCCGCGCGCATGGCAGCGCATGTTGTCGGGCCGCAGGCTCGACCTGCTCGATCCGTCGCCGCTGGATATCGAGATTTCCGACATCGCGCACGGGCTGGCGCGCGTGGCGCGCTGGAACGGCCAGACCGAGGGCGATCATGCCTATTCGGTCGCCCAGCATTCGCTGCTGGTCGAGGAGATCGTCGCGCGTATCGTGCCGTCGTGCACGGCGCAGTTGCGTCTCGCGACGCTGCTGCACGACGCGCCGGAATATGTGATCGGCGACATGATCTCGCCGTTCAAGAAGGTGCTCGGGGGTAATTACAAGGCGGTGGAGGCGCGGCTGGAAGCGGCGATCCATATCCGCTTCGGCCTTCCGGCGCATTGTTCGAAGACGATGCACGCCCAGATCAAGCGCGCCGACCAGATCTCGGCCTTCTACGAGGCGACCTTGCTCGCCGGTTTCTCGGAAAAGGAAGCCGTGACCTATTTCGGCCGTCCGCGCGGCTTTGCGCCGGACGGCCTCGACATGACGCCGCTGCCCGCTATGGACGTGCAGGACCTCTACCTCGCCCGTTTCGCCGAGGTCGAGGCGATGTTCCGGGCGGAAAGCGCGCCGAAGAAAAAGAAGGCCTGAGCCATGCCGTATCTCGTTGTCTGCCCGCTGTCGAAAATCCAGCACACCGCGACCTCCACCGGGGCGAAGCGCATGCTGACCGTGATCAATGCGGGCACGCCGGTCGAACGGCCGCAGGAAATCCACGAACAGCATCACCTGTTTCTCGGCTTCAACGACATCGCCATGCCGATGGACGGCATGACGCTGCCGGGCGAGGAACATGTGCGCGCGATCCTCGATTTCGCACGCGAATGGGACCGGGAAGACCCTATGATCGTGCACTGCTTCGCCGGCATTTCGCGTTCGACGGCCTCGGCCTACATGATCGCGCTGGCACTCAATCCGGATCTCGACGAGAAGGAGCTGGCGCATGATCTGCGCTGGCGGGCGCCGTCGGCGACGCCCAATCCGAAGCTGATCGAGATCGCCGACGCGGTTCTGGGTCGCGAAGGCCGCATGATCGATGCGATCCGCGCGATCGGGCGCGGCGAGGACGCCTTCGAGGGCGAGCCGTTCCGGCTGGATATTTTCGGCGGCGACGACTAGGCGAACTTCGCTTCGTAGAACGCCTCGCGGCCGGGCATGACGTTGGCGTTTTCGAGCTTGCCGCCGGCCCAACGCATCACCTTCGGGTCCATCACCCTGCGCCACAGCGGCGGCCAGGTCGCGAGCATGAAGCAGCCGGGATAGCCGCTCGGCAGGCGCGGCAAATCCTCGAAATTGCGCAGGGCCTGATAGGGCCGCATCGGATTGGCGTGATGATCCGAATGGCGCTGCAGGTGGAACAGCATTAGGTTGGAGACGATGTGATTGGTGTTCCAGGAATGGCGCGGCGCGCAGGGCTCGTAACGGCCGTCGGCGCGTTTGGCCCGCTTCAGCCCGTAATGCTCGACATAGTTGGCCTGGGTCAGCTGCAGCCAGCCGAAGACGTGGTGGATTGCAAGGAACGGCACGACTGCCCAGCCGAACAGCGCGATCAGTCCAATCGCGGCGGCAAGCGCGATAGCGTAGCCCTGCAGGATATCGTTGCGCCAGTGCCAGAACGGCAGGCCCTTCTTTTGCAGCCTCGCGCGCTCCAGCGCCCAGCCGCGGACCGCGGTGCCCGGGATTTCACGCAGCGCGAAACGGTAGATGCTTTCGCCCATGCGCGCCGAGGCCGGATCATCCGGCGTCGCCACGTGGAGATGGTGGCCGCGATTGTGCTCGATGCAGAAATGGCTGTAGGCGGTCAGCGCGCAGGCCAGCTTGGCGCCGAACCGGTCGAGCGCGTTCGGCTTGTGGCCGAGCTCGTGGCCGACCGTCAGCCCGCCGCCCGACACCGCGCCCGCCCCGAACGCCATCAAAAGCCAGGCCCAGAGAGGCAGGACCATCGCGGTCGCCACCGACGCGCACGCAAGAAACGAGAACCAGAGAACCGGCACGGCAACGAACAGCAGGAAACGGTAATAGTTGTCGCTCGACAGTTCCTCGACAACCTCTTCCGGCGGGTTGTTGGTATCCTCGCCGAACAGGAAATCGAGCGCCGGCACGAAGCCGAAAATGAACAGAAGCGGGAATGCCGCCCAGAAAAGGTTGCCGGTTTGCCAGAGCAGGACCGCAGAGACGCCGGGAATGCCCGGCGACAGGACGGAGAGCCACCACAAATGGCGCTTGGTGTCGCGATAGCGGACCTCGCCGCCATCCCTGGTCGCCGCAACGAATATCATCCGGTTCCTCCACCCCCGCGGCATGGCCTTTTTGCGGGAACGCCGCGCGCCCGGCGCAGTATCTCGCGAAGCGGCCGATCCGGCAAGCTCGGCGGAACGGGACGGGCCGGGTGTTGCGCGGGTCGGTCATGCCCCAAACCGCCCGCGCCGTCCGGCCCCGGTTTCTACCAGCCGTAGACGATGGTCGCCCCGGTCCCGCCGTCGCCGTTCTGGACGATGTCGGCGTCGGTGTCCTTGCCGAACTGGAACAGTCCGTAGGCGTTACCGTTGCCGTTTTGCTGCAGGGTACCGGAATGGCCGGAGCCTTCCTGGTGCACGATGCCCTGGTTGCCGCTGCCGTTCTGGGCGATGCCGCCCATGTTGCCGGTGCCAAGCTGTTTGATGCCGGCACCGCTCCGGATGTTGTTGACGATCGAGTAGATGCCGAGCCCGGCGCGCATGGCCTGTTCGCCTTCGGCGCTTCCCGGCTTGATGTCGATGGCGATGGAACCGCCGGCATAGGCGGGCTCGGTAAATGCGCCGGCTGCGACGATGGCGGCGAATGCGGTTGCGATCAGTTTGGTACGGGGCATTGGATTTCTCCCTTGGGTTGGATTTCCGGGCGTCTGCCCGACGATGAAACCATCCTGGAGCACCCGCCCTGAACCGGTGCGGAACCGCATATTCATCGACCGTTCATCGCCGCCGCGGGTTCAAAAGCGAACGGGCCCCGATTGCTCGGAGCCCGTGCGGCGATCCGGTTTTACTGGCGGTCAGATGCCGCCCACGCGCTCGGCGCAGTGGTAGTCGCGGCCGCCGACGCTGACATCGAGGCGGGCGTCGTAGATCGCGCCCTTGTTGCCGAGCATCAGCCTGCCGAGGCGGGCGTCGTCGCCCGGACCGGCGGTGAAGCCGCCGCCCTGCGCGATGTTGGTGGAGCCGCCGCCGCCGGAACCGGTGACGCTGAAGCGGTAGGAGCCGGTGACCGGCTTGTCGGCCTGGACGATGGCGCCGAGGCCGATCGCGCCGCCGGACGCCTTGACGTCGATCTCGCAGCGCACGGCGTCAGCGCCGGGCGTCACCTCGGCGGCTCCGGCCGAGCAGCCCGCCGCGGCAAGGCCGCCAACGAGGATGACGGCAGATACGGGAAGGATACGGTTTGCCTTGAACATGACAATTCTCCTTTGGCTGGAGGAAGACTGCCGGGCGAAATGCCCCACGCCCGGCAGTTGAGACACAAACCGGATTACGGGCAGGCCTGGACGAAGGCAGCGACGTTGCCGCCGCCGGACTGGGTCACATCGGCGGAGCAGCCATTGCCGACCTGCACGCCGGCAGCGACATTGCCGTTGCCGTCCTGGGTCAGGATCGCGTTGTGGTTGGCGCCGAACTGGCCGACGCCCGCGCCGTTGCCGTTGCCGTTCTGCCAGGTGTCGGCGAAGTTGTTGAGGCCTTCCTGGCCGACAGCGGCGGTGTTGCCGTTGCCGAACTGCTCGGCGATCGCGCCGTTGAAGACGCCGTTCTGCGAGATGCCGATCTGGTTGCCGAAACCGATCTGCTGGCCACCGGCCTCGTTGCCGAAGCCGAACTGGTCGATGAAGACATCGCTTGCCATGGACGGCGCGGCGCCAAGGCCGATGATTGCAGCGAGGGTGGTTGCGATGAGAGTCTTACGGGGCATTTTCATTCTCCTCTGGTTTGCGGCGAACCGCGTTTGAATGACCCCGTTTTAGAAAAGCCCGTCCGAACCCTGCCTGAATCTCCCGTTCAGCTATCGTTCATCGAAAACCGCACGCGGCGGCGCTACCCGGCGCCGCGCATCCGCTCCGCCCTTTCGCGAACGGCGTCCGGGATCGGCACGGCCTTGCGCGTCTCCAGATCGAGAAGCACGCAGCGGAAAAGCGTCTCGAAAGCCAATTCGCCGGGTTCTGTGCGATAGAGCTTGTGCCGGAACGTCGCCGACTTGTTGCCGATCTCCTCGATCGCGGTGCGCATTGCGATCACCTCGCCGGCAAGCACCTCGGAGCGGAAATCGCTCTCGGCATGAACGACGGCAAAAGACATCCGCTCGCCGCCGACAATGTTGCTGCGACCAAGGCCGAGCTCGGTTTGCAGCGAAAACATCGCGTCGCTGCAGGCGACGAAATAACGGGACACATTCATGTGCCCCAGTATGTCGCATTCGCCCGGATCGACGGCCCTTCTGTACGTCTCGATGAACTGCATCGCGTTTGCCCTCCTCCCGCATGCACCGCAATTGCCAGACCGTAGCGAGCGAAACCTGTCAGGGGAACCGTTCGAGGGGGTTATGCGTAGTGACCGGTGTGTGCATTATCGCGGCAAGGGGAATCGCATGGACAACACCGAACAGATCATCGAAGGCACGGTCACGAATGTCAGCGATGCCGTCGCCACCTTGTGGGACGCCGCCAGCGCCCTGATCATCGAATACGCCTTCTCGGTGGTCGGCGCGATCATCATCCTGATTGTCGGCTTCATTGTCGCCGGCATGGTGCGCCGCTGGGTCTATTCGGCGCTTTCGCGGCTGCGCGACAGCGACGAGACGCTGAACCTGTTTCTCGCCAAGGGCGCGCGCTATACGGTGCTGATCCTTGTCTTCGTGATGGTGCTGACGCAGTTCGGCGTGCAGACCGCCTCGATCATCGCCGCGCTGGGCGCCGCCGGCATCGCCATCGGCCTCGCCCTGCAGGGTACGCTGCAGAACATCGCCGCCGGCATCATGCTGCTGTTCCTGCGCCCGTTCCAGGTCGGCGACTTCGTCGAAACGGCGAACGCGACAGGCGTCGTCAAGGAGATCGGGCTTTTCGCCACCGAGTTCGAGACGCTGGACGGCCTCTACCTGCTGGCGCCGAATTCCGAAGTCTGGGGCAGCGCGGTCACCAATTACTCGCGACTGCCGAAGCGGCGCTTCGATCTCGTCGTCGGCATCGACTACAAGGACGACATCGACAAGGCGATGGCCGCCTTCGAGGCGCTGGCCAGCGAACACGACAAGGTGCTCGCCGATCCGGAGCCGTTCATCTACGTCTCCAATCTCGGCGACAGCTCCGTCGAGGTAACCTGCCGCGTGTGGATCTCCACCGCCGACTGGTGGACCGTGTCACGCGAACTGATCAAGCAGGCGAAACAGCGTTTCGACGCCGAGGGACTGTCGATCCCGTTCCCGCAGCGCGATGTGCATCTGATCCGCGAGGAAGCGTGAGGTTTCAGCCGAGCCGGATGTCGAGGCCGACATCGAGCGTCGGCGCGGCCATGGTGATCTTCGAAGTCGATATGTAATCGACGCCGGTCTCGGCAATCGCGCGGATCGTCTCGAAGCGGACATTGCCGGAGGCTTCCAGCTTCACCCGGCCGCCATTGTCGGCCTTGTTGGTCTCGACTGCCTCGCGCAACTGCTCGTTCGTCATGTTGTCGAGAAGGATGGCGTCCGGTTCGGCTTTAAGCGCCTCGCGCATCTGGTCGAGCGTGTCGACCTCGCATTCGACCTTGACCAGATGGCCGGCATAGGCGCGCGCGGCTTCAATAGCCTTTGCCACACCGCCCGCGACGGCGATGTGATTGTCCTTGATCAGGATCGCGTCGTCGAGGCCGAAGCGGTGGTTGGAGCCGCCGCCGCAGCGCACGGCGTATTTCTCGAAGGTGCGATGGCCGGGGATGGTCTTGCGGGTGCAGCATACGCTGGCCTGCGTATGCGCGATCTCATCGGCAAACCGCTTCGTGTAGGACGCGATGCCGGACATGTGCATCAGGAAATTCAGCGCAACGCGCTCCGCCGAGAGGATGGCGCGGGCATTGCCGGAGATCGAGGCGACCGCGTCGCCGGGCTTCACCACGTCGCCGTCGGCGACCTTCGCATCGAAGCGGACCGCCGGGTCCATCAGCCGGAAGGCGGCTTCGGCGAGACCGAGACCGGCGATCACGCCGTTCTCGCGCGAGGACAGTTCCGCCGTCGCGGTGGCATCCGGCGCGATCGTCGCATTGGTGGTGATGTCGCCGGCGCGGCCGAGATCCTCCAGCAGCGCCGCGCGCACGGCGTCCTCGACCATCAGGCGCGGCAGGGTCGGCGGCAAGGCGTCCATGGTCATTCCTCCAGCAGGGCCGGAATAGTCTTATCGGCCTGTTCGAGCGTCGTGAAGGTGCGGCGGCGCCACGCATCGTCCTCGTCCGGATAATCGGTACGGAAATGGCCTCCCCGGCTTTCGGTGCGGTTGAGCGCGCAGACGGCAATCAGCTTGGCCGTTGTCAGGACATTGGCGAAACGCTCGGTGTCGGCCTCGCGTTCGAGTGTCGTTATGGTGCGCAGCGCCTCGCCCATGCCGTCTGCGTTGCGCAGTACGCCGAGATGCGCGCTCATCGTATGGCGCAGCAGCTTCATCTGGTCGGTGTCGGGGCGCGGCTGGGTGCGGCCGCTGTCCTGCGAGCCTTCCGACCAGCCTTCCGGCGCGTCGGCCAGTTCCTCCTTGCCGAGCGAATCGGCGATGCGAGCGGAAAAGACGATCGCTTCAAGGAGCGAGTTCGATGCAAGGCGGTTTGCGCCATGTGCGCCGGTCGAGGTGACCTCGCCGCAGGCCCACAGGCCAGGCAGCGAAGTGCGACCGTCCATGTCGGTCCAGATGCCGCCCATGAAATAATGCGCCGCGGGGATAACCGGGATCGGCTCGGTCACCGGATCGATGCCCGCTTCGCTGCAATAGCCATAGACGGTGGGGAATTCCTCGGCGAAGGTCTTGCCGACAGCCTCGGTGCAATCGAGGAAGGCGCCACGACCGGCCTGCACCTCGGCGAAGATGCCGCGCGCCACGACATCGCGCGGCGCCAGTTCGGCATCGGGGTGGATCGGCAGCATGAAGCGCTCGCCGGCACCGTTGAGAAGCGTCGCGCCATGGCCGCGCAGGGCTTCCGTCGCCAGCGGCGCCGGGTCTTTGCCGACATTGATCGCAGTCGGGTGAAACTGGACGAATTCGAGATCGGCCATGCGCGCGCCGGCGCGCGCCGCCATGCCAACACCGCCGCCGCGCGCCTCCGCAGGATTGGTCGTCACCTCGTAGAGGTGGCCGACGCCGCCGGCGGCGATCACAACCTGCGAGCCGTGCAGCGTGACCAGCTCGCCCTCGTCCTCGCCGCCGTCGCCACGCGCTTCCAGCCCGACGATGCGGCCGTTTTCGACCAGCAGCCGTTCGGCGACATAGCCGCCGAGGACGCGGATGGACGGCGTGTTCTTCACGGTCTCGACCAGCGCCTGCATGATGGCGCGGCCGGCCATGTCGCCGCGTACGCGCACAATGCGGCTTTCCGAATGCGCCGCCTCGCGGCTGACCTGCAGGCGGCCTTCGAGGTCGCGGTCGAAGGGAACGCCGTAATCGAGCAAGTCGTGAATGCGATCCGAGGCCTGCGTGGCCATCATTCGGGCAACAGCCTCGTCGACGATGCCGTCACCGGCGACAAGCGTGTCGGCGACATGTTTCTCGACGGTATCGCCCTCGCCCACGGCCGCGGCGATGCCTGCCTGCGCCCAGGCCGAGGATGCCCCCTTGCCGATCGGCGCTGCCGTGATCACGGTCACCGCCTTCGGCGCCAGTTTCAGCGCGCAAAACAGGCCCGCCAAACCGCCGCCGATGATCAGCACGCTATCCTGTGTCTTGCTCAATTCCGTCCGATCCCCTCACCGTCGCGCCCTGTGCGACGCGACATCAAACTGTCACAGTCCCATACGCCGGAGAGACATGGCTGCGCCAGCCCCCTGCCCGCATTCCGGCGACAGTTGCGACGGAAGTGCTCAGTGCTTCAGATTGACCATGCGCTCGACGGCAAGGCGGGCGCGGTCGGCGATGGCCGGGTCGACGAGGATCTCCTCCTTCATCTCGCACAGCGAGTCGAGGATCTTCGGCAGGGTGATCCGCTTCATGTGCGGGCACAGGTTGCACGGCTTGACGAACTGCACCTCCGGCACCTCGGATTCGATGTTCGACGCCATCGAACATTCGGTGACCAGCAGCACTTTCGGCGGCTTCTGATCCTTGACGTAGTTGATCATGCCCGATGTGGAGCCGGTATAGTCGGCGATCTCGACGACCTCGCGCGGGCACTCCGGGTGGGCGACGATCTCGATCTGCGGATCGGCTTCCTTGTAGGCAAGCAGTTCTTCTGCGGTGAAACGCTCATGCACCTCGCAATGGCCTTTCCAGGTGAGCACCTTCACCTTGGTCTGGGCCGCGACATTGATGGCCAGATACTCGTCGGGAATGCACAGAACCTTGTCGACGCCGAAGGATTCGACCACCTGCACCGCGTTGGACGAGGTGCAGCAGATATCGGTCTCGGCCTTCACATCAGCAGAGGTGTTGACATAGGTCACCACCGGCACGCCGGGATAGCGTTCGCGCAGCAGCCGCACATCGGCGCCGGTGATCGAATCGGCCAGGCTGCAGCCGGCCTTCATGTCGGGGATCAGCACCGTCTTGTCGGGATTAAGCAGCTTCGAGGTCTCGGCCATGAAATGGACGCCGCACTGGATGATGATCTCGGCGTCGACCTTGGTCGCCTCCTTGGCGAGCTGCAGCGAGTCGCCGACGATGTCGGCGACGCAGTGATAGATCTCCGGCGTCTGGTAGTTGTGCGCCAGGATAACGGCGTTGCGCTCCCTTTTCAGCCGGTTGATGGCGGCGACATAGGGCGCGTAGACCGGCCACTCGATGCGCGGGATATGGTCCTTGACCTTCTGGTAGAGGGGCTCGGTCTCCTCGGCGATCTCCGGCGTCCATTCCAGGACGGGACGCTCGACGACACCGAAACGCTCGGCGGCGGTGGGGCCTGCCTTGGCCGCGCTGGCGGTGGAAGTCTGAGGGGACTGGCTCATGATCTTGATTCCCGTCGGGCCGGATTCCGGGCTTCTTACTTGCCCTTACGGCACTTTGTTAAAGCAAGGACCGCTGCGAATGATCGCCGTGACGTCCCGCTATTTCCTAGTTGCAGCTAAAGCGGCGGGATTTCAATCCCTTGAGGCGGCAAAACACGATCCGGGCATATCTGCTATGCGGCAACGTACCAAAGCAGCCCGCTGACGGTGACGAAAGAAACCACCGTCGTCGCCAGCAGCGCCACCGCGCTGAAACCTTCCTCGCCGTATTTTTGCGCGAGGATCGGATAGATGCCGAAGATCGGCATGGCCGCAGACAGGATAAGCGCCTCGCGTAACGGCGTTTCGATCGGCGCGTAACCGAGCGCGGGCACGGCCGTCAGCACAAGCAGTATGAGCGCCGGATGGACAAGCAGCTTGCCGATAACGATCGGCACGATGCGCCCGGCCAACCCCGTCATCGGCAGGCCGACGAGCATGCCGCCGATTACGAACAGCGACAAGGCGGCGCTGGACTGCGCGAAGAGATCGACCGACCTGGCAACCGGGCCCGGCAGTTGCAGGCCGGTGAGCGAGAACAACAATCCCGCGAGAAGGCCGATCACGAGCGGATTGAGCGCGAGCCGGCCCAAGGCGCTTGCCAGCACCTGCAGCGGGTGACCCTCCTGCCCCTTGGCGCGTTCCGCGAGCATCAGCAGCAACGGGATGATGAAAACGTTCTCGACGAACATGTTCAGCGCCAGCACCGTGCCCGCGATGGACGGAAAGGTCAGCAGCATGATCGGAAAGCCGACAAATCCGCTGTTCGGGCAGGACATGCCCATGGCCGAGATCGCGGCCGTCATGCGCTCGCGGCCGAACAGCCTCCGCACGACGAGATAGCCGAGCACCACCATGGACAGCGTGCCGGCGAGATAGACCGCGATGTATGCCGGATTGGCGATTTCGGCGACCGACTTCTGCGAGAGCGCCCGGAACAGCAGCATCGGCAACGCGAGATAGAGGACGTACTTTCCCAGGATCCGCATGTCCGTCGCCTGGAAAAGGCCGAGACGCGTGGCGATATATCCGATCGCGATGGTGATATAGATCGGGCCGGTTACGGAAAAGACTTCAAGCAATTGCAATCACATGAGCGGAAAACGAATTTGCGCCTTGTGTACAAGGCATCGGCCAAGGGTTCCAGCGGGAAAAATGCCATGACGCCGGGTCAGGAAATGAAATCGCAATGACGGCTTTCGGTGTCTATGGGGGCCTGTTCGCCCTCGCCTTCCTCGCGGCCACGATCTTTCCGGCGCAATCGGAACTCGGCCTTGCCGCACTTCTTGCCCGCGGCGAATTCCCGGTCTGGGCGCTGCTCGCGGCCGCCAGCCTCGGCAATACCCTCGGCGCGGTCGTCAACTGGGCGCTCGGCCGCGGCATCGACAGGCTGCATGACCGGAAATGGTTTCCGGCAAGCGAGGCGCAACTGGAGCGAGCCGCGCGTTGGTATTCCCGCTGGGGGCGCTGGAGTCTGCTTTTGAGCTGGATGCCGTTTGGCGGCGACGCGCTCACGGTGGTCGCCGGCATACTGCGCGAGCCGCTCCCCTCGTTCCTGGCCCTGGTCGCCACCGCCAAGACGCTTCGCTATATCGCCGTCGCCGCGCTTGTTCTGCAGTGGCCATAAAAGCTTCGGACCCGAGCTTCCCCAGCGTCAGAAGTTGCGACTTTATTAATGATCCGGTGCTAGTGAATGAGGTCCGGGCTGGAAATCATGACGAGTGCCCGGAAGCCGAACAGCCGGAATGGAATCGTATCTGCAATCATCGCGCCGGAGAGACCTGGCGCCGGACCGCCGGGATTTCAGAATTCGCATGCGCCTTCCAAACAAGCTCGAGCGAAATCTCGCCATCATTGTCCTCATGGGTGCGTTCGCCATCGCGTCCAGCGTCGCGATCACGCGCTCGACGCTGCAATCGGCAATCGAAAAGGACGCCACCATCATGGCGCAGGGCTGGGCGGATTATCTCGCCCGGACACTTCCCGATATCGAAGCAATCGCCAAAGGCGCAGCTCCCACGCTCGAGAGTTCGCGCGTCCTGAACCTCTCCAAGGAAGTCGGTTCGGTTTTCCGCTACAAGATCTTCAGCCGCAGCGGACATCTCGCTCTGATATCCGACGACCCGGAATACGCGCTGAACAAAGACGCAGATCTCGACAATCACAATCCGACAGCGGCGGACGTTATCGCCACCGGAACGCCCTATATTCAAATCAAGGAAGGCGACGGAGAAACGCGGCCGCTCTTTTTTGGCGAAGCTTATATGCCGTTGGTACGCGACGGCAAGACGGTCGCCACGGTCGAGGTCTATGTCGACCTGACGGACCACCGCGCGGCGATGGAAACAGCCTTCCGGCTTCTGGTGCTCAAGATTCTCGGCGGGCTAGCGCTTGCCTTCGCCATTCCGGCCGGCGCATTTGCACTGCTCTCGCGCAAACAGGCCGACGTCATCAACCGTCTCGACCACGCTTCGCGGCATGACGGCCTTACCGGCGCCATGAACCGGGCGGCCTTTTCCAAAAGCGTCAGCACGCTTGTCGACAACAAGGCGCGTTTCGCGGTCCATTATCTCGATCTGGATCGCTTCAAGGACGTAAACGATACGCTCGGCCATTCGATCGGCGATATTCTGCTGCGGGAAGTTGCGGCGCGCCTGGTCGCTGCAATCGGCGCAACGAGCTTTGTCGGCCGGCTTGGCGGCGACGAATTCGCCGTCTGCCAGATCACGGACAATCCATCGGTTGCCCACAGGTTCGCCGAACACCTTGTCCGCGTCCTGTCGAAACCGTTTCGGATTCATGGACACGACATCATGATCGGCGGCTCCGTCGGCTTTGCGCGCTTTCCGGAAAACGGCGCGACGAATTCGGAACTGCTGCAGGCCGCGGACATCGCGCTCTACAAGGCGAAATTGAACGGGCGCGGCCGCGGTGTCGGCTATCACAAGTCGATGGAGCGCGAACGCCAGGAGCGGCACGCAATCGAGAAAAACCTGCGCCGCGCTCTCGACACCTCCGGCTTCGAATTGCACTACCAGCCGCTGTTTCGCACGGAAGACCAGATGCTGCGCGGCTTTGAGGCTCTGCTTCGCCTGCGCGACGAAAGCGGCAATCCCATTCCGCCTTCCGTGTTCATTCCCATTGCGGAAGAAATGGAACTGATCGGCCGCATCGGCGACTGGGTTCTCGACGAAGCCTGCCGGTTCGCCGCGACATGGCCGGATGACCTCACCGTCGCCGTCAACCTGTCGCCGGCGCAATTCGAACATGGCGACCTGGTGATGAAAGCCCGCACGGCGCTGAAGGAAAGCGGTCTGGCGGCGGAGCGGCTGGAACTGGAGATCACCGAAAGCCTACTGATCATCAACCCGCAAGGCGTGCTCGCCCAGTTGCACCAGCTGCGGGCGCTCGGCATCCGCATCGCACTCGACGATTTCGGCACGGGGTATTCGAGCCTCAGCTATCTCTGGCAGTTCCCGTTCGACAAGCTGAAGATAGACCGCGCCTTTGTGAACGGGATCGAAAAGAAAGGCAGCAAATCACGCGAGATCCTCAAGACGGTGGTATCGCTCGGCCAGGTTCTCGACCTCGCAGTAACCGCGGAAGGCGTCGAGACCGAAATACAACTGGCGGCGTTGAAGGAACTGAAATGCGACTTGTCGCAAGGCTTCCTGCTCGGCCGTCCGATGCCGGCGCAGGACATCGCCGCCTTCGTGATGGAAGCGATGGCGCCGAAACGCAGCAAACGGCCGGCTGCGCGGCGCGCGCGAAAGGCCGTATCCTAGGCCATCGTCAAAGGATGCGCGGCATCAGCCGTTTCAGCAGCGCAAGCGGCGTCTTGTATGGGGGATATTTCAGGCTCGGATCCGGCCATGTCGTCCGCCTGACTACCGCGCGACGATGGGAAAACGTGTCGAATCCGGCTTTGCCGTGATAGGCGCCCATGCCGCTGTCGCCGACACCGCCGAAAGGCAGTTCCAGATTAAGCAGCTGCGCGAAAATATCGTTGATCGCAGCGCCGCCCGACGACACCGTCCGCAGTACTTTTTCTTCCAGCGCGGTGTCGGTGGTGAACAGATAAAGCGCAAGCGATTTCGGGCGTTCCTGCAACGCCGGCAGTTCCTCGTCGAGGTCGTCATAAGCGAAAACCGGCAGGATCGGGCCGAAGATCTCGTCCGCCATCACCGGATCGGCCCATGTCACGCCGGTCAGCACGGTTGGCGCGATATAGCGCTGCGCGCGATCGATCTGGCCGCCGGCGACAATCTCACCGCGACCGAGATAGCCCGCCAGCCGATCGAAGTGGCGGTCATTGACGATACGGGCATAATCGGGACTGGCTACCGGGTCGGAACCGTAAAACGCCGTGATCGCCGCCTTGAGCGCGTCGAGAAACGCGGCTTCGACAGATTTTTCGACGAGGATGTAATCAGGCGCGATACAGGTCTGGCCGGCATTGAAGAACTTGCCCCAGGCAATGCGCTTGGCCGCAGTCTTGATGTCGGCACTGGCCGTCACGATGCACGGATTCTTGCCGCCGAGTTCCAGCGTTACCGGCGTCAAATGTTCCGCAGCCGCTCCCATGACGACCTTGCCGATCTTCGTGCCGCCGGTGAAGAACAGATAGTCGAAATCCTGCTTGAGCAGCGCCTGCGTGGGCTCGATGCCGCCCTCGACCACCGCCATGACATTCGGATCGAAAGCGCCGCCGATCATCTCGGCGATCAGGGTGGATGTCGCAGGCGCCAGTTCCGACGGTTTCAGGACCACGCAATTGCCGGCGGCGAGCGCGGCGACCGCCGGCGCGAGGACCAGTTGCAGCGGGTAGTTCCACGGTCCGATGACGAGAACGCTGCCGAAGGGTTCGGGGACGACACGGCTCGAGCCCGGAAACAGCAGCCAGGGCGTGCGCACCCGCTCCGGCCGCGCCCAGCGGTCGAGCCGCTTCAGCGCGGTTTCGATCTCGATCATCAAAACGCCGATTTCGCTGGTGTAGGCTTCGGATGGCGGACGGCCGAGATCGAGGCGCATGGCTTCCAGAATGTCAGCCTCGCGGGTCACCATCAGATCGCGCAGGATGCGAAGTTGGCGCTTGCGGAATTCAAGGTCGCGCGTCGCGCCGGACCGGAAAAAACGCCGCTGCGTTTCGGCCAAACGTTCGATTTCCGCGCCTTCCGGCGCCGCCTTTACGGGCTCATGTCTGGTCAACGGAGTTCCTCCCTGAGCACGGCGCTCTTTTCGGTGACAGGATCATGCTCGTTTCCCGCAGAGTCCAGAAGAAACGCATCTTGCAGCCAATCGCCGCGCCCGCTGTTGACAACCGCCAATATATCAATAATTCTTGAAATATGGATAAATCAAATGCCATCGAAGCGTTGCACGCGCTTGCCCAGGAAACGCGGCTGGACGTATTCCGGCTGCTGGTGAAACGGGGCGCGGACGGCATGGCGGCCGGCGACATCGCCGAGGCCCTTGGCGTCAAACAGAATACGATGTCGGCCAACCTCGCCGTGCTGGCGCGCGCCGGCATGGTGCGCAGCGAACGCGAGGGCCGCGTCATCCGTTATTACGCGGATTTCGACGGCATGCGCAACCTGCTCAGTTTTCTCATGGAGGATTGCTGCGGCGGCAATCCGGATCTCTGCAAACCCGTTCTGGATGAAATCGTCTGCGCCTGCTAGGGGAGGTTCCACATGGCCGGTGATATCTACAATGTGCTGTTTCTGTGCACCGGCAACTCCGCCCGGTCCATCCTTGCCGAAGCCATTCTCAACCGCGAGGGGGCGGGCCGCTTCAAGGCCTTTTCCGCCGGCTCGCACCCGAAAGGCGAAGTGCATCCCTATACGCTGGAACTGCTCGACAATCTGAATTACGACACCGCCTTCGCGCGCTCCAAGGACTGGGGCGAATTCGCCAAGGCCGGTGCGCCGACGATGGACTTCGTGTTCACGGTTTGCGACCAGGCCGCAGCCGAGCAATGCCCGGTCTGGCCGGGTCAACCGATGACAGCGCATTGGGGCGTGCCGGATCCGGCGGCAGCGGATGGCAATGAGGCGGAAAAACGCCTTGCCTTTTCGGATGCCTATCGCATGTTGAACAACCGTATCTCCGTCTTCACCAACCTGCCGATTTCTTCTCTCGACAGCCTCGCGCTGCAAAAGCAACTCGACGAGATCGGCCGGAAAAGCTGAGCTCCTTCAATCTTTCTGGAATTTCAATGAAGAATATCCTCATCCTGTGCACCGCCAATTCCGCGCGCTCCATCCTCGGCGAAGCGATCCTCGCCAAGCTCGGTGAAGGCCGCGTCAACGCCTACTCCGCCGGTTCGACGCCGCGCGGCACGCCTAATCCGGACGGCATGGCCCTGCTGGCGGATTACGGCCACGACACTTCCGGGCTGCGGTCGAAATCCTGGGATGAGTTCGAGGGCGAGGGTGCGCCGAAGATGGATATCGTCATCACGGTCTGCGACAACGCCGCCGGCGAGACCTGCCCGATCTGGCCGGGTGCGCCGGTGCAGGCCCATTGGGGCATCCCCGATCCGGCGGGCCAAGGCGAGACGGACGAGGAGCGCCGTGCGGCCTTTGCCGCAACCTACCGCCTGCTGGAGGCGCGCATCCTGGCGCTGATGGCCCTGCCCTTCGAGGAGATGCATCCGAAGGACCTGAAAGCGGCGCTCAATACGATCGGCGCCATGGAGGGCGCGACCGACCTCGCCGCCTCCTACGCCAGCTAGGCAGCTGACATGAACTGGCAAGACGACAAAAGCCTGCCGAACGTGGCAGAAGACCTTCTGCCCGCAATCGACCGCGAAAAGCTGTTCAACGCCAGGCAGGCCGAACACAAGCCGCGCGTGCTGATGCTTTACGGCTCGCTGCGCGAACGGTCCTACAGCCGCTTCCTGACTTATGAAGCCGCGCGACTGCTCGACCGGCTCGGTGCGGAAGTGCGGATCTTCCACCCGGACGGGCTTCCCCTGCCCGACGAATCCTCGGTCGACCATCCCAAGGTGCAGGAACTGCGCGAGCTGTCGCTGTGGTCGGAGGCCCAGGTCTGGTGCACGCCGGAACGCCACGGCGCGATGACCGGCGTCATGAAGGCGCAGATCGACTGGCTGCCGCTGTCGCCGATCGGCGGCATCCGACCGACGCAGGGCCGTACGCTGGCGCTGATGCAGGTTTGCGGCGGCTCGCAAAGCTTCAACGCCGTCAACCAGATGCGCATTCTCGGCCGCTGGATGAGGATGATCACTATCCCCAACCAGTCTTCCGTCGCCAAGGCATGGCTGGAATTCGACGATGACGGCCGCATGAAGCCGTCGGCCTACTACAATCGCGTTGTCGACGTGATGGAGGAATTGATGAAGTTCACTCTTCTGACACGCGACCGCTCGGCCTATCTGACCGACCGCTACTCCGAACGCGTGGAAAGCGTCGAGGACGTCCACAAGCGCGTCAGCGTGAAAAATATCTGACGGCGCGGACCTGTCGGCACGGCGGCAGAATTCGCCGCAAAGGCGATTGTGCGCCGCTGCGCCTTTCAATACTGTCTGACTCGCGGGTTCCAGGATGGCCAAGCCATCCGGATGAAAAGGGAACACGGTAGGGACGACCCAAAGGGGGCCCGATCCGGGACTGCCCACGCAACTGTGAGCGTGAGCCGTATCCAAATGCCACTGGGATTTCCTGGGAAGGCGGATGACGGCGATGAAGCGCGAGTCAGGAGACCTGCCCGCATGACGTGAACCGGTGGCCTGCTTTCGCGCGCCGCCTCAAGATGCACGATGGGTGCAGGAAGGAAAAAACCATGCATATCGAACCCGGTGTCGTCGACGGCGCCAAGATCGCTCTCTCTTACGCAACCGCCGCGGCCTCCTTCGGGCTGGCCGCCAAGATGGCGCTCGACACCATCCGCAAGGATGGCGGCGTCGCCTCGCTCGCCGCGCGCAGCGTTGCCACGACGGCGCTCGTCTTCGGCTTCTTCGAAATCCTGCCGCACCATCCGGTCGGCGTTTCCGAAGTTCACCTGATCCTCGGTTCGACGCTGTATCTCATCTTCGGCGCCGGCCCGGCCGCGCTCGGACTTGCGCTCGGCCTGCTGTTCCAGGGCCTGTTCTTCGCGCCGTTCGACCTGCCGCAATACGGCATGAACGTCACGACGCTGCTGGTGCCGCTCTACGCGATGAGCCTGCTCGCCAGAAAGATCATTCCGGCGAAGACCGCCTACAAGGACGTCAAGTATACCCAGGCACTGGCGCTATCGACATCTTATCAGGGCGGCATCGTCGTCTGGGTCGCCTTCTGGGCGTTCTACGGCCACGGCTTCGCAGCGGAGAACCTGGCACAGGTCGCGTCCTTCGGCGCAGCCTACATGACCGTGATTATCCTGGAGCCGCTGGTCGACCTGGCCGTTCTCGCCATCGCCAAGAATGCCGGTCGCTTCACCGACAACCTGATGTTCCAGGACCGCCTGCATCACGCGGCGGCCTGACGAAAACGCAAGCCGATTTTCGAGCGCCCGCCGGTTTCACGACCGGCGGGCGTTTTCTATTGCTGCTGCGGCGCGTTGCCGGTCCTGATCAGGATGCGCTGATAGAACCGCCCGATCGCGAGCAGCGACAGCCCGAGACCGATGAACGAGAAGGCGCGCAACGCACCGGTCAGCGCAGTCATATCGAGCAGGAAGACCTTGCAGACGGTCAGGCCGATCACGGCGGCGGATGCCGCGCGCAGGGGCATCGACTTCAGAACAAGACCGGCGACCAGCACGGCAGCGCCGAGAACCAGCCAGACCGCCGAGTAGGTCCAGAACTCCATGTCGGATGCGCCCTTCCAGATACGGATATAAGCTCCCTGGTAGGCATGGCGCGTCATCATGGTGCAGTAGGCAAAGATCAGCAGGCCGGACAGCAAGGCATAGGTGAGCGTGTACCAGCGCGGACGCACCGGCCGGGCGAGCAGCGCCGTGACGCCCGCAAGGATGCCGGTGACGAGATAGGCGGGCAGCAGCAGGTTGAGGACTGTCCCCTCCCCGACGCTGCCGCCCGCAAGAAGCGGATTGAGGGCCAGCAACAGGCCGAGCGCAATCATTGTGGCGCTGATCCCTCCGACGACCAGCGAAGCGATGTCGTAGACCTTCGCCTGCGTGAAGCGCGCCACGCGCTGCAATCCAATCGCGAAACCCAGCGCGGCAATTGTCTGCACCGCCATGTTGGAGAGCCGGAAACGCCCGCCGGCAATATCGCCGTCATTGATCCAGTGGCGCAGTTCCAGCGCCATGAAAAAGGCGAACAGTGCGAGGCCGATGGCGGTGACAACCGCACCTGTGCGTGCCGCGCCGGCGCGCCGCAGCAACTCGCCGCCGAGCAGTACCGCCGCCGAAGGCAGGCCGACGATGACGATCAGGCGGTTGAGGAAGGGCGTCGTGCCGATCACTTCTCCGGGGAAAGGCGCGCTCGCCCACAGGCCGAGCGCTGCCAGAACGCTTGCCGCGACGGCCAGAACAGGCAGGGCCGACAACGGCCGCGCACGATAGATCCAGGCGATACCCGCCGCCGTGACGGCAAAACCGAACGGCATCCAGGTCTTCGACAATATCACGCCGAGCGCGAAGGAAAGCAGCGATACCGCGGTTACGGCGAAAGCGGCCGGGGCCGGCGCAGACCAGTCATCAGGCCTTGCCCGGGTGAAGAGTTCGGTCAGCAAGACGAACAGCAGCGCAAGCGCAAGCGACGCAACACCGAACAGAACATGGGTCTCGAAGGGCGAAATGCGCAAATATGCGATGACGAGCGTGAAAAAGGCGATCACAGATGCGGAAATGGCGAGACTTCCAGCCATGCGCGGCGCGGTCGCGGCCGCGCGCCGGGCTGCGGCAATAGCCAGACCGCCTACCGGCACGGCAATCAGGGCAATCGCCCCGATATAGGCTTTGATATCGGCGGGCATGAAGGCGTCGCGCACTTCATCGCCGCCGATCAGGCCGGGATAGCGCACCAGCGGCAGATCGATTGCCGCGGCGGCGGCCAGCACGACGAGGGAAGCAGCGCCCGCGACCGCCGACAACGCAGGCCAGATCCCGGCGGTTGCCGTGACAAGCACGGCAATGGCCAGTCCGGCAGCCAGGGCCGGGTAGTCCGCATCGGCGATACAATGTTCGGCAAAGACGAACGCGATGATCACGAATGCGAGGATCGCCGGCCAGTCCCAGGGCAGGTCTCGCGGCGGCGCCGGACGTTCGGATTTTTCCCAGCCAAAGGTCGCGACGAAGATTGCAGTCAGGCCGACAAGCAGGAAGGCGCCGGCGGCCGGCGCCACCGGGTCGTCGACAGCCGGTAGGAGGAACGCCCACGCCGCCCCGCCGACGACACCGGCAACCGCGAGCCAGAGCCAGTCGCGAAGGCGCGACACGGTCATGACCGATGCGGTGACGACGAAGGTATGGGCGGCCAGCGCCAGCGGATTCGGTTGCTGTGAGGAGACGAGCAGCGGCGCGCCATAGGCGCCAAGCAGCCCGATTGCGGCCAGTTTCGGGCCGTGGATGGCGGAAAGCAGGAGGCTGGCGATACCGATGACCGTCAGGCCGACGAAGGCGACGGCAGGTCCGACAAATCCGTAGAGCGCGTGGGCGGCGTAGAGCGTGCCGAAGGCGCCGATGGCGCCCGCTCCCGTCATGATCCCCGGAACGTCCGCTTTCCGGAACACCGGCAGATCGAGCTCCCGGTCGCGCCGGCGCAGCCATTCACCCGCCACAAACAGCGCCGCCGAGAACAGCGTGCCGGCGGTGATACGCGCGCCCGGACCAAGCAGGCCGGCCTCGATCGAGTAACGGACCAGGAACAGCGCTCCCAGCGCAATCGCAACACCGCCCAGGATGACCGACCAGCTGGCGCCAAGGAGCCTTTCTATGTCGGCTGCGCTCCGGCCCGTTACAGCAACCTGAGGAAGCGGCGGCGGCGACGGCGGTCGGGAGAACGCGGTGCCGGAGAGCGCGACGGGCTCGGCTTCTGGCACCGGTTCTCCGGCTTCTTCCGGTTCCATTTCCGCCCCGGTTCCGGTTGCAAGCGATGGCGGCACATATGGTCCCCGCGGCCTTTCCGGCTGCTCTTCGGCGGGCCCTGTATCGATTCCGGCCCTGCGCAACGCCGAACGCAGTTCATCCAGTTCGTTCCTGAAACGACCGTTCTGGATATCGATGCGGCGAAGCCACACCAACAGCACAAGCAGGCCAACCAGAATTACTGCAGTCATGTCCGCCCCCGCCTTTTTCGATCGGTACGTTGTCCGAATAACACTCTGAAAGTCCACAGCAAGATGCCGCAGTCAGTGACCGACCGCACAGAGCGAACCGCACCCCAGCCATGACGGAAGAACATAAGCCGCGCTGAAAGGAGATTTCAGCCGAATTCAAAGACAAATCGCAAAGTCCGCTTGGTCTTGGCGCGGTTCCGGCTTAATTCTCTGCCCTCACCCACGGAGGAGACTCGAATGAGCACGGCGGCAGTTTCGAAAAGCGAACCGGGTTTTCCCTGGCTCATCATCGCCAGCGGCTGCGTGATCGCGGCACTGACCTTCGGGCCGCGTTCGGCGATGGGTTTCTTCCAACTGCCGATGCTCGCCGATACCGGCTGGTCCCGCTCCGATTTCGGCCTCGCGATGGCGATCCAGAACCTGATGTGGGGACTGGGCCAGCCTTTCTTCGGCGCGCTTGCCGACAAACGCGGCACGTGGCGCGTGCTGGTGCTGTCCGCGGTCCTCTACGCCTCCGGCCTGCTGCTGATGGCGACACCGCAATCCGTCTGGTTCCTGCATCTGGGCGGCGGGCTTCTGGTCGGCCTGGCAATCGCGTCCGGCTCCTTCGGCATCATCCTTGCCGCCTTCGCCCGCAACGTCACGCCGGAACAGCGTTCCTTCGCCTTCGGCCTCGGCACCGCAGCCGGTTCGGCGGGCATGTTCCTGTTCGCGCCGTTCAGCCAGATGCTGATAGACGCACTCGGCTGGTCGGATTCGCTGCTGGTCATGTCGGCGCTGATGCTACTTGTTCCGGTGCTGGCCGTTCCGCTGCGCGGCAATTCCGACTCCGGCACGCAAAAACAGTCCGATGTCGAACAATCGATCGGCGATGCGCTGCGCGAGGCGTTCGCTCATCAAAGCTATCTGCTGCTGACTGCCGGTTTCTTCGTCTGCGGCTTCCAGGTCGCTTTCATCACCGCGCATTTTCCGGCCTATATCGGCGATATCGGCATCGACGCGCGCTACGCGGTGATGGGCATCGCGCTGATCGGCTTCTTCAACATTATCGGTTCGCTCGCCTCCGGCGTGATCGGGCAGAAATATTCCAAGCCGATTTTCCTGGCGCTGATCTATGTCGCGCGCTCCATCGCGGTGACCGTTTTCCTGCTGACACCCCAGACCGGCACCAGCGTCATCATCTTTTCCATCGTGATGGGCCTGTTATGGCTGTCGACCGTGCCCCCGACCAATTCGCTGGTCGCGATCATGTTCGGGACGCGTTACCTCGGCATGCTCGGCGGCATCGTTTTCCTGTCGCACCAGATCGGCTCGTTCCTCGGCGTCTGGCTCGGCGGCTATCTTTACGACATCTTCGGCACCTACGACCCGGTGTGGTGGCTCGGCGTCGCGCTCGGCCTGTTCGCAGCCGTGGTCCACTGGCCGATCAAGGAACGTCCGGTCGCCCGGCCCGCTCTCACGCCGGCGGAGTGACGCACCGGAATGGCGGAAATCCACCGCCTGTTTCACAAAACTGTCAACGCCAAATCCTAGTGTCCCGGCAGCGCCACGCGCTTCCGCAAAGAGTAGCCAGCAACCAATAACGGTAGCCAGCAAAAAAGGATTCGGACAATGAGAACTCTGATCGCCGCCCTGTCGGCCACGACACTACTTTCCTCAGCCGCAATGGCCGAACAGCTTACGCGTATCGTCACGGTTCCCGTCGGCGGCGAAATCACCGGCATGTTCATGCATGGGGACGACCTGTTCTTCAACGTCCAGCACCCCGCCGACGACCTGCCGAACGAATTCGCCAAAGCGACCGTCGGTGTCATTTCGAACGCGGATTTCGGCGCCGGGGAAAGCATTCTGCCGGAAGCCGATGAAGACAAGCAGAAGGTCGTCTCGTCGCTTGGCGCCTACCAGATCCTCATCCAGGAAGGCGACTTCGGCAAGATCGGCCACATCACCGGCAAGAGCGGCGAGATCAAGGTTTCCAACGATCCCGACTTCAACGCATTCGTGGCCACCGGTACCAACGAAGGCTACCTCTTCACCAACTGGGAAGACCGTCCGGGCGGCATGTCTCGGGTCAAGCTTTCGCGCGCCGCCGACGGCGCCTGGTCGGCGAATGAAAGCGACGCGATGATGCTCGACTTCTCCGCCGTCGGCGGAACCTGGGTCAACTGCTTCGGCACGCTGTCGCCGTGGAACACGCCGCTGACCTCCGAGGAACTCTATTTCGACGAAACGGCGGACTGGAACAACAAGGGCTACAAATACATCAGCGATGTGGAAGCCCTGGCATCCTACAAGGGCGAATATCCGAATCCGTATGACTACGGCTACATCGTCGAGATCACGGACCCGGCCGGTACCGCGTCGCCGGAGAAACACTTCACGCTCGGCCGCTTCAGCCACGAGAACTCGGTCGTCATGCCGGACATGCGCACGGTCTACCTGTCGGATGACGGCACGAACGTCGTCTTCTACAAGTTCGTCGCCGACCGCGCCGGCGACCTTTCCTCGGGCACGCTCTACGCCGCCAGGATGAAGCAGCTCGCCGATGCCGGCACGCCGGCCGCCGAAGCCGCTTTCCAGATCAGCTGGATCGAGCTCGCCCATGGCAACAATGCCGAGATCGAGCGCTGGATCCGCTCCTTCGACGGCATCACGCAGGACGACTACGCCGACGGCAAGACCAGCTATATCAGCGACGAGGACGTCGCCGCCTGGGCAGCCGGCGAAGCAGCCGATGACCGCGTGGCATTCCTGGAGTCCCGCAAGGCCGCCGCCGCCAAGGGCGCAACCGCGGAATTCCGCAAGATGGAAGGCGTGAACATCAACCTCGAAGGCGCCCGCACCGGCGCCGCGCCTTACATGTACATGGCGATGTCCGAAGTAGCGAAGGGCATGGCCGATGACGAAGGCGACATCCAGGTCGGTGCAAACAAGTGCGGCGTCGTCTACGAGATGAAGCTCGACGGGAACTTCAACGTCCACAAAATGACCCCGGTCGTCGCGGGCGGCCCGTATGACGGCAACGACGAGGCGAATGCCTGCGCCACGGACAACATCTCCAACCCGGACAACATCGTTGTTCTCGGCAACGGAAATGTGCTGATCGGCGAAGACACAGGCGCTCACGAAAACAACGCCATGTGGCTGTGGACCAAGTCCGCATCCATGTGACGGACAGTCCGACGATACCAGGGAAGGCGGCAATTCTGCCGCCTTCCTCGTTTAACAGACCTTCAGGGGGCGCGCGCTCATGAAAAGCCATCTTCGTCTTGTCGTACTGACCGGAACACTCTTCGCGACGTCCGGCGCGTCGGCAGCCGATGGCGCGGAACTGCAATCGATGGATACCGAGGCGATCATGGCGGCGCGTCCGTCGTCCCTCGAAATGGCGGCGGCGGGCCGTATCTACAATCCGGAAGCGCCGGTGCCGCCGCAGTGCTACACGGCGATCGAAGCGAAATTTAATCCCTGCTATGTCTGCCACCAGAGCAATGACGATCCGACGCGGACCAATTTCATGCAGGATGGCGAACTGCAGGAAGCCTACAATTTCTCCGACGCCGGCCTGACCAATCACTACCGAAATCTGTTCGTGGACCGCAGCGCCGATGTCGCCGCCGTCGATGACGAAGAGATCCTCGCCTATGTCGGCGAAGACAATTATTCCGCCCTGGCCGATTATCTGCGGGACCGCGAGTTCGGTGGATGGATTCCCGATCTCGCTGGTTACGAAAAGGGCGCCGCGGCGTTCGACGAATACGGGCTGGCGCGCGACGGCTCTTTCTGGGTCGCCTTCAACTACAAGCCGCAGCCCTCGACCTTCTGGCCGACAAACGGATCGACCGATGATGTGCTGATCCGTTTGCCGGCGCGTTTCCGCACACTGGCAGACGGCATGGTCTCACGCGATGTCTATATCGCCAATCTCGCCCTGCTGGAGATCGCTTTCCAGGATTATGAAAGCGTCACGCTGCCGCCGGTCGACGAGAACGCCATCGGCGCCGATATCGACGGTGACGGCAAGCTGTCGACCGCGGAAACGATCCAGCGGCGCGAGCACTATCTTGGCGCCGCGGCCGACGAGCCCATTATCCGCATGAACTATCCGCAGGGAACGGAGTTCCTTCACTCGGTGCGTTATATCGGCGTTTCGCAGGACGACGGGATCGTCGTTCCGCCGCGCATGAAAGAACTGCGTTACATGCAGAAAAGCCGGCAGCTGTCGGTCTCCGCGCTGAACTCGCGATACGGCAACGAGCTGCAGGAAAAGATCGACGAAAACCTGCCGCGCTATGTCGGCCTCGGCGACCGCGGAATGGACAATGGCTTCGGCTGGACCCTGCTCGCCTTCATCGAGGACGCGGACGGCGCTCTCCGGCCGCAAACGCGCGAGGAGCAGTTTTTCTGCCGCGGCTGCCATACGTCGGTCGGCGCCAATATCGACCAGACCTGGGCCTTTCCGCGCAAGGTCCGCGGCGCCACCGGTTGGGGTTACATCGACTATCGCAGCGTTCCCGATGTTCCCAATGTCGGCAGCAGCGAAGGCGAGGTCCTGACTTACTTCAAACGGGTCGGCGGCGGCGACGAGTTCCGCTCCAACACGGAAATGCTCGATCGCTGGTTCAACGCGGACGGAACGGTCGACGAAGCCGCCGTCAAAGGCAAATCGGTGTACGAGCTGATCACGCCGAGCCGCGAGCGCGCGCTGATGCTGAACAAGGCCTATCGCGAGATCGTCAAGGAACAGAGTTTCATCTTCGGCCGCGACGCCACCGTTACGCCGCCGAAAAACGTCCATGCCGACATCGATTCTGCGACGGCGCCGACATTGCCGGCGGACAAGCGATATACGCACGACATCAGGCTCGACTGGGAGGCCGCCGGAATCCGGTAGAACGGCTCCCGTCCGGTTCCGTCATGCCGCGCCGTCGCGATTTCGGGCAATGGCCCGCCTGACCGCGGAAACGAAGCCGGCACGCTCGTCCGGCTCCTTCATGGCGCGCGGTTCATAGACGTGACGGCGCAGGAAATAGCCTGTCAGATCGAAAGCGCCGGCAATCGCCGTCTCGTCCGGAACGGTCGCTGACGCGCCGCCGAGAAAGGCCGGCAGGGCAAGCAACTTGTCCTTCCACGGCTCGCCGGCTGTGCGGCTGACCGCGCGGCCGCTTTTCGGCGAGACATAAACCAGCTCTTGGCGCGCGCCGGTGCCGGCGCAGGAGGACAGATCGAGGCCGAAACCCAGCTCCTCCAGCAGGCGCAACTCAAAGCGCACCATCAGCGGCCCGGCGATCTCCGGTTCGCACAGATGTTCGATGACGACTTCCATGGCGCGGAACAGTTCGGCATGCTTGTCGCGCTCCGGCAGCAGGCGCAGATGGCTGGCCAGCAACTGGATGCCGTAAATTCCGGACGGGTGTTCCATCAGCCGCGCAGCGGCCAGCGCCACCGGCTCGACCTGGAAGGTGCCGAGATGCTCTTCCAGCCGCGCCCGCCAGGTCAGTTCGACCTCGTTGCCCGGCTGCAGCACCGGCTGCTGCTTGCGCGAGCGCCCACCCCTCACCAGGCCCAGGTGACGGCCGCGCTGTTCTGTCATCACTTCCAGGATCAGGCTCGTCTCGCCGTGCCTGCGCGTTCCGATGATGATGCCGCGATCCTGCCATTCCATGGCCCGGAGATTGCGGTACTAGGCGGAAAAGTCCAGCCCCATCTCGCGGTAGCGCTCGGGATCGTTGCCCCAGTTCTCGCGCACCTTGACGAACAGGAAGAGGTGGACCGGCTGTTCGAGGATTTCGGCGATCTCCTTGCGAGCGGCCTTGCCGATCGCCTTGATCGTCTCGCCCTTATGGCCGAGCACGATCTTCTTCTGGCTGTCGCGCTCGACATAGATCACCTGCTCGATCTTCACCGAGCCGTCCTTCTTCTCCTCCCAGGTCTCCGTTTCCACGGTGGAGGAATAGGGCAGTTCCTGGTGCAGCCGCAGATAGAGTTTCTCGCGGGTGATCTCGGCGGCGAGCTGACGCATCGGCAGGTCGGAGATCTGGTCCTCGGGATAGTACCAGGGTCCTTCGGGAACCGTCTCGGCGAGCTTCTTCAGCAGGTCCTTGCAGCCCGATCCGGTCAGCGCCGAGATCATGTAGGTCTCGGCGAAATCGACGCGCTCGTTCAGTTCCCGGGCGAGTTCGAGCAGCTTCGGCGGCTCCACCGTGTCGACCTTGTTGAGAACGAGGTATTTCGGCTGGCGCATCGAGGCGAGCATTTCCAAGATGCGCTCCTCGTCGTCGCGAATGCCCTTTCGCGCGTCGATCAGCACCAGGACGATGTCGGCGTCGCGCGCGCCCGACCATGCGGTCGTCACCATGGCGCGGTCGAGCCGGCGCTTGGGCGCGAACACGCCGGGCGTGTCGGTGAAGACAAGCTGCGTGTGGTCCACGGTTGCAATGCCGCGGACCAGCGCGCGCGTCGTCTGCACCTTGTGGGTGACGATCGACACCTTAGCCCCGACCAGCTGGTTGACCAGCGTCGACTTGCCGGCATTGGGAGCGCCGATCAGCGCCACGAAACCCGAGCGGGTCGGTGCATTCGTCGTTTCAGTCATCTTCACGCACCTTTTCGCGTACCAGCATACGGCTGGCGGCTGCCTGTTCGGCGATCCGCTTGGAGCGGCCGTCGGCGGTTTCCGGTTTCAAATTGCCGACGCTGACGGAGACCGTGAACATCGGATCGTGGTCCGGTCCCTCGCGCGAGAGAACCGCGTAGGCCGGCGAAACGCCATGTTCGCGATGCGCCCACTCCTGCAATTCGGTCTTGGCGTCGCGGCGGGCCGCCGTCGCTGTCGTGGCCCGTCCCGTCCAGTAACGGCGGATGAACGGGCGCACCGCATCGAGCCCGCCTTCGAGATAAATCGAGGCGATCAGCGACTCGACGACGTCAGCGCGCAAATTCTTCTGATGCGCCTTGCGCAACTGCTTCACGTCGGTACCAATGCGGATGAAGTCCGACAGCGACAATTCATCGGCCACTTCGGCGAGCGCGTCAGCGTTGACGAGTTGGTTCAGCCGCACCGACAACTCGCCTTCGTTTGCCGTCTGAAACTGTTCGAACAGCATCTCGGCAACACAGAGGCCGAGAACGCGGTCGCCAAGAAACTCCAGCCGTTCGTAGTCGCGCCCGCCCTTCGAGCGGGCGCTGGCATGGGTCAGCGCGCGATCGAGACGCTGCAAATCGGCGAAGCGGTGTCCTGTCGCCTCCTCCAGCCGTTGCAGCATGTGCCGCGGTATCGCCTCGCGCGCGTTGTCCTTCGTCATTTCGAGGCGGATTTGAAGAACCGGTCGAGACGCAGTTCGGACGGCCAGCGCCAGACTTCGAGCGGCGACGCGCCGCCGGCAATGGAGAAGAACACGACGTCGGCGCGGCCGACGAAATTCTCCAGCGGCACGTAACCGACACCGAAGCGGCTGTCGTTGGAATTATCGCGGTTGTCGCCCATCATGAAATAATGGCCTTCCGGCACCATGAATTCGCGCGTGTTGTCCGCACTGGAGTTCGGCGACAGGTCCAGCGTGTTGTAGCTGATCCCGTTCGGCAGGGTTTCGCGATAGACATCGACCGGGCCGAACTGTTCGGTCACATCCGGATCGTCGATCTGGCCGGCAGACTCGCGTTTCACCGCCTCGTCATTGATGAACAGCGTGCCGTTTTTCATCTGGATACGGTCACCCGGCAGGCCGATCACGCGCTTGATGTAATCGGTCTGGCTAACCGGATGCTTGAAGACGGCGACATCGCCGCGTTCCGGCGTGTCCGACCAGATGCGACCGGAGAACAGGTGCGGCGCGAAAGGCAGGGACGCATAGGAGTAGCCGTAGGAGAACTTCGAAACGAACAGGTAATCGCCCTCGAGCAGTGTCGGGCGCATCGAGCCGGACGGGATCGAGAAGGGCTGGAACAGGAGCGTTCGGATGATCAGCGCCAGGATGAGGGCCTGGACGACGACCGAGATTATCTCGGATAGCGAGCTTTGCTTGGTTTCAGTCTTTTCAGCCACGAAATGTGTCCCGTTCCTGATTTCGATTGGGCGAACGCGCGCCGGTCTTAGCGTTTCAGCGGGTTGGCCGCAATTCCCCTCGAAGCCCGCAACGCGGCGGTTATTCCGGCAACGCTTCGATAATGACAAATGCCTGGGCGAGCGGCATGTCGTCGGTGATGGTGAGATGGATGAACGGCTTGTGGCCATCCGGCATCATTTCGGCGAGCCGTTCCGCGGCACCGCCAGTCAGTTGCATGGTCGGTTTTCCGCCGGGCAGATTGACGACCCCCATGTCCCGCCAGAACACGCCCCTGGACAAGCCCGTACCAAGCGCCTTCGCGCAGGCCTCCTTGGCGGCGAAACGTTTGGCGTAGGACGCGGCGCGCATGCGCCGGCGGTCGGATTTGGCGCGTTCGATTTCGGTGAAGACACGCTCGACGAAGCGGTCGCCGAAACGCTCGAGCGACCGCTCGACACGCCTGATATCGATCAGGTCGCTGCCGAGGCCAATGATCACAGACCGATCTCCGGATTGCCGACAACCGGCTTGTGGGTCTCGAAGTGCACGCGGCGGCGGTGCTGGAACGCGGTGACGGTAAAGCGCGTCAGGACGTAGAAAAAGGCACCGACGACAAGACCGAGAGGAACGCCGCCGACCAGCATGGGCTTCAGGATCGGGCCCCAGACCGCCGTGATCTCGCCGTGGCTCAGCAGGACACCGAGGGATACCGGCGCGGGATCGCCTTCGGCCGCAGCGGCGCCGAGGATCGCGGTGCCTGCGCCGTGGGTGGCCGCCCAGATCGCCGGAAAAGTCAGCGGATTACCGACCGCCGTTCCGAACGCTGCGGCAATCATGTTGCCGGCAAGCAGCCAGGCGAGAACGAACGCCAGGATAAAGTGAAAGCCCATGAAGGGCGTGAAGGACGCGAATGCCCCGGCCGCCACGCCGGCGGCTATGGCGTGCGGAGTCGCCTTGATGCGAAGCATGCGCTTCCAGTAGTAACGGAATGAACGCGAATAGTTGCGGCGTGGCAGGAAATACACCCGCATGCGGCGGCGCCAGTTTTCGCGGTCCCTGCGTTTAAAGATCATTCCGGCTACACACTTCGATACAGGGCTTGCACCGCGACGGAACCGTTTTCCGACACCGGCAAGACCCAAATGAAATAGTCAGCCCGGCCACCAACATCAAGCGCGCTTCGCCGCTCCGAATCAAAGACCACGGCTGCCTGGCTTGATTGCCGGTATGGCGGCCAATTCCGGCGGTATTTTGTCTGCCGGGTAGGCCGGCACCTCGTATTCGGCAAGCGCGACCAGGGGAACGCCGACATCGGCCTTGCCGGCGGAGCGGTCGATCAGGCAACCGGCCGCAAGCACATCGGCACCGAGAGCCTTCAGGCTTTCCACGGTTTCGCGGATCGACAGGCCGGTGGTGACGATATCCTCGATGATGACGACGCGGGCGCCCTTCTCGATCTCGAAGCGCCGCAGCTTGAAGACACCGTCCTCGCGTTCGACCCAGATCGCCGGCGCGCCGAGATGGCGCGAGGTCTCATAGGCCGGAATGATGCCGCCAACGGCGGGACCGACGACGAAATCGATCGGGCCGGAAACCCGCGCCCTGATCTTCTCGGCCAGCGCCTTGCACAAGACCTCGGTCTTGTCGGGATGCATGAAGACGCGCGCCTTTTGCAGAAAGACCGGGCTGCGCAAACCCGACGTCAGGATGAAATGACCGCGCAGCACAGCGCCGGCGCTTTCGAAGATCGCCAAAACCTCTTCGGTCGACATTTCCTTTGTCATCTGTTCCTTCCTATCCGTTCGCACGCTCGACGGTGGAAACCGCCTCGGCATCGCGCAGCCGCGAGATCACGCCGTTGAGGTGCTTCAAGTCCCACACTTCGAGGTCGAATATCATCTCGGTGAAATCCGGGGCAGTACGGACCATGGAAAGGGTGTGGATGTTGGCGTCCATTTCCCCGACGATCTTGGCGATTTCGGCGAGCGAACCGGGCGCGTTGATCGCCGTGACGATGATCTGCGCCGAAAAGCGTTGCCGCTCCAGACCTTCGAGATCCCAGCGAACGTCGATCCAGCGTTCCGGCTGGTCGTCATAGGCGGCGAGCGCCGGCGACTGGATCGGATAGATCGTGATTCCCTTGCCCGGGGTCGAGATGCCGATGATCCGGTCGCCGGGCAACGCGCCCTCGGGCGAGAAACGCACCGGAATATCGCTCGCCGCGCCGCGGATCGGGATCGCCTTCTGGATCGCCTCACGTGTCGCCGCGCCCTGATCGTCCTCCGGACCGGTGTTGCCGGGAATACGGAACATCATGCCGGTGGCGTTGGTTAGGTTGAACCAGCCATCGCCCTCGACACCGCCAGCGGGAACCGAGGCGTTTCGCGCATCCTGATAGTCCGGATAGACGGCGCGAACAACATCATCGGACGGAATCTCCCCTCGCCCGACGGCGGCAAGGACGTCGTCGGCCTCCTTGTGGCCGAGCCGCTTCAGGCCCTGTTTCAGGACATCCTTGGTGAATTCCTTGCCGGCGCGTTCGAAGGCACGTTCCAGGATGCGGTGACCGAGCCCCGCATATTGCTTGCGGACAGCCATGCGCGAGGCCCGACGGATCGCCGAACGCGCCTTGCCGGTGACGACGACATGTTCCCATGCCGCCGGCGGCGTCTGCGCGTTGGAGCGTACGATTTCCACCTCGTCGCCGTTCTGCAGCCTTGTCACCAGCGGCATGATGCGCCCGTTGATCTTGGCGCCGACGCAGGAATTGCCGATGTCGGTATGAACGGCATAGGCGAAATCGACCGGCGTCGCGCCGCGCGGCAGCGCGATCAGCCGCCCCTTCGGCGTGAAACAGAACACCTGATCCTGGAAAAGCTCCAGCTTGGTGTTTTCGAGGAACTCCTCCGGATTGTCGCCTTCCGACAGGGATTCGATCGTGTGGCGCAGCCACGCATAGGCGTTGGAATCCTTCGACATGGCGAAATCGGCGTCGTCGTGGCCGTTCGCCTTTCCCTCCACCGACTTGTCCTTGTAGATCGCGTGCGCGGCCACGCCGTATTCGGCTACGTTATGCATCTCGCGCGTGCGTATCTGCAGTTCGACGCGCTGCTTGGACGGGCCGACAATGGTCGTGTGGATCGAACGGTAGTCGTTCTGCTTCGGCGTCGAGATATAGTCCTTGAAACGGCCCGGTACGGTGTTCCACTTGCGGTGGACCACGCCGAGCGCGCGATAACAATCGTCCTCCTTGTCGACGATAATGCGGAAGCCGAAAACATCGGAAAGCTGTTCGAAGGACAGCGCCTTCGATTCCATCTTGCGGAACACCGACCAGGGTTTTTTCTGGCGGCTGTAGACCTCCGCCGCGATATCGTTGTCGGCGAGCAGGTTCTTCAGCGTGACGGTGATGTCGGAGAGCGTCTCGCGGTTGTACTCGCCGAGTTCGGCAAGCCGGTCGGTAATGGTGCGGTGCGCTTCCGGATTGATGTGGCGGAAGGCCAGTTCCTCCAGTTCCTCGCGCATGTCCTGCATGCCCATGCGGCCGGCCAGCGGCGCATAGATTTCCATCGTTTCCTCGGCGATGCGGGCGCGCTTGTGCGGCGGCACGAAATCGAGCGTACGCATGTTGTGCAGCCGGTCGGCGAGCTTGACGAGGAGGACACGCACGTCATCGGCGATGGCGAGCAGAAGCTTGCGCAGGTTCTCGGCCTGGGCGGCGCGCTTGGAGACGAGATCGAGCTTCTTCAGCTTGGTCAGTCCGTCGACGAGACGGCCGATATCGTCGCCGAACATTTCCTCGATTTCACGGCGTGTCGCCGTCGTGTCCTCGATCGTATCGTGCAGCAGGCCGACGGCGACCGTGCTTTCGTCGAGGCGCATGTCGGTCAGGATGGCGGCGACTTCGAGCGGATGCGAGAAATACGGGTCGCCGGAAGCGCGCTTCTGGTCGCCATGCTTCTGCATGGCGTAGACATACGCCTTGTTGAGAAGAGCTTCGTTGACCTCGGGCTTGTAGCGCTGAATGCGCTCGACAAGCTCGTATTGGCGCATCATCGGCGCGTGACCCCATTAAAAAACGTGCGGACAGACACGTCCGCACGTTTCAATATAATCATCATTCGCGTGGCCTTGAAGGCCGGCAGCCTGCTTACAGATCGTCGGATTTCTCCGGCGGGACAAGGCCCTCGATACCAGCCAGCAGTTCTTCTTCCGACATGCGGTCGAAGGTCAGCGCTTCCGGCGCTTCTTCCTCTGCGGCCTCGGCGGTCTCGACGACTTCGCTTTCCGGTTCGTCGACCTCGACATGCTTCTGCAGCGAGTGGATCAGGTCTTCTTTCAGATCGCCCGGCGACAGCGTCTGATCGGCGATCTCGCGCAGTGCAACGACCGGGTTCTTGTCGTTGTCGCGGTCGACCGTTATCGGGGCGCCCTGGGAGACCTGACGGGCGCGATGCGCGGCCAAGAGAACCAGGTCGAAACGGTTATCGACTTTATCAATGCAATCTTCGACGGTAACGCGAGCCATTTGCGTTTTCCCTACGTCAATTTGTGTGGAAATCTACATCCATACGGACTTCTCGTTGCGCTATAGCCGTTTGCCGGCCGAAACGCAACTCGATTGCCCTGTGGATGCATGGCAATCCGGCGCAATCAAGGCAACGGGCCACAAATCCGCCGATTTTACCTGCATAGAGAGGCTGGTGTGTTTGATTTGACGCGAAAACCGTGACATTGCGCGCGCCATCCCGTCACTTAATTGATTTCGCCCAGAGGCCCCATGTTTGATTCACGAGAAAAGATTGCCCTCTTCATCGACGGAGCCAACCTCTATGCCGCGGCCAAGTCGCTCGGCTTCGATATCGACTACCGTAAACTGCTGAAAGCCTTCCAGTCACGCGGCTATCTGCTGCGCGCCTATTATTACACGGCGCTGATCGAGGATCAGGAATACTCATCGATCCGCCCGCTGATCGACTGGCTGGACTACAATGGCTACAAGGTCGTCACCAAGCCGGCGAAGGAGTTCACCGACTCAACCGGCCGCCGCAAGATCAAGGGCAACATGGACATCGAACTGACGATCGACGCCATGGAACTCGCCGATACGGTCGATCATTTCGTCATCTTCTCCGGCGACGGCGATTTCCGCTCGCTGGTGGAAGCGCTGCAGCGGCGTGGCCGCAAGGTTTCCGTGGTCTCGACCCTGGCAACCCAGCCGCCGATGATCGCTGACGATTTGCGCCGCCAGGCCGACCACTTCATCGACCTGAAGTCGCTGAAGGACGAGGTCGGACGCGAACCGTCCGAGCGCCCCATGTCGCGGCAGGCCGCACCGGTCGATGCCGACGCCGAAGACGACGAAGAATACTGATCGCCGATATCAACCGTGACAGCATCCCTCCCCGCCGACCCCGACCGGGACTGCGCGCTCTGCCCGCGCCTGCATGACTTCATCGCCTCATGGCGTGTCCGCGAACCGGGCTGGCACAATGCGCCCGTGCCGACCTGGCTGCCGCCGGAAGGGCCGGACGGCGTGCGCCTGCTGATTGTCGGCCTCGCGCCGGGATTGCGCGGCGCCAACCGCACGGGCCGCCCTTTCACCGGCGATTTCGCGGGCGACCTGCTTTACGCGACGCTGAAGAAATACGGGTTCGCCGAAGGCGAGTTCGAGGCAAGGCCGGATGACAGCCTGACGCTCAAGTGCATGGCGATCACGAACGCCGTGCGCTGCGTGCCGCCTGAAAACAAGCCGACCGCCGCCGAGATCAACACCTGCCGCCAGTTCCTGACGGCAACGATGGAACGTTTCGAAAATCTCCAGGCTATCGTCACGCTCGGCAAGATCGCGCATGATTCAACGGTTCGCGCCCTGAAAGGGCGCGTGGCGGCGCATCCGTTCAAGCACAACGTGGAAACGCAAATCGACGGGCTCTCGATCACGTCGAGCTACCACTGCTCGCGCTACAACACGAATACGGGCGTATTGACGCCGGAGATGTTCGAAGCGGTGTTTGCGGGGGTGCGAGAACGCCTTGACGGCTAGGCTTCTGCCTCAGCCGTGCTCTTTCATGATCCGCGCCTTCTGGCGATCCCAGTCGCGCTTCTTGGCCGTCTCGCGCTTGTCGACGGTCTTCTTGCCCTTCGCCACGGCGACTTCCAGCTTGGCGCGGCCGCGATCGTTGAAATAGAGCTTCAGCGGCACGAGCGTCATGCCCTCGCGATCGGCTGCCTGCGCCAACTTGGCCATCTCCCGCTTGTGCAGCAGCAGCTTTCGGCGGCGGCGCGGTTCATGGTTGAACCGGTTGGCCTCGAGATATTCCGGGATATAGGAATTGATCAGCCAGATCTCACCGCCTTCTTCGGAGACATAGCTTTCCGCGATATTGGCTTCGCCATTGCGCAGCGACTTGACCTCGGTGCCCTGCAGCATGAGACCCGCCTCGAGCGTATCGGTGATCTCGTAGTTGAAGCGCGCCTTGCGGTTTTCGGCGACGAGCTTTCGTCCCGGATCTGTCTTTTTCTTCTTTGCTGCCATGACCGGAAAGTGTGTATGCGCGCGCTCAGTTCAAGAGACCGGCGTGGCGCATCGCCTCATCGATGGCATGCGCGGTGGACTCCTCCACCGGCACCATCGGCGAACGCAGCCGGTTCTTGACCCGTCCGAGCCGCGACAGGGCGTATTTCGCGCCCGAAACGCCCGGTTCTATGAACAGCGCCTTGTGCAACGGCATCAGTTTGTCCTGATATTCCAGCGCCTTGGCGAAATCGCCGGCCTGGCATGCGGCCTGGAACTCCGAACAGAGCCGCGGCGCAACATTCGCCGTCACCGAAATCGCGCCGACGCCGCCATGGGCGTTGAAACCGAGCGCCGAGGCGTCCTCGCCCGACAACTGGATGAAATCGTGGCCGCAGGCCATTCGCTGTTCGGAGACACGCTCGATCTTGCCGGTCGCGTCCTTGACGCCCCAGACATTCGGGAAATCGGCGATTAGGCGCCCCATCGTCTGCGGCGTCATGTCGATGATGGAGCGCGGCGGAATATTGTAGATGATAATCGGAATGTCGATTGCCTGCGCGACCGCGGCGAAATGCTCGTACAATCCACGCTGGTTCGGCTTGTTGTAGTAAGGCGTGACAACAAGAGCGGCATCGGCACCGGCGCTCTCGGCATGCATGGCGAGATCGACAGCCTCATGGGTATTGTTCGATCCAGCACCGGCAATGACCGGTGCACGGCCCGCCGAAGCCTCGATACAGACCTCGATCACCCGCTTGTGTTCGTCATGGGACAGCGTTGGCGATTCACCCGTCGTGCCGACCGGGACGAGGCATTTCGTCCCTTCCGTCACCTGCCAGTCGACGAAGGCGCGGAACGCGGACTCGTCGAAGGCGCCGGGTGTATCGAACGGGGTAACCAACGCGGTCATCGAACCGCGCAACGCCGAACGCTCAATCATGAAAAACGAACTCCCGCCTGGATTTGCGCGCCTTTCGCGCGCCTGCTTTTAAAAGTCGGCGCACCATAGTCGCGCCGCCCCGCAGCCGCAAGCACGTAGATAGCGGGGAAAAACAGCGCTTTCACGGTCCTTTCACCATAAACCGGCCATTCTTTGTTTCGATACCGCCCTTGGGGCATGTAGCAGCGGATTCGCCATGTCGATTCGTCATCTGTCAGTCATCGTCATTGCCGTCGCCGGACTGCACGCGGCCGGGCTTGCCGTGCTGTTTTCCGCCGCGCCGGCGAATGTCGACCGGCATGTCACCGGGGCCATTCCGACGGGCGACCGGGATGCGGTGAAGACGCAGCCGCTGCTCGACCGGGCGCTTGGCGCGTTCGATGAAGGCGATACCACCACTTTGCGCCGGCTGCAGCGTGTTCTGCGCAACGACAAGCTCGATTCCGATATACTTTCCTGGGCAATCGCGCATGCCGGTAACGGTGTGGCGGACGCGGAGGAAATCGCGGCGACGATGAAACGGCTGAAGGGCTGGCCGGACATGGGCCGGCTGCGCGCCAATTACGAAGCCGCGCTGGCTCGCGAAAGGCTCGATCCGCCCAGACTGGTCGAAGCATACGGCACAAATGCTCCGGAAACCTTTACCGGCGCAGTGTCGCTTGCGCGCGCCTGGCAACGGCTCGACAAGCCGGACGAGGCGCGCGGCGTGCTCGCTCCGTGGTGGCACAGGGAACCGCTGGCCGGCTCCACGGAATTGAAGATCCTCGCGGAGTTCTCCAAGGTCCTGACCGAGGAAGATCACCGGAAACGCTTTCTCGCGATGATGTATCGCGAGCGCATCCGCTCCGCCGAGCGGATCGCCGACCGCGCCGGCATGGAGACCTATCTCCGTCCGTGGGCCGCCGCGATCCGCAAGAAGTCCAACGCGCTGAAGCTGCTCGACAAGGCGGACGAATCCTTCAGGGAAACGCCGCACCACCTCTTCGCCCGGATTCACTGGCTGCGTCAGAAGGAGCGCGACAAGGAAGCGGCGAAGTTGCTGCTGCAATCGCCGGTCGAGGAAGCCGATCTGGTCGATCCGGATGAGTGGTGGACCGAAAGGCGCATCGTTTCGCGGGATGCCTTCGAGCGCGGCGATCCGGAAACCGCCTACAAGATAGCCGTCATGCAACGCGGCGGCTCCCCGCACACAGAGGTCGAAGCCGCCTTCCATGCCGGCTGGTATGCGCTGCGCGGCCTGAAGGATGGCGAAAAGGCCGCCGAACATTTTTCGAAGATCGAGGAGGTGGCGAACGGCGCGATTTCACGCGCTCGCGGCGCCTACTGGCTGGGCCGCGCATATGAAGCGATGGAATCGGACGAAGCCGAAAGCCATTACAGCCGCGCGGCCGAATACCCGATGACCTTTTACGGCCAGTTGGCGCGGCACCGCCTCGGCCTGCCGCTGGGCAATCCGAGGCGCCCCTCGATCACGCCCGAGGACACCGACCGCATGAAGGAAAACGGACCGATCGCGGCGATGCACAGGCTGGAGGAAATCGGCCAGTCGGCGCGGGCCAAGCGGTTGGCGCTGGCGCTTGGCTGGTCGCTCGACGAGACGCCGGAAATCACGCATGTCGTTGCCCACTGGGAGCGCAAGGAAGACCGCTATATCGCCCTGCGCATCGCCAAGGCGGCGGAATGGCGCGGCGTGGAAACCGGCGCACTGACGCATCCGATCGGCGCCATCCCGGCGTCCGCCGCAATCGAGCCGGAAGAACGTCCCCTCGCCTATGCGATCGCGCGCCAGGAAAGCGAATTCAACGTCGCGGCCCGGTCGCGCGCCAACGCACTCGGGCTGATGCAGCTTCTGCCCGGGACGGCAAAGGAGGTCGCGGCGCAGGCCGGCCTCGCCTACCAGCCGGCCCGGCTCGATTCCGACGGGGGCTACAACGCCACGCTCGGCACCGCCTATCTCAATGCGCAGCTCGACCGGTTCGACGGCTCCTATATCCTGACCTTCATCGGCTACAATGCCGGACCGAGGCGCGCGCTGGAGTGGATCGAGCGTTTCGGCGATCCGCGCGGCAAGCCGCTCGACGAGGTTATCGACTGGGTCGAGCAGATCCCGTTCACCGAAACCCGCAACTACGTGCAGCGGGTGATGGAGAACCTGCAGGTCTACAAGGCGCGGCTCGGCGAAGAGCCGGACATAGCGCACGACCTGCGCTTCGGCGCGCGATCCTGATCGCGGCAGCGTAATTGCCTGTTTACCCGCCGGGTTCTATAGCGGACGCGACGTCACATCGGCCTGTTCCAGTTCCATGGCAAAGCAAATGACCGACATCGGCGAAAGCGTCTTTTTCACCGCGCCCGACGGGCTGCGATTGCACGCGGTCGATTACGGGCGCGGTATCGCTGACGCGCTGCCGCTGATCTGCCTGCCCGGGCTCAGCCGCAATGCGCGCGACTTCAGCCGCTTCGCCGAACATTTTGTCACGAACGCATCGCCGAAACGCCGTGTCGTCTGCTTCGACTATCGCGGGCGCGGCCTGTCGGAATGGGATAGGGACTGGAAGAACTACAACGTCCTGACGGAAGCCGGGGACGTGCTTGCCGGCATGGCCGCTCTCGGGCTTCAGCACGCCGCGTTTGTCGGCACGTCGCGCGGCGGCCTGATCTCGATGGCGTTGGCGGCGATGCGCCCCGGCGTGATGCGTGCCGTCGTGCTCAACGATGTCGGCCCGGTCATCGAGGGCGACGGGCTGACGCAGATCCGCGCCTATCTTTCGCGAGCGCCCAGGCCGAAGTCCTGGGATGAGGCGATCGCGTTGCAAAAGGCGACGATGGGCAAGAATTTTCCGGCGCTGACGGACGAGGACTGGACTTTAGAAACTCGCGCCAAGTATCGGGAAATCAAGAACAAGATCGTTCCGGATCACGATCCGGCGCTGGTCAGGACGCTGACGTCGATCGACCTCCGTGACCGGTTGCCGACGATGTGGCCGCAGTTTCTCGGGCTGTCCGCCCTGCCCGTGTTCGTGCTGCGCGGCGAACGCTCCAATCTGCTCCGGCGCGAAACCCTGAAAAAAATGGCCGAAGTCCATTCCAACCTGCGGCATTTCACCGTTGCCGGACAGGGGCACGCACCGCTGATCCATACATCCGGCATTCCGGAACTGGTCGAGGACTTTCTGAACGACATAAAGACGCGATAAGCGTCAGAACCTGCCTTTGGCGGGCGTGCCGCGCATCCGGACAGCGGATCTAGTCGCGACCTTGCCCCTGGCGACGCGTACAGCGCAGCCGGTCACTCGCCTTTCGCAAGCTTTTTCGACTGAGCCACCCATTCCTCACGCTCGATGCGACCGGAAAAGGACAGTTTCTCGCCGAATTCGGCAACATCCTTCTTTGTCCACTTGGCGATCTGCTCGAAACGGGTGATGCCGGCCGCGTTGAGTTTCGCCTCGATCTGGCGTCCGACACCCCTGATACGCTTCAGGTCGTCGGCTCCGGCAGCCGGCGCCGAAGCGGCTTTGCTCGTTGCCGCCGGCTTTTTTGCGGGAGACTTTACCGGCGCGGCTTTCTTTTCCGGGGATTTCACGTCCTTTGCGGCAGCCGGTTCCGGCTTGACCGGCGGCGCGGCAGGCGTCCGGATCATCGACGATTGCGGCCGCTCGTTGAACTGGGTGCGCAAAAGACAGCCGACAACGGCGCCAAGAATGTAGGCAATAGCCAGGAGCAGCGCGGCCTGGAGCAAAAAAACAAACATCGGACTACCCTGCTTTCCTCAACCGGATCAATGGTTGCGCGGAGCCGGCGTTGCCGACCGCCAGCCAACAAAGAGGCCGATCGCGAAGGCGATCAGAAGCAGGATCCAGATTTGGGATGCTACGGAAATCATTGCTCTGCTTCCTTGCGTTCGGAGACCGTCTTCGTGCCGGCGCTCATTGCGGAACGGGGAAAATGGCGGCGACCGCAATTGTCAGAACCAGCGTGGTCACGATACCTGAAAAAATCCAGCGCTGCCATTCGCACATTGCTGCCTTCCTTCCTCTCCCGTCGCGGGAGATGCGAGACGTCGCGAAACAGGATCGCGCAGGGAAGCCGCTGAATCAAGGATTTGCCGGCAGCGCACCGGCCGGAAGCAGATAAAGGAAAAGCCCGGCGGAAACCGCCGGGCTTTCCATCAACTGACTGATGTCAGGTGATTAGAACGAACGCTGGAAGCGAACCATGCCGCCCCATGCGCTGTCGCCAGCCGTGTCGCGCAGGAACTGCACTTCCGGGGTCACAACGAAGCCCGGGGTAACAGTGTAAGCGACGTTGGCGGCAACTGCCCATTCGTCGTTGGCCAGGCCGTTGGCTTCAGCCCACTGAACCTGGGTGTTGAAGGTCGCAGCGTCGGTCAGGCCGATCGATGCGCCACCCATGACGGAGAAGGTGTCCTGGGCGTTGTTGATCCACGAACCGTAGCCCGAGCCAGCCTGTGCGTAGAGGAGCATCAGGAAGGCGGAGATGTTGTCCGTGATGTCGGCATCTGCGCGGATCTTGCCGGCCCATGCGTCGTTGGTCGTGTCGAAACCGACAACACCAGCAAGGGTGAACATGCCGGCATCGAAGCTAGCACCACCAACCACGTGCGGCATGTAGTCGTCGATCAGAACCGAACCAGCCTGCTGTTCGAAACCGATAGCAGCCGTGAATGCACCCGAAGAGAAGGTGTACTGGATCAGGTTGGTGTCGAACGGACCGTAGCCGCCGCCCGTCGTATCGTTGATGACCGAGCCGCCGTAACCGGTGAAGGTGGTGAACAGCGATTCAGACTTACCGATGCGCAGGCCAGCGAGATCGATGTAAGCGAAGTTGATCGAGAACTCGCCAGCGGTCTCGTAAGCGGAGAGGCCGGTGTTAACGTCGCCGGTCGCGAAGCCGCGAGCTGCGTACGGAGTGGAACCGTTGGTGTCATACTGCCAACGGGTCTCGACGTAGGTGCGCAGCGCGCCATAGTCGGTGTCGGCGTAGGTCGAAACGCGGAAGGAAGCGCGTGCACGCTTGTTCCAGGTGTCGTTGCCGATGGTGACGACGTCGTCGGTCGGGTCGAGCGTACCGTTGTCGTCAACCTGGATGTCCTTGCGGCCGTTCAGGTCGCCGAAGCCGGCATCGTAACGGACGTAGCCGTGGATGCGCAGGCAGGTTTCGGTGCCCGGGATGTAGAAGTAGCCGGTGCCGGCCGCGTCGCAGACGCGAACGTACTCAACAACTTCCGGTTCCGGAATGATCACGGCGTCGGCAGCGCGAGCACCGGAAACAGCG